>WNFA01000698.1_pt1 | contig 34565 bp, 27 predicted proteins | sample 5400481 | NCBI WGS metagenome assembly WNFA01 (sample SAMN13153340, study PRJNA577476) | soil metagenome | isolation source: 120 cm saprolite under Douglas fir tree site 2 hole 1 replicate 2 | place: USA:California | collected 2015-04-18 | reverse complement strand
GATCTTGCACTGGGTGCTCCTCTTTCATGCTTACAACAGAAAACTCTGCGTCCCTTCGCCCTGCATGCGGCTTTCCCGCACTCCGTGGGCAGGTCGTTGCTCCCCTGCCGACTACTACGGACGCTCCGTCATCTGGCCTGATTTTCAGGCACTGCTGCCATAGCGATTGGTCTCCGTTGGCCCTTCGCGTTCAGACTCGGATGATCCCCGTTTAGACATCATTCAGATACTCTCGATGTAGGTGTCCCGTTCAAACCTTTGTTCCCTGATTGGGACCGCGTCTCCTGTCTGGGTACCATTCCTCGGTGCGGCAAAGAAATGGTCCAGGAGATAGTGGGTGTCACCAGCTTCCCACCAGACGCCCGATATTCCGCTCGGTTCTAGGATTAAAGCAGTCTAGCTTTCACCATGTCGAGATTGCCCTGAGAGACACTCCGGTTTGCTGGAACCATCGCTCTCCCTCTTTAGGCGTGATACTCTGGTCCTTGACTTCCCTTTCGGGAGTAAGTGAGACGTTGGGCATACTTCCATTCCCAGAGGAAGTAGGAGATTGCTCTCCGCTAAGATGATGCCCTTTTACGGGCGTAACGCACTTCGGACACGTGTGCGTCGTGCCTCTGGGGTGCTGCCAGACCAGGCGCAGCCCACTCAGATGACATTTGTAGCGCAGCGTGCGCCAGAGCGCTCCCCGGATCTGAGAGTTATTGCGCCAATGCACCCACCTGCCCTTGACTCCCCGTCCCCGGCCCTCCGACTTCAGCGACTTGAGGGATTCACCTGCGATCAATTCTGCTCCCCACACGGTCGCCAGCAGGATCAGGATGTTCGCCGCCAGGTGGGCTAAATCGTTGTTCCTGGCCTCATACTTCCTCCAACACTGCGCAATCTCCTGGCGTAAGACCACGAGCTTCCTCTGCGATGGCTCTCGCTTGGGATCACCCACAGGAAATTGGTCCCGCCTGGCTTCCAGCTTGGCCACCTTCTTTTTGAGGCCATCAATATGGCGTCGAGTGTGGGCTTGTCGCCCGTCGAAGCCACCGGTGTCCAGAAATAGTGGGGGAGAGAGCCGATTGCCCGAGAGGTCCACCACCGTTGCCGTGACAAGCGTGCGCACGCCCCAGTCCCATCCCAAGATCCGCCGTACCTGCTGTGGATCGGGAAGGGGAGAAACGGGCACCTCCACAATGAAATCGAGGACGGCGTAGCGCGTGCCATCTGGCAGAGCCTTCTCGCGCAGCGTTGGCGCGAGACTTTCCCCTGCCTGGAGGTGCTCCAGGACTGGATCGGGCAAGGAAAGCTGAGTCACGGGCTCTGTCCACGTGGGATTCCATTGACCGGCCTGATCTGGGGCACGAAATGCAAAATAGCAGCAGCGTCCCTTCAGATCGATGCGGAACCGATACGCCTGGCCATGCTCGCCGCCATCGTCCCCCGCGTAGGGCAGGATGCCCACCTTGAGCACGGGGACCGGCTGCATTTCCTCGTAGGTGGCGGGAAAACAGCCATTTTTGAGGTAAAAATTGCACGCCTGCTCGATGAGGCTTTGCAATTCTACGGCACTGCCCCCATCGCTGTTCTCTTCGCGCAAGGAGGCCAGGGCGGCTTTGATCGCTTTGCGGTTCTTGCCTGCCGGTTTTTTCTCCGTTTGCGGCTGGATCATGCCCGCTTCGAGCAGAGGCAGAATGAAGGCAAACTGCTTTTTGCGCTCGGCTTGTCCCCGTAAGATCCGCCCTGCTTGCTCAGCTTCACAGCGCCATTGCCGGTCTCCATGCGGATCGCTTGAGTCGATCATCGCTGTGACCTGTTTATAGGCGTACTTCGTCTCCCGCTCGCCAAATTCGTCCAGCCGATCCCAGAGGGCGACCACCGCGGCATTGATCACCTGGCGACTCACATCGAGCAAGCGCAGAGCATCTGCTTGCAGCAGATCCGGCAAGCGAATGGGATAACTTAGGGACTGTGTAGAACGGCTTCTGCGCACTTGACCAGTTCCTTTTGTTTGTGCGAACGCCTGCCATACAAGCGACCAGAAAAGGAGGCAATGATGGCGAGCAGGTCATCGGTCAGTTCCTGCTCTGCAGTGTTCTCTTCATCGGGTGAAAGGATCGTAAGCGTCACGCCGAAACTGTCAAACAAGGTCTCTAGATACTCCTGTCCGAAACGAGTCAGCCGATCGTCATACGTGACGGCAACTTCTCCCACGCGGTCTTCGCACACCAGCTTGAGCAATCGCGAGAGCTGACGACGCATGGCCGAGAGTCCAGAGCCAATATCAGAGAGCACCAACGTTTTGCGTCCTGCTCGCTCGGCTTTCGCCCACCCTTGCAAGCGCTCGATCTGTGTCTTGAGATCATCCTTTTGTCCTTGACCGCTGACCCGCCCGTACAGGACCAGGAGTCGTTCATCGGTCGAGCCACGTAAACGCTCAATTTCGGCTCTGGGAATGCGCGCTTCCAGACCGATCCGTACCGCCTGGATTTTGCCTTGCTTGATCCAGCGCCGGACCGTGAAAGGATGCAGCCCGAGTTCATACGCGGCTACCCCAACTCGCAACAGTTTGGGTGCTCTGGGACCCTCTGATTTCTGTCTTGCCATACTATGGTTAGTATAAGCTAATTATAGAAAAAAAGCAACTGTTACCTACCCCGATGTCTATGCCCTGGATTTCAACTCGGTGACAACGCCTGGTACCTACACGATCGTGACAAGCGGACCGATCGTAGGTTCCTCACCAGGCTTTCCCATCGACACCGCTGCGAACGTGTACGCGGGGGCGTTGGACAACGCGCTGTCCTTCTACCAGAATGAACGCGACGGCCCCAACTATATCTCCTCGGCATTGCGCACCGCCCCGGGGCATCTCAATGATGCGAGTGCGATGACCTACCTCACGCCCAATATGAACAGCAGTGGCCGTTTCTCTGGTGATCTTACACCGCTCGGCGTCAAGATCGATGCGTCGGGTGGCTGGTGGGATGCTGGCGATTACCTGAAGTTCGTTGAGACCATCAGCTACACGGTCGATATGATGCAGCTCGGCGTGCGTGATTTCCCCAATCAGCTGGGAACTGGCTCAACCACTGCGAACTTCGCTGCTGAGGCGAAGTTCGGTCTCGATTGGCTCCAGCACATGTGGGATGACTCTACCCAGATACTCTACTACCAGGTGGGCATCGGGACGGGGAATTCCAAGACTATTGGGGATCACGATATATGGCGCTTGCCGCAGGCGGACGACAACTATGGCGGGACCAACTCGCTGTACCGCTACATCCGTAACCGCCCGGTGTTTCGCGCTGCCCCCGCCGGATCGCTCATCAGCCCTAACCTTGCCGGGCGCCTGGCGGCCGACTTCGCGCTCTGTTTCCAGATCTTCAAGTCCAGCAACCCGACCTACGCGAACCAGTGCCTGCTTTCGGCAGAGCACATTTTCGCCCTGGCGAACACCAACCCCAGTGGCAATCTGCTCACGGTCGCCCCCTACAGCTTTTATCCCGAGACTGAGTGGCGAGACGACCTGGAGTTTGGGGCGACGGAGTTGTACTTTGCACTGGCGAGTGGCAACCTGCCTGCAGGTTTACCACACGCCGATCCTCTGTTCTATCTCCAATCCGCTGCACACTGGGCCCACGCCTACATCACCGGACCAAACGATGCGGCTGACACTTTGAACCTCTACGATGTGAGCGGGGTCGCCCATTACGAGCTCTATCATGCGCTCGCGCAGGCAGGGAATCCAGGTGGGCTCGAAGTGACCCAGGCGGATCTCCTCAGCGATCTGAAGAAGCAATTGGACAAGGCGGTCGCGCAAGCCGGGACCGACCCCTTCGGGTTTGGATTTCCCTGGGCGACCTTCGACACGACGTCCCATGGTGCCGGCCTGGTCGTCATGGCGAGCGAGTACGAACATCTCACTGGCACCACTACTTATGCGAGCCATGGTGTCCAATGGCTGGCCAATATCCTGGGGGCGAACGCCTGGGGGACATCGCTCATTGTCGGTGACGGCTCGACCTTTCCGCACTGTATGCAGCACCAGGTCGCGAATCTCGCCGGTTCACTTGACGGATCGCCACCAGTGCTCGCGGGTGCAGCAGTCGAGGGGCCCAATAAGTTCGCCGCGAAGGGCCTCGTCTCCGGCATGGTGACCTGCCCGGCAAACGGAGTCGATCAGTTTGCACCTTTCAATGGGAGCTCAGCGGTGTATCAGGACAATGTCCAATCCTGGTCAACCGACGAGCCAGCCGTGGACCTCACTGCCACCTCGCCGTTGGCATTCGCATGGCAGATAGCTGCCTGAAGGAGGACAAGATGCAGACACAGGTTATTCGTAGCATAGCCAGGTATACAAGCGTGATCCTTGTGGCAGCCCTCATTGCCGGGGGCCTGTTCCTGGTGCTCTATCACGCGAAGGCCTCGGCTGTAGTACAAACAGTTGTGACCATTGAGTTTGACGATGGCAATGCCGACGCATACCAGGCTCTGGCTATGCTGAACGCGGATGGGATGCATGCGACGTTCTATGTCAACACCGGCTTCATCGGGGACTCGACTCATATGTCATGGTCGCAGCTGCAAAACCTGTTTGCGGCTGGGAACGAGATCGGGGGGCATACCCTGACGCACGCCAACCTGAAGCATCTCAAGTATGCTGACGCCCACTACCAGGTCTGCCAGGATCGCGACAACCTGCTTGCGAACAAGCTCCAGCCTACATCGTTCGCCTACCCGTATGGGTCGTTCGATGCCGGCACGGAACAGGTTGTCGCGGCCTGCGGCTACAACAGTGGACGTGGTGTCTCTGGTGTGGATGATCGCAAGGTCTTTGCCGAGACCATCCCGCCCGCCGATCCGTATGCGACTCGGACTCCACCCAATCCCAAGCAGGGAACAACCGTCGCCACCATTGAAGGCTATGTGACGGCGGCTGAGCAAAATGGTGGTGGCTGGGTGCAGCTGGTGTTCCACCACATCTGCAATAGCTGTGACGCCTACTCCATCACTGCCGCGAACTTCCAATCACTGCTGAATTGGTTGCAGTCGAGTGCTACAAACGGGGTTATGGTGGAGACAACTGCGCAGGTTATTGGTGGCCCGGTAAATCCGCAAGTACCGGCCTGATGACCTTAGCGCACATGGTTCAACATCGGTTGTTTCGACCGCGTCTGGGAGAACAACTACGGAACCTGCTAGTGTAGTTCGCTCAGCAGAGATTGGTACGACGACGAGTCCAGGGGAATCAAGTCGTAGCTCTGCGGATCGAAGTGGCGTGTCCTGCGCCGGAACTCAAAGGTGAATCCGGGCCAGAGCGTCGTGTTGCGCCCGCCTGCATCGAGGTACCAGCTGGAGCATCCGGAGGTCCAGACGGTGCTCTGCATCCGCTGCTGCAGCTCTGCGTTGAATGTCTCCTGGGCCTCGGGCCGTACCTCGACGGCCCGCAGGTTCCGCCGTTTCATCGTGCGCAAGCAGTCCAGGATGTAGGTGATCTGAGACTCGGTCATATAGACCATGGAGTTGTGACCCAGGCCAGTGTTCGGGCCGATGAGCAAGAACAAATTGGGAAACCCCGCGACGGCCGTCCCGAGGTAGGCGCTGGGGCCGGCGTGCCAGCTGTCGGCTAGTGATCGGCCACCGCGTCCATGTACATGCTGGGGGAGGTGCGCATCGGTCACGTGAAAGCCTGTCGCGCAAATGATCGTGTCGATCTCGCGCTCTCTGCCATCCTCGGTCACGATACTATTCGCCCGCACCTCGCGAATCCGGTCGGTGATGACCTCGACATTGGGCCGGGTAATCGCCGGATAGAAGTCATCGGACAGCAGGATGCGCTTGCAGCCCATGGCATACTGAGGCGTGAGCTTTGCCCGCAGTTCAGGGTCGGGTATCCGCTTCGCCAGGTGCCGCAGAGCGAGCTGTTCGCCACGTTTCAAGATGTTAGACCGATGGACAAACCCGGGTACCAATAACTCGCGTTGCCAGTAGATCTTGATGCGCACAAAGCGTTGGGTGATGGGCAGGATACGAAACATCGTACGCTGCCAGGCGGGGATCGGGTGATCTTGACGGGGGAGAATCCAGGGTGGCGTCCGCTGGAACAGGGAGAGGTGGCCGACGTGCGGCTGAACCTGCGGGACAAACTGGATAGCCGATGCCCCGGTCCCGATCACGGCCACGCGCTTCCCCGTGAGGTCGTAGTCGTGCTTCCACCGCGCCGAGTGGAACAGGACCCCCTCGAAGCGTTCGATACCCGGAATAGGTGGAAGCGACGGTTCGCTGAGTGGTCCGTTGCCGAGGATGAGGATATCGGCAGTGAGCTGACCCTGTGTGGTGGTAATGTGCCAGTGTTGGCCGTCTTCATTCCACGAAGCGTCCAGCAGTTCGCTGTTCCACTGAATGTAGGGAAGGATACCAAAGCGCTCCGCGCAGTGGCGCAAATAGTCCCAGATCTCGCGCTGGGAAGAGTACATGCGGCTCCAGCGCGGATTGAGCGCGAAGGAGAAGGAGTACAGGTGCGAGGGGATGTCGCAGGCGCAGCCTGGGTACGTGTTGTCGCGCCAGGTCCCCCCGACATCTGCCGCACGCTCGATCACCACAAAGTCTTGTTGGCCGTGTTGCTTGAGTCGAATAGCCAATCCAAGGCCGGAGAATCCCGCCCCCAGAATGGCCACATGGACATGACGGGCATGTGCTTCACCGTTGGACGACCCACTTGGAAAGGCTGTGCGCTGGTGATCGCCGGAATGCGCCTTGCGGCTGCTCGCAAAAACCTGGAACATGATTGCTTCCTCCGAGGATGCCAGGTGGTCAGATATGTGTCAGCAGTATACGCCATTTGCAGGCTGAGATTGTTCCGTGTCTGCATGATAGCACGCCTTCGGCCAGTTCCGCAACCAGGGTCGGATGCAAGCCCTAAAAGTTTTCAAGAGATCATGAGTGAGCGAATAAGCGGGACGATGCGCTTATTCGCTCCGGCGTTCCACTGACGGTAGGCGTTGATAGTGGCAGACATTGCGCTCAGCTGGTCAGCATTGCGGATGAGTGTGGTCAGCAGGGACCGCTGCTCTTCCGGTTGGAGGGCGACCCAGCCAAGGCCGTGGCGTTGAATAAATGACAAGTTTGCGCGTTCCTGACCAGGGATGTAGGCGGTGGCAATAAAGGGTCTGCCCAGCATTACTGACTCGAAGAGCGTGTTGGGTCCGGCCTTGCCCATGATTACATCGGCGAGAGCCATGAACGGCGCAATTTCTTTTGTGTAGGGCAGAGTAGCGAGGTTGCGCACGTTTTTATAACGTTCGAGCAAGGTACGATTGGTCCCCGTCGCCAGGATCACCTGCAAATCGCCTGTGAGGTCACTACTGGCAAGTACGTTTTCTAAAGTGCGATTGACGTGCGCTGCACCTTCGTTGCCCCCTTGCAGGAAGACGGTAAAGCGATTGGGAGCGAGGTTGAGATAGGCAATCTGCTCTGTTTGCGCATCCCGACTCGATGGATAAGCACGGGAGAATTGAGCACGCACAGGCCAGCCGACAAGATGCACGCGTTCAGGTGCGAAGCCCGTGGCAAGTGCCTGCTCGTATGTCTCGCGAGTGGTGGCGAAGGTCGCGGCCGCCTGCCGTTCAGTGAGCCACGCGGCATGCACGCTATGCGCGTCAGAGAAGAGCAAGACCAGGGGCACTGCAGACGAGCGTTGCTCCAGCGTGCGCATGACTTCGTAGGAGAGAAATGGGTAGGTAGTGAGAATGAGATCGGGCTGCACATTGTCAAGCAGGGAGTTGAGTTGACGACGAACCAGGTGTGTGAATACACGATGCGCCAGCAGCGCTCGCCTGGGCGTATCGAAGAATCGGAACTCCGCCGCCCATAGCCAGAGCGCGTAGCGGCTCACAACGCGATAGTGTAAGTCGAAGAAGCCCGGTTGGGGGTCGACGATCGTGATGGCTGAAGCTCTTGTGTCCTTCGTATCTTTCTCGTTCTCTCCCGTTTGCGTATCCTTTTCGATCAGGTCGCATAGGGCTTCGGCCAGGCTAATATGGCCTCCGCCGGTTTTTGAGGTGAGGATCAAGATATTCTTCTGGCTGAGCATCAAAACTCCTATCTTTATAGCATATATGATAGCCCTATGATACAATAAAGATAAACTCACCCATAAGAGATCTGTTTGTTCGCCGATACTGGTAAATCGGCAGAGAGTTGTTAATGAGCACTATGCTGCCTTTTCGAGTAGAAGGGAGTGGTCATCCCTTGCTTCTCCTTCATGGGTGGGGTGTGACCTACATGGTGTGGCAAAAACTGGTTCCGCTGCTCGCGCCGCACTTTCAACTGATTCTAGTCGAGCTTCCCGGCGTAGGTGCAGCGAGCGAAGTTATGCCTGACAAGCCGTATTACCAGGCTTGCTCCGAGGCGCTAGAAGAGCTTCGTATGACCATGGGCATTGAGCGGTGGGCGATCCTGGCCTATTCGACGGGCACACGGGTCGGTGAGTCCTATGCGCAGCAGTATCCGCAGCGGGTGTCACGCGCTGTTTTCCTCTGTCCCATCTACCTGCACAGCTATTGGAAAATGGCTCTGCAGGCAGAGCAATGGATCGATGCGAAGCGTTCGGAACTGGCGAACTGGTTTCTATCGGGCTGGCGGCTCTACGGGCTGCTGCTGGTACTCGGCTTCAATCTGCGCCAGCGTGATTGCGCCAACGAGTGGATGAGCGAAATTGAACTGCAACCTCTGGATAATCTCAAACGTATGCTCCTTGAATTGCCTGGCAAAGGCCGCGCCCCGTTTACGTTGCCAACCTCACCGCGAGTGCCTACGCTCTTCGTTTGGGGATGTCGCGATGCTCTGACTGCTCGCCCGCCCGATTTGCGCCCAAATGATGTCTTTATTTTCGCTAATCATGGTGCCCCTGTGCTTGCCCCGGACAGGGTGGCCGCAGTCGTGTTACCGTTTCTCAAAGAGGAGTAATAGGCCTTTCATCGCTCCGCTCGAGCCAGCAGCTTCTGGTGGTAGCGATACTGGTGCCAAATAAACCAGGCGAAACCCGTCAGAGGCGCGAGCGCGATGAGCCAACCTAGCCATATGGGGATTGCCCCTGGGCCTGCCACTAAGATGGGGAAGCTTGCTTCCCCGCTTCCCTGCGGCCCGTGGAGCTGGATCACGATGTTCCATGCTCCTCGTACAGGCATGCGAATGGCACCAACCAGTGTACTGGTCTGACCCATTGGTGACAATGGAGCGTGTAATACTACAGCGTCGGTACCCAAACCGGGTGTCATGACGATGCGACCGGTAAGGCGTAAACGGCTGTCGTGAGGTACAACTGTTACTTCTACCGATTGATCGGTGAACGGAGGGTCCTGGTAGAGATTGACATCAACGACATAAGGGCCGGCGGCCACTGTTTCGGTATGGGCAGGACCTCCACCAGCCAGGGCAACTGCCGGGTTGATTACAAAGAGGGCTATGCAAGCCAGTGTGAAACAGGTACCGGTGAGCAGTTTTTTGCTCCTGCGCATAGATGCTCTCCTTCCCGCATCGAGCCTTGTTTAGCGTGTATTCCAGTGCCAGATATCGCCAAAATTGGCCCCCAAGAATGCTCCTAGCGCTCCGGACGCGAGGATAACCGGCACGGCGATAAGTGCTGCCTGCAATTTCAACTCCGGTGGAGTATTGGCACCTGGCTGTTCCAGGAACACGCGTGGTAGATCCCATGTACCCAGGATCAGGCAAGGTGCAATCAGCAATTGAGGTATGGTGATGAGAACACCCAGCAGCCAGGTACTGCCTTTGGTCTTGCCTGACGGACGCAGTCCGTAGACGCGCAGCGTCGTTGGCAAGACCCATTTCAAGGTACTGCTCAATGAACCACCCAGTTTATGGTCACGCCGGAGCCGCCAGAGAGCCACACCATCAATGATCAGGGCAGAGACAATGAAGATGAGGGGTAACAAGGCGTCGGTCAGATTGAAAGACGGTATGATCCCGGGGATGCGATACGACAAGTTTTGCTGAACGACAGCTGTACGAATGGCCCAAGGGACAAACAACCCCTCCGATACTGTGTGGAGTGACAGGAGGAGAATGGTAAGCGTCGCTGTACCAGGTCTCTGTGTGAAACGAACTGCGCCTATCAGGACCAAAGCACTTATGATTGCTATTGGTAGGGGATAGCTAGGAATGCGAAGCAGGCCAAACGTGGCAATAGGAAACTGTAAAAACCCTATCAAGGTGAAATTGATTATTCCTGCGAGAATGATGAGCGTGCCCCATTCGAGCAAACTCAATCCCAGAAAGCGATGGTATGGATACCCTGATTCGCGTTCGATTGCTGCTTCTGAGGCAAAAATGTAGACCATACCAATGTTGCCAATCATGCCACCCGTGACGCCCATCATGTGGAAAGGTGCCCACAACGCGATGTCAATACCGTACAAATTATGCCAGTAGTTATCAAGCGGAGCAGCAGCCAGCGTCTGGAGAGCGCCAAAGCCCGCAATGATGAAACCCAGGGGCGCATGGAATATCTTGAAAATGCATGCAGTCGAAGTATCATTCACCCCAGGCACACCTTTGAGGTAACGTATGGTATCGGTCAGTATTACAGCAAGTGCGATTAGTCCGGCACCAGCCACACTGGAGTAGATCAGCGTGTGTGGTGGCGTCCAGAACCAATCACGTCCAACAAAGTAATGCCATTCTCTATCCCATATCGAACCAAGTTGTCCCTGGAGGAGAAAGAAGAGCAGGATCCAGGCGGCTGTACGTCGTAGATAGCGCTCTGCTCTGTCCGGTCGCATGGAGGCCTTTGCACCTGAAGATAGCCGTCCAATTGCCTGAGCTTCTGTTTGTGCCATACGAATATTACTCCTTATGCATAGGGAGTTTTTTGAGCCTAGTGTCTTTCCAATCAGGTTTGTGTCAATTGTATCACTTGTGTCGTTTGTATCAGTTGTATCAGTTGTGTCTGTTGTAGCGCTTTGTTACCCGCTTGCAGCAAAAGGAGAGGTTTTTAGGGGATACCTCTCCTTCCCGAACTGTTCTCTTGAGTGTGCACCGGCATCCCGCATGGAAGAGGGACGGCGTCTCTATCTCAGTCCTTCTCTCACCGCGCCGTCCGGCGTCCATACTCCCATACTGCAAGGGGGATGAACACGACGAGGATGCCGACGCACCAGGCGAGCGCCTGCAAAATGGTCGAGGTGTCAGGATGGTTGAGCAGCAGTCCGCGCACCGCGTTGACGATCAGCGAGACCGGCTGATGCTCCGCGAAGGCGCGCAGCCAACCGGGCATACTCTGTGTCGGCACGAACGCGCTGCTGGCGAAGGTCAGCGGAAAGAGCCAGATGAAGCCGGCGGATTGCGCCGCCTCTACACTGTGCACCGCCATCCCTATAGTTGCTGAGATCCACGAGAAAGCGAAGCTGGTGAGCAGAAGAATGCCAGCTGCTGCCAACCAGAAAATGAAAGGGCCTTGTGGCCGGAAGCCGACCAGCAAGCCGACCGTCCACATCACGATCACGACGAACGTGTTGCGTACAAGGTCAGAGATGGTGCGACCGGTGAGTACCGCCGATTTCGCCATCGGCAGTGAGCGAAATCGATCGACCAGGCCGCGCTGCAGATCGGTGGCGAGGCCGATGCCGGTACTCGTAGAGCCGAAGATGACGGTCTGGGCAAAGATACCGGCCATCAAGAAATTGACATAGCTGGTGCCAGTAACGGCGATTGCTCCGCCAAACACGTAGCGGAAGAGCAGGACGAACATGATCGGCTGGATCGTCGCGAAGATCAGTTCGTCAGGGATGCGTGGAATCTGGGTCAGGTGGCGCTTCGCCAGCACGAGCGCATCGGCAAGTGTCCAGTAGAGTCTGGAACGCGCCTGTGGCTTCAATGATTGCGAAGTAGTGCGGATATCAATGGTACTCATCGCGTGCTCCTTGCTAGAGGCCGAGTGGCCAATGTATCTTCATCTGCGGGCAGCTCTGCTGAGGTAGCGGTGCGCCCGGTCAGTGTGAGGAAGACGTCATCCAGAGTCGGTCGGCGCAGCGCCAGGTCGTCTACGGGGACCTGTGCAGCATCGAGGTCGCGCACGACGGAGGCGAGCAGTTGCGCGCCTTGCGTCACCGGCACGACGAGATGGCGGTTGTCCGCGTTCACCTGGATTTCGCCCGAACTGTAGGGGCGCAGCGCCTGGGCAGCGGCATCCAGATTCCCCCGGCGCGCCACCGTTAGTTCGATCCGCTCGCCACCGACCTGAGCTTTCAGTTCGTCGGACGTGCCCCTGGCAATCACGCGTCCCAGGTCAACGACGGCGATCTGGTCGGCGAGTTGATCGGCCTCCTCCAGGTACTGGGTGGTGAGTAAGACGGTGGTCCCGTCGGCGACGAGGTCGCTGATGATCTCCCACATCGCCAGGCGCCCGCGTATATCGAGGCCGGTCGTCGGCTCGTCCAGGAAGAGCACCGGAGGCGCGATGATCAAGCTGGCCGCCAGATCGAGACGCCGGCGCATGCCTCCTGAATAGGTCTTAACGGTACGCCTGGCAGCGTCGACCAGGTCAAAGCGCTCGAGGAGCTCTTTTGCTCGTCGCCGCGCTACTCCTCCTGCTAAGTGGTAGAGTCGCCCGAACATCTCCAGGTTTTCGAAGCCGGTGAGGTTTTCATCAACGGCAGCATATTGGCCGGCCAGGCCTATGTGTGCCCGGAGCGCGTCGGCGTCTTTGATGACATCGAGTCCGGCAACCTCTGCTCGCCCGGCATCGGGACGTAAGAGCGTCGTCAGGATGCGCACGGCGGTGGTCTTGCCAGCGCCATTGGGTCCGAGTACCGCGAGCACGCTCCCCTCCTCGGCGGCAAGGTCTAGCCCTGCCAGGGCGCGCGTCTTGCCGTAATTTTTTTCGAGTCCTTCGGCCAGGATAGCCAGTTTATGCGACAAAGTACACTTCCTTTATTGATACCGCTCACACCGGCGAGGCGATCGGGTCGAGTGCCAGCGGCAGGTAGGCGGACTGGTAAGGTAACGGGACGGCGCAGTATTGACCGGCACGTCGCGATGTGCTACACTTATATGGACAAGTGTCCACATGTGATATTGTAGCGGACAATTGTCCACTTGTCAAGAGGTGAGGGCTGTTATGGAAGAATCATGTGATTTCCCCTGGCTTGCCGTGCTGCCGAAGACATTCGGCCCGCGTGGGCGGCACCGGCACGAACGGCGCGATGCAACGGAGCATCGCCGGCGCATCCTGGAGGTCGCGCAGCGCCTCTTCGCTGAGCAGGGGGTCGGCGCCGTCAGCATGCATCAGATTGCAATGGCCGCTGGCATCGGGCAGGGGACACTGTACCGCAATTACGCCCATAAAGGCGAACTCTGCATGGACTTGTTGCGCGAGCGCCACGAGCAGTTCGTGGAAGAAATCGCCGCGCTGTTCGCGACAATGGCGACTTCTCCCGCGCTCGAACGGCTGGACGGCGTATTGGCGCACGTGGTCGCGTTTCTCGAAGAGCAGGGAGCTTTATTAAGCCCTATTGCCGCAGCGAATGCGCGCTACTGGCTGTGCGACGAAGAATCAGGCGACTCCCAGCGGTTTTCGTCGCGGTACGCGCCCGACGCCCTACCTGCAGAGATACCAGGGCATTACGCAGGCAGCTCCGAGCCATTTTCGTCCCAGTACGCGCCGTTTGATCTCTGGTTGCACGAACTGTTCGCCGGTCTTCTCGCTGAAGCAGTAGCACGGGGCGAATTGGCCCCGCTCGATGTCCCCTACACGGCCGATGCCATTCTAGCTACACTTCATCCCATGTCCTACCGCTTCCAACGGCGAGAGCGCGGCTACTCACCTGAGCGTATCTTGCAAGGGCTGCGTCACATCTATATCGACGGCGTGAGAACCGCAAAATAGCAGGCCTTTCTGTGAGGCGTATTTTGTTATATAATAACGGTACATGGTGAGCACGGGGCAGGGACACGTGGTATGGTCCTCGCCAGAATTGACACCGGATGAGCAGTTGACCCACTCCTGATGACGGTCCGCTCGAGGTGTACATCCATCACATCATCGCTCACCCCGGAGCACGCATGCACATTATTCATGGAACCTGGATCCCCGACGACGCACACGAGTTCATCCAGAAAGGGGCCTTCTACCTGTGGGTAGAAACGGATACATCACCAGGCACATCGCGGAGGCGGACCGGCACCGTTCACCCCAGGCACCTGGGGCAGTCAGCCCTGGCCACGTTTCTCGTGGAGAAACTGGGCCTGCGGGAGTTTGTGTCTGGCGCGTTGGAGCGCACCCTGAGTACAAAATACTTTCTGCTCCCGACGGCCGCGGGTAAGCCATCTCCCTCTTTCGAATTGCTGCGCTATGTGGATGAGGCGGAGCCTATGGAATTTGACCTGGTGCCCTGGCAGGTCTGTTGCTACCAGGTGCCAGACATCATCACAGCGCTGAACGACATCCATTTTATCGCCCTCCACGGGGCCGAGGATTTCCAATTGGGGGCAGATCTCCTGTTCTGGCATCATTACTCCCAGGCAATCAAAGGTATCATCGCCAAAGACCAGTATATCCCGGCCCTGAAGTATCAGGAGATCCCGTCCCCCTCGATAAATCGGGGGGCTACAACCAAAGGCAAGCGGGCGAAGAACGATGCCAGCTTCGAGCTTCATCCCGCGTGGGAACTGCTGTCCGACACCTATGAAACGACCATCCAGCGCTACGCCGCTGCCATGCCGGGAGTGTGTGCCGCGGGGCTGAACAGCCCCGACGGCGCTGCGCTGTTTGATAAAGAGTCCTTGCTTCGTCACTTCTCAGAGTGCCTGCTGCAGAACGTTGTCACCGGGACACCTTTTACGGCGAAATTCGACCAGCAGATCGCGGACACGCTCCTGTACGGGTGTGTCTACCCGTACCGACCGGCCCTGTCGCAGGCCTCAGCTGACAAACTGCAGGACTACAAACACTGGCTGGCGTGGCGCGCGAACTTAACCAGAGCGCACACGGAGGCGGGTTTTACCCTTTGTTTCCGGTTGGAGGAGGCGTCCCCCGCCGATATCGACAACTGGCGCCTGCATTATCTCGTCGCATCCAGGCGCGATCCCTCGCTCAAGCTGAGCCTGGACGATTACTGGTATCTTGATGAGCAGACCCGTGTTGAGACTATCCGGCATTTCGGCCAGGACTTCGAGAAAAACCTGTTGCTGGCCCTGGGGTATGCCGCCCGCATCTATCCGAAGGTCTGGGATGGGCTGGCTACCGATCGCCCGACCGGGTGTCGTCTCAGTATGGACGAGGCGTTCGCGTTCTTGAAGGAGAGTGCCTGGGTGCTTGGAGACGCGGGCTATGCCGTGATCGTCCCGGCGTGGTGGACACCCGAGGGACGACGGCGCGCGAAGGTCCGCCTCAAAACAGCTCTGCGTTCGCCCAAGGGGACAGCTGTGGCCAGTAATGGCTATTTCAGTCTCAGTACGCTCATCTCCTACGAGTACCAGTTGTCGATTGGGGGCCAGGTGGTCACGGAAGAGGAATGGCAGCAGCTAGTGAACGCGAAAACAGCCCTGGTCCAGTTCAGGGGGCAATGGATGGAACTGGATCGCGACAAAATGCAGCAACTCCTCCAGTTCTGGCAGACGCACCAGCACGAGGAGCAAGAGATCACGCTCCTCGATATGCTGAAGATCGGGACGGAGGCCGAGGATGACCTGGAATGGGACCACGATCAGAACCTGCGAGAGATGCTGTCCCGTCTCCATGACAAGAATGCGTTCGGCCCCATTCAGGATCCACAAAGCTTGCAGGGGACCCTGCGCGACTACCAGAAGCGCGGCGTCGCCTGGCTGCAGTACCTGGAAAACCTGGGCTTGAATCCGTGCCTGGCAGATGACATGGGCCTGGGCAAAACCCTGGAGGTCATTGCCCGCCTACTCAAGGAGCGGGAGGAGGCTGATGATGTGCCGCCAACCCTCGTCATCGCCCCGACATCCGTGCTGGGCAACTGGCGCAAGGAGATCGAACGCTTTGCGCCGCAGCTCCGCACGCTGGTACATCAAGGCAGCACGCGACTGAAAGACAAGCAGACTTTCGCGGAGACATGTCAGATGCACGATGTCGTCCTGACCTCGTTCGCGTTGGCTCGCCTGGACGAAAAGCTCCTGCAGAGCCCGAAGTGGCATCGCGTGGTGGTCGACGAGGCTCAGAACATCAAGAATCCACAGGCTGCCCAGACGCGCGCGATTCTCAAGCTCCCCGCTCCGCACCGGCTCGCCTTGACGGGCACGCCCGTCGAGAACCGCCTGCGCGATCTGTGGTCCATTTTCAACTTCCTCAATCCAGGCTACCTGGGCAAGGAAGCACAGTTCCGCAAGACTTTCGAGGAGCCCATCTACAAAGGCAATGACATGGCCAGCTCGGCAACCTTAAAGAAGCTGGTAGAGCCCTTTATCTTGCGGCGTGTCAAGACCGACAAACGTATTATCGACGACCTGCCGGATAAGATCGAGCAGAAGATGTATTGCACGCTCTCGTCCGAGCAAGCCTCGCTCTACGAGGCTGTCGTCAAAGATGTCACAGAACAGCTGAATGATGCCGAGGGCATCCAGCGCAAGGGCTTGATCTTATCCACGCTTTTGAAACTTAAGCAGATCTGCAACCACCCGGCGCAATTCCTGCAGGATAGCAGCGCTTTCACCACCGAGCGTTCCTTCAAGCTCCAGCGGCTTGGGGAGATGGTCGAAGAGGTGATTGACAGCGGTGAGAGCGCACTGATCTTCACCCAGTTCGCGGAGATTGGAGGCGAGCTGGAGCGGTATCTCGCGCACAACCAGCACTACAACACGTACTATTTGTACGGCGGGACCAGCGTGGCACGGCGGGAGCGGATGATTGCCGAGTTTCAAGATCCCGAGACCGAACCGTCGGTGTTTATTCTCTCGCTGCGGGCTGGCGGCGTCGGCCTGAATCTGACCAAAGCGAACCACGTCTTTCACTTCGATCGCTGGTGGAACCCCGCGGTCGAAGATCAGGCTACCGACCGCGCCTTCCGCATCGGCCAGCGCAAGAACGTCTTCGTGCATAAGTTTGTGGCGATGGGTACATTGGAAGAGCGCATCGATGCGATGATCGAGGACAAGAAACGGCTCTCCTCGCTGGTTGTGGGGAACGATGAGTCCTGGCTGACAGAACTCGACAACGATACTTTCAAAGAACTGATCGCGCTGCGCCGCAGTGCGGTCCTGGAGTGAAGACGATGGCACAGTTCAGCCGCACCTGGTGGGGCCGGCGCTTTATCGCGGCCCTGGAACAGTTTACCGATCCGGCCCGCCTCGGACGTGGGCGGTCCTACGCGAGTGGAGGGCGCATCCTCGACTACACCCTGGCCAACGGCACGGTCACGGCCAAGGTGCGTGGTTCGATCAACCCATACTTTGGCGTCTACAAAGAGCCTATCTACAGGACCACCATTACGATCAAAGCGATCTCCTCCGCCGATTGGACGAAGGCTATTCGTCATATTGCATCGCGGGCGGACCTGGTCACGAAGCTGCTGATGAATGAGATGCCGGACACGATTGAAGATGCTTTCTCCGGGCTGGGATTGCACCTTCTGCCGCACAGCGAGCGCGATTTCGTAACCGACTGTTCATGCCCGGACTGGGCGAACCCCTGCAAGCATATCGCCGGGGTCTACTACCTCCTCGCGTCCGCCCTGGACCGCGATCCTTTCTTGATGTTCGAGCTACGGGGATTGTCTAGAGACGCCTTGCATGCCGAACTGGTCCGATCGCCGCTAGGGCAGATTCTGTCTTCAGCACTGAAGTCAGAGGAAGTTCCTGCTGTGGAGCCGGTCGAGTCCTACTACACGCGCCCGGCCAGGCAGCCGGATACGGTAGTGGCCAGTCACAAAGAGTTCTGGACCGGTGCGAAGAGGCTGCCCGCACTGCTAGTCAGTACATCGCAAGCGAGCGTTCCGGCGCTGCTGGTTAAAAAGCAGGGGGATTATCCGCCATTCTGGCACAAAGACGTGTCGTTCATCAGCGTGATGGAAGAACTGTATGACCGCGTACGGACGAAAAACAGGCAGATGAAGTCATGAACACTAGTAAGGGACTGTTTACGGTCGGCTATCATATGTCTTTCCTTTCGTTCTTTGTGGACCGCCCCCGCACGATTGGTGCGCGCCCTGGAGGCTGGGTGGGTCGCGGCCCTGCCTGGATGGGAGGGATAGGCCGGGTGACCGCCCCATCCATAGGCAGGAGGATCTCCTCACCGTGATGACGCACCACCAGCGGCGAGCCGTCGAGCAGGCGGTACGTCGCTTCCGTCGCTTTCACCTCGACGCGCAAGCGACAGCCGCGGAATAGGAGGTGGAAGGTGAGCCGTCCGAGCGCGCTGGGCAGCCGTGGCGCGAAAGAGAGCGCGCCTTTGTACAAGCGCATGCCACCAAATCCCGCGACCAGCGCCGTCCAGACTCCTGCCAGTGAGGCCATGTGGACGCCGTCCTGCACGTTGTTATGCAGGTCGTGGAGATCTACGAGCGCAGCTTCACCCAGGTAATCATAGGCGAGGTCGAGCTGGCCCACCTCGGCAGCCAGGACAGCCTGTGTGGAGGCTGACAGCGAGGAGTCGCGCACGGTCAGCGGCTCATAGTACGCGAAGTTGCGCGCCTTCTGCTCTGGCGTGAACGCGTCGCCGCGCAGGTGCATGGCGAGGACGAGGTCGGCCTGTTTGACGACCTGCTTGCGATAGAGGTCAAAGTACGGGAAGTGCAGGAGCAAGGGGTACTGCTCCGGCGCGGTGTGGGCGAAGTCCCATACCTCGTGTTCGGTAAAGGACTCGGCCTGCGGGGTCACTCCGAGGCGCTCGTCATATGGGATGAACATCTTCTCAGCCGCCTCGCGCCAGCTGGCTGCCTCGTCGGCGTCCACGCCGAGTGCCAGTGCCTTCTCGGGATAGAGCTTCACCCCCTCTGCCGCCCAGCGCAGGTTGCGCTGTGCCATGAGATTAGTATAGACGTTGTTGTCAGCGATGGCACTGTACTCGTCGGGTCCGGTGACTCCGTCGATGCGGAACTGGTCGGTGGCGGCGTTGAGGAATCCGAGTGAACGCCACAGTCGCGCCGTCTCTACGAGCAACTCGAGGCCCACCTCCTCCTCGAACGTGGTGTCGCCGGTCGCCTCGATGTAGGTGGCCACAGCGTATGCGATGTCCGCGTTGATATGGAAAGCGGCGGTGCCCGCAGGCCAGTACCCCGAACTCTCTGCCCCCCGGATGGTCCGCCATGGGAAGGCAGCTCCACGTAGCCCCAGCTCGCGCGCATGATCCCGCGCCTTGTCGAGAATCAAGTGGCGCCAGCGCAGGGCATCGGCGGCGGCGCGAGGCACGCTCAGTGCCAGCAGCGGCAGGACGAAGATCTCCGTGTCCCAGAAGGCATGGCCGTCGTAGCCGGGGCCCGTCAGCCCTTTGGCCGGGATAGGGCGCCCCTCCGCGCGCGCTCCCGCCTGCAGGACGTGGAAGAGCGCGAAGCGTGCCGCCTGCTGGATCTCCGGGTCGCCCTCCAGCTCGACATCTGCACGTGCCCAGAAGTCGTCCAGGTAGGCCCGCTGCTCGGCGAGCAGGCCCTCCCAGCCGGTCAAGCGCGCGGCCGAGAGCGCGGCCCTGACCTGATCGAGGATGGCAGGCCGAGAGCGCACGCTCGACCAGCCGTAGGCGATGAACTTGACGATGCGCAGCCGCTGGCCCGGCGCAAGGCGCGTGGCAATGGTCACACGGGCGATATCGGGGACGCTTTCAGACGCAACGACCATCTCGGGCGGCCCCTCGATCTGGTGATCCATTGCCGCTCCGATGCGCAGGCCACTCACCCGGGTGTGATGGATCAGGAGCCCGGCGTCGCCCTGTGCCTCGTGCTCCTCGCTTTCGAGCGCGGACTCAAGAGCAGCACCCACCCGGGGGTCCTTACTCTGAGGCGGCAGCGCCTCATTGGCGACCAGCTCCGACTGCACCACGACGCGCACCGGGGCATCCAGCGGCTCGACCTCGTAGCTGATGGCGACGATGGCCCGCTGGGTGAACGACACCAGGCGCACGGATGAGACCTTGACCGTGTGTCCCGCAGGGGTGGTCCAGCGGACGCTGCGGCGCAGCACCCCGTTGCGCAAGTCGAGCTCCCGCTCGTGCTCCTGGATCTGGCCGTAGCGCACATCAAAGGGTTCGTCGTCGACGAGCAGGCGGATGAGTTTGCCGTTGGTGACGTTGATGGTTGTCTGCCCTGACTCGGGGTAGGCATATCCTCCCTCTGCATAGGGCAGAGGACGCAGCTCGTAGAAGGAGTTCAGGTAGGTGCCGGGCAGGCCATGCGGCTCCCCCTCATCGAGGTTGCCCCGCAGTCCGATATGTCCGTTGGAGAGGGCGAAAATGGACTCGGTCTGCGCCAGGGTGTCGAGGTGGAGTCCCATCTCGCGGACGCTCCACTCCTCGACCGTGAAGGTGGGATGTTCGATCATCGTCGACCTCCCAGTTCGGTCATATCGGAGACGACGATGTCAGCGCTGTGACGCTGCAGCGCTTCGGGTTGGCCGAGGTGATCGATGTCAATGCAGACAAGCGCCGTGCTATGCGGCAAATGACAGGTGCGTGGCTCGGGCATGCGTTCCTCCTTGATGAGCGTGTGAGACGAACTTCCGACCCTCTCACTATACCATATAGGTGTATTAAGGGCCATCAGGCGGCATGAAAAGGGTGTTTGTGATAGCTTCGAGATGTAGAGGCTCCAATTTGTGTGCGCGATGTGAAGTTTCTCCGCCATGCTTCCTATGTGAACTAGTGGGCTATGTGTCCGTTGGGACGTGGCTCTGCTGAAGAGAAGCAATCCATAACGCTTTCATGACACTTCCTCCTTATACTCGAACGAGAGAGCGAGGCGCGTCAACTGGGGAGTGGCCCCAAACCCTGCCTTTGAGTGAGGAAATGCCTTCCATTGGCTGAAAAGGGATGTCCACCCGAGTCGATAGCGGAGTAAAGATGAGGAGAATAACGATGGCAAAAGGTTGTCTGTATTGTGGTCTTCAGCTCCCTGATACCACCAGGTTTTGCCCCCAATGTGGCAGGCCAATAGAATATGCAATCCGAGTCGATAGCGGAGTAAAGATGAGGAGAATAACGATGGCGAAAGGTTGTCTGTATTGTGGTCTTCAGCTCCCTGATACCACCAGATTTTGCCCCCAATGTGGCAGGCCAATAGAAAGAGGTCTCGTATTGGGTGCTGCGGGAAGTTGGTGACTGACTTCTCATGGTTTAGGGAAAGATGATCGCTCAAAAAGAGAGACGAGTTGGTTGGTTGGTTGTTAAAAGTTTATCCAGATACCGCCTTTTTGCGAACTCTCAACGACCTTCGCGATAAATTGCATTCCACGTAACCCGTCATTTGCCGTTGGATAGCCTCCTACTGGCGATCCGCCCAATTCGACGCGCCGTATATCGGCAACCGCCAGCCGGTAGACGTTGGCGAAGGCCTCCAGAAAGCCCTCTGGGTGCCCGGCGGGCAGGCGAGTAGCTGCTTTGGCCTCGTCGCTCATATATGGCAAACCTGTTCGAAGTACCTGGAGAGGCTGGCCAGGCTGTTTGAATAACAATGTGTTCGGCTCCATCTGGTGCCATTCTAAGCCCGCTTTGCTGCCATAAATTCGGATGCTCAATGCATTTTCTTCGCCGGCCGCAATCTGTGAGCAAGTCAGGACGCCTTTGGCTCCATTTTCAAGGTGCAGCAGCATATTTGCGTCGTCATCTAATTGTCTGCCCTCGATAAAGGAGGTCAAGTCTGCGCACACAGCAGCTATTTTTAAGCCGGTAATGAATTCCATCAGGTTTTCACCATGGGTGCCGATATCACCGATGGAGCCTGCCATGCCCGATTTGGTTGGATCAGTGCGCCACAGCGCCTGTTTATTTCCGGTACGCTCAACGGGCTCCATCAGCCAGTCCTGGAGATACTCCACCAATACTTTACGAATCATGCCAACTGCGCCTGTGCGCACAAGGTGGCGCGCATGCCGTATAGCGGGGTAGCCGGTGTAGTTGTGCGTCAGTGCGAAAACGAGTTTTTTCTGTTCGACCAGTTCCACCAGCGCCTGCGCCTCTGCCAGGTTGAAGGTCATCGGCTTATCGCATACTACATGAATACCATGCTCCAGGAATGAGCGTGCAACCCGGTAATGCAGGTGATTGGGCACTGTCACCATCACAAAGTCGATGCCCTCCAGCAAGCTGGCCTCGGCCTCGGCCATCTCCTCGAAGCTCTTGTAGGAGCGTTTCAAATACCAGGCTTGCGCCGAGGCTTCTGCACGCTGCGGGTCGGTAGACATTGCTCCTGCCACAACTTCGGCTTGCCCATCCAGTTCGACAGCCATGCGATGAACAGCGCCGATAAATGAACCCTGGCCGCCGCCAACGATACCGGCACGCAGTTTTCTCTTGAGAATATCTTGTTTCATGCCTGTAACCCCAAAATGCGATAATTAGTCTCGACGTCCTGTGCGCCACCGGCGAAATCGTCAAAGGCTCTTGTTGGTACATCGATGAGCATATTACGAATAAACTCGGCCCCCTCGCGTGCGCCCTGTACAGAATCCTTGATGCAATCTTCCCATTCAAGCACGGCCCAGCCCGTGTAGCCATTTTGCGTCAATTGCGCGAAGATACGCTTGAAGTCAACCTGACCGTCGCCCGCGCTGCGGAAACGCCCCGGACGGTCTTTCCAATCTTGATATCCACCGTAGACACCTGAGCGGGGTGAAGGATGAAATTCGGCATCCTTGACGTGGAAAGCCTTGATATGGTCTTTATAGTAGTCCAGGTAGCCGATGTAGTCCAGGCATTGCAAGACGAAGTGGGAGGGGTCGTACAAAATATGCACGCGCGGATGATTGCCGGTTGCTGCCAGGAAGCGTTCAAAGGTGATGCCATCATGCAGGTCCTCGCCTGGATGAATTTCGTAGGCCAGGTCGATGCCGTATTCATCCGCCTTATCAAGCAATGGCAGCCAGCGTTTCGCCATTGCTTGAAAGCCCAGTTCTACCAGACCAGCAGGACGCTGAGGCCAGGGATACATTGTGTGCCACAGCAATGCGCCCGAAAAAGTAGGCATGACGTGCAATCCCAGATTGTGCGATGCCCGCATGGCTTTGACCATTTGGGCCATTGCCCACTCGGTTCGTTCTTGTGGATGCCCATGCAGCTCTTTCGGCGCAAAGGCGTCGAATTGAACATCGTAGGCCGGGTGTACCGCAACTAGCTGGCCTATAAGATGTGTCGCCAGTTCTGTGATTGCCAGCCCGTTGCATCGCCCCTTGAGGTCATCACAGTACTGTTTTGACTCCGCCGCTTTATCGAGATCGATCAGGCGGCTGTCCCCGGCCGGAATCTGTACGCCGATAAAGCCCAGATCTTTAGCCCATTGTGTAATGTTTTCCAGCGTGTTGTAAGGAGGAATATCCTGTACGAATTGTGCTAAAAACAGAGCCGGTCCTTTAATTTGAGACACGCCTGCCTACCTTTCTACCGCCAAGCGTAAACACATATGAAGCGCTTGCACGGAACTGTAGCATATTCCATTATATTCCACCAGGACAGAATTTTCTTATTCCACCTGGTCCTCTTCCCATGCACGTACACCTGGGTTCAACGGTTCAGGGCGGGTGCATGTACTGGTAAGCATAACATGCCTTCCTTCCGCCGCAGAGTACATGAAGGATTCTATAACGTCGAGGACGTGGTAGGCCAATTCTCCATTGGCACGGTGCAAACGACTGGAACGCATCGCATAGGCCATATCGGCGATACCTAGTCCACGTGAATCGCTGGTGTAGCCGTGCGTTAGGGGCACTTCGCGCCAGGTCTCGTCGTTTGCCCGGCGAATATACACCGGACCGTCGAAGCGGTTGGGATCGGGCGTACTCAGTGTGCCTTCGGTCCCGTAGATTTCGATAAATGGCAAGTGGTGATGCCAGACATCAAAACTGGTGAGAATCGTGCCAACAGCGCCGCTCGCAAATTCCATAATTCCCGCGATATGGGTAGGCGTATTGACAGGGATTTTCGTGCCATATTTCGGCTCGCTGGTCACAGTGCGTTCAGGAAAGGTCGTCTGCATCGAGGCGGTCACGCGCCGGATTGGACCCATCATAGCGATGAGCGCGGTGAGATAATAAGGGCCTACGTCAAACATGGGGCCAGCGCCGGGTTGATAGAAGAAATATGGGTCGGGATGCCAGTGTTCCATTCCGTGGTTCAACCTGAATGCCGTAGCAGCAACAGGTGTTCCGATCTGACCATCGTTTATCAATTTGATGCAGGTTTGAAAACCACCGCCGAGAAACGTATCTGGCGCGTTGCCAACATGTACCTGTCGAGCACGAGCAACCTCGAGAATAGCTTTCCCATCTGCTCGTTTGGTCGCCAATGGTTTTTCGCCGTAGACCGCTTTGCCTGCCGCAATCGCTTTCAAAGCAACTTCGGCATGTACATTGGGGACGGTAAGATTGACGACAATCTCGACTTCTGGATCATCCAGTAACTCCTCTACGGTATATACTTTGGGAACGCCGTATTTCGCTGCTTGACTTCGCGCTCGCTCCATATCGATATCTGCACAGGCGACAACCTGCAAAATATCGAAGAGGCGTGGCGCTTTGAAGTAGGTGGAGCTGATGTTGCCACATCCGATGATGCCAATAGGGGTTTTTCTGTTCATAATGCGGATCAAAGGTTCCTTCCTCCAGGTGAGTCAAGCATATAAATGCAATAGGCTAACATTCTTACTGTATATTATGGCATAGCACTCAGCCTGGTATCCACATGTGCTATAGTAGTGAGAGAGGATGATGTACCAACAAAACGTTTGAGTGAGAAAAAATGCTATGAACAAGCTGCAGGTTGCCCTGGAATTATATACCGTGAGAGATGAGACCAGTCGTGATTTCGCTGGAACATTGCGGCGTGTAGCGCAGATGGGCTATGCTGGAGTAGAATTCGCCGGATACGGGAACCTGAGTTCACAAGAGATGTCGGCATTGTTAGCGGAGACGCGGCTACGCGTGGCCGGAACGCATCTTGGATTAGATGCCTTACAAGGCCCGCAACTGGATGCGTCGATTCGCTATTGCCTGGATATTGGCTGCCCCATTATAGTGCTGCCCTCGCTGGCGAACGAGTGGCGCACGCGTGAGGGCATGCAGGCGCTTGCTCCTCGACTGAATGCCATCGGGCGGCAATGCCAGGAATATAGCATCACCTTTGCCTATCATAACCACGACTTTGAATTCACTCGTGTTGATGGTGTCTATCTCCTTGATTACTTGCTTCAGGCTACTGATCCTTCTCTCGTAAAGATCGAGCTAGATGTGTACTGGGCTGCCTATGCAGGTGTCGATCCTGTTTGGTATCTTCAAGCACATGCAGACCGTGTCGCCCTGGTTCACCTCAAAGATATGGCTGCTGATCGTTCGATGACTGAAGTGGGCAGGGGCATTCTGGATATGCAGCACATATGTACCTTTGCGCAAGTTCGCGGCCTGTGGGGGATTGTCGAGCACGATCATCCTCAAATTCCTTCGCTTGAGAGCGCGAGGATATCTTTGCAGTATTTCAGGTAGAGGCGATGGGCTCTACTTTCGCCATATCATACTAAGATCGTAACCTGCGCTCCCCTTCCTTTCAAAGTTCCTAACCTTTCTAATACACACCAAACGTTAAAACAAATACCCACCCCTGGTATGAATAGCAATGGCAGGCGTTTCTGGCTGGCGAGTCAAATAGTAGCTCTCGTGATTCTTGGCAGTATACTGGCGGCTTGTGGGTTCGCATCGGGTAACTCGACGACAGGAAGCAGAGGCATAGAAGGTCCGCATATGTACATGTACATATGGGCCGGTGATGTGCAGAGGAAATGGTAATATGAGCGAAGGATCGAAGAGTTGAGGGCCCAATGAGCGAAAATCGAGGTGAATCTTCGAAACTGGCAGTTCATCCATCTTCGCATGCCGCTCCAGATCTGCACTCCTGCTCCCGCCACCTGTAAATTGGCCCAGGTCGAGGACAAAAGTCGGGTGTCCAGAGACCAAACCTCTCCACAATCTGCTTGATACCTACCTGTAACTAGCAGCATGACATGGGCGAAACCGATACACGTCTGCGGGTGGCTGCTCCCTCAAAAGAAGAGGAGCTCACCCACCGAACGACTTATTCGCCAAGGCCGGTTTCGACCGTTCCAAGAGCAACCGGCCGACACTTCTCGAGCGTTGAGGCATGCTGACCGGAGAGATGCTTGGTGCCAAACCGCTCAAGCACTTCAATCACTTCACCCAGTTCCTGCCCTTGTTCAACCGCGCAACAGATGCATGACGATCAACAACACCCACGCATCTCCCAGCAGACGGATGGCTCGTGCTAAAGGAGTGGTTGTGCAGGCTTCGGGTGTTCCAGTTGTCTGTTCCAAGTCGAATGTTTTCATGGCATGAGTATACCATATTTTTCTGAAGAAAACAAGACTCTTGACAAATCTTAGTTTCTATGATACTCTTGCTTTCATAAAGAAAGTACTTTCGTAAGGAAAGCAATAGAAGAAACGGAGTCCTTTCCATGCTGAGCGGTTTGTCTGCAACATGACGCAGAAGGAGTGTCAACCATGCCTGATTATGGACAGCACCTGGAGTTTGGTTACTTTCTCTTGCCGGATGCCGACGATCCCGCCGGGGTGCTCGCGACTGCGCGGCTCATCGACGAGCTTGGCTACGATTTGGTTGGCATCCAGGATCATCCCTACCAACCGCGCCATCTTGATTCGCTCTCTCTTCTGGCGGTCATCCTGGGACAGACCGGGCGGCTTCGCGCCTTTCACTCGGTGGCGAACCTGGCGCTGCGCCCGCCTGCGAGGCTGGCCAAGGCGGTGGCCAGCCTCGATCAGATCAGCGGGGGCCGCTTTGAGCTTGGCCTGGGCACCGGCGCGTTCCGGGAGGCGATTGCCTCGATGGGCGGCGCTGACCGAAGTCCCGGAGAGAACCTCCAGGCGCTCACCGAGGCCATCGAGATTATTCGTGCTATGTGGAGGGGCACACCCGGTACTCATTACTCCGGGAAGTACTACCAGCTCGCTGGGCTCCATCCTGGTCCGACCCCTGCTCACGACATAGGCATCTGGGTGGGCGCGCATGGTCCGCGCGCCCTGGGTCTCATCGGACGCGCCGCCGATGGCTGGGTCAGCCAGACGATGGGCTACCGACCGCCAGGAGCTTCCGCCAGGCTCAGCACCGTGATTGACGACGCTGCTCGCGAAGCCGGACGTTCCCCTGCAGCCATTCGGCGCATCTATCCCATCCCTGGTGCGTTTACCACGTCTGCACACGTCCGGCGAGCGACACCGATCAGCAGATCGTGGGTCCGGTTGACCACTGGGTGCAGGTGCTGGAACACCTGGCCGCCGACTTCGGGTTCAGCACCTTTCTGCTCGTTGGCCCTCCCGACCCGCGTGCGTTGCGCACCTTCATTGGCGAGGTCGCTCCGCGAGTGCGCGAGCGAGTAGCCGCCCGACGCGCAGCAGCGCAGGAGAGGCATGTATGACACAGCAATCCACTGATCATCCGCAGTCCCGGAAACCGGGAGAGCACCTGTTGGACTCGTTGAAAACCATCCATACCCATCTGCGGCACGATCTCGCGGTCTGCCGCGCGCTCGCCGATCAGGTCGCGGCCGGGGCGACTCCCGAACACATCAGGGCGCAGATTGAGTCGCTGCAGACCAGCAGCCCGCTCCGGAAACTCCGGGTCAATTGCCTCTATTACTGTCGCATCGTGCATACCAACCATTCAATTGAGGACGTGATGATGTTCCCGGCCCTCCAGCAGGTCAATCCCGACCTTGGCCCAGTGGTGGACAAGCTGATGGCCGATCATCGTCAAGTCTCACGCCTCCTCGACGAGATCGAAGCAAGCGCCAACGCCCTGGTGGTGGAAGACGGCAGCGCCAACGCCCTGGTGGTGGAAGACGGCACGAGCATCCGAGTGCGGATCGTCACTGCGCTGGGCGACCTTGCCACCGATTTGCTGGCGCATCTTGCGTTTGAAGAAGAGGCCCTAGGCCCTACCATCCTCTCTTTGGAAGAGTGGCCCTATTGACATACGTCTTCTCGCCATTTGAGAGGGAGGACCAGGATACATGATTCTGTTTTGTTACTGAGACCTGAATCCCATGTTCCTCCAAGTAGCCCCGCGGTTGTGGGCCAGCTCTTGCTCCTCAGTTCAGGGCAGGTGCGGGACAACAGTAGCCAGGGAATCGCCAATACTGTCCGGCTCCAGTTGCAGTTGCAGTACGGTCCTGCTGCTGGCAAGCAGTATTACGCCTGGTTACTCCCTGACCAGGAGACCCCGGAGGCTCCGGCTATCCTGCTCGGAACGGTCAACCGGCGGGGGCAGGTTGGCCTGGTGACGTACAGCGATCCCCAGCATACCAACCTGCTGGCGAGCACGTCTCGTCTGCTTGTGACCGAACAGGACGCGAGTATCACCCCCCTTTCGCCCTCCACGGATCATCGCGATTGGCGCTACCTCGCTGCCATCGCCCAGATTCACCCGTCCGGAACAGCCTATAGCCCGTACAGCCTGCTGGATCACGTCCGACACCTACTCGCCAAAGAGCCGACGTTGGAGGATCATGGGCTCCATGGAGGATTAGTGATCTGGCTGGAGCGCAGCACAAGCAATCTCATCGAGTGGTCGACCAGCGCGAGAGATGATTGGCGCACGGGGAGCAACACTACTATCAGCCAGATGAGACAGCAATTGATGCGCTTGTTGATCGCTCTCGACGGGATCTCCTACGCACCGAGGGAACTGCCTGCGAACACCTCGTATGCCGGACTTGTGGATCCGCCAATAGGGAATATCGGACTCTTGCCGATCGAGCCTGGGCAGGATGCCTTCTCACTGGTCACCGATGTTGACTTCCACCTGCAAGGGGTCGCAGCTTCTCCCGGAGTCAGTACTGACCAGCAGCAAGAGTCGGCAAAAATCCTGGCAGTGATGGACAGGATCAATGCCTGGCTCATGAAGGCGCGAGATGACGACAGGCGTCTACTCGGGATGACCAACCAGCAACTTCAGCAACCGATGGCTCTCAGCCTGCTCAACGATCTGCAAATGAATGCAGTGTCCGCTTTTTCTGGGCAGATCGATCAAACGACAGGTACCAGGCAAGAAGGGGCGCAATGGGTGTTTCAGGAGGCCCAACGCCTGGCTGAAATGGAGGTCACGCTCGCATGATAAAACGTAGAAAAAGTACGCGAAAATACGCTGAGCGTGGAAAAAGTACATTTGCAGCTTCCTAGCTCGATTAGGCAGTTTTCAAAACGCGTTGGCTCTTCTCGATTTCTGCGGCGTCTCCCATGTTTCCAAGTAGATGCGCCTCTTCAATGCACAACCCTGGCTGGTTCTTTGCTGATGTTTCCATCGCCCTGGACGTCTCACCGTTCCTGCGTGGCTTGCCAGAGCCAGCGAGAGCGAGCGCGGACCATCGTCTTGCCCTCACGCGTGATGTGCTGGAGCCTGGTACATTCCTGTCCTGCCATGGGGAAAGGTTCAAACCAACTCTGGACTTCCAGGTGTTCACCGAAGCGTGGGCTATCGACGTATTCAATGTCATAGTGGCGAATGGTGAACTTGGCCCCAGCGGGGGTGATCGCGCTCCTGGTCAAGGCTTCCCAGCCTGCGTTGTCCAACAGTTCCACCGCGGACGCATTATTCAGATACTGCATGAGATCGATCTCAGAGAACTGCACCATTGCTGACGTCGTGACTGGCAGACGCAAAGGCGCAGCGGGAAAGGGTTGTTCTGGTTGGGGCGACAGCACACCGTCAGGCTGCCAGATCTGAGCCGTTCGTTCTGGCAGGCGCGCCGGGCGGCCATTGGGATCAACGTAGACCCAGAGGGTGCGCGCACTAACCAGTGGTTCTTCTTGAGGCGCGCAGGTCTGGTGTGCCTCGTACCCGCGCTGTGCGGTAATACGTGTGAAGCCGATGCCATAGGTTTTTAATTCGAGACTGGCGTGAATGGGAATGGGCGTGGCGAAGGACATCACGGTTCTTTTGATGACCCAGTAGCCACCTCCTTCGAGCCGGGCGTCCTCAGCATCGCGCGCCGCGAGCTCTTGCATGTAGCGTAAAAAAGCGGCGGGCGTGAGCGCGCCATCACAATTGCATTCGTCATAGCGAACGGTATGGGTCAGACAAAACTGTCGGTTCATGCGTGCTCCTTATTCGTTTGTATCGCCTGTCTGTTTTTCTATTGTACCTTGAAACCGAGGGCAAGGGATGATACGACGTCGGCTGTCCCCCTTTGCTAGCTCCATCAGGTATCCGTTCTCCAAAGAGAGACGTCGCAACAAATTATCTTGTCCCCTCCTTCTTGCGGATTCTCTGAATGAAAGCGTAGAATCGGAATGCATTCATCAGCTCATCTCTTGACCAAAGGGAAACTTACACTGTGCTTGCTGACTGCTCTTCGGCTTTCTCTGGGTCTTCACCCACATTTTTTCTGGAACGAAACAGTGAATCGAGAAGAGGGACACTGACATGGGATCGTTTGACGGCAAAGTGGCGATCATTACCGGTGCAGCACGCGGGCTGGGATTTGACTACGCCACGTTCTTTCTTCAGGATGGCGCATGTGTGGTCCTGGGTGATAGTAACTGTGCTGCGGTTCACGAGGCAACTGCCCGTCTCCAAGCATCTGGTAGAGTCCTTGGGATCTGCCTGGACGTGACTGACGTGGTCAGCACGCAAGCCATGGCCCAGCAGGTGATGAAGACCTTTGGGCACGCTGACATCCTGGTCAACAATGCCGCGATCTGGGGAGATTTGCAGCAGAGCCCACTGCTGGAAACGGACCCTGAGTATTGGGATCGTGTGATGGCCACTAATGTAAAAGGCGCTCTGCTCTGTTGTCGCGCCCTGGTGCCGCTCATGCGCCAACGAGGGTGGGGACGCATCATCAATATATCCTCGGGCGGGGCCTACAAGCCGGGTGGTGTCTACTCGGTCAGCAAGCTTGCCCTCAATCAGCTCACCTACAGCCTGGCCCACGAGGTGGCCGATGCGGGCATCACCTGCAATGGGATCGCTCCGGGTCCGGTCTACACCGAGGCTTCCCAGCGCCATTACTCTGCGGAAGCCTTTGAGCAACTCGTCCAGCAGGGGATGATCAAGCGGGCTGGAACGAGCAGAGATATGTATGGCTGCATGCGCTATCTGTGCAGTGGGGATGCCGCCTGGGTGACCGGGCAGACGCTGTACGTCAATGGCGGTTCCATGAGCCGCTTCTAGGACCGCGCTCTTAAGACAACCCGCGTGCTGACTGCCTGAGGACATCCGTTGGGGAAAGAAGCGCATGGGAGGGGAATGGGTGCTCACACTAGAATTTCCACAGCCAGGACGATTGATTATTGATCGCTCCAATCTTTCGTCTCACGGGCAAGGTGTTCGATTACCTCGTATAACAATTGAGGCAATTCGCCAAAAGAATAGGACATCAGCACGCGCTCCCCTGGCTGGTGCGCGCCTTTGCCGTAGGGGCCGAAGTTGACGACAGGCAGGTTGAGTTGCCGCATGGCTTCTAAGGGGAGCCTATAGGAGCCGGGACGCGCAGAGGCAGCGGGCATTGGAGCGTCGTTCCAGATTGGCAGGTTGGCGATGAGCGCGGCGGGGTCGATATCGGGATCGAGGCGCAGGTAGCTCATATCGGAGATCAGTGGGAAGTACTCCTGCACCTCGAGGTGCAGTTCTGTGTGGGCTGCTGAGACTGCATGCACGGCTTCGTGCAACGGGCTGGGTGTTGTGGCGATGTGCGGGATGAAGGGCGGAGAATAGTAGACGACGATGGCAGGGCCGCGATTGCCGCTCAATGACCAGAGATGTAGCACAAGGTGCAGACAACGCCCGCGCGAATCGAGTCCGGCTGGCAGGGATTCCCACGCGGCTGCTATTTCCGCATCCATGCGCTGCTCGCTCAGGCGCCGCGTGAGATCCTGGTGGAGCCGGGTATAGGTGAACACCTCGCCAGTACGCTGTCTGGGTGGTGTGTCCTGGTAGACAGGAGGGCGTCTGCTCTTCCACCTGCGTTCTGTTTCGTCCACGCGGCGCAGTACCCGTTCCATTACGGACTGAGCACGATGGACGAGTTTATCGAGCAACTGCGCGGGTGTCGTCGAGAGGGTGAGCACGTTCAGATAGAAATAGGAGGCGAAAGGCAGTTGCACGTCGTAGCTAGTTTTGAGGTCGGTGAACTTTAAGGTGACTGGCGGTGGCGTCGATTGGCCGCGCGCATGATCGCAGAGTTCATCGTTCATGCTGAGGTCGCGAATGAGTTCCGATGCGAGCAGGTTGGCGTCGAGGCCGTCGAAGGGGTCGCCGACGTGCGAGGGCTGGCCAATGACGAGGAAAGTGGGCAGGAGCTTGCCGACGGTGCCGGTGTAGATATAGCGGTGCGGGTCGCCGGGATAGAGCGCGGTAACGTAGTCGGTGTTGATAGCGCCGAGGTACTCCAGGCCGTATTGTTCGCGCAAGCGCAGGAGAAACTGGACAGCTTGCAGCACCCCAGCGGATTCGTTTTCTTCGTCGGGCGTGGCAAGCAAGACGACCGAGAGTTCCAGCCTGTCCTCTCGCGCTAGAGCCGCCAGGCGGCGCATCACAGCGATATTCACGGCGTCGCCGCTCTTCATGTCGCCAGAGCCGCGTCCTAACATCCAGTCGCCCGGGTGTGCGGCCAGGTCTTGCACTAAACCGGGCGCTATTGCCGCTAATTGATCGACATGGGCGGCCAGCGCGCCGGGGTCGAGCGCGAATGGTTCGAGCGCGCCGAAATCGCCGGTAGCGACGGTATCGATATGACCGAGCAGGACGATGGTCTGGGGATGCTTGCCGCGCAGGAAGGCATAGGCATTGCATCGCCCGTCAGGATCGTCGATGAGCGGGTCGAGGCCGATGGCGGTGTAGGAAGATTCGAGTCCGTCTTCTTGCAGCAAGCGCAGGACTTCCCGGGCCACTTGAATTTCGCCTTTGCTAGGGCTGACGCTGCGAATATGCACAAGCCCGGTTGTGTAGCGTTTGACGATGGGGTACCAGTCGATCGATTCGTGTGGGTGCATGAGTATAGTGTGTTCGCCTTTCCCTGGATGTAATAGTCTGATTCCTGCTGATGTATTGTACCAGATATGAAAATGCGCTGGGCTTGCACAAGGAGATGTACATCCCAGGATTAATTGATCCCAAAGCCCTACTTCCCCAAATCAGGCTGGCAATGCTCTCGTCTATGGCTGAAAGCTGCGCGTCGTCTCTGTTGCCATTTTAGGGGGTGCATCATGACTATCGAAGAGCAGCAGAAGCGCTGAAAAGCGTGTGGTAGCTGTGGATGCGTGAGGCATGTTCGGTCGAGTAGAACGATGGTGCCAGGGCAGTCCCGTGTTTTTCGGTGATCTGCCCTCGTATTTGCCAGATGAATAAAACGAACACGCCGCGTTTTGCTTACTGAGCAAAACCTCTTCATGTATGCTCACCGAAGATGGAAAGAGCTATCCTCAAATTCTGCGCAGCACTTTCGTTAGGCTGATGCCCATTGGGCTCAATTTATCACGCACCTCCGTCACTCAGCCCATTTCTTTACACATGCAGGGTATGCACAAAAGCACTGTTCACATGCGCAAACAGACTCTGTGAAACCGCACTATCATACGTCTGTTGCCAACTTTGAAACAGCGAAGGCCCAATGCCTGGAATAGCGTGCGTCCCTTGCAAAAAGCCGTGCAGCACTGCCAGCAGCACCACCCACAAGAGCCACGCCTCGACGAAGCCAAGCCCAGCGCCAATGAGCCTATCCCCAGCGCCAATGAATGGAACCGCTTGAAGCACTCGTCGCACACTTGACCCGATCACATGCAGCACCAGCGCAATGCCAAAGAAGAGCACCACGTAGGCAATGAGCGGATTCGCAAGCAAGTGATGAGCAGCGAACAAACCAGTGAGAGAAGGCCCAAACAATGCGGCACCCGCAAATGCCACCGGAAGCGTGACCAGATGGATCAAGCTAAAAACAGCCCCATTGCGCAGCCCATTAAAAACAAGCAAAGCAATCGTCACAAGAAACAGGATATCAAGAGTATTCATAGGGCATATTCCTTTTCATTCACAGAGAGTCTATGTCTCTAGTATGCCAGTTCTAGAAGCATCTGACGAGGAGCCACCTCACAGCAAAGATGTTGAACGGTTCACAATCTCAATTACTTGAACTCTCCCACATCTTCTGCTTGTTCAGACGAGACAACTCTCACTTTTTCAAATGCCAAATTCTATTGACAGATGAGCTACATGCTTCCTTTACTTGCGCACTAGGGGACGACTGGAGTGAACCCATTTTGCCGGACATGGGGAAAGTCAACTTCCCGGCACTGAAATGTAGGTAGCTTCAAACTCAGCAGGAGGCAGATATCCTAAACTGGAATGGAGTCTTTTGGTATTATACACCTGTTCGATGAATA
>WNFA01000405.1_pt1 | contig 34581 bp, 30 predicted proteins | sample 5400481 | NCBI WGS metagenome assembly WNFA01 (sample SAMN13153340, study PRJNA577476) | soil metagenome | isolation source: 120 cm saprolite under Douglas fir tree site 2 hole 1 replicate 2 | place: USA:California | collected 2015-04-18 | reverse complement strand
AGCTGGTTCAACCCTTACTGGCCCGACCTGGGGGTGCTTGTCCACTATGGACGCCTGTTTGACGTGAGCTGGGTCTGGGCCTTCGGCTTGACTACCTATCACGCCGTGGTCAGTATCACTATCCCGATCGTACTCACAGAAACACTCTTTCCCCATCTCGCGGCTCGACCCTGGCTGCGTCGTCGCGGGCTGATCCTCTTCTCGATCTGGCTTGCCCTGATCTCCTTGTTCAGCCTGCTCCTGTTTGGTTTTCTGGAGTTTCGCAAGCAAGGCTACATGCATCCCCCTCTGGCGTACTTCATCGCATTAGCGCTCGCCGTTGCTTGCGTCTGGCTGGCTTTGCGTATGAGACCATCGACGCCTTCGGCGTCTTCAACGCGCAATGCCCCACGGCTCTGGCAGCTGCGTTTGCTAGCCCTTGGCAGCTGCGTTTGCTAGCCCTGGCGACTACTCTTCTCTTCTTCTTTGATCTCTGGGCCATGCCCAATCTCGTACCGTTTCCCCTGGTGCCAATAGCGCTGGTGATCGGCCTGGTGGCGCTGGCGACATGGATCTTGCGCCGCTGGGCTCGGCGTGCTGGTTGGGGAGCGCAGCATCGACTGGCGCTGGCCTTCGGCGTGATCACCTTCTTCGTTCTATTGTCACCGCTTACCGAGTTCTTCGTTCTTCCCCACACGGGAAAGAACCCTGCCGGATTGATAGTGGTGGAGTGCCTGTTCCTCCTGGGCCTGATCTTGCTATCTTGGCGTATAAGACCGCGACGAAAACAGGCGCTAGCGATGGCCGCATAAAGACCACCCTACTCCTGTGGCATATATGGTCCGGTAATACGCTCGAAGCGCGGGCGGTAGCGCGTGGGATGGTAATCGGCAGGGTCCACGTGCCGCGCGGGTAGGTTCTTGCTGGGGATATCGGTAGAGATAAAAGTTCCGTTGCGATGGCCCGCCATCACGCCATGCGTCCCAACCTCGACCAGGCTCATGATCAAATTGGCGTAGTAGATTGCCATGTGCTTGTCGTAGGCCTCCGGTTCGCCACTGCGCAGGAAGTACGTCAGATCGATCGGCAGAAAACGCACGCCGGGCAGCCGTTCAGTCAGTTCTTCTGCAAGGAACTCGGCCACGTTGACCTTCTTGCGATGACCATAGGCGTCAGGCGGGCCGACTTCCGGCACAGGTATGCCCAGGTTGGCTCCCTCCGAGAGCACGATGGTTGAGTAGTTCCGCGGATTGCGCCGGTCTTTGGTGACCAGTTTGGCCAGGGTATCGATATTCACAGGCACTTCAGGGATCAACAGGCGGTCGACCCAGGCGACAATGGCCGTCTCAAGCGCCGTGAAACCCGCGTCGCGGCCAAACATGCGGAATAGCACGGTCTCGCTGTGCGACCCTGCGGTGGAGCGGATGCGGTTAATAAACTCCGCTGCCCGGCTGATCGCAGTCTGAAAGCCAATACAGTAGTCGGTGCCATGCACATCGTTATCCATCGTCTTGGGAATACCCCAGACAGGAACGCCCTTTGCCGCCAGCGTGGCGCCATAACTCAAGGTATCGTCACCGCCGATCACTACCAGGCCATCCAGTTCAAGAAAGTCCAGGTTCGCCAGCACCTCGTCGGTGAGGTCGACCCGGTCGTCCGGTTCATGGTTGGCAGCGTGAGCTTTCAGGTGCGGCGGCAAGTCGCCCACGCGCACGTTCGCCGGGTTTGTGCGCGTGGATTGCAGGATCGTGCCGCCCTGCCTGTCGATGGTGCGCGTATTCAACTTATTCAGTGGCATCAAATAGTGACCCTGCCATGCATTGGGGTCATCGGAACGAAAGATCAGCTCATCGCGGCTGCGTGACCGGTCAATGTAAGTAATACCTTTCCACCCCGCCCGCAGGCCGGTAATGCGAACACCCATCGGCTGCCCGCGATAGACCAGCGCTTTGATGGCGGCATTCAACCCCGGCACATCCCCGCCGCCAGTCAGCACGCCTAAACTGCGGATAGGTTTTGATGTCTGTCCTGGCATAGTAAGCCCTCTCTTTGCTTCATTGGACTATTTACCGGAAATAGCATACCACAGACATAGACAGTCCTTGATGAAGTGGGAACAATCGACTAGAATAGTGCCGAGTCGTCACAGCGAAAACTTCTATCTCTGTAGAGAAAGGGATCACACATGAATTACCTGCTTTATGTCGCCTTTACATGCGCGCGCTGTTTATCGCCCGTTTTATTCCTCCATCCAGGGGATTATATGACGGTAGAGATAACGTGTAGTCAATGTCACCATACCTACACGGTAACAACACAGCCCGGCGAGAAAGGTATAGATATTCGAGCATAGTGTCCTTGAACACCTTGCTTCCATCAAGAACCTCAATCGCCACCCCTACGAGTTTTATCAGAAGCTGGGCTACGTTATCGTGGGCGAAATACCTGGTGCCATGGGCCCTGGAAAGCCAGGTATCCTGATGGCAAAATCTGTATAACGCTTCGACAGCGTCTTGCGCTAGTGCTCCTCTGTACCGTTCCCGTTAAATTCTCCCTGCCATAGCCTGCGCATCTCTCCAGACGTTGACAACAATTCATCTAATGTCCCCTCTGTCTCGATCTTACCATTCTTGAGCACGATAATGTTGTCGGCACGGCGCAGAGCAGCGCGACGATGTGAAACAACAAGGTATGTCGCGTGCTGCCGCTGGAAGAGCCGTTTCCACAGCAGGTGTTCGGTTTCCACGTCCAGTGCGCTCGACAGGTCGTCGAATACCAGCAATTCGGGATTGCGTACAAACATGCGAGCCGCGGCTGCTCGTTGTACCTGCCCGCCAGAAAGACGAATACCTCTGGGTCCAACAACTGTGTCCAGTCCATGAGACATTTCAAGCACGTCGTCTTCCATCACGGCTGCCCAGACCGCTTCCTGTATATCCACCTGGTCCTCTGGCATGCCCATCAGGATATTGTCCCGTAGCGTATCACTGAACAAGCGTGGAATCTGGGCTGCATAGGCGCTGCGAGGCGCTTTGAAAAATGTCGCCGGGTCGGTGACGTGCTCCCCATTCCACAAGATGTTACCCGCGTCTTTTGGCAGCAGCCCGAGCAGCACCCGCAGCAGTGTCGTTTTACCGGAGCCGATGCGCCCGGTAATCACGGTAAATGAACCGCGTACGAGATGCAAATCGATCTCAGCTATTCCGTTATCTGTGCCTGGATATCGATACGTCAACCCCCGGGCTTCCAGCGTATCAAGTCGATGCGCAGGCGTTTTCGCTATGTAAGGCACCTTAGGAAATGCGCCCCGATCATATACCGGGTGGTGTTCGACCAGCACCTCTGGCGGCTCATCAGGAATCAGCTCGACCATGCGCTTAATTGATACCTCTTGCTGCTTATAGTCACCTATAAACGTCCCCAACTGCGAGGGTTGCTAACAGTTGCCCGATTTTATAGACTATCCTCTGCTATCATGAACTTTTTCCACGAGGTGAGTGGTTGCCTCAAACCCCAACTCATGCTATACTTTTGTTTACCAGGACAGATGTTTATAAAGGGAGAAAAGATGCCTACCGGTCGAAATCTTCAACCCCTCAGCTATGACCTCCGCTTGCCTGATGAGGCCCAGGCGGATGCGTTGCGTTTGCTGGATGCTAGCAAAAGGATCGTCAATGCAGCGCTCATCGCGCTGTGGCCTCGACTCGATGAATTCATGAGCGACCAGACCGGACCTGCCTGGAAGCAGGTGGTCGCCATGATTGACTCCCCAGATCGGCATGGAGACCGACAATGGCGATGCGAAGCTGAAACAGTAGGCCGCCTGTTACGCGGACAGGCCGAACGAAAGCAGGTCTTTGGGCTCATTCAACCCATTCTCACTGATGGCTTCATTCGTCCCAAGACCGACAAACGGCCTGCAGGTAAGAACAGAGGTACCATCCGCGAGGCAATCACCGCTTTGCACAAGACGCTTGCAGTTGATGAGGCTGCATTCGTCATGTTGCAGAATGTGGTCGAGCAGTGCTGTAATGTCTTCCTCACCACTGGCGTGTTTCCGGCGACCTATGAAGAGCTGCAACCCGTGCCCCTGCTCAAAGTCGGCATGCTGACCTATGCAGGAGACGACGGTCCTCGGCTCGGCCAAAGTTATCGTCTCTCTCTCGATTTGGAGGCCGGGACCGCCCAGCTTTTCTTTCGCTTTCCCGCTGAAGCAGGCACCTGGCAGTGGCGCAAGACTCCAACGCTTCTCGCCTTGCCACCGATCGTGCAAGATCGCCTCAAACAGGGTGGGAGCCTGGCTCCTACTCTGAGAGAACATATGTGCCCAGATGGAAGCCGGATCGCCGTGCTTGATTTCATCGTCCAGGTACCCAAAGCACCATCTCCTGACTGGAGCACGGTGGAACGCCTCATCGGGTTCGACTGGGGCGTCAACACACTGATTACAGCAGTCGTTCTGGATGCCCAAGGCCAGCAGATCAGCCGCCCTTGGTTCTTGCAGACCGGCGGCATTGATGGGCATCAAGCCCGCACCCGCCGCCAGATCGATCAACTCAAAGCCAGGCGCGAGACGGTTCCCGCCGATGATCCCCGGCGTCTGTTCTACGAGCAAGAGATTGCTCGCTGTTGGCGCATCTACGATGCACGGAACCGAGAACTTGCCCATCTGGCTGCCAATGTCCTCCTCTTACTGGCTACGACCTTCGGGTGCCGCTTGATCTGTGGAGAATCGTTGAAAACGCTCAAGTCTACGGGGAGAGGGCGAGGAGTGCGTGGGCGCTGGAGAAACTGGCGGAATAACACCACGATTAGAAGTGAGATTTGGCGCATTCTTCGGTACAAAAGCCACCTGGCAGGCATCCGCTTTCGTTCCGAGCGGCCACGAGGAACGTCTCATACCTGCCCCCGCTGCGCACAACCGGCCAACACGTACCGCTCTCCTCGCATGGAACATCGTCCGGAACCCATCAAGTGGGGTCGTTGGCTCTTTTGTGAACACTGTTCTTACTCTGCCGATAGAGATTACGCGGCTGCCGTCAACATCGCACGGCTCGGAGCCGCGTATCTTGCTCATATTCAGGCAACCACCAAGGCACATGCCTTTTCCGTGACGGATTCGTCCGTCAAGCCTTCGCCCTATATGGCCGAAGGCGCGGTGCTGCTGTTGCCACCGCCGACTCGCACGAGTCGCTCCCATCCGGGAGGCAAAATCTCGTATCCTGGCTGGTCCAACTCAGTAACGCTCCGCTCATCCTATGCGACTTCCATCCTGCTACGGTTGTGCGGATAGTTAGTGATTGGATATGTTAGTATCGAGTTTTAGCAACGGTAACTGTGTAGTAAACCAGAGGTAGTAGACAAACAGTGCGAAGTCGCCCACCTTAAAGGTCCTTGCTGCCATCGCTTGCCCCGCCAGTAAGAGCGTCACCCCGGTGCCAAAGGTAACCGCGTAGTCAGAGATCGAATCGAGTACCTCTCGAAACAGGCGTACTTTGAGCATTGTTCTGCGTCGCATATCGTTAAGGGTGCGAAAGTGACCGATCACATCCTCCTCTGCCTTGATTACGAACTGTGAAAAAAAGTTGGCCAGCGCCGTCACATCGCCATCGATCCGCTCGATCATCTCGCCGGGAGTGCGCTTTTTATGGAAAGGCATGTCCAACCGCAGGCAGTGCAGCGCAAGCTCAGCTCGCAAAGCATTGGTGGCAGTCCAGCCCACGTTTTCAGCCACGTAGGTGGAGTAGAAGGCAACGACTCGCTGCACCAGCGCGATAGCAATGAACAGCCCGGCTGCGATGAACAGCGTGCCCAGGGAACCGCCCGCCTGGGTTGTATCGATAAAGTAACGGATTATCTGAGGATTGACCAGTTGCAGGCCAATACTGCCAATCAACAGCACCGTCAACAAGGTAACCCTGGTCCACTGGGGCTTGAGGTAGGTAACCAGCAAGTTCCAGTAGCGCCTGAACTGAAAAACCATAGAGGTAGCGTTCCTTTCGCCAATTGGTGTGGTGGTGAATTCAAACGAGTATCACGAAAACACAGAGGGCATCCCCGTAGGGGCGAGGTTCCTGTAGGGGCGAGGGTGGCGAGGTGTGGCGGGGAGGGCCTTTATGGTCGCCCGCTCTCGGTTCCCGTAGAGGTGGGCCTTTATGGACGCAGTCCGGGGGACTGTGTGGCTCGCTCTCGTTCCCCTAATGGAGGAGGTAGACCCAAAAAATCACGGGGGCTGAGCGCACCAATGGCAGAAAGCGAAAGGAGGAACTACGAGAGACTACTGTTACCCGTAGTCAAAAGGGACATTGTGATCACAGCGCTACAAGATTGCGCGTAAGCACAACGCGTCTAGAGAAGTCACCCTATTCAGTTGTCTTAGACCCAGGCACACTCAGAAACCATGCTGTTAGAGGAAAAGAAGATGGCTGACATGTGCATACCTCCGCTGGTTACATTTTATTTGCTGAGATTACCATAATTGGAACAGGAAAGCAAGAATCTTGACTCGACAATGAACCCTGTACTATCCTGTTTTTGTTGGTATTGAGTTTCCTTACACACAACGAAGGAGTATCGTATGATCAAGCCTTACACTGCCGTCGGACTCATCCCCACCGTGCGAGGCATTCGCACCCGCGCCGATATCAAACGCAATCTCGAACACCTCTCTCACCTCGTCAAAGCTGCTTCCTGGCTTTCAAGTTTGGACCTTCCGGTCAGGCTGATTGCCTTCCCTGAAGGAGCACTTCAGGCCTTCAATGATGAAGTGCTCGATCTCGATCATGTGCAGTTTGCACGAGAATGTGCTATCGACATCCCTGGCGAGGAGACCGAAGAACTCGGAAGAATCGCCAGACAGTACAACGCCTTTATCATGGCCCAGGCCAAAGCTCGCCACCCGGAGATCAAAGATCGGTTCTTCAACGTTGGGTTTATTCTCAATCCAGAAGGCGAATTGATCTTGCAACACTACAAGGTTTCGCCGCTCTTCCCCGTTGAGCACTCGGTCTGCCCTCACGATATCCTGGATTGGTGGCTCCAAAGATATGGCAGAAACCTCAACGCCTTCTGGCCTGTCGTTGATACCGAAATCGGGCGCCTGGGCATCATGATGGCCAACGAGGGCTCCTATCCCGAAAATGCCCGCGCCCTCGCCATGAACGGCGCGGAAGTGGTCTACCGTGCCTCCTATCCCCATCCAGCTACAGGCAACGAGATCTTTGAAATCCAGAGCCGGGCCCGCGCGCTGGATAATAACATGTACATCGTGGCCCCCAACATGGGCACCTATTATCTCTTCCCGGAGGAAGATACTCCCATCGATACCTTCGGGGGACGCTCCTACGTCATCAATTACAAAGGCCAGATTGTTGGCAAACAGGAATACGGTGCAGGTTCGACCTATGTGGCTGGTGTCATCGATATCGAAGCCCTGCGTGACCACCGCGCCCGCGCCCAGTGGGACAACTGGCTGAAAGACCTGCGCACCGAACTCTACCAGATGCTCTACGAGCAGCCTATTTACCCCAAGAACCTCTACCTTGATCGTGAGCCCATGAAGCACGCCGAGTACCGCGAGCAGGTCATTCAGAAACAGATTGACCTCATGCACGAACGCGGCATCTGGGTCAAACCTGAGAGATAAGCAAACGCGTAGCTCCCGTTTATGCTGCTTTGTGTGCTCACCTACGCAAAGCAGCATGACTCTGCCTTCCCTGTCCTCAGCGCATGCTCCTTGACGTGCAAGAGCAAGAAACCAGCCATACGCGCCCTTGCAAATGCCTTTTCTTCCAGGTATACTTCTTTTACATACATAAGGTCCATTCTAGAGTTTTTAGAGTGATACCTACTATCGATTGCGTACTCTGCTGGCGCCAAGGCCAGTAGACCAAGGAGGTTTCGGATGCTCTTAGCAGACCTTTTTACCCTGGATCTGAATATAGCCTCCGGATTTTTTACCTTAAATATTGATATTGGCAAAGGGAGGGCTTTCGCTGACTTCCTTGCGATCGCCGTCTCGCTCGCCAGGTACACGATTACCTATAACCTGCTCGATCTCCTGCTCATCCTTGGCATCTCCATTGTTGCAGCCGTACTCGTTGAGAAAATCGCGCGTCAAACCACCCCTGGTGGCTTTTTTGGGGCATTTCTCATCGCCCTTATTGGCATCTGGATTTTCATCACCTTTGTTCCACTCACCTGGAATCAAGACTTCAAGGTCCCAACGACGCATGTCCCGCTGATCACTTCCTTCATCGGGGCGGTCCTCTCCATCATGGTGGTTCATTTCTTCAAGGGAATCTTCAGGAGGAGAGAGACGCCGGCAAGGGCATAGGAAAGTGATGTTCGTATCCCGCCTGCTGCCTGATACAGCTGCCTTCTCACCCACGGGCATCCTTTATATAGCCGGACATCCCGTACCTGAACTGGCGCGAGTATACAGCACACCGCTCTATATTTTTGACCGTGCCACGATCGTCAACGCCTGTACAGGGTACAAGCGAGCTTTCCAGGCACGCTGCCATGCTCGTATTTTTTACGCGTCTAAAGCCTACCTCTCGCCGCTGATAGCACAGTTGATAAGTGAGCAGGGGATGGGGCTCGATGTGGTATCAGGAGGTGAGTTGCTGGCGGCGCAGCGAGTCAACTTTCCTATGCAGGAAGTTTCCTTCCATGGCAATAACAAATCGGAGGATGAGCTGCGCCTGGCTCTGCATCTTGGGGTTGGACGCATTGTGCTGGATAACTGGAGCGAGCTGGAACGCCTGGTACGCATCGTGCGCGGTACAACCAGGAGACCCGGGGTGTTGCTGCGTGTGGCGCCTGGAGTCGACACCGATACACATCCCTACCTGCAGACGGGTCACTCGGCCTCGAAGTTTGGTTTCCCTCTCGGTAATGGCGAAGCAAAAGCTGCCGTGATGAAGATTCTAAGCGAAGGCCAACTGCGGTTGCTGGGCCTGCATGCGCATAGCGGTACAATGCTGCGGGAGGCTCGACCCTACCAGGAGAGCCTGGAGCGTCTCCTGGCGCTTGCTGGTGATGTCTATCGCGAGACGCAGTGGTGGCCTGAGGAGATCAGCCCCGGTGGAGGGTGGGCCATCGAGACGGTCGACCAGGCGCCTGTTCCTGACATAGATGTACTGGCGGAAGCTCTACAGGTGAGCATGAAGCGCGGGATGGCTGCTCTTGATGATACGCTTCCAGTTCCAACATTGATCGTCGAACCGGGTCGGTCAATCATTGCCCGCGCTGGCGTAGCTGTTTACCGGGTTGGGGCACGTAAACCCACGCCGGGCGGGATCACCTATCTGTTCGTTGATGGCGGCATGGCTGACAATATCCGTCCCGCGCTCTATGGAGCTCACTACACGGCGCTTGCCCCGGAGCGGGCTTTTGCATCGCCTGAAGAGGATGTGTGCGTCGCCGGGCGTTACTGCGAGTCGGGTGACGTGCTCATTGAAAGTGTTACCTTACCACGTATGGGGGAAGGGGAGCTACTAGCGTTGCCTACGGCTGGCGCATATTGCCTGCCGATGGCGAGCAATTATAACCTTGTGCCGCGCCCTGCCGTATTACTGGTGGACGAACAACAGGTGGAGGTGATGGAGCGGCGGGAAACCTATGACGATTTACTGGCACGCTATCGAACTATTTGAAATGTGCCGATATAATACGTCATAACATAGTGAAAGCAAAACGATTTTTGACGTTTGAGAGAAGTCCATGATGAGAAGACAGCAATCTCAGTATAACTTCCTGGAGGCAGAGGATGAGCACAATCAGCCCACCGAGCCAATGCCACGTATCATCCCATCACCTTTCCCGCAGGGCGATGATGCGCAGGTACCTGTCCCGCAGCCCTACGAACGTCCTTTCCCAAGCCAGGATGGATACAAAAATGCGATCCCGGGCGTCGACAATCGTTCACCAGGAGCTTCCAGCTATCCGTATTTGCCGCCTGGCCCCGAGATGCGAAGGCAAGGTAGGCCTCCCGGTGGGGCAACGTCTTTATGGCCTGGTGATGCTGTCAAACCAGTTCAAGCGAGAGGGAGGCGCAGCCCATTACCTATTTTTGTAGGAATGTTCTTTATCGCTGTACAGTTGCTCCTGCTGGCACGTTTTGTACTGAAACTCATTCGCTGGCCTGGCAGCACAGCATGGGCAAGCGCCATCTATAGCGTCAGCAACGTCTTTGTACTACCCTTTCATTTACTGTTGCAAAATGTAGCCCTCCCTGCCATCTTCCTCAATACCATAGAAATCTATACCTTGTTGGCTATCTTAACGTACTGGTTGCTTTCGCGCATTCTCGTACGCCTGCTGAAGGCAATCCTATACTCGTCTTAGGCTCTTTTAGTCTTTTCCAAACTCATCCAGCACATCCAGGCTGTTGATGAAGTCTCGGTAAGCGTCCAGGTTTTCTTCCTGTTCCGGCTCCTGCTTTTGCTCGGCTCTGGGTAAGAGAGCTTCCTCGCTTGTATCCAATGTCATGCCAGCACGTTCTAGCACGCTTTCATCAACATAGATCGGCGTCTTGGTGCGGACTGAGAGTGCAATCGCATCACTGGGTCGCGCGTCGATCTCGACGTGCCTGCCCGCGACATCCAGCACTATGCGTGCATAAAAGATGTCTTCAATCAGGTCCGAAATCACAATACTTACGATTTTTGCTCCTAGCTCGCTTAGAACGTTCTTGAGCAGGTCATGCGTAAGTGGACGCGGTGGATTCGTCCCCTGAAGTTCGACGGCGATCGCGTATGCCTCAGCATGTGCTATCCAGATAAATAGGTAGCGTTCTTGCTTAGTAGCTTTCAGGATGACCACTCGCTGCTGAGTGGCCAGATTTATTCGCACACTTTCAACTGTCATCTCAACCATGTATTTGACTCCCTCTTTCATGGCCGGGACTTATCGAGTCTCTGACGCCTCTATTGTACACCTATCTGAGGGCTGGGTGCAAATCGTTATTCCCGTATGAGTGTGTTGTTTTCTCCTACGAGGGAAGTATAACAAAACAAGTATACTATTCCAAGCCTTCAACCCCCTCTTGACGGTTCTCAAAAACGAAAATGTCAGAGTACGAAAAGAAATTCGGAAAATTCGTTCGATAAAAGCTTGACTTACAGTCCCTTGTTTGCTATCATTAATTTGAAAAGCCGTTCTACTTTTGGGTGATTACGGCTTGGGCAATGCATGCCTATGCAGAAAGGCAAGGTAGAAGCGACATGTCGTCAGAACGAACAAGCGACATACAACACAGAATATACGAGTTCATCGTGGATTACATGCGATCACGAGGAAGACCGCCTACCAACCGCGAGATCGGCAAAGCGATGAATATCACGAGCACAGGTCACGTCGATTATCACCTCTCGGTACTGGAGAAAAAAGGCTATATTTCTCGTCAGGCCAAGACTAGCCGGGGAATAGAACTTACCAAGCGATTTCAGGGCATTCCCGTTATGGGGCGCATTGCCGCTGGCGAGCCGCTCGATATTTTCACCGAGCCAGAGGAGAATATCGAGGTGGGTCGTGATCTGGAGGGCGACAATTCCTATGCCCTGATCGTGAAAGGCCGTTCAATGATTGAAGACCACATCTGTGACGGAGATTATGTGGTCATTAAACCGCAATCCAATTGCGAGAACGGCGATATCGTCGTAGCGGTTCATCTGCCACAGGGGAGTCAAGGCAGCGCTACCCTCAAGCGCTTTTTCCAGGAGAAAGAGCATGACCGGGTACGTCTACAGCCTGCTAACTCTGAAATGGATCCCATCTACGTACCAAAGAGCGAATGGGACCACGAGTGGCAGGTACAGGGCAAGGTGGTGGCAATTTTCCGCCCATGCCTTAGTGCTACTGGACGTGCTGCCTGATTTCTCCTATACGAGTTTATTGCTAAGAGACAGCAAAGGGATTGTATTCACTACCTTCCCGGGGTTCTGCTTGTAGTGCAAAGATTGCCCGTTCTCTTTGCTGGCTATTCTTTTGCCAGCTCCAACCTGTGACTTACCCCATTTCCACCTTGTGGTTTTACTTCAAAACTGGTATACTCACACCATGAGGCGCCCTACGCCGGAGAAGTAGGCTTCGTTGTATCTCAATTCGATCATATTCTGGTGGTGCAGAAAGGAAGAACTATCTATGAGAGCCGCTGCAGTGGCGTTGGTGCTCATTGTAGGGGCCGCAGTGGTCCTCTGGTTTGGTAATATGCTCAATTCGTGGGTAATTGGTGGGCTAATGGGTGGCCTGGCTGCATTGCTACTTAGTATCCCCATCTCTTTAACACTTTTTTCCTACCTTGCACGTCGACACGATGAGCAACTCAGAGCAGCAGAGCAACAAGTCGTACTTGCACAGACTGACATCTATGGCTATGAGGACGCTGCCGAAGTGGCGGCTCTCTACGAATCCGAGGACTACGAGTCCTCATATGAAGATGAATGGTACGCTCAGTACAATGATCGTCGACCGGCAACACGTAATCTGCCTGCACAAATGTATCCTCGTTTACCCGCTGCAGGCCAAAGCCACGCTCCTGCGCTTGATGATGCGGGGTCGCACCAGCGAAACTTGAACTACCCAACCGTAGCAAGGCAGCAATCCGGCACAGTTCCTATAGCTCGCGGGAAAAATGTTCCCGTGCAACGGCCTTCGCCTGCACGCAGGACATATTATCCTGGTTTCCCTGGATATTTAGGAAACTCGCCTCGCAGTTTGCACCAATCGGCAGCATTGCGTGCTGCACGACAGGAAGCAGCCCAACAACGAAATGACGTGGAAGTGATACGCTCCCATACTAATAACTTGAAGAGGCTTCCACCACCTCGCACTACGCCAGGTTCGACAGAACACTCTCTTCGCTCAACGGAGCCGCGCACTTCTCGCGAGTTGCCGCAGCAGGTACCTCCGATCCGTCGCCGACATACTGTTGATTCCGAACTCGTGCCGCCCGGTTATCCCCAACGCCAGGGAGGTAATCTGTATCCGCAGACGGAACCCATCAACGAAAACGCTTACTATCCTCGAACTGGCCCTGTCCGCCAGCAAACGACAGGTCAGCTAAGGCGTAATCGTCAATTGGATGAGCAGTATCGTAATCCGCAAACGATGACCGGCAGCATCAAGAATCCGTTGGTACGCCGCCCTCCTTATATGTACGAGGATGATCCACTGCGCCAGGAGCTAGCACAACACATCGATACACCCATCGTACGCCGCTCCTCGCGCTACGAAGAATACGAAGAAGAATAGTATTTACAGGCGAGCCGTACTAAGCATCTGGCCTCTTTTCGCAAAGTATGCTACTATTGGGCAAGTGTGAGAAGTGAAGGAGGCCTGTCCAATGTTAACTCACCTGACTGATATACTGACAACGTTAATCAAAAACCTTTATGGCTCTACCGGCCTGGCTGGTATCGTGCTGGCTATGGCTATCGAAAGTTGCTGCATTCCGCTGCCAAGCGAAATTGTCATGCCTCTGGCCGGTGTCATGCTTGCAAGTGGTACCATTTTGGCAGGTGTAAATCCCTGGGCAGGCCTCTTGCTGGTGGCTCTAGCGGGGGCTGTCGGCTGCCTCATTGGCTCGATGGCGGCCTACGGCATAGGCTTTGCTGGTGGGCGCCCACTGCTGCTGAGGTATGGACGCTATATATTGATCTCCCAGCATGATGCAGATATGGCCGATCGCTTCTTCCAGCGCTGGGGCAGCGCCACTGCCTTCTTCTCACGCCTGCTGCCGGTTGTACGTACCTATATCTCATTGCCTGCTGGTATCGCAAAAATGCCATTTACGAAGTTTTGCGTGTATACGCTGCTGGGTTCGTTTCCCTGGTGCTTGTTGCTGGCATATGTTGGCTACGTGCTTGGCAATCACCTATCGACCCTCGGCCCCATCTTCCGCAGCCTCGACCTGGTAATTATCATCGCGGTGGTACTGCTGGTGGCTCTATATATATGGCGGCATATTCGTAATGACCGCAAAGCCCGCGCTGCCCACGCTGTGGCTGAAGCAGAGGCCAGGTCTGTTGACCAGCAAATACCTGCGCAAATGCTTCAACCTGGACAACAGCCGTTGAGGCGAACACAATTTCAGCAGCCGGGACCGCGGCCCCGGCAAACGCCCCAGCCTCCCCAGGCCTCCAGGCCCAAGTTGCCGTGAACAGGTAAAGTGGCTCTGTTACTGATGACAGAGCCACTAAATACTAGCTTCACAGGTTCTAAGCGCTCTCTTTGACGAAGCACTACTCGCTTATGCGTTCTGCCTGCGTCGCAGCACGACGCTGGAGGCGCTCTTCTAGTACAGGCTTCCAGATGATCCAGTAGGCCACTTGAGAACCCGCGTATACCAGCGAGGTGTCTATCAGCATGGATATCAGCGCGTTGGGCATTCCTAATGCTAGTTCTCCTGCGAGAGCGCTCACACAGGTACCCAGTATGACTGCTGAGAGGAATGCCGTTATGAACTTGAGCAAACCTGGCCAGGTCGTGGGACGAATAAATATGAGAATGGGCGGTACAATGAAGCCAATGAGGAATGGTGCAGTTTCTTTTAACAAATCCATCGAGTCTGATCCCTTTCTCTTCCGAGCAAAACACGCCTTCGCTGGCGATTATGACTTCCTGGAACTCCTCCAAGTTACTCATTATACCCCGCATCATGAGGTATTTCCGAGAATTATACTATGCCCACTTGTTTTCTACCAAGGCAACCAGTGTTAGTAGGTATTCTGGGTAATGGTCAAGCATGACTCAAACTGGCAGTAGACGTACAAGGCTTTCTTGTTCTCTAGGATGTGCGATAATGAACTGTTTTATGTGCTAGTAAGGTAGGGGTTGATTCAGTCGGGTTCTTCGTCTCCCGCGTGCCCCTGTTCTGGAAACGGGGGCGCAGGCAGGTATGATACAATGGAAAGCAGAGCAATTAGCTTTCTCCATGCACATGCACAACAATTCACGAGGTCGCATGTCGAGGATTAACCGCAGAGTATCGACCATATGAAACTACAAGAACCTGGACCAGGCAAATGGCAGCTTTTTCGGATTTGGGCAAGCATCGGGCTGCAATCCTTTGGAGGTGGAGCATCGACGACGCTCTTGATACAACGTGCGTTTATAGATAAGCATAAATGGCTGTCAATAGAAGAGTTTATGCGCCTTTGGAATTTATGTATTCTTACTCCTGGCATCAACCTTGTAGCTCTGACCGTCTTGATCGGGCGCAAGCTGGGCGGAGCCTGGGGCATAGCCGTCTCCCTGGCAGGTTTGTTGCTGCCCAGCGCAACCATCACCTGCCTGATTACGGTCGGCTTTTCATCGATTCAACATTTGCCTGTGGTGCAGGCGATACTGCGAGGCGTGGTTCCAGCCACCGGAGGAATCATGCTACTCGTCGGACTTAATTTTGCTCTACCGCTCATCCGTAGAAGCTATAAAGAAGGGATTCTCTATTTGCTGGCGAGCGGCGTTCTCATTATAGCCTATGCACTTGCCGTCATTCTCTTAAAGCTCTCGGTGATTGTTGTCGTCCTTGGAGCGGCATTCCTTGGCGCGCTCTTCTTTTCATCAAAATCAGATGTTCCGCTCCTTCAACAAGAGCAGAGGGAACAACAATGATTAATCCACTCATTTACTTCCTCCTTTTCCTCAAAGCCTCGCTCTTCTCAACCGGCGGCTTTAGCAATTTACCCAGTCTGCACCAGGACTTGACTGGCAACGGCTGGGCCAAAGAAAACGTTTTCGGGCAATCCATTGCCATAGGTCAAATCGGCCCTGGCCCTAATGGATTGTGGGTCATCAGCCTGGGCTATCTCACCTATGGTTATCTTGGTGCATTTCTCGCCTTGATTGCTATCACTATCCCAGCACTCCTGGTACTCGTCATTTCTGCCGGTTATACACGCATCGAACATAGAGCATGGGTTCAGGGTGCTATGCACGGTGTCTCACTTGTTGTCGTTGGTCTCCTGCTCACGGTCGTCTGGACTATTTTGCGCCAACCTGGAGTAGATTGGAAAGGACTGCTGATAGCCGTAGGTGCTTTCGGACTGGCTTCGAGTCGTAAGGTAAACATTCTGATTATTTTAGGCCTGGCAGGACTCGCAGGATATCTATTGTATCGCTAACAATTGATTCGTGAAAAGATAGCTTGCCTGGTAAAAGTCGCCGTAAAACAAGGTTGCAAGGGACGATCGTCCCTTGACGGAGCGCGAGGTGTCCTCTCCCATCTCCCTGCCGCCTGGGCAAAAAGGACCTTTAAATGGCCTGTCTAGTGGTATAGACGACTTGACAACTGACTAGGTAGAAGATATTATTCATAATATAAGTTGTTTCCGTGTTTTCGCCAATGATGTATGTTTACCTCACACCAGACGTAGAAAGGAGGAAAAATCGCTAGGGCGCATCCTGGTACTCGGGCTGCATTCGGCAAGAGCATCTAGAGCATGCGCTATATCTCGGCTACCGCGAAAAAGGTAATTCGCTACCTTACTGATCCTGGCAAGGGAGTAGATCAATGAAAGACTACTCCATCAGTATCGCCTTAGTTAAGAGGAGAATTTGCGATGAGTTCTGTTAACCCATCATCCCAGGTCACGACCCCCACAGTGACCAGCCCCAGCACTGGGGATCGCATACTGGGGGCACTGCAAAGCGTTGGGCGTTCCCTGATGCTTCCTATCGCCGTCCTGCCCGCGGCCGCGTTACTCTTGCGCTTTGGCCAGTCAGATCTTTTGAACCTCCCCTGGATGGCTGCTGCGGGGAACGCCCTCTTCGCCAACCTGTCAATGATCTTCGCCGTCGGTATCGCCATTGGCCTCACCGGTGGAGAAGGAGCCGCGGCGCTCGCTGGTCTCGTCGGATTTTTAGTATTTACTGGAGTCTTTAACACCGTCATCCCCCAGGTGAAAGGGGCGCCTGACCCGACCATCTCTATGGGCGTGTTCTCTGGTTTCATTGTTGGATTAGTGGCGGCCGGCCTCTACCGCCGTTTCTACGACATCCGCCTACCAGATTACCTCGCCTTCTTTGGAGGAAAACGTTTTGTTCCCATCGTCACCGCCCTGGCCGCTCTCGTACTCGGGGCTATTTTCGGCTTAATCTGGCCGCCGATCCAGGGAGCGATCAACGCGGTGGGCCTGGGCATCGTGGGACTCGGACCTGTCGGTACGGGCATCTATGGGTTCTTGAACCGCCTGCTTATCCCGCTTGGCCTGCACCATGTGCTCAACTTCTACGTCTGGTTCCAGCTTGGCACCTATCATGGGGCGCACGGGATCGTAAATGGCGACCTGAACCGTTACTTCGCGGGTGATCCCACCGCCGGAAACTTCATGGCAGGATTCTTCCCCATCATGATGTTCGGCTTACCCGCGGCATGCCTGGCTATGATCCGCCACGCGAACTTCCCCAAGGTAGCAGCTGGCATCTTGATCTCGGCGGCGCTCACCTCGTTCCTGACCGGGGTCACCGAACCCGTCGAGTTCGCTTTTCTCTTCGTCGCCCCTCTGCTCTTTCTCGTTCATGCCATCCTGACAGGTACTGCACTGGCAGTGTGTACTATTCTCGGCATCAGGATAGGCTTTGGCTTCTCCGCGGGCCTCATCGACTACCTGATCAATTTCAGTAAATCGAACACCAGCCAACCCTTATTGCTTCTTGTCGTTGGGCTCGTCTACGGCGTCCTGTACTACTTCATTTTCAGCTTCTTCATCACCCGCTTCGACCTGGGTACTCCAGGTCGCGGTGAAGCCTCGACAGGTCTGAGAACTGACTGGATCTTGCCCGAGAGCCAGCGTGGACCCAGGCCCGAGAAGCAGACGGCTGCAGCAGGAGTCTCGACAACGGAAGACGCCGACGATGTACTGGCCAGGGAAGTGCTCGCAGCCCTCGGAGGCAAGGCAAATGTGCAGAGTGTGGAAGGGTGCATCACGCGACTGCGGCTCTTTGTCAACGACCCGGCTCAGATCGACGAGCCCCGTCTCAAGAGCCTGGGTGCCTCCGGTGTCATCAAGCAGGGCAAGATTGCCCAGGTCGTGCTGGGGACACAATCTGACCGTATTGCCAGCCGCATGAAGCGCCAGATGAAAGAGCGCGGCACCGACGATGCTGGCGAATAGGTAGAGAAACCATGGCAGAGATACACGTTCTTGCGCCGCTCGACGGCATGGTCGTCGACCTGGAAACCGTCCCTGACGAAGTTTTCGCGCAGAAAATGGCGGGCGATGGCGTTGCCATCGATCCATCGGGGCAGGTTGCCGTAGCACCCATCTCCGGTGATCTCGTCAAGCTGTTTCCAGGTGGCCACGCCTTTGGCATCGCTGCGAGCGGTGGTGTCGAGCTTATCGTACATATTGGTCTCGATACGGTTGAACTCAAAGGCGAGGGATTCGAGAACATCGCCACCGAAGGCCAGGTAGTCCAGGCTGGAATGCCAATCGTTCACTTCGACCGTGCAGTGATTGAGCGTCTGGGCAAGGTAATCCTCAGCCCCGTCGTTTCCAGCGGCGCTGGCAGCATCGTACGTCGTGCCAGTGGCACAGTCCAGGCCGGGCGTGACGTTCTCTTTGTCCTGGAGGTCTAACGTCAAAACCGTTTGAGTAGTAATAATAGAAGACGGGAACTCTGTTCTCTGGATAGGGTTCCCAAGTCATCTGTGTCTGCTCGCCGGGAGTGCGTTGCATTTTTTCATCGAACATGATTCCGTCTCGTGGTAGTGGCACCCCCTGTGGGTAACAGGTAGCCATGGGCTCTCACGCAAAAAAGTGAACCTCATCCGCTTGCCGACGCGCCTGGCGAACAAGGAACAGAAATATGGAACACACCATAGAACGCATGGTCACCATCAGAAGCAAGTCGGGACTGCATGCCCGCCCGGCCGCCACCTTAGTACAGAAAGCAAAGAGATTTCAGAGCCAGATTACGCTGTCTAAAAACGATAAAACCGCCAACGCAAAATCTATCCTCTCCGTCCTCACCCTCGGCGCCGAGCAGGGTGACCAGGTCCTTCTCAAGGTCACTGGCGACGATGCTGAGATCGCCATCAGCGAGTTAGCATCACTACTCGAAGAAGACCTGGGTTGAAGGATCTACCAAAACTTCACAGATTTGGTCGTGCTATCTCTTCCCATCCACCACAAGCTTGCTATCGGTGCTAAAAATCACGGCCTGAACTCGACTGCTCTACCTTCGCAAAACCCTGCAATACTGCCTGCTCGCGATATCCCACAACAGGATCATGCAGATCTTGCCCTCGTATGAAGAATCAGGTCAGTGGTAGTTTCCCTGAAGGTTGCACCTCCTCAACATAGATACGAATCCCTAGCATGCTTGACATCTGTGGGTAGTTGCTGTGAAAAAACATCTCTTGCCCTCTCCAAGTGCAACGAGGTCTCCTCGTTTCTCTAATATCGAGGGTGCCACAGATAGGTGCTAAATGTACCATACTCCTGGAAGCCGATGCGACGATAGATATTGATCCCCATTGGGGAAGCGGTAAGCACGCCAATACGATACCCTTGTCTATGAGCTTCTCGTAACGCCGTGAGCGTCATAGCAGCTCCAATACCCTGATGCCGATGTTGGGGCAACGTGCCCACAGATCCAATCGAAGCCACTCCTCCGCCAAAGAACACCTCAGAAGTCGCTACTGGTTTTCCATCCAACGTTCCAAGGTACAAATGCAGTGGGCTCTCTCGATTGAGGCACAAGCCGGAGTAAAAGGTAAACCACTGATGGATGACTTCCTCAGGACTACCAAACTCCCAGACATGTATCCATTGCTCTATCAGTTCATCAGTGGTCACGGGATGGATGGCCAATTGGGGAGCCACCAGGATATTTTCGTTGAACCTGAGCAGATCCACAGCCATCCCCGGCTCAGTTTCGTAATGGGTCAGTCCATAACCCTCTAAGATAGACCCACTATTGGTGGGGTGGGAGGATGCCCCCAGATGCCACAGAAAAGGCATACGACGCTGTTGGAAATAGCAGAGCACACGCTCAATAGCTACAGGAAGAGTGTCCAACTCAAGACTCGTCTGTATCACCCTATTGAACACGTCATGGCGAATCCCGGTCTCGAACCAGAATATTCCTGGATCATCGTGGAGCTCTGCTTCTGGAAAATGACTGAAGAGTAGCGACCAGAATGCAATCTGGTTGGTGTCCAGAGCCAATGAAACCGCTGATGGGGAGAGGTCTTGCAAAACGTTGTTCATGGAGGTGTGGGCCTTTCTTCTTAGGATATGCTCAGTATATCATAGTGGTAATTTGCACGAATCTTCGAACGAATTCTACATGGCATGTTGACCTACTTATTGGTAATTCACACGAAACTTCGAACAAATTTGTGCGTGATGATGGTTATTTACCCCCAATCTTCGAAAGGAAAACGAGCGTAGGAATGCTTCTTTTTTCGAAGATTGAGGTAAAAAATTTACCCCAAACTTCGAAGGAATTTTACTTAGGCCTGGGACTCTGTTCTAAGTTTCATCATTCTACGAATCCAGGTCAGCTCAGGGAGCAACGAAGAATATACTGACCACTCGCTCCATACCTCACAAACTTACCCAGAGACGCCGACCAGCGCCACCCCAACCTACACCATACAGCATATAATGGCAGAGACTGATTCACTGGCACGAGAAAAAAGCTTCACCAGAAAACTATTTCACAGAGAAAGGTAGAGTGCTATGGGCGATTTCCATCACGATGTGCGCTTCGGCGCGAACGTCGATCCAACCGCGAACGATCCGGGCTGGCCATTGCGACTGACCCGTGCGATTGAGCGGGCAGGGCTGGAGCTGATTGGCATTCAGGATCATCCCTACAACGCTGGATTTCTGGAGACCTGGACCTTGATCGCCACACTGCTCCAGGCCACGGAGCGGGTGCATATGTTTCCCAATGTCGCTAACCTGCCACTGCGTCCTCCTGCCATGCTGGCCAAAGCCGCGGCGACCCTGGATGTGCTCAGCGGCGGACGAGTGGAGCTTGGCCTGGGTGCGGGAGCGTTTCGTGAGGGTATTGAGGCCATGGGAGGGCCAGGACGCAGCAAGGGCGAGTCGATCGAAGCATTGGAAGAGGCGGTGCAGATCATCCATGCGTTCTGGAGCGGCACCCATGCCCTGCGCTTCGAAGGCAAGCACTATACCATCAAAGGGGCGCGCCCTGGTCCACGCCCGGCTCACCCCATCGGACTCTGGCTGGGCTCCTATGGCCCTCGCTCGCTGGGACTCGTGGGGCGCCTGGCTGATGGCTGGCTGCCCAGCAGCTCGTATGCGCCCCCAGAACGCCTGCCCCAGATGCAGCAGCGCATTAACGAAGCTGCCCTGGCCGCTGGCCGCCAACCACAGGCTATTCGACGGATCTACAACGTCATGGGCCTCATCACCGTTGGCCCGGTGCAAGATCTGCTGACAGGTCCCGTGGACTATTGGGTAGACGAACTCACGCGCCTGACCGTCGAGGTCGGCATGGACACGTTCATCTACTGGCCGGCCGACGACCGCCTGCGCCAGATCGAACTGTTCGCAGCCGAGGTGGTACCCGCCGTGCAAGTACAGGTCGCCAGGGCACGGGGTAAATCCTGAAAAAACAGCCTGGAAGATCGAGATAGGTCAGGATACCAGAGGAAGAAATAGTGAAATTCACGAGTGCAGCAACCAGAGCACTGAACGAAAATCTTGTCTCATAGGAGTGGTCCACGAACACGTCTCCTCTCCGATGAGAGAAGCTGCGAGCGGATTCTCTAGAGCATCGTATCCTACTTCTCTGGCGAAGAGCTGTCTCCGCTGCCATCCGGCAGGAGAGCCTGGACACTCTTCTTCCTCGCCCGCAACTGGGATACTCGCACCATCCAGTTGAGGAGGTCGTTGGGAGAACGGCCGCGTTTCACAAGCGCAGTAACAAGAGTGCCGAGCGAGAGTTGCTTCCATACAAAAGGAGTCTTACCAAGCGGGGGAACCAGAGACGACTTGTCGATGAGCTGCAGTGCGTAATGCATCATCGAGGGCGTCCCTTTGGCGAGGAACAACGCATACCACGACCGGAACAGCTGCTCGAACGCGATGCGCTCAACAGAAACCTTGATCCGGGGAAGATTCGTCCAATCCAGACCGCAGGCGTAGCGGTGTGCCACACTTGCACATTCCTACGAGTGCTACATGATGCTCTGGGCAGGAAGTGATGTGTGGCAAGGTCAAGGTCCGCAGGAGCAAGCGCGCCTCCACCAGGCAGAGTGGGCAGACGTGAAATGAAAACGATAGGTTTAAGTGCCTGGGATGTGGCTTTGCAGTATCATAGATGCGAGCAAGTTCTGCGTGGTACGTTGTGGCAAGAAGAGCGCTCGTGGGGATCGCCAGTAATTGGGCCAGGTAGTCGAGATTTAATGAACCGTGGGGTATCACGATCAGGTTGGGTGTCCCTGTCCTCCAGCAACGATGAAATTTCTCCGGACCTGGGCGTAGCAGGTCGGCAGACATGTCCGTTGTGGCATGGACTCCGGCTCAACAAGGGCAGAAGGACCGGTCTGCGCGCGATCTAGAGCCTTCAGGTAGTCCAGGATCATCGTTGGAAAAGCGAATATTGTGTAACGATATACAACTACAGGCACTATTGATCCTCTGCTCCGATGTACCCTTTTCTCCTCGTGGAGGAAAATCCTGCTTTCTGCCCCTGTCTCAGGCTAAGGTGCGAATATCCCGGAGACTGAGCGCGATCCCAATCAACACGAGATTGAGGACCCCACCGGCAAGAAAGACCCAGGCAGGTCCACGCTGATCAGCGAGGGCACCGACCAGGAGGTAGCTGATGGGCAAGAGACTGAGTGAACCAAGCAAGTCAATGCTGCTGACTCGACCAAGTTTGTCATTGGGGACCAGTTCGTGCAGCAGGGTTACCCAAATCGTTTGCAACGTGCCAGTTCCAAAACCATACAGGACTCCGGCGACGTACGTGCTGTTATGCGCAGCCCCTTCCTTTGTTGCCCCAGTCTATCCCACTGGGACTTTCATGTTTGCATAAAACAGAGGTGGGAAGGAAATGGGTGGAAGTTCTCTCCTTGTGAGCCCCTTTACGCCCTCGTTTCTCTTCTCATACAGTCGTTTATTTCGTTCACGAGCATCATCTGGACCTGATCGATACTCTGGTTGCCATCCACCTCTCTCAGCTTGTGCTGCTTTTTGTAGTAGTTGAGCACGTGGATGGTTTGATTGTAGAAGATGACAAGTCGTCTTCGCAATGCTTCTCCGCTATCATCAGAGCGCTTATAGAGGCTACTTCCATCCAGATCACACCTACCAGCCACTTTCGGTAGGCGAAATGTGACATGGTACACATGTTGATTCGCATGGCAGAAGACTCTGCCTGCAAGCCTCTGAAGTAACTCCTGATCACGCGAAACCTTCAGGTAGATCGCCAGATCGATCTGTCGCTTGACACGCTGGAGTTCTGCATCCAATTCCTGTGCTTGCGCAAGCGTACGCGGATAGCCATCCAGCAGCACCCCCTGCATGCTCTCAGGTTCTTCCATGTGACGCATCACCATCGGGATCGTTATCTCATCGGGAACCAATTCCCCCAGATCAACATACGTCTGAGCTTTTAACCCAAGTTCAGTCTGCTCTTCAAAGGCCTTGCGAAACAGATCCCCACTCGCAACATGCCGAAGTGCGAGGAGTTGAGAAAGCTTCTCTGCTTGTGTTCCTTTCCCTGCTCCCGGTGCTCCGATCAGGAGAATATCCATCTCTTTCCTCTTTCTCTTCCAAAACAGGTGAAAACCTTGCCGGTGCCAATGTCTGCTACCAATCCCTGAGAATCAGATGTCCTTGGGCGACAGCATGGATAATGTCTGCACGGCAGACAATACCCACCAACTTGCCATTCCGCATGACCGGGACACGCTTGATTTTGCGTTCGGTAAGGAGCGCTATCAGAAGTTCATGGCGACAGGTCAGTCGTATCTGAAGCCCTGGACAGATTTTCTTGAGCAATACCAGAAGATGATGGGTAGCTTCTCTCGCTCCTTCATCGATCGTTTGCCCAACGAGCGAGAGAGGCCGTGAGCCGGTTCAGTTCTTTTATCAATCCGAGCGAGCCGCGAGCCACGAGTCAATGTGTGGCCAGGTATACTTCATCGCACCGCTCCCCGCCATCATGCCGATATGGCCTCCCTTTACCTTCAGCAAGAGCTGATCCTGGCTGCTGACCTTCGTCATGATGCTCTCCGATTGGCAGGGCGGCGAGATGTGATCCGCAAGGGCGATCACATTGAGCAAGTTCGCGCGAATACGACTCAGGTCCACCCGCTCGCCACGGATGATCAGCTTCCCCTGGATGAGCCGGTTCTCCCGGTAGAGCTCCTGAATGAGCTGCCGGTAGGTGGCCCCGGCCATGGGGATAAGCTCGGTGACCCAGGTATTCATGGCGTGCCACGATTGCACGATGCGCGGGTCATCCAGGTTGTCCCACAGCGTCAGGTAGGACCCGATATAGTTCTCGACCGGCTTGAGCGCCTTGGCGCCATAGTCGATCAGCTCGCCCGGCACGTTGCCAAAGGCGTCGATCATCTTATCAGGATCGAAGGCTTGATCGTTCACCCAGCGCACAAAGCCTCCTGCCTGCTTGTCGGTGAAATCCAGCGGCGCTGTCAGCAGCAGCAGGTTTTTGAGACCGTCGTCGGGTCGCAAGGCGGCAGAGATCGTCGTGAGAATCGCACCGATGCACCAACCTAGCATGCTAAACTCCTCACACCCTGAGACCGCTTTCAGCTTGCGCATGGCGCGTGGCAGGTAGTCCAGCACGTAATCATCGAACTTCAGCCCTTTGTCCTCGGGACCGGGCGCTCCCCAGTCAAGGAGATAGACATCGTAGCCTTGCTTGACCATGTACTCGATAAAGCTGTGGCCTGGCCGCAGATCGAGGATATACGGCCGGTTCATCAGTGCAAACACGAGCAACAAGGGTACCTTGTGCCGCTGCTCGGCAGGGACGACGGGAATGTAGCGGTAGAGCCTGGCTTTGTTGAGCGTCCAGATCACCTGCTTGGGCGTCTGGGCAACAGTTGCGCGGCTGGTACTGACCCGCAGCAAGGTACGAGTGTTCTCCTCAATCCGCTGCAGTTCGCCCTGGAGCGCAGCTGGAATCAAGGGTAAGGATGAGAAGGACATTAGTGGACCTCCTTTGCGTTTGCTGCTGTGTCTGCTGCATGGTTTGAGGCAACGAGAGCCCGAATTGCACGGTGGATGTCATCGAGCTTGGCATCCAGGTCGTCCAGGCGCATCTCAACATTGGTCAGGCGCTCTGCCAGGCTCGTCACATCAGAACGCATCGGCATATTCAGTCTCGTCAATACTTGAGTCATGGTCATTTCGATAATGCGCTGGAAAGGTTGTGACACCGTCAAATAGGTATCCAACCACTGGCTTGTCGCCTGGCTGTAGGCCTCCGAGCTGACCAGGTCGATCATCATCTTGGACCAGCTTTCCAGGCTGGCATCTCGCATCGTTTGCCAGCTTTTCAGGCTGGCGTCACGCATCGTATTCAAGGTGTCAAAAGGATCGAGTGGATTGGTCGTTTCTAGTTGTTCACTCATGGTAGATGATGGTTCCTTTTCTTCCAATTGCCTCTGCTTTTGTGCAGTGGCCATTGTGTGTTCCGGCTACTTTGAGGATGACCACGAGGGATTCACCCCGTGGTCATCCAACGCTTCATCATCATGGTAGGCGTGCTTTAAAGCACACTCACCGTTCTCCTGCTCTACCGCTCGATGCCAATTCCACTGATGAGAATGGCCACCTCAGAGGGAGAGGGAGTTTGCACTTACATGGCTTCGAAGATAGCAGCGATGCCCTGACCTCCACCGATACACATCGTGACCAGCGCATACTTGCCTCCGACGCGGCGCAGTTCGTAGAGGGCCTTGATTGTCAATATGCAGCCCGTCGCGCCGATGGGATGACCCAGGGAGATCCCACTGCCGTTGGGGTTGGTGCGATCCAGCGGCAAGTCCAAATCCCGCATTACAGCAAGCGCCTGTGCGGCAAAGGCCTCATTGAGCTCGATCACATCCATATCCTTGATGCTCAGCCCAGCCCGTTCGAGTACCTTCCTCACTGCCGGAACCGGCCCGATGCCCATGTATTTCGGTTCTACTCCGGCATGCGCATAGGCGACCAGTCGCCCTAACGGCTGTAGCCCGCGCTGCTGCGCTAGACTTCCCTCCATCAGCACCACTGCCGCCGCGGCATCGTTGATGCCTGAGGCGTTGCCTGCGGTCACACTCCCATCGCCTTTGAAGGCCGGGCGCAATTTCGCGAGCTTCTCCAGTGTTGTGTCTGCCTTGACATGCTCATCGGTGTCAAAGACTACGATCTGTCCTTTGACCTTGGATTCAATCGGCAGGATTTGCTCCTTGAAGTAGCCTGCTTTGATGGCTGCTGCCGCCCGCTGGTGGCTCTGGAGTGCCAACTCGTCCTGGGCCTCTCGGCTGATACCCCACTTGCTCGCGACGTTTTCAGCGGTGATGCCCATATGACAGTCGTCAAAGGGATCACTGAGGGCTCCTACCATCGCGTCAATCAACTTCCCATCACCCATGCGCTGGCCCCACCGTGCGCCTGGAATCCAGTATTCGCTGCGGCTCATCACCTCGGCGCCTCCACCTATTGCCACTTTGGTATCGCCCAGATAAATGGCCTGGGCTGCCGACACAATCGCCTGTAGACCACTGCCGCATAAACGGTTGAGCGTGAGGGCCGGGGTCTCAACAGGAATACCACCGTTGATGGCGGCTACGCGAGCGAGGTACATGTCATGGACGTCGGTATGGATGACATTGCCGAAGACCACGTGCCCCACCGCTTCTGGTGGGATTCCCGCTCGCTTGACCGCCTCGCGGACGACGGCTGCGCCCAGTTCGGTCGGGGGCTTGTCTTTCAAACCGCCGCCATAATCTCCAATCGCGGTACGCACACCGCTCAGGACGACGACTTCTGGTTGTGCCATGTTCTTTTCTCTCCTTCTGCTGTTCCTTCATCTTAGTTACACACATCAGACTACTATGACGTCTTCCTCTCATACCTCCGTCCTGATTCGCACTCCAGGGTGATGTACGATAGAACCATCAACGATCGCGAGCGAGAGTAGCTACTGCACACTTGTTCAAATAGCTAGCTCCCTTGCTCTATGTGAATAAGTATAAAGGACTGTGCTCACATATCTATCTCAATAGCTGTGTATCAGTATCACAAAATGATCTCTATTTGGGTTACTACACTCTATCCTGGTTGGTGATGTGCTGCAACTCTCGCACAATCCGCCATCCTGGACAAGTGGCAGCGCTTTCAGTGTTAAACTTGATATTGTGAGTGCTTCGAGAGAACTTTGCTTCCTCTTGAGATGACTCTGTGATAGTACGAGGGTACCTTATGTATGAGTTGTTGTACGCAGTAGTGTAGCGACAATAACACATGTTCCGCATGAGTGTTTCGTATGTTCTCTCAGGAATGGAAAGGAGGTTCCCAGATGGGAACGCTTGAAGGTGCAGTAGTCGTCGTCACGGGTGCAGGAAGGGGCATAGGGCGTGCCATAGCCGAGGAACTCGGGCATGGGGGGGCCAGGGTAGTAGTGAACTACTCTAAGAGCAAGGAGGCTGCTGAGGACCTGGTAGCCAGGCTTCAGCAGAACGGATCGCCAGAGGCAGTAGCGATCCAAGCCGATGTGTCGGATGCGGCACAGGCAGCTAAACTCATCGAAGAGACCATTCAGCGCTTTGGCCGGATCGACGTGCTGGTCAATAATGCCGGTATCAACGTGGACCGCTCGATGAAGAACCTCTCCGTGGAGGACTGGAGCAAGGTGATCCAGAGCGACCTGAATGGCAGCTTCTACACGGTAAAAGCCGCGCTGCCCTATTTCATGCAGCAGAAGAGCGGCAAGATCATCAACATCAGTTCTATGAACGGCCAGGTAGCGAGCTTTGGCCAGGCCAACTATAGCGCGGCCAAGGCCGGCGTCATCGGTTTCACCAGAACGGCGGCCCTGGAGCTGGCTCGCTCGAACGTGACAGTCAATGCCATCTGTCCAGGCTTTATCGCGACGGAGATGTGGGATGGAATGCCTGACAAGGTGAAGGAGGCAGTCCTGGCTCGGATCCCTCTCGGGCGGGTTGGCACACCGCAAGAGGTTGCTCGTGCTGTGCGCTACCTGATCATAGATGGAGACTATATCACGGGTGCGACTCTCAGCATCAATGGCGGAGCGCTCATGCAGTAATGGTCTCGGAGACGTGAAGGAGTACGGGATCAAATAGACTGCAATGTAAGGTGACTTAAGGCGGCATGCCTTAAGTCACCTTTAGACTGTGTGCTCATCATCATTCACTCTCCTGCTTCAACACCAAGTCGTCGCCGCATCTCTTGTTTGGAATGGACCAGTGCCCACTCCAGGTGGGTTTGCATCGCTTGAGCGGCGACCTCTAATTCCCCTTCCTGGATAGCCTCGAGTATCGCCGCGTGTTGCTCTGCATAGCTCAGCAGCAATGACTGCGTGCGTCCCGCCGCGATGTCGTACACCCATCTCTGCGCTCGAGTTGTAGTAGCTATCGTAGAGGCGAGGAATGGATTGTGTGTTGCTTCGCCAATCACGCGATGAAAGGCAGCATCGCTCTCGCTCCACTGCTGCCGTTGTTGGGTCTCTGCGCTCCGCCGGTTGAGCGCCACCACCTCGCGCAATTCCCGTAATTCGTGGGGCGTAATGCGATCCGCAGCCAGGCCTGCAGCCGTCGGCTCAAGCATAAGCCGGAACTCATAGAGACTGATCACTTGAGTGGGATCAGCTGGTGTGAGAGAATCGAGCATCGTCGTTGCCAACGATAGTGCCTTGTTGGCTACATACAGGCCGCTGCCCCTGCGCGTGTAGACCAGTCCTGTTGCCACGAGCACCTTCACCGCCTCACGAACTACTGTACGGCTCACTCCCAGCTGCTCGCTTAACTCGTGTTCGGTGGGCAGCCGGTCACCCGGTTTCAGGTCGGCGGAGCTGATCAACTCTGTGATCTTTGCGGCTATTGTTTCATAAGCCGGTCGATATCCATCCTGCGCCGGTTTCATCATGCTGGCCATGTTTTGCTCTGCCTTTCCTGCCTGCGCTCCCAGCAATGAATTGGCTTACTATAGCAGCAGGAGCTGCTCCCAAGCCACTCTACCTCACAATCGAAGAAGGGGTTGGGAGCAGCTTGTTGTTGTCCTATTACTCTATGCCAGTATATGTGATAGGAGCCATATATGTCAAGATGCAATAAGTGCTATAAATCTTATATATTTTCCAAGGTAGTCATATTAGTTCGATTGCTAACGTCGCAAGCGAAGGCCGGTCGCTTCGCTTCTCGCTATAAGAGATGGAGCAGAACGCCCTTGAGAGCTAAGATCGAGGCTGGAGATATCCAAAAATAGAAAAGGCAAGCTTATGATTGCGCCAAAGAATCGCGATAAAACAGCGCCATATTTGTATGATGTATTCCAGATTGTGATCGAATTGAGACATATAAATCTTGCGTTTCACTTCTGATTAGTTATACTTCTTTGTAAGGGTCAACTGCCCATTTCCCGTTTTGCATACATGTGCTCACCTGAGCACTGAAAGGAGGGAGTCAACTTTACATCTACTCGAAAACGGCGTTTAGGGTCACCTGGTTCTATCTTGCGTGTTTGTAGCCCCTGATCAATCGCAGTGCATTGGTCAGGCTTTGTCGAAGGAGGAAATACTGATGTTTCACCAGATTCTTGCACCTGTTGCAGGGAATCTCTTCCTGTCCTTTCTCGTCGGTTTGATCCCGATTGCTGTCGTCCTTGTCATGCTTGGCATCCTGCGACGCCCTGCCTGGCAAGCGGCGCTTGCCGGACTCGTTGTCGGCCTGCTCATCGCTATCGGCGTGTGGCAGATGCCGCTCGGGCTGGCCGCCAGTTCGACGGCGAACGGGATGGCGTTTGCCTTGCTCCCGGTCATGTGGATTGTCTGGAACGCGATGTGGCTCTACAACATCGCCGTCCGCTCAGGCAAATTTGAACTCTTCCGCCGCTGGATGGTCTACAACGTCCCAGCGGACAAGCGTATCCTGCTCATCCTGATTGGCTTCTGCTTCGGGGCGCTCATGGAAGGCATAGCCGGCTTTGGCACCCCGGTAGCCATTGGCAGTGCGCTGCTCATCGCCCTGGGCTTCCCTGCACTGGAAGCCATCACATTGACGCTGATCTTCAATACCACCCCGGTGGCTTTTGGCGCATTGGGGACGCCTATCACTACCCTGGGTACCGTGACCGCGCTCAATCCCTTGACGCTTTCAGCGATGGTGGGTCGCCAGCTCCCCCTCTTCAGCCTGCTCCTGCCCTTCTATGCGCTCATCATCTTCACTGGCTTTCGCAGCTTGAGAACAATGTGGCCAGCCGCTCTGGTGGCAGGGGGGTCATTCGCTTTGACACAGTTTGCTGTTTCCAACTTCCTTGGTCCACAGTTGCCCGATGTGCTGGCTTCGCTCGTTTCGCTGCTCTGTGTCATCGGCTTCGTCCAGGTCTGGAAACCTCGCGATGTCGAGCAGTACCGGGCACACTTCGTGAACACCCGTTTTGGGAGCGAAGCTGCGGCCGCGATTGATGAAGCGAGGGTGCCCATGCCTGTCCCCGGGGTATCAGACCCGCCCACCAAAGAAGGCAAACCCACTGCTGCTCAGGCCGTCCTCGCCTGGACGCCGTGGGCGCTGGTCAGCGCCGTCGTGATTGTCTGGACCTACCTCAAGGTCGCATCTATTGGACAGCAGAGCATTCAGTGGCCAGGGCTCCACAAGCTCATTTTCCTGACCCTCTACAACAAGCCCTACGCTGCCCTCTACAACTTCCAGCCGTTGGGAACGGGCACGGCCATCCTGTTAGCGGTGGTGCTGACAGCAGTGGTAGTGGTAGGGGCAGGCTCAGGCCCGAAAGTGGTGGCCCTGGCGCTTGCGGATACCTGGAAACAGCTGCGCTTTGCCATCCTGACCGTCATGCTCATCATCGGCCTGGCCTACCTCTTCAACTATTCTGGTATGGCCTATACGCTGGGGCTGGCGATCTCGAAGGTGGGCGCGATCTTCCCCTTCTTCGCGGTCTTCCTGGGCTGGATTGCCGTGTTCCTGAGTGGCAGCGACACCTCCGGCAATGCGCTCTTTGGCAATCTGCAAGTGGTAGCGGCGAAGCAACTCAACCTGAGCCCAGTGCTCATGGCTGCTTCGAACTCGACTGGTGGAGTGATGGGCAAAATGATCTCGCCGCAAAATGTGACCACCGGGGTCTCGACGAGTTCGCTGGTGGGCAAGGAAGGTCAGGTGGTGGCGCGTGTCTTTAAGCATAGTCTGTTGCTGGTCGTGTTACTCGGAGTATTGGTGATGGTACAGCAGTACCTGATCCCGTGGATCATTCCACATTGAAGATGAACATCGGACGGCAGCTGCCTTTGGGGCGATGCCGCCCGGCAGCGCAATTGATGCCTGCCCGCTGAGGCGGGCAGGCGATGTATCTCTTGCAGCGGGCATTGCCAGGCATGATTTCATTTCAGCCAAACTGGAATACATCGGCCAGTGCCAAGAACAACTCGCAAGACTGGTTAGGGAAGAAGAAGCTGGCGCGCTGATGTGCCAGGTCATTGAGCAGGGCGGTGACCGGCACGGGCAAGTAAAGGACGGGTTTCACGATGACAATCTCGAAGGAGGAATAGTTTTGGACGCTCCAACCTACACTGATCTTTTCACACGCTTTCAGCAGCGACTCTCCTCTGCTGGTGGTGAATCTCACCAGGTAGGACGCCTGGCAGAAGCCGCGACATTGATTGCGGCTCACCCTGCACTCGGTGCCGGTGAACTTGTTGTCCCGCCCCACTTTGGCCAACATCCAGGGTGGGGAGCAATACTTCCGCTCCTCCGCAGCAAAGGCATCATTATCCGTGAGGCTGGAAGTCCTGCCAGCGTTGCCGATGCTCCTGCTGGTCTCTCTGGCGCGGAACTGGCCATCGCTGAGACAGGTTCTGTGCTCCTGGCTGACAACACGCTCGAAGCGAGAATCGTCAGCATGCTGACGCTGGCACACTTTGTCCTGGTGGGTGAGGACAAACTCGTTCCCATGCTTGATGACGCTGCCCCGATCTTACAGCAATTCGCCAGGGTTGGTTCCGAGCAGCGTCGCTATCTGTCTTTTGTCACAGGTCCCAGTCGCACCGCTGATATCGAGCGTACGCTTACTATCGGCGTGCAAGGGCCAAAGACGTTGTGCGTCATTCTGGTTGCAGATAAGGGAGAAGCAAAACCATGAAGGAATACCCCGCCATACATGGGGGGTCTACAGTAGATCCCCGATTCATCGAGGGATCGTCCCCTCCACAGGGCATCAGCGAAGAAACAGCACATCCAACACACGAGGATCAGCCCTTTGAGGAACGCCTGGAGGAGGCGCTCAAGGACGAGAACATGCACCGTGCCCTGGAACGCTTTGCCCCTTCCTGGCGGGCATCGCGTCGAGACGTGTTTGCGGCCGAGGAGGCTGACTATGGCTCCGCTTTTAGCTTTGAGCAGATGCGCACTACCCTGCGCAAGGCAAAAGACAATGCCATCGAGCACCAGCCGGCATTGATAGCACAGTTTAAAGCTCAGGCATCCTCGGCGGGAGCGATGATCTACGAGGCACGCACCGCCGAGGATGCCAATCGCTATATCTACGAGCTGTGCCAGCGCAAGGGCATTGACCTGGTGGTCAAATCCAAGACCATGGTCAGCGAAGAGACCGAGTTGAATCCCTACCTGGAAGCGCGGGGTATCAAGCCTGTTGAGACCGACCTGGGTGAATGGGTAGCCCAGCTTGCTCACGAACGTCCTTCGCATATGGTGATGCCGATTATTCACAAGACAAGGCAGCAGGTGGGTGCATTGCTGTCTGAAGCGACAGGGCATGAGATTTCGCGTGAAAATATCGCTGAGCAGGTAGCAGTGGTGCGGGTCGAACATCGCAAAGCCTTCCTGAACGCGGGTATGGGCATCAGCGGGGCCAATGCGCTCATCGCCGAAAGCGGCACGGTCATGATCTTGACCAACGAGGGCAATGGCCGCCTGGTGACTTCTCTGCCACCTGTGCATGTCGTCATGGCGGGCTATGATAAGCTGATCGGGACATTTGCTGAGGCCATGACACAATTGCGCCTGCTCGCGCGCAGTGCGACTGCTCAGCAGATCACGAGCTATACCACCTTTATCACCGGCCCTACCACTGCTGGACGCGCTGCTAAAGAGGTGCATATCGTGCTGGTCGATAACGGGCGCAGCCAGATGCGGGCCGATCCCCGGTTCAAGGACGCATTGCGCTGCATCCGCTGCGCGGCCTGTGCCAACATCTGCCCTGCCTACCAGCAAGTGGGCGGGCACGCCTTTGGCTATATCTACAGCGGCGCCATCGGGCTGGTGGTGACGCCTTTTCACCATGGCCTGGAGGCAGACGCGGGGCCACAGAGCCTGTGTGTCAGCTGCAATGCCTGCGAAACCGTCTGCCCGGTCCAGATCCCGCTGCCGAGCCTGATCCTGGATGTGCGCAGCCGGGTGGTGGAGGCCAAAGGCTTGCCGTGGCTGAAACAGGTGATCTTTGGCGTGCTGGCACGTCCACGCCTGTTTGATATAGCGGTGCGCGTGTTCAGCGTGGCCCAGTTGCCGCTGACACGGGGCAGCCATTACCTGAGCACCCGTCACCTGGGTGTGCTTGGCAAACTCCCCGGTGTAGGTGCAATAGCGAACCTCGCCCGCTGGCGCAGTCTTCCCGCCTTCGCCACCATGCCGCTGCGCGATAGAGTCAAAGGACAGGTGTCACCGCCTTCAAGGAGTGCAGCAAGCCAGGCTGGTGAAGAGCATGCTGGCCTCACCGTGTGCTACTTCGCGGGATGTATGATCGATCGTCTGTATCCTGAAATGGGTGAGGCTGCCATGAACGTGCTGAGGGTCTGTGGTGTCCAGGTCACGTTCCCGCGGCAGCAACATTGTTGCGGCCTGATTGCTCTCAATTCGGGCGACCGCGCAGATGGCGCGACGATGGCGCGCCAGACGATTACGATGCTGGAGCAGGCGCTAGCAGAAAGCAAAGCCGACTACATAGTCGGCGCCACGACCAGTTGTGTCGTCACCTTGACACAGGACTATAGCAGGCTCTTCGAGGATCTCCAGCAGCAAGGGTGGCTGCAGCGGGCACGGGCGTTAGCCGGGAAGGTGATGGATTTCGCGAGCTTTGTGGATCATGTGTTGCTGGCACATGGTAGGAAACTGCCGGTGCGCAAAAGCGCTGGCGAGGGGGATGATGTGATCGTGACGTATCATGATTCCTGCCAGTCGATCAACTGTCTTGGGCTGCGGTCAGAGGCACGACATATCATCCAGGACGTGTTGGGTTTGGAGCTACGGGAGATGCCGCAGTCAGACGTGTGTTGTGGCTTCGGAGGCTCGACGTCGATTGAGCACGGTGATATGTCAGAACGCATTATGAACAATAAGCTGAATAATGCAGAGAGCACGGGGGCGACGGTGCTGGTGGCGGATAATCCGGG
>WNFA01000524.1_pt1 | contig 34633 bp, 28 predicted proteins | sample 5400481 | NCBI WGS metagenome assembly WNFA01 (sample SAMN13153340, study PRJNA577476) | soil metagenome | isolation source: 120 cm saprolite under Douglas fir tree site 2 hole 1 replicate 2 | place: USA:California | collected 2015-04-18 | reverse complement strand
TGTCGTCGGCCAGGACCACGCCAAGCGCGTGCTTGCGGTCGCGGTCTACAACCACTACAAGCGCATTGCCCACAGCAAGATGGCGGGCGACGTCGAGTTGCAGAAGTCGAACGTGCTGCTGGTCGGCCCGACCGGCTGTGGCAAGACGCTGCTGGCGCAGACGCTGGCCAAGATCATCGACGTCCCCTTCTCGATTGCGGACGCCACTTCATTGACGGAGGCCGGCTACGTCGGCGAAGACGTCGAGAACATCCTGCTCCGCTTGATCCAGGCCGCCGACTTCGATATCGCCCGCGCCGAGCGCGGCATCATCTACATCGACGAGATCGACAAGATCGCTCGGAAGTCGGATAACCCCTCGATCACCCGCGATGTCTCGGGCGAGGGTGTGCAGCAGGCGTTGCTCAAGATCCTCGAGGGCACCATCGCCAACGTCCCGCCACAGGGCGGCCGCAAGCACCCCCATCAGGACTTCATCCAGATCAACACCACCAACATCCTCTTCATCTGCGGCGGCGCCTTTGACGGGCTGGAGCGGATCATCGAACATCGGATCGGCCACAAGCAAATCGGCTTCGGCTCGGAGGTCCACTCCAATCGCACCAAGGAGACGACCAAGATCCTCAAGCAGCTGCAGCCGATGGACCTGTTGAAGTACGGCCTGATCCCCGAGTTCGTCGGCCGGCTGCCGATTGGCGTCACCCTGGATTACCTCGACGAATCGGACATCATCCGGATCCTCACCGAGCCCAAGAACGCCTTCGTCAAGCAGTACCAGAAGTTCTTCGCGCTCGATGACGTCCAGCTGGTCTTCGAACCGGCGGCGCTGACCGCGATCGCCAAGAAGGCGCTGTTGCGCGGCACCGGGGCGCGCGGGCTAAAGAGCATTATCGAGGACATCCTCTTGAACTCCATGTTCGAAGTTCCGTCACGCCCGGAGGTCAAACGATGCGTCATTACGGAGAAGTCGGTCAACCTCAGCATGGAGCCCGAGATGTACTCGGAAGAAGAGCTCGAGGAGATCGCGCCCGAGCAGACCGCCTAGGACGATCTTGTCGACTGTGACCGGCCGGCCGGCCACCATTCAGTTACCACTCCTTCCCCTTAAGAACGTCGTTCTCTTTCCCCACATGATCGTGCCGCTCTACGTGGGGCGGGAACGTTCGATCAACGCGCTCGAGGCGGCGATGGCGCAGGGCAAGCAGGTGTTCCTATGCACGCAGCGCCAGGCTGACTGCGAGGACCCCAAGGAGCACGACCTCTACCGCGTTGGGGTGATCGGCGAGGTCGTGCAGCTGCTCAAGCTCCCCGACGGGACCATCAAGGTCCTGATCGAGGGATCGTCGCGGGCGGAGATCGAACGCGTCATCGAGACCGAACCGTACCTGCGGGTTGAGGTCGCCTTGCTCCAAGAGGATGTCCTCCCTTCGCCGGAGCTCGAGGGCCTCATGCGGGGTGTGGTCGACCTCTTTGACCGCTACGTCGAGCTCGACAAAAAGGTGCCGCCAGAAGTCAACCTGACCGTGCGCGGCGTCGAGGATGCCGGCCGGATAGCGGACATCGTCGCCTCCAACCTGGGCATCGGCGTCACCGACAAGCAGGACGTGCTGGAGACATTCCAGATGAACGCGCGCCTGGAGAAGCTGTCGAGCGTGTTGCAGCGGGAGATCGAGATCCTCGACATGGACCGCTCCATCCGGCAGCGCGTGCGGCAGCAGATCGACCGCCGGCAGAAGGAGTTCTACCTCAAGGAGCAGATGCGCGTCATCCAGGAAGAGCTCGGCGGGGACGAGCCGCAAGCGTCCGAGTTGGACGAGATGCGTGAACGCATCAAGGCGCTGGAACTGGCGGAAGCAATTGAGGAGCGCCTGCTCAAGGACGTCGACCGCCTGGAGCGGATGCCGCCGGGATCACCGGAGATTTCCGTGCTGCACGGGTATCTCGACCTGGTCGTCTCCCTCCCCTGGCAGGCGTCCAGCGAGGACGTCACCGACCTGCGTGCGGCCGAGAAGGTCCTTGACGAAGATCATCACGGCCTGCGGAAGATCAAGGAGCGCATCCTGGAGTTCCTCGCTGTGCGCCAGCTGACGAAGTCGCCAAAGGGGCCGATCCTCTGCTTCATCGGGCCGCCCGGCGTGGGGAAGACCAGCCTCGGCCGTTCGATCGCCCGCGCGCTGGGGCGGAAATTCGTCCGGGTGTCGCTGGGCGGCGTTTCCGACGAGGCCGAGATCCGCGGACACCGCCGGACCTACGTCGGCTCGATGCCGGGGCGGATCATCAAGGGCTTGCGCGAGGCCGGAACCCGCAACCCGGTGTTCTTGTTGGACGAAATCGACAAGATGTCATCGGACTTTCGCGGCGACCCCGCCTCGGCGATGCTCGAGGTCCTCGACCCGGAACACAACAAGCACTTCTCGGATCACTACCTGGAAATCCCCTTCGATCTTTCCGAAGTCCTCTTCATCACGACGGGGAACGTTTACTACTCCATCCCGAGGCCGCTGCTCGACCGGATGGAGGTGATCAACCTGCCCGGCTACACCGCCGAGGAGAAGATGGTGATCGCCCGCGAGTTCTTGATCCCCAAGCAGCTCGCGGATCACGGCCTTACCGAGAAGCACATCGAGATCACCCGGCCGGCGGTCTCGACGATGATCAGCCGCTACACCAGCGAGGCCGGCGTGCGCAACCTGGAGCGATCGATTGCCGGCGTCTGCCGGAAAGTCGCGCGCGAAGTCGTCAAGGGCAAGACGCGCCGGATGACGATCGCGCCTAGCCGCCTGGACGACTTGCTCGGGCCACCGCGGTACAAGCCCGACGAGGGACACAAGGAACCGCAGATCGGCGTGGCGAACGGGCTCGCCTGGACCGAGGTCGGAGGGGTACTGCTGACGATCGAGGTGATCACCATGCCGGGGAAGGGCAACTTGAACCTGACCGGGCAGATGGGCGATGTGATGCAGGAGTCGGCGCGCGCCGCGCTCTCTTACGCGCGGGCGAATGCCGAGGCGCTCGGCATCCCTGTCGATTTCCGAGACAAGCTCGACCTGCACATCCACATCCCCAAGGCGGCGATTCCCAAGGACGGTCCCTCCGCGGGGATCTCAATGGCGCTCGCCATCATCTCGGCGCTGTCGCAGCGGCCGATCCGCTCAGACGTCGCGCTGACGGGTGAGATCACGCTGCGCGGGCGCGTGCTGCCCATCGGCGGGCTCAAGGAGAAAGTCCTGGCCGCCCACCGTATCGGCATTCGCACGATCCTCCTGCCGGCTGACAACGAGGCCGACCTGGCCGACATCCCGGCCGACATCCGCAAGCGCCTGACCTTCAAGCTCGTCAAGACGATGGACGAAGTCATCACCGAGGCGCTGCTGCCGAGGTCTGGAACGATCCTGCTGCCCGCGCTCACCGATCCGGTGGGTGTCGAAGAGGCGGCCGCCGCCAACGCCGACGAACATTCGCGTTCCGATACGCCGCGCCAGCCGTCGCTCTAAACTGTCCCAACTGTGGAAACGCGCTACGACCCGAAGGCGGTCGAGCAGCGCTGGTACGACACCTGGGAGCAGCGTGGCTACTTCAAGGCGCGGGAGAGCCTGACCGGCAAGACGTTCACGATCTCGATGCCGCCGCCGAACATCACCGGCGACCTCCACATGGGTCACGCGATGTACACGCTGCAGGATGTCCTGGTCCGCTGGCACCGGATGCTCGGCGACGCCGCGCTCTGGGTTCCCGGGACGGACCACGCGGCGATCGCCACCCAGAACGTGCTGGAAAGACAGTTGGCCAAGAAAGGGACGTCGAAGGAAGCCATCGGTCGCGAAGCCTGGGACAAGCTGGTCACGGAGTGGTACGAAACCACCGGCCAGACCATCCTGAAGCAGATGCGCCGGCTCGGCTTCTCCGCCGACTGGTCGCGCAACCGCTTCACCATGGACCCGGCGTACGTGGACGCGATCCGCTACGTCTTCGTCCAACTCTGGAAGGAGGGTTTGATCTATCGCGGTCCGCGGATCGTCAACTGGTGTCCGCGCGACCAGAGCGCGATCTCCGACCTGGAAGTGCAGTACGAGGAAACCGACGGCCACCTCTACTACCTGGACTACCCAATCGAGGGCGGCGGCACGATCCCGGTCGCCACCGCGCGACCGGAAACGATGGTGGGCGACACCGGCGTCGCCGTCCACCCGGACGACTGGCGCTACAAGGACCTGATCGGCATCGGCGAGCGGCATCATCTGCCGATCCTGAGCATCCTGACCCTGGACGGCCGGATGAACATCCCGGAGGTCCCGCAGCTCCACGGGCTGAAGGTGCCCGAGGCACGCGACCGGATCGTCGAGCTGTTGCGGTCCGAGGGCGCGCTACAGAAAATCGAGCCCTATCGCCACTCGGTCGGCCACTGCGATCGCTGCGGTGCCGTGATCGAACCGATCGTCTCGGCGCAGTGGTGGGTCCGGATGAAAGCGCTGGCGGGCCCGGCGATCGCCGTGGCCGAGAACGATGACCTGCGCTTCCACCCCGAGCGCTGGCGCGAGCAGTACCTGCGCTGGATGCGCAACATCCGCGACTGGAACATTTCCCGCCAGCTCTGGCTCGGTCACCGGATCCCCGTGTGGACCTGCGCCAACGGCCACGCGGTCGCCTACCTCAAAGACCCGCAGCAATGCGAGCATTGCGGCAACCGGCAGCTGACGCAGGACCCCGACGTGCTGGATACCTGGTTCTCGTCATCGCTTTGGCCTTTCGTGACGCTCGGGTGGCCGACCGACACCGAAGACCTGCGCCGCTTCTATCCGACGCAGGTGCTCGACACCGCTCGCGACATCCTCTACCTCTGGGTGGCGCGCATGGTCTTCATGAGCCTGCATTTCCTCAACGTCGTGCCCTTCTCGGATGTCCTCATCCACGGCACGGTGCTGGCGCCGGACGGCCGGCGGATGAGCAAGTCGCTGGGCACCGGGATCGACCCGCTCGACATGATCGAGCGCTACGGGGCCGACGCGACCCGCGCCTGGACCGCCTACTTCGGCACAGGCGGTCAGGACATCCGCTTTTCCGAGGAGAAGATCAAGTCCTACCAGCTCTTCGCCAACAAGCTCTGGAACGCCACCCGATTGCTGGTTACGAAATTGCCCGAGGACGCACTGGTGATGCCGATCGACGAAGCGACGCTCGAGCCCGCGGATACGTGGATCCTGGGACGGCTCAGCGCGGTCACGCGGCTGGTCACCGAATCATTCCAGCGTTTCGAGTTCGGTCCGGCGATCGACGTGCTCTATGAGTTCTCCTGGCACGAGTTCGCCGACGACTACCTGGAGCTGATCAAGCCGCGGCTGCAGGCCGGCGACGCGTCGACGACGACAGCGCTGGCGGTCGCGGTGCACGTGCTGGAAACGACGCTGCGGCTCTTGCATCCGATCATGCCGTTCGTGACAGAAGAGCTGTGGCAGCGGCTGCCGCACGAGAGCGAGACGATCATGTACTCGGCCTGGCCGCTGCCCGATGAGACGATCGAAGACCGCGGACTGATGGAGGAGATGGCGCACCTGCTGGACGTGGTCCGCGCGGTTCGCAACCTGCGCCAGTCATCCGAGCAGAAGACGCGCCGGCAGCCGGCCGAGGTGATCTCCGCGCGGCGCCTGCTGACGGAGCCGGTCGGACGTGCCTACCTGGCGACGCTGGCCCGGCTCGAGCTCAATGGCAAGCTGCCCGAAGGGATGCCACAGTCGGTGGTCGTGGTGGGCCAGACGACCGTCAAACTCGGCCTGCCGTCGGATGGCGGGACCGAAACCAAGCGCCACCAGGGCGAGCTGCAGAAGAAGCTGCGCGAGATCGATATTATCGAGGCGAAGCTGAACAACCCCGACTTCACTGGGAAAGCCCCCGCGGCTGTCGTTGAGCGTGAGCGCGCGCGGCTCGCCAAGGCCCGGCAGGCCGCCGATCGGCTACGGGCGCTGTTGGGTGAAACGGGCGAATTAGGGTAAGGTAGCGGAGTCAAATTCTGTGATTGGTGAGGAGGCGCATTGCCGAATCTAACGTCGCTCAAACCACTGCTCTTCATCGTCATCTTTTACCTGCTGGCGTTCTGGCTCAGTCTGTCGTACTGGGCGTTCCGCGATGCGCGGGAGCGCTCGAACAGCGTGCTGTTCCACGTGTTCGCCACCGGCCTCTCGTTGGTTCTGCCGATCTTCGGCCTATTCATCTACATGATCATTCGGCCACCGCTGACGATGGCGGAACGCCGTGCCCTGGAGCTCGAGACCCAGGCATTGTCCGAGCCGGGCGGCCCGGCGCGCGAGCTGCGGCCCTGCCCCAGCTGCGGCGAGCCGATCGATTCCCAGTACGTCCTCTGCCCGCATTGCAAGACGCAGTTCAGCAAACTTTGTCCGCGTTGCAACAAGCAACTCAAGCTGGGATGGAGCGTCTGTCCCTACTGCGCCGAAGAAGTCCCGCTCCAGGGTGGGGCCGTCCCCACGCCGCGCATCGCTCGCTAGTTATCTTGAGCTAAGCAACCATGCCGCTTGCGGCGCAGGCGCTGCTTCCTTTCCTTGCTCTGTTGGGTGCGGCGGCCGTTGTTCAGCGACGGCCGGGCCGCAGGACCAACGGCTGGATCGCCGCTGCCGCGACGGGCGCGGCCGGGATCATTGCCCTCATCGAGCTGCTGCGTCTCGCGCCCGGCGAGCACGTCGACGTCCCCTACCTGACGACGTTTCCCTACGCCGATCTCGCGATCCGGCTCGACGGGCTTTCCCTGGGGTTTGCCACTGTCACCTTGATCACCGCCGCATTGCTCATGCTGGCGCGGCTGCGGCTGCGCGGCGATCGCCGCGATCCCTGGGTTGGCTGGTTGCTGACCAGCTCCGCCGCGTGCGCGGTGATCTTCGCCCACAACCTGCTCCTGGTCTACATCGCGCTCCAGCTGCTCACCCTCGCCTGGAGCGGAGCGCTCGACGAGACGGCGCGCCGTCGTCGTGCACTTCGCCTCAGCGTCCAGGTTGCCGACATCGGGCTGCTGCTGGCGGCCTCCAGTGCCATTCAATCGGTGGGAACCAGCGCCTTCTCGGGCGTGCCGTCCGATACCTTCGGGCTGGCCACTTTCCTCCTCGTGCTGCTACCGGTGGCGGCGCGGATCGGGGCGTTGGCGCTAACCGCCGGTGGGCCGCAGTCGAGCGTCGCCTTCGAGCCTGCCATCGCCTGGGTCGCACCCGCCGGGTACCTGCTGATGCGCATGCTGGCGCTGATGGGCGGCCGGCTACCCGATCGCCCGACGGCGGTCGTGCTCTTTGCGGTCGGCGTCTTCGTGGCGCTGGGGTTTGCCGCCCTGGCCCTCATGGGGCGGCCCGGACCGCGACTCGCGGCGTTGTTGCTTGTCGCGCAGGCCACCCTCGCGCTGGCGCTCTCGACCGGTAGCGATCCGCTCATGACGCTCGCCTGCACCTGGCTCTGGTTGCTGCTGGTCCCACTCGCGGGGCTTGCGAGCGTCCGGATCCCGGCCGGATCGGCGCCGGAGGTGCTCATGCGGCTGAACCTCGCCATGATCCCGGGCAGCACCGCGTTCGTCGGGCTATGGCTGGGCGGCCTCGCGCTGAACGCGCGCGGGCTCCTCTTCGGCATGATCCCGGTGGGGCTGGTGGTGGGGCTGGCCGCGATTGCGGCGCTCGGCCGCATCGTGCCGCCGCGATCGTTGCGGTTCGACATCGCCACGGCCTGGGGCGCCGGGCTGCTGCTGATCGCCGCCTTTCCTATCATTGCGATGGACCACCTCGTGGTGCCCGCTGCCGCGACTGTTCGGCTCGTCCCCCGTGGAACGATCGCGACGAGCCCATTCGGAATCGTCGCCGGCGGCGGGACCTGGCCGGCGCTGGTCGTGTCGCTGGTGATCGCGCTGGTCCTCGGGCTCGCCGTGTGGAGGCTTCGCCTCAAGGCCCCCACCCTGCCCTCCCCCAGAGGGAGAGCGAATTTCGGCGTCTTGAAATTGCCCAGCGCCTGGAAATCGCCAAGCGCCTGGTTGCCGTCGGTACCGGACTGGAGTCGCTTCCTGCTCTGGGGCGCCTTCGGAATCGCGGTCTTCAACGTGCTGACGCGGTCATGATCGTGTACCTCCCGCTGGCGCTGTTTATCGTGAGCCTGCTGGTGGCCTACGGCAGCGCCGGGCGCCGACGCCAGGTGGCGACCGTGGGCACCCTGCTGGCGGCGGCCTGGTCGCTCGCGCTGCTGACCGACCCCGGTTCAACCGCGTGGGCGATCGGACCGATCGTCGCGACCGCGCTCCTGCCGCGGCCGGGGAAACGCGTCAACTCGAGCTTCGAAGGGCTGACGCGACGGATTACGACCATTGCGCTGGCGTTGCTGGTCGCCATCCTCATTGCCTCGCGATTGCCGGTCGGCGAGAACCCCCTCCTGCTCAGCGCCGTGCCCTGGTTCCTGGGGGCGCTGGGCGCCGCCTGGTTCACGAGTCCGATCGACCAGCCGGAGCGGCTGCAGGGCCAGGTGCTGATGGTGGCGGCAGCGGCGGCCGTGATCCTCGGCGCTGTTCCAGCCGGGCCCGTCACCGCGGGCCTGGCCGGAGCGATGGCACCGATGCCGCTTGTCGGTGAACGCTGGCGTCTGCCCGGCTCCCTCCGGCTCCCCGTCAGCATTGGGCTGCTTGGGCTCGCCGCCGTCGCGGCGGTCGTGGCCGGAGTCGGTACGTCGATCGCCCGCGTCATCCTCTTCGACCTTTCGCTGAACGTCAGCGGGGCGATCCTGCTCGCCACCGCCGTCCTGCTGGTCGCTGGGGCGGCCGTCGCCCCGATTGGTTTCGAGTGGGCTGCGGCGCTCGCTGCCCTCGCCGTGAGCGCGTCAGCGCCCAGCCTGCGCTGGGCGGCCCTTGGGGCGCTGATCGCGGTGGCCACGGTGGTGGTGAAGGACGGCGAGCACCCTGCCTGGATCGCGTTCGGAATTCTTGGCCTGACACCGGTGCTGCAGGCGCTGGCGACACCAGCGTGGGGCGCCCGGGTGCAGGCGGTCGCGCTCGCGCTTGGGCTCGTGCTCGTCATACTCGTCTCGCGAGCCGGGATGCTCCGCGTGATCGTGCTCCCGGCTACCGGGTTTCTCGTCATCCTGGCACTCGGTAGCGTGACCCCACCGAACCTCGTTCGGGTCCAATGGATCGCGGCGCTCGCCACCCTGTTGCTGGTAGGGCGGATGCTGCTGGACTGGCTCATCGACCGCGGTGACCGTTCGGCGATCGTCCGCGACCAGCTGCTCTTCGCCCTCCTGTTACTGGCGATCAGTGCGCGTGACTCGCTCGGCCTCGGCGCGCTGGCCGCCGCGCTGCTGCTGATCGACCTCGCCATCGTCCGGATCGAGGCGATGCCGGAGCGCTGGTCCGGCACCGCAGCCCGGCTGGTGCTGCTCGCCCGGTCCAGCTGGCCGCCAGCCGTCACCTTCGCGGGCGCCGCGGTCGCCGTCATCGCCGCGGTGCAGGCCAGCCTCGTCCTCGGATTGCTGGCTGCCCTTCTGCTCGCCGGGCTGCAGCTGGCGCCGCTGCTCGACCGGCACGCGCTCGCGCCATCGCCGGAGCGGCCTCGCTCGGCACTGGGATGGGTCGGTCCGGTGGTGTCGATCGCCTGCGGTGTCGCGCCCGCCCTGGTGCTTCGCATGCTCAGGCTCTGATCGCGCGAAGAATTTTGCGACCCATCGTGCTGGCGTCGACATCGCCGAGGCGGATCGACATCCTCACGCGATCGGGCGTTGCGTTCCGCCTCGTGGCGCCGGGGATCGAGGAGCGCCCGCCGTCGCCCCTCGGACCGCTGCGCTACGTCGCCTGGGCCGCCGCCGCGAAAGCGAACGCGGTCGCGAGGCGAACGCCTGGCGCGGTCGTGGTCGCGGCGGATACGGAGGTCGTCCTTGATCGCCGCATCTATGGAAAGCCCAACGACCGCCGCGAGGCCGCTGCCTTCCTGGAGTCGCTCTCTGGACGACGACACCAGGTCTATACCGCGGTTCATGTGATCGACGGACGCTCGGGATGTCATGCCCACGGGATCTCGCGGACGGATGTCACGATGCGTGAACTTTCAGCCCGCGTGATCGAGGCCTACGTTCGGACTGGGGAAGCGCAGGATAAGGCCGGTGCCTACGCTATACAGGGCGAGGGCCAGCGGCTGGTCAAGTCGATCCGCGGGCCCTACGACAACGTCGTTGGGATGCCGATGCGCCTGCTGACGCGGTTGCTGGCCGAATGCGGGATCCCGCTTCCGTTGAAGAATCCCGATGGGCCCAAAGTCACTAAGAAACGTCCCAAGCGCTTTCGCCCTTAGCCTCCTGCTCAGCCCACTGGTGCTGGCCGCATGCAGTGGTGAGGAAACCTCGCGCCTGGTCATTACCCAGAGCTCGGACGCCACGATGGGGGCCGACCACAAGGGCCATGTCTCACCGGGCGTCTTTGCCGGGATCACGCTCTCGATCCGCAATACCGGCGCCGGCGCCGCGCGCGGGGTCATCGTTGAAGACGTCCTGCCCGCCGGGTTTCATTTCTACGAGCTGACGACGGTGGGCGGCAACGCCATTCGCACGGCGACGAGCGACCCGGCGGAGAAGGGCAATCCGTCGTGGGGAACGTGGACGATCCCGGCGGGCAACGGTAACACGGTCAGTGCGCTGATCCTGAGCTTCAAGGTGCAGGTGGCCCTGAGCCCGGGTGATTACAAGAACCAAGTCAAGGTCACGACCTCGATCCCCGGGGAGGTCGACCAGGGTGATCCGGTCGCGCTCGTCGTCGAGCCGCGGCCCTCGCTCACGCTGGCGGTCGCGGCGACCACCGGCCAGGTGTTGACCGGCGGCATGGCAACCTACGTCATCTCGGTCGCCAACGTCGGCTCGGCGGTCGCGAAACGGGTCGCGGTCTCGGTGAGCCTGCCGCCCGGCTTCCTCTACAGCACGACGACCAGCTACGAAGGCAACGGCCTGCGGGTGGCAACGGTCGATCCGCCGGGGAACAGCCTTCTTCCGCTCTGGTCCTCGTGGGATATCCCGGGGGCGAGCAACGGGGTGCCGGGCCTGGTGCGCCTCACTTTTCAGGCGAGGGTCCTGTCCGCCGTGACACCCGGCCTCTACAACCTGACGGCGGCGGTAACCAGCGCCGCCGACGTCCCGCCCCAGACCGTCGGCAACATCGCTCCCGTTTCGGTCGGCAAGGGCACCAAGCTGCCGATCACGATGACGGTGGCGGCCACCGGGCCATACGCCTCGCAGAGCGGCACCGTCACCTACGTGGTCACACTGGAAAACGACAGCAACGACGCGGCCCAGGCGGTGACCGTCACCGACACCTTGCCGCAAGGCTTCGGATACCAGGGGACCAACAGCATCGTGATCAATGGGAAAAATGTCGGGTCGCGCCTACAGCCGGCGGGCGGCTCGGCGACGCCGCAGTGGGGACCGTTCATCGTCCCCGCCGGCGGCTTCAATGGGGCCACGCTGGTGATCATCTTCACGGCGAAGATCAACGGGGCCTCGCTTGGGCCGCACGCCAATGTCGTCTCGGCCAACAGCAGCAACGCCCAGATCACGGGTGGTTCGGACCAATCGCCCGTCATCGTGACGGCGGGCTGACCGCGCTTGCGCGGTTTGACCAGCCGGTCCGTTTGGGAGAATGAAGGGCAGTGTCCAGAACCCAGCGGGAGATGAAGGCGCTGCGGCAGCAGCAACGGGAAGAGGCAGCGGCGCGCCAGCGCGCCCGTGATCGACGCAACCTGTTCATCATCGGCGGGATCCTGGGCACGGCCGCCCTCGTGATCCTGATCGTCGCGCTCGCCCTCAATCACGCCTCCCAGGTCTCCAGTCAGAACCGGCTGCCCTTCCAGACCGTCAGCGGCACCGTGGGGACGCCGGTCCCCGACGAGGGGCAAACACACGTGGACCCATCGACCACCCCGACCTACAAGTCGTATCCGCCCGCCTCCGGACCGCACTATTCCGCGCAAGGGATCGCCCCCGTTCCCTGGCAGACGATCGGCACCTTGCAGGAGGGTCAGTACATCCACAACCTCGAGCATGGGGGAATCGTGATCCTCTATGACTGCCCGTCGGGCGCCGACTGCACGGCGCTCAAGAATTCGCTCGAAAACTACGTCAACAACCTGGCGCCGGTTGAACCCCGGTTCAAAGAGATAAAAGTCGTGCTCTCCCCGTACAGCAGGGGGATGCAGAAGAAGGTGGCGTTGGTCGCCTGGGACTACATCGAGTTCCTGGACGGCTACGATCAGGCGGAGATCACGCGCTTCTACGAGAATCACGTCAACCAGGCGCCAGAGCAGATCCCCTAGTGGTAGACTACAAAGTCGCGCCCGGGGGCGCTTTATCCATGTTTGCCATCGTAGCCACCAGTGGAAAGCAGTTTCGAGTGTCGGAAGGCGATCGAATCGTTGTCGATCGCGTCTCGGCCAACGTCGGCGAAACCGTGCGCCTGGATTCCGTCCTGCTGGTGGGTGGCGATGGCGGGCCGATGGTAGGCACGCCCTTCGTTTCGGGGGCAGCGGTCGAGGCGACCGTTGTCTCGCACCGCTCTGGCGACAAGATCATCGTCTTCAAGTTCGAGGCTCGTAAGCGGAAGCGGCGCAAGACCGGGCACCGGCAGCAGCTCTCCGAGCTACGCATCGGCGCCATCCGGGCCCCCGACGGCAAGGGCGGCGAGCGGCCGGCGGCGAATGCGCGTCCCGCGGTAACGGAACGGCCGGCGAGTGCGAAGCCGGCGCCGAAAGCTCGCAAACCCGCGGCCTCCGCCGCACCGAAGACCACGCAGGAGTAAGACATGGCACACAAGAAAGGCGCAGGCAGCTCACGGAACGGACGCGACAGCGTCGGCCAGCGGCTCGGTATGAAGACGGGCGCGGGCCAGGCGGTCAACGCCGGCACCATCCTCCTTCGCCAGCGGGGCACGGCGATCTTCCCCGGGACCAACGTTGGCATGGGGCGCGATCACACGCTGTTCGCCCTCGTCGACGGCGTGGTCCGCTTCGAGCGGACGGGTCACGGGCGCAAGAAAGTCTCCGTGCTCGCGCAAGCCGTCTAGTCCGTCGAGCAAAGCTCGCCCGGTCAGGCCGGGTACTGATGTTTACGGACCGCGTCAAGATCTTCGTCAAGGGCGGCGACGGTGGCGCCGGTGCCTTGAGCTTCCGCCGCGAGAAGTTTGTGCCGCGGGGCGGCCCCGATGGCGGCAACGGTGGCCGTGGCGGCAATGTCATTCTCGAGGTCTCACGTCAGCTCAACTCGCTGCAGGACTACCGCTTCAGGCATCACTATCCGGCCGGCCGCGGTGGCCGAGGCGGTGGCAGCCGCAAGCACGGAAAGGACGCCGCCGACATCCTGCTCCAGGTTCCCCCGGGGACGCTGGTCAAGGATGAGGAGGGAAAGACGATCGCCGACCTGGTCGCCCAAGGGCAGCGCCTGGTCGTCGCCGAGGGCGGGCGGGGTGGGCGCGGCAATGCCAGCTTCAAGACGTCGACCCGGCAGACGCCCACGTTCGCGGAGTTGGGCGAGCCGGGGAAGTCCGCGTGGCTCTGGCTCGAGCTGCGACTGATCGCGGACGTCGGCTTGCTTGGTCTGCCGAATGCCGGCAAATCGACGCTCCTCGCCGCCGCGAGCGCCGCCAAACCGAAGATCGCCGACTATCCTTTCACGACGCTCGAGCCCGTGCTCGGCGTGGTAGAACTCGCCGAGGACGCGACCTTCGTCATGGCTGACCTACCCGGCTTGATCGAGGGTGCGCACGCCGGGGCGGGCCTCGGCCTGCAGTTCCTTCGCCACGTGGATCGCACCCGCGTGTTGATCCACGTCATCGACGCCGCCGCCGGCGACCGGGACAAGCTGTGGAGCGATTACCAGCAGGTGCGCGCCGAGCTCAAGAAATATAGCGCCGCGCTGGCGCGTCGCCCGCACCTGGTTGCGCTGAACAAGATGGACGCCGTGACGGACGCCTCAGAGGTGCTCGCCTTTCGGCAGCGCCTGGTGAAGCTCCGCCGGCGCACGTTCCCCATCTCGGCCGCCACCGGTGAAGGAGTCCAGGACTTGCTCTGGGCGGCGTGGCGCATGCTGGAGAAGCGCAAAGGTGAGGCGGTGTCGCAACCGCTGCCGGCGCTCAAGGTCTATCGCGGTCCCACTTCCGCCGAGCCCTTTACCATCGAGCCGGTCGAGGGCGGATTTTTGGTCTCGGGCGACCAGCTCGAGCGGCTGCTCGCGATGACCGACATGACGAATCCCGAGGGACTCGCGCATTTTCAGCGCATGCTCGATCGCTGGGGATTGAACGACGCCCTCGCGCGCCATGGTGCCCAGGGCGGCGAGACAGTCCGGATTTCGGATGTGGAGTTTCTCTACGATCCGCAGCGCTGACCACGCCGGAGGCGGAACCACCGGCATCATGGGCGGTACGTTCGACCCGGTACACAACGGCCACCTAGCCGCGGCCCGCCAGCTGCAGGGCGTCGCGGATCTCGATGAGGTGTGGTTGATGCCGAACGCGACACCGCCCCATCGCACCGCGGGACCGGTAGCGCCGGCGGAAGACCGAATGCGGATGGTGGAACTGGCGGTCGCCGGCCATCACGGGTTGGTTCCATCACGCTTGGAGGTGGATCGCGGCGGGATCTCCTACACGATCGATACCGTGCGCGAACTGGCGCGCGAGTATCCGGGGCAGCGATTCGCGCTTCTCCTCGGATCGGATGCCGCGTTGCAGATCCGCAGCTGGCACGACGCCGGCGCGCTACTCGACGAGGCGAGCTTCGTGATCTTCAACCGGCCCGAGACCGCGCTGGCGCCACAGACCCTGCATGAGCTCGGCTTTGCGCCCGCCCGCAGCCGGATCGTCCACCTCGACACGCCCGCAATCGCCGCCCACCAGGTGCGCGATCGCCTCGCGCGCGGGGCTCCCATCGATGACCTGGTGCCGGCCGCCGTGGCCGATTACATCCGCGCGCACGAGCTCTACCGCGGCAACGCGGGATCCGGTCAATAGCGAGCCCCGGTGTGGAAAGGCGAGCCTGACATCAGCGAGCCCCGGTGTGGAAAGGCGAGCGTGACTATTGCGATAATTAGGTCGGTGACCCCCCTTCAGCTCAGCCGGCTCATCGCGAACGCGGCTGCCGACAAGAAGGCTCGGGGTATCGTGCGGATCGACATCCGGCAGAAGAGCTCGATCGCGGATTACTTCGTGATCTGCGAAGGTGACACCGACCGACAGGTGCGCGCCATCACCGACTCGATCGTAGAGGCCACCCAGGCGAAGGGCGTGCGGCCGCTGCGCACCGCCGGCTACGAAGATGGATCCTGGGTCGTCCTCGACTACGCCAGCGTGATCGTGCACGTATTCCTTCCGGGCGAGCGCTCCTACTACGATCTCGAGTCCCTCTGGAAGGGGCCGGCGAAGGCCGGGCGGGCGGCCGCGACCAACGGCTCGAAGAAGGCCGCCACCAAAGAGCGCGCGCGCCCCAAGGTCAAGCCGACCCGACCCTCTCGACGCCGAGTCCGAACGGCCTAATCGCCGCGGCGTTTGTGCGCTGCGTCTCAAGGACGTGGTCTCGGCTGTGGGATAATGTCGATCGTCGCGCTGCCGTAGGGCGCCGCGTACGAAGATGGCCTCCCAGAAACCGGCCGCACCCCCGCACCCCCACGTCACCGTCGACGATGTGTGGCGCGGCGCCCTACCAAAACAGACCGAGCTCGTGGCGGGGGCCGCCGGCAGTCGCCGTGAGGTGGTCTGGTGCACCGCGCTCCGGGCGCGGCCGCCGGCCTTCACCCCGCTTCGCGGTGGGGAGCTGCTGCTGATCAGTCCGCAGGTGCTGACCGCGGTCGACCCGCGGCTCACGCTCGCCCGCCTGCTCGAATCGCTCGCCGGGCAGGGCGTGGCCGGGGCGGCGATCCTGGGTCGCGTGTCGCCCGAGGCACGCCGGGTCGGCGACGCGCATGGTCTCCCGCTGTTTTCGCTCCCGGCGACGACGCCACTCGACCAGGTCGAGCAGGCGGTGCTGCGCTACATCGTCGACCGGCGAGCCGAGCTGCACGAGCGCGCGCAGGACTTGCACCGGCAGTTGAGCGAGCTGGCGCTCGCGGGCCGCGGCCTCCCCGCGCTGCTGGCGCGGCTCCACGAGCTGACCGGCGTGCCCGTGGTGCTGGAGCGCGATTCCGCAGTCGACTACGTTGGCAGCGGCCGGCTCTCCGAGAGCACATCGGCGGCGATTGCCGCTGAGCGCCCCGCACTGGAGGAATGGTTGCGCGAGGTCCCGCTCAGCGCCTTCGATCCGCCGGTCGCGGTGCGACCGCTGAACGATGGTCAGGCCCGCCTGGTCGCGCCCATCCTGGTGCAGGGCAGCATCGCCGGATTCCTCTCGCTGCTGGGCTCCGACGGCGAACTGGGGGAGATGCACCGGCTGGCGGTGGGTCGGGCCGCGCACGCCTGCGCCATCGAGCTGGTTCGTGTTCGTGCCGTGCGCGATGCCCGCGACGAAGTCGAGGAAGAGCTGCTTGATGTCCTCACCGCAGGGCGGCCCGGCTCGCACCAGGCGGCCCGCGAACGGGCGAAACGCAAGGGCTTCGACGTCGATGCGCCTTACCTGGTGATCGCCGCCGAGCCGTCGGAGCCGGGTCGCGCCCCGAAGGTGCGCGCGGCGTGGGAGCGTCACCTCGCCACCGTGCGGGCCAGCGCGCTGGTGCGCGAGCGGGGCGATGCAACGCTGGCGCTGGTGAGCCTGGCGGGCCGGCGGGCACTGGAACCCAAGGCCCTCGTCGAGCAGCTCCATCGCGCCGCCCGCGCCGCCAGCGGGCCGGTTGCCCTCGGCTACGGCGCGGTCCGGAGCGGAACGGCGGAGATCGCCAGCGGTGCTCGCGAGGCCGAGCAGGCGCTGAGCATGGGCCGCCGCCTCTTCGGACCGGACAGCGCGACCGCCTTCAAGAACCTCGGCCTCTACCGGCTGCTCTACGCCCTACAGCCGCTGCCGGAGTTACGCGCGTTTCGCGATGACGCGCTGGCGCGGTTGGGCGCAAAGGACCGCCGCGGCGTGCTGCTCCAGACGCTCGGCGCCTATCTCGCGACCAACGGCAGCCCCACCGATGCGGCCGATCGCCTGCACCTCCATCGCAACACAGTGCTCTATCGACTGGGCCGGATCGAGGACCTGCTGGGGGTGGACTTGCGCAATGCCGAAGTGCGGCTCGCCCTGCACCTGGCGCTGAAGATCGGCGACGTCCTCGAGGCGTAGCGACCGAGTCAGCCAGCGGTTACTTCGGATGGGTCCGAATGACGTCCGGGTTCGGCGATGCCGAAGGGCGCGGGCCGATGACGGGAGCCGGTCCGGCGCCGAGCGCCGAGAGGACGGCGGCCGCGATCGCCGCGTGTCCCTGGTCGCCGGGATGGAACCAGTCGGTACGGCCGAGAAAGCTCGACCCGCCATCGCTGGCGTGGAAGTCATTGGCGCCGTAGAACCCAGCGAGGCTGACGAACGTCCCGCCGTGCCGCAAACATGCCTGCTCAATGATGGCGTCATAGCCTGGGGATGGCAGCCAGCTGCCGATGCACAGCACCCGTGTCTGCGGCCCCGCCACCGCCCCCACGATGGTCTCGTACTGGTAGGCAAACACATCGAGGGGTGTGGAGAAGCCGACGTCATTGGTGCCCAGCTCGATCGTCACCAGCGCCGGGTGGGCGTTAGCGACGGCGCCCAGCTGCGGGATCGCCCAGGCGGCCTTGGCCCCGCTGCGGGCCACCAGGTTGAGGCTCATCCCCAGCTTCTCGGCGACGATCGCGGGAAACGTTCCGTCCTGCGCGGTCGCGAAGCGGCCGGCGCTGATGCTGTCGCCCAGCGCGACGTAGATCTTCCCCTGCATTCCCTGGTCGGTTCCCGCGTGTACGCCGATCACCTCGCTCGGTGCCATCACGGGACCCTTCGCGGCCGGCTGCCCGATAGCGAGAACCAATAGCAATGCCCAAACCAGGTATGTCACGGCTCTCGGGGTACGCGCCGGCATGGCCGTTGACCCCATCCTCCTCCGACCATTGTGCCAGTCAGGCCACATGTGATGCCCCCGCGAAGGTCGGTCACGCCGCCTAAACCAGTCCCGACTCCAGGGTGGTGACCATCTCGGCCAGGGCCCGGACGGCCCAGTTTGGACGGTCGGTCATGCCGAACAGCTGCAATCGGGCCTCGGCGAGGTGCTCGGCCGCCTGGCGGCGGCAGATCCCCTGCGCGCTGGCCTGGGTGATGATGGCGCGGGCGGTCTCCATCTCGGCGGCGGTGAACCTGGCCCGCGTGAGCAGGGCGCGCAGGACCCGCCGGTTCCCGGCGGCTCCGCTTTTAAGCGCCACCAGCGTCGGTAGGGTCTTCTTTCCGTTCTTGAGGTCGCTGCCAACCGGCTTGCCGGTCTGCGTGGTCGAGCCCCAGACGCCGAGCATGTCGTCGATCACCTGGAATGCGACGCCAAGGTGGTAGCCGAACTTGCCGGCTTTGTCGAGCGAGGCATCGCCCACGCCGGCGGCGAGCCCGCCAAGCCGGGCGGCGCACTCGAAGAGGGCCGCCGTTTTGAGGCCGATCATCTCCATGTACTCGTCGACCGCCACGTCGACGCGCTGTTCGAACTGCAGGTCGATCACCTGGCCGCGACAGAGGGCGAGCATCGCCTCGGAGAGCAGGGACAGCGCCGGTCGCGTGCGGTCGACGTAGCGCGCGGGCAGCAGGTCGACGACCGCGCGCGTGACGAGCGCCTCCAACGCCGCGCCCGCGTTGATCGCCTGGCCCAGGCCCCAGACCTTCCAGACCGAGGGCCGGCCGCGGCGCAACTCGTCGCGGTCCTGGACGTCGTCGAAGACCAGGGAGAAGTTGTGCACGAGCTCGACGGCGACCGCCGCCCACATGGCGTCCGCATAGCGTCGCCCGAACGCCTCGCAGGTAAGCAACGCGATGTTCGCGCGCAGCCGCTTGCCGGGACGGTCGCCGGCCTTGCGCAAGCCGAGGTGGTACTGGACCATCTCGGTCAGTAGCGAGCTCTGACTCGAGCCGGCCCGCAGCGAGAGGCGCGAGAGCTCGCGGTCGAGCGCCTGGTTCATCGCCTGCAAGCGATCGGTGCGGCTGGCGAAGGTCTTGGTCTTCATCAGCGAGCCCCGGTCATAAGCGGCCCCCCCGGTGCGGAAAGGCCGCGTGATAAGTGGAAAGGCGAGCGTGTCATCAGCGAGCCCCGGTCATAAGCGGCCCCGGTGTAGAAAGGCCGCGTGATAAGTGGAAAGGCGAGCGTGTCATCAGCGAGCCCCGGTGTGGAAAGGCGAGCGTGTCATCGGACTTCCGCGGGTGGGTTGGCCTTGAGGACGGCGATGGTGGGGGCGCCGGCGCAGAACATGGCGACCCGCAGTTGCCAGGCGAAACCGTCGAGCAGCCGGCGCACCGGCTCTTCGCCCTCCCAGGCCGCGGCGAGGACGGCGTGCGCGAAGCCGGTCAGGTCCGCCCCCAGTCCGATCGCCTTGGCGGCATCGAGGCCGTGGTGCAGCCCGCCGCTGGCGATCAGCGGTAGCTGCGGTGCCGCCCGGTGGGTCGCGACCAGCGCCTCGGCCGTGGGGATCCCCCACTCGGAGAACGCCAGGGCCAGCTCGACTTCCTCAGGCCGCTCGCGCCGGAACGCCTCCACGCGGGCGAAGCTCGTGCCGCCGAGGCCAGCGACGTCGATGGCGGCCACGCCCGCCTGCGCCAGCAGGGTCGCGGTTTGCTCCGAGATGCCACAGCCGACCTCTTTCACGATCACCGGGACCGGTAGTTCCTGGCAGAGCACAGCGATCTTCTCGATCAATCCCTTGAAGTTGTGGTCGCCTTCCGGCTGCAGCGCTTCTTGCAACGGGTTGAGGTGCAGCACGAGCGCATCCGCCCCGATCATCTCGATCGCTTCCAGGCATTGTTCCTTGCGCATGCCGTAGTTGAGCTGGACGGCGCCCAGATTGGCGAAGAGCAGCACGTCGGGGGCGACGCTGCGGACCTGGTAGGTGGGACGCAGGTCCTTGTGCGTCAGCCCGGCTCGCTGCGAGCCGACGCCGAAGGCGATCCCGACCGTCTGGGCGACGAGCGCCAGCCGCCGGTTGATGTCGCCGGCGGCCTGGGCGCCACCGGTCATGCTCGAGATCAGGAAGGGCAGCTTGAGCGGCTTGCCCAGGAAGCTCGTCGTGGTATCGATCGCGTCCAGGTCCAGGTCGGGGAGCGCCTGGTGGGTGAAGGCGAAGCGGTCGAAGCCGGCGCCGCGCGTCGACTGGACGGAGGCCTCGAGTGACAACCGGAGATGCTCGAGCTTGCGCTGGGCGATTCGCGAGACCGGATGGCCGTTCGCGTCCAGCGCCATGGGGTTAACTCGCTGCCGCCGCGGCGTCTGGCGTGCCCGGGTGATCGTCGTGCACGTCGGCGTCGAGCGCATCCGGGTTTTCCGCTTGCCGCTTGCGCATCATCTGGATGAAGTAGTCGACGATGATCGGGTCGAACTGCGTGCCCTTGCCGGCTTCCAGCTGGGCGAGCGCGAACTCGGGCGTGCGCCGCTGGCGGTAGGGGCGCGTCGACGTCATCGCGTGGTAGGCGTCGCAGACGGACACGATGCGCGCGTGCAGCGGAATGTTCTGACCCGCCAGCCCGTCCGGATAACCGCTGCCGTCGTACCACTCGTGGTGGTGCAACACGACGTTCAAGATTTGACGGAAGGCTTTGATCGGCTGCAGGATGCGCGCACCCAAGATCGGGTGCATGCGCATGATGAGCTTCTCGTCCTCGTCGAGCTTGCCTTCTTTGAGGAGGACTTTGTCGACAACGCCGATCTTGCCGACGTCGTGCAGGATCGCCGCGAGACGTAGCTGGTTCTTGTGCGCCCCCGACAGCTGCAGCATGTCGCCCAGGTCCTCGGCGAGCTTGGCTACCGACTGCGAGTGGCCGCTGGTGTAGGGGTCCTTGGCGTCGATCGATGCCGCCAGGGCGTTGAGCGCTTCCAGCGTCGCCTCACTGTTCGGCGACAGCATGCCTTCAGCGAGCTCTTCCAGGTGGCTCGAGTTGGCAATTTGGCCCAGCCGCTTCTCGAGCGTCGCCACCATGCCGGGGCCGACGGTGTCGGCGCTGGCGAGCTGCGCGACGACTTCGCTCAAGACCGAGTCCAGGGCGGCGACGCTTTCCAGCTCGCAGGCGCCGCAGATGCAGTTGCGCCCGCGTTTCTTCGCCATGTACATGGCGAGGTCGGCTCGGTTCAGCAGCTCGTCTCGGTTGCGGGCATCGACCGGGTAGGTCGCCCAACCGACCGACGCCGTGAGCGGCGCGAAGATCGTCTTGGGGTTGTACATGAAGACTTTCGAGAGCGTGTCGCAGATCTCTTGCGCCCGGATGGGCGCCGTCTGGATGTCGACGCCAGGCAGGATGGCGACGAACTCTTCGCCGCCGTAGCGGGTTACGGTGTCCTCGCGTCGCATCGTTGACGAGATCGTCCGGGCCGCCGCTTTCAATGCCACGTCACCGGCGGCGTGGCCGAAGCTGTCGTTGTAGACCTTGAAGCGGTCGAGGTCGATCATCATCACGGTGATCGAGCCGCCGGTGTCTTTCGTCTTCTCCATCTCTTCGTCGAACCTGGTGTGGAAATAGCGGTGGTTCGGCAGGCCGGTCACCGAGTCAGTGACGGAGAGCTTCTGCGCCTGGTCGAGGGCGTGGGCGTTGCGCATCGCAATGCCGGCGCGCTCGGCGAAGGTCAGCATCAGTTCCTGCTCGGTCTGGCGAAGGGGTTGCTCGCGTCCCATGAAGCCGACGATCATGTCGGCGATCGCGCGGGCCCCGTGGAAGACCGGGATCCGGAACCACATGCCGGCCGGCAGCGGCTTGTGCTCGTTGGGCAGCAGAAGGTTGGGGTCCGAGACCGCGATCACCTGCTCGCCGAGCGCCGGAGTCAGCGCCAGCCGAGCCGTGGTCAGGTCGACGCCCGCGTGGTGTTCCTTCAGCTCGGCCGTCCAGTCGACGTAGAGCATCGAGGCCGGGGGCATCGATTCGTCCTGGCCGATCAAGGGGGGCATTTGAACTTGCATCAGGAAGGCGTCGGCGTTGAGCAGCGAGCGGCCCTTCTCGGCCGTCAGCTGGCAGGTCTGCTCGAACTCGAGGTCGCGGTTCAGCTCGACGGTGACTTCTGAGAGTGAGGCGTGTGCCCGCTCCAGCTCTTCCTGCAGAGCTCGCTCGGCCCGGCGGGCGCGGTCACCGACGAAACCGACGAAGATGCCGGTGAGGGCGACGAAGCCGGTGCGCATCGCCAGGTTGGTGAGGTCGTTCAGCGTCAGCGCCGTGCCCTGCACCGTGTTGCCGTAGTAGACGACCGCGGTGTAGCTCAGCGCGATGGTGAGAACGGCGACGATCGCGGCGAGTCCACCAAATCGGACGGCCGTCGTGACGGTGACGACGAAGTAGGCGAGGAAGAAGGGCGACTCGAGCCCGCCCGTGACAGCAACGCCGCCGGTCACGAGCAGCACGTCGCCGATGGCCGAGATGTAGCCGCTCGTCACCAATTCGGGTTTGCGCGGCAGCAGCACAACCTGCAGGGTCACGTTGTAAACGGCTCCCAGGCAGATCAGGGCCAGGAGTGTCAGCAGTGACTGGCTGTTGAGGCTCGAAGCCAGGAAGGGGAGGGCACCCAGCGAGACGAGAATCGCGAGCCAGCGGATCCAGATAATGCGCCGCTCCATCTCGATCGCGGACGCATCCGGCTTGCCGGCGTCGGACGCCTTGCGGGGGCCGAGCTTCAGGTTGATGGAGCTGCTCATGGGTTCCGGCTAGCTGGCCTTCAGCACCCGCTCGGGCCGGCCCAGGTTGGCGGGCCCCGCAGGGACTTCGTAGAAGTCGAGCAAGACCTGTGTGCTGTCGACCAGGTGGCTGAGGAATTGCTGCGTGATGCCGGTGCGGCGCTCGCGCGCGATCGCCTTCTTGAGCTGCTCGAACTCTTCCTCCATCATGTGACGGACCGCGTCGCGGGCGCTCTCGAGCGTCCGCTCGGCGGACCCGCCAAAGATGAGGTCGACCGAGTTGAAGCGGCCCTGCGCCGACTCACGCTCGTGCGTGCGCAGGTCGTTCGCCAGCCGCACCACGCGCGCAGCCTGGCAGATGTGGCCGAAGATCCGGTTCTTCAGTTCCTGCGAGACGTCCTGGTAGGAAAACGCCAGGATCGAGACCTGGACGATGGGGAAAGAGCTGCTGTACATGCCGTTCGCCAGGTAGGCGTCGAGTGTGACGCGCTCCTTGTGCTTGAGCCAGTGGTTCTCCTGGAGCATCGTCCAGATCGACTTCTCCCAGACAAGCCGGCGCATGGCGGTCCATTCCTCGGGGACCTCGTCCTCACGGAACTGCTCCTCGATCTTGCGCGCCACGGTGGCGTTGACCAGGGGCATCTGGCTGAGGTCGCGGTTGGGCCAGAGCAAGAAGTTCTGGCAGACCCGCCGGTAATCGGCGAGGTCCAGCTCGGGGTGTTCTTCCTCGAGGTAGTCATCGATGTAGACGATGTACGCCATCGTGCGGGCCAGCGTCAGCGCCTGCTCGAAGCTTGCGCTGGGGTGGAGAAGGACGGCGGCGCGGCAGACCTCGCCCAGCATGTCGTCCCCACGCGGGTTGGCGTCCACCAGGTGGCGGACCACCTGGACTTCGTCCGCCTGCCGCAGCAGGTTCTCTTTGAGCTTGCTAATCCGCCGGTCTAGCATGTTCGCTCCTCGCAAGCAGGATCTGGGCAGAAAGGACCGCGGAACGGACAACCTGGGTTGGCCCGTAGAGCGTCTTGCCGACCCACATAGGAATGACGGGCTCGCCCTCCGTTTCATGTAGGTAGGCGGCCGCCCGCCGCAGTTGCTCTTTGATCTCGGCCCGGAACGTGGCCGGCGCCGTCATCAGCGCCTGCACGGCGTAGGCGGTCTCCTCCGGGGTGCCCTGGTTGAACCAGCCCCAGGAACCGTCCTCCCGCTGGGTCTTCGAGAACCAGCGGTAGGCCGCCGTACAGAGATCGGGTGCCGACGCGGTGAGCGCGAAGACGGCGTGGGCGGTGGCATAGAAGGGGGATCCATGCCACTTGTCGACCCAGTGGTCGCCGTCTACGCGCGCATCACGCAGGTACTTAACGACCTTCTGCTGAATGACGTGCTGGCGGGGAAAGGGCGGGGCCGCCTGGAGGACTTCGAGGACGTGGGCATTCGCCGTTACCGAGGCGTCACGCTCGAGCGGGAACGTAAAGAAGAAATTCACGCCCTCGAACGGCCGGAGCGGCCCAGCGGAGATCGGGAAACCGTACCGATGCAAGACACTGAGCGTCAGCGCGGTGTCGTCCGAGTCGGGCCGCAGTCCTTCCATGGAGACGCCGACGCCGTCGTCGCTGAGCGCCTGCGCGAGGTAGCCCACCAGCGGCCGCGCCTCGGCCGGGCGGTGGCCGGCGCGGGCCAGGTTGTACAGCACCCAGGCGATCTCGAAGACCTCGAAGGGCGCGACCGTCGGCAGGCTGCCGTCGCCCCGGTTCCGCAGCAGCATGGCGATGTATTCGTTCGCCTGCTCGTCGCGGGTCTTCAGCAGGAAATAGGCGGTGGCCGAGGGCGAGTTTGCGAAGGAGCCGTTGGAGGAGAGCTGCTTGCGGGCGGCCTCGATATCGAGCCGGTTACCCAGGTACTCGATCGAGTGCAGCAAGGGCGTCTTCACGTTGTAGACAAGCCGCGGCGGGATATGCCCGATCTTGGCGTCGCGCTGGGCGGAAATACCCATGAAACGCTCGAAGGGCAGCGGCAGCTCACGAAGCTTGGCCGCGTCGAGCATCGCCGGCAGAACGAGCTCGAAGCCGGCCAGGTCCGGGCCGGTCTGCCAGTTGCCGGTATCCTCGTGGACGAAGCGGAGCGCCTTCACCCTCGCGCGGTGAGCGGCCCCATCCTGGAGGTTCTGCGGCAGGTCCGCCAGCGCGACGAGCGCGCTCAGGGTCGAGACCAGCTTGTCCTTGGGAATCTGCAGGGCCGTCCCGAAGCTGCCGTCGGCGTTCTGGCTGCGGAGCAACCAGCCCAGCGTTTGCGGGTAGGCCATGGCGTTCGGATCGCCCGGCTCGCGCAGTCGGGCGACGAACGCGGTGTCGTAGGCTGCCGGCGAGATCGCGCCCTGCTGGAGCGATGCCAGCAGCTCACGGGTAGCGGCCGGTACTGGCAGCTCTCCCGGCCGCGGCAGAACGTCCTTGCTCGTGCGGTGGACGTCGTTGATTTCCGTAGTTGCGACCCCCTTGGAGGCGCCCTTGGTGTGCGCCTACCGGGAGGCTACTGCCGGGCTGTTGCGGGAGACGTTACGTCTGCGCGTCACTGAGCCGTGTTGCGGGTCACAGGCCCATGACCCGGGAAAGCGGCTCGTGTTTCAGGCGTTGTCCGAATAACGGGTCTTGCGGGACGGGGCCCGAAGAGAGGGACGGGTGTTTCGGCCGAGGGTCTTATCGAGCGGGCTGGACCGGGGCGCCAGCACCATGGTGCTGGTTCACGGCGCCTACAACGCCTCCAACCTGTTGGCCGGGACCTTCCTGTCGATCTTTCTCTGGCGAGCAAGTCACGACCTGGCGCCAATCGCCGTCTACAGCGGGCTGAGCGCTCTCATGATTCCCGCCTTGTTCGTCGCCAACGGGTTGGTCTGGCGGCGGATAGGCGCCGGGGCCTCCGTCCGTCTGGGCCTCTTTGGCAACGGCTTCTCCTACCTGCTGATCCTGCTGCTGGGAACCGATGCCCCGCACTGGGTCGTCCTCCTGGGGCTGGTTCGCGGCATCTCCGAAGGCTTCTACTGGTCTGGCTATCACCTGGTGAGCTACGACACGACCTCCGACCGGGACCGGGACCGTTACTTCGGCGCGCACGCGACGGCAAGCTTCCTGCTGACCGCGACGCTACCGCCGGCGGCCGGCGCGATCATCGTGGCGGGTACCCACCTGGGTGGGACCGACCGCGGCTATCAGCTGGTGTTCGCCCTCTCGGCCGTCGTCCTGATGACCGCCATGGTGCTCGCCGGGCAGTTGCCGTCGTCCGCGCGCCAGCGGCTCTCCCTGCGTCGGGTGGCCACCCTGGCGCGACGAAACCCGGACTGGCGCTGGGTGACCCGCGCGCGGCTGGCCGACGGCTTCACCGGGAGCCTGATCGGGCTGGTGCTGACGATCCTGATGTTTCTGGTGCTCAAGAACGAGCAGCAGGTGGGCAACTTCAACGGCTTGATGGGATTGCTGGGTGTCGGGATCAGCCTCGGACTGGCGGCCTTCATGAAGCCGCAGCACCGGATCGCGTGCGCGCTGGTGGGCGGCGCGCTGCTGGTGTGCTCAACCTTCTTATTGCCGCTCTACCTGACCGTGTGGGCGATCGTCGGCTTCGGGTTGCTGCGCGCCGTCGGCGGCCCGCTGCACGGCAACGCATTGGCGCCCGTGGCGCTGCAGGTGATCGACCGCGATCCGACGCCGCAGGCGATGCGCTACGACTACATCGTCCACCAGGAGCTGTGCCTGGGGATCGGGCGGGTGCTCAGCATCGGCTGTTTCCTGTTGCTCGCCGCGCCCATGAACCAGATGCTGCTCGCCCGCATCGTCGTGGTCGTGGCCGGCGCCGCGCCCATCCTGATCTGGGCGGCTTTTGCGCGCATCCCGCAGCTGACGCCCGTCGCCGATGCCGACCATCGGGCGCTGCCCGCCGTGGCGTAGTCACGAGGGTGATGGCGCATGACTTCCTCGTCGCTCCGAAGTCGGCGCCCTGACCTGGGGTGGTGGAGCGAAAGAGACTCGAACTCTCGACCTCCGCAATGCGAGTGCGGCGCTCTGCCAGCTGAGCTATCGCCCCGCGCGGATTATACGTTCAGTTCGGCTTCTCTCAGAGTTCGAGTTTGAGAGAAACGCAGGGCCGAGGGAGTTCTCTTGTTTCATTCTCAGTGCCTGCGCATACACTAGCCATATATGGCGCTTAGGCCCGACCAGACGCCACCCCCGCAGACCCCGAAAACCCCGAGACAGCCGGGTTCCTGGCTTCGACTTGCCCTCCTGGCCGGCCTCAGCCTCTACATCGTGATCCTGCTGACGCCCGTCCTCAGCCGCCTGGGCGGCGCCGCCCGGGTCGACCTCACTTATTCGCAGCTCCTGACCCAGATCGACAGCGGCAACGTGGCGGACATCACGATCCAGGGCCAGAGCGCGCAGGGTGACCTGAAGACAACATTCACCAACAACGGGGTCACGAACACCCAGTTCAGCGCGACCGTCCCCGACAACGTCGGGTTGACCGACCCCACCTTCTTCCCGCTGCTGAAGAACAAAGACGTCGCGACCACGGTCAAGCCCGATACGGGCGGCATCGGGAGCCTGCTGCTCAGCTTCCTGCCGTTCCTCGCCTTGATCGCCATCTGGATCTGGTTCATGCGACGCAGCGGCCAGGCGGCCCAGGGCATTTTCAACTTTGGCCGCAGCCGCGCCCGCCTGCAGGACCCAGCCACGCCGAAGACCACGTTTCACGATGTGGCCGGGGTGGAGCAGGCGCAGTTCGAGCTGCAGGAAATGGTCGATTTCTTGCGTGACCCGCAGAAGTTCCAGAAGCTCGGCGGCCGGATGCCCAAAGGGGTCCTATTGATTGGCCCGCCCGGCACCGGCAAGACGCTGCTCGCGCGTGCCATCGCGGGCGAGGCGGGCGTGCCATTTTTCAGCATCTCGGCATCGGAGTTCGTCGAGATGTTCGTCGGCGTCGGCGCCTCCCGGGTCCGGAGTCTCTTCGAAGATGCGAAGAAACACTCGCCCTCGGTGATCTTCGTCGACGAGCTCGACGCCGTTGGGCGCCAGCGCGGCGCCGGCCTCGGAGGTGGCAACGACGAACGGGAACAGACCCTGAACCAGCTGCTGGTCGAGATGGACGGCTTCGATCAGCGCGAGGCCGTGGTCGTCGTCGCCGCCTCGAACCGCGCCGACGTCCTCGATCCGGCATTGCTGCGGCCCGGCCGGTTTGACCGGCGCGTGGTCGTCGACCGGCCCGATCGTCGCGGCCGTGCGGCGATTCTGAAAGTTCACACGCGAAGCGTGCCGCTGGCCCCCGACGTGGACCTGGAGATCATCGCCCGGTCGACACCGGGCCTGGTCGGCGCCGACCTTGCCAACCTCGTCAACGAGGCGGCCCTGCACGCCTCGCGTACCAGCAAGACGAGCGTCGACATGGAGGACTTCGAAGAGTCGTTCGACCGCGTGGTCCTCGGGTCGGAGCGCAAGATCTATCTCAGCGAGGCGGAACGCCGCGTGATCGCCTACCACGAGTCGGGCCACGCGCTGGTCGCCTGGTATCAGCCGCAGTCGGATCCAGTCCACAAGATCACGATCGTCCCGCGCGGCATGGCGCTGGGAGTCACGCAATCGATCCCGACCGACGACCGGCACAACCTGTCCGAAGAGTATCTCGAGGCGCGCATCGCGATGGCACTCGGCGGACGCGCCGCCGAACAGCTGGGGCTCGGGTCGATCACGACCGGCGCGCAGAACGACCTGGAGACGGCGACCGAGCTGGCGCGGCACATGGTCGTCAGCTGGGGGATGAGCCAGAAGATGGGCCTGTTCTCATTCGACGATTCGCCGCAGGCCGTGTTCCTGGGCCGTGAGCTGGCCGGCAGCCCCCACATCAGCCAGCGGACGGCGGCCATCATCGACGAGGAAGTGACCCGGCTGCTGCGCGAGGGCTACGACACGGCGGAGAGCATCCTGACCGCAAACCGGGCCAAGCTCGACACGCTGGCCGCCGCCCTGATGCAGGAAGAAGTCCTGGACGAAGACCAGATCGCCCGCTTGATCGGGCCGCGGGCGCTCGAAGGTGGCATTGCGACGCCGAAGCCCTGGAAAGCCGTTGCCACGGACGCGGGAGCGCCTGTCTAGGCATGGCGCAACAAAAGACCCCCCTCCCCGACCCTCCCCCGCAAGGGGGGAGGGAGGATCCCGTTCAAGTGTCGCTGAGGCGCATTCCCCTCGTGCCGCTGCGCGACGACGTTGTCTTCCCCAAGCTGATCGTTCCGCTCTCGGTCGGCCGCCGGACGTCGATCGCCGGGATCACGGCGGCGATGGACAAAGACAAGCAGGTCCTGCTCGTCGCGCAGAAGGACCCCCAGGTCGACGACACGACCGATGCCGACCTGTACTCCATCGGGACGATTGCGGAAATCAACGGCATGCGACAGACTCCGGCGGGCGTGCAAATGCTGGTCGCGGGTGCCCAGCGGGCGCGCATCGTGCGCTTTACCCAGTTCAAGCCGTTCATCGAAGTCGAGATCGAAATCGTCGCTGACCAGGTGGGCGAGGGCCTCGAGATGGAGGCCCACATGCGCTCCGTCAAGAGCCTGTACGAGAAATACGTCGAGTCGGGCGCGGCGGTCGCACCCGAGGTCGCGGCCACGGTGTCGAAAACGGACGACCCCGTCTACCTGGCGGACCTCGTCTCCGCGGCGCCGGACCAGACGCTCGAGCAAAAGCAGCACATGCTGGAGACGCCCAACGTGCTCGAGCGGCTACGTCTGCTCGCCCTCTTTTTGAGCAAGCAGGTCGAAATCCTCGAGCTCAAAGCGAAGATCCAAAACGAAGTCCAGAGCACGATCGGCAAGCTCCAGCGCGATCAGATCCTTCGCGAGCAGCTGAAAGCGATTCGCAAGGAACTGGGCGAAGACGAGGAAGGCGCTGACCTTCACCAGCTACGCGAAAAAATCGAAGCGGCGGGGATGCCCGACAGCGTGAAAGAGCGCGCCCTCAAGGAGATCGACCGGATGCAGAGCATTCCGGCGGCCTCGCCCGAGGTCGGCATCATCCGGACGTATGTCGATTGGTTGATCGCCCTGCCGTGGGGGCCACCGCCGGGCGAGACCTGGGACATCAAAGTGGCCGCGAAAGTGCTCGACGAAGATCACTATGGCGTGGAGAAAATCAAGGAACGGATCCTGGAATACATGGCCGTCCGCCAGCGCTCACAGAGCCTGCGGTCGCCAATCCTGTGCTTCGTCGGACCGCCCGGTGTCGGCAAGACCAGCCTTGGGAAGTCGATCGCGCGGGCGTTAGGTCGCAAGTTCGTGCGGCTGTCACTTGGCGGCATCCACGACGAGGCCGAGATACGGGGCCACCGGCGAACCTACATCGGGGCCATGCCCGGACGAATTCTGCAGCAAATGAAAGTCGCTGGCGCGCGCAACCCGGTCTTCATGCTGGACGAGGTCGACAAGGTGGGCGCCGACTGGCGCGGCGATCCCTCCTCAGCCCTGCTCGAGGTGCTCGATCCCGAACAGAACAAAGATTTCTCTGATCACTATCTCGAAGTGCCGTACGACTTGTCGCAGGTGCTCTTTATCACGACAGCCAACGTCGTCGACACGATCATTGCTCCACTTCGCGACCGCATGGAGATCATCCGGCTTCCTGGATACACGGAAGACGAAAAAATGCATATCGCGCAGCAGTTCCTGGTGCCGCGCCAGCTGCGCGAGCATGGGCTGACGGACGAGAACCTGGAAGTGCCTGAGGACACCTTGCGTCTGCTGATCCGCGAGTACACGCACGAAGCCGGGGTTCGAAACCTGGACCGGGAAATCGCCAACATCGCTCGCAAGATTCCTCGGCGCATCGCGGAAGGCGAGACGGCGAAAGTCACGGTGCAGCCAGGCGACGTGATGGGCTACCTGGGGCCACCGCGATTCGAGTTTGGCGTCGCCGAGCTGGAAGACCAGGTCGGTGCGGTCACCGGCGTGGCCGTCAACGAGTACGGCGGCGACGTGATGACGGTCGAGGCGATCCTGATGCAAGGGCGTGGTGAATTCGCGCTGACGGGGCAGATCGGCAAAGTCATGGAAGAGTCAGCACGGGCGGCCGTGAGCTACGCGCGGTCGCACGCGCTCGAGCTCGGATTGAAGCCCGGCTTCTTCGAGGACCACTTCTTTCACATCCATGTGCCGGCCGGCGCGATCCCGAAGGACGGTCCCTCGGCGGGCATCACGATGGCGACGGCGATCGTGTCCGTGCTCACCGACCGACCCGTCCGCCGCGAGGTCGCCATGACGGGCGAGATCACGCTGCGCGGAAAAGTGCTGCCAATCGGCGGCTTGAAAGAGAAGCTGCTCGCCGCGCACCGGGCCGGGATCAAGACCTTCATCCTGCCGGAGAAGAATCGCAAGGACCTGCACGAGGTCCCCGAAGAGGTCAAGAGTTCAATGGAGCTCGTTTTGGTCAAGCACGTCGACGAAGTGCTGGACAAGGCCCTGCTGCCGGCAGCCACCCGGCCGTCGACGCCCGGCCTCGGGTTCCGGCGACCTCTGGGCGGCTCCCAGCCCGGCACGGTCAACTAGCGTGCTGGGCCGCGGGCCCACGTGGTTACTGTTGGTTTTGCTGCTGGCGGGATGCAGCCTGCAGCCCGACGTGTCGCAGGCGGCGCCCAACGGCCGCGTGGGCACGGTGGCGCCGACGCTGTCGGGTCAGGCGCTCGACGGGGCGGCGCTGGGCGTCGACTTCAAGGCATCGAAGACCGTCCTGGTGTTCTGGGCCGCGTGGTGCGGACCCTGTCGCAAGGAGCAGCCCGGGTTGAACGCGCTGGCGGCCCGCTACGCCGGACAGGGCATCAAGTTCTACGGCGTCGACATGCTGGATCACGACAGGGCACTCGCCCGTGCCTTTTATGCCGAGTTCAACGTCGCGTATCCCAGCTTCTATGACGATGCTGGGAGTCTGACGGCGGCGTACGAAGTCGACTCGCCGCCGTCGTTCGTGTTAGTTGACCAGAAGGGGATCGTCGTCGGTCGTTATCCGGGGGAGGCCTCGCAGGCGCAGCTGGCGAACCTAATCGATCAGAAGCTAACTACTTCGTCCGGCGCTGCCAACGGGTCGCCTTCAACATTTTCTTGTGCTTGTGTTTGCGCATTTTCTTCCTGCGCTTCTTGATTACCGAGCCCAAGCCCGGTCCCTTGTCGCAACTGCGGTGCCGTCCATGTGGAGGAACATTCTAGACGATGTTGACGTTTAGACTGATGAGGGGCTTGGATGCCCCAAGGAGAACCTTCGAATGACTGAAGCCGTCATCGTTGAAGCCGTCCGCACGGCGATCGGCCGGCGCGGCGGCAAGCTGAGCCCGGTTCGGCCGGACGATCTGCTGGCGCTCACGCTTCGAGAGCTGGTCACCCGTGCCGGCGTGGACCCGGCGCAGGTCGACGACGTCATCGCCGGCTGCGTCACCCAGACCGGCGAGCAAGGTATGAATATCGCCCGCGCCTCCGCCTTGATCGCGGGCTTCCCAATCGAAGTCCCAGGAACGACGATCAATCGATTCTGTGGCTCCGGCCAGCAGGCGGTGAACTTCGCCGCCCAGGGCGTCCTGTCGGGCGCCCAGGACGTCGTCATCGGGGCCGGCGTGGAAAACATGTCGCGGGTGCCGATGGGCTCGGACGCCTTCGGCCCGGGCGAGGGCCCCGTCAGCCCCAAGCTGATGGATCTGTTCGAGATCATCCCGCAAGGCAATTCGGCCGAGATGATCGCCAAGAAGTGGGGCTTCAGCCGCGAACAGCTGGATGAGTTCGCCTACCAGAGCCACGTCAAGGCCGGCCAGGCGATCCAGGAGGGCCGGTTCGCCCGCGAGATCTTCCCGGTCGAGGTCAAGCAGAACGTCACCAGTTATGAGTTTGCCGTCGACGAGGGCGTGCGCATCCCACCGTCACGCGAAAAAATGGCCCAATTGAAGCCATCATTCCAGGAAGACGGCGGGGTGGTCACGGCCGGCAACTCCAGCCAGATCAGCGACGGAGCCGCGGCGGTGCTGATCATGACGAGAGAAAAAGCGAAGGAGTTGGGGCTCAAGCCGCGGGGCCGCATCGTGGCACAGGCGATCGTCGGCTCCGAGCCCACCATCATGTTGACCGGGCCCATCCCGGCAACGCAGAAAGTTCTGAGGAAGGCGGGGTTGCTGCTGAAGGACATCGACCTGTTCGAGGTCAACGAGGCCTTTGCCCCGGTGGTGCTCGCGTGGCAGCATGAAACCGGCGCCGACATGGAGAAGGTCAACTACTCAGGCGGCGCGATTGCGCTCGGACATCCGCTGGGTGCCAGCGGCGCGCGGCTGATCACGACGCTCCTGCATGAGCTCGAGCGGCAGGATGCCCGCTATGGCCTGAGCACGATGTGCATCGGCTACGGAATGGGCATTGCCACGATCGTGGAACGCCTGAAGAGCTAGCTGGTCTTCTCGCGCCGATCTGGGAAGGCGATCGGTTGGCTCTGGCGGCGACGCTCAACGACACCGCTGAGCACGAACAGAAAGATCACCTGGACCAGGAAATAGAGCGCCACGATCAGGTCGATCACGGTCGTCAGGCTTCCACCGGTTTCGCGCATGTTGCCCACGGCCAGCCCGAAGAACAGGAACGAGCATAAGTACGTGATCAGCGCGATCGAGTAGATCGCGTTTTTCCAGAGCTGCCGATTGGCCAGCACCCGGTTCAATCCGTGGGGGGCGGGATATTCGCTCAGGCGTTCTACACGCATTTCCATTTGTGGCCTCTCAACACGGGTGACTGTCCTGGTGGACAAGAGCCCGCTCCTGGTGCAGCGCCGGGGCCGAGCGTAGTCGTTCCATCCGGCGCGAGCGTGTTAGCGTCGGTGAGATGGTTGAACTCGTAGCTAATGTCGTTGAAGGTCCCTGAGAGCTGGTTGCCCGCCAGCACGAGAACCGCGATCATGATGCCGGCCATCAAGACCAAGAGGAATGCATATTCGATAACCGCCTGGCCAGATTTTCTCCCACGTCTCTTCATGACTTGAACGACGGTAGCACCGGTTTGCGTGCGGCCCATCCGCCGTTTGGCCCTAATTGAGACGTGACTGACTAACGACTGGCCTTACGGCAAGCGATCGAATCCGGCGCGCAGCTGCTGATAGCTGACCGTAAGGGTTTCGTTAAGGACTTTCGTGTCAGCAACGATGGGCATGAAGTTCGTGTCGCCGTCCCAGCGTGGCACCACGTGCTGGTGAACATGGTCGGCGACGCCGGCCCCGGCGGTCTTGCCGGCGTTGATGCCGAGGTTGAAGCCGTGCGGCGACAGCACCTGGCGCAACACGCGCAGTGAGCGTTGCGTCAACGCCATTACGTCCATCGCGGTGGCCGCCGGCAGGTCTTCCAGATTGGCCAGGTGCGCCTTGGGCGCAATCATGAGATGACCGTTGTTGTAGGGATAGCGGTTGAGGATCGCCAGCGCCAGTTCGCCGCGGGCGAGCACGAGGTGATCGGCGTCGTCAGACGGGTCGGCGGCGGCCGCCTCGCAGAAGAAGCAGCCCGATGGTTTGGGCCCCTTGATGAACTCCATCCTCCAGGGCGCCCACAGATGCTGCATCGTCTGCATCATAGAGCGCGTTCATCCTGATTTCGTTGCGACAGTTACACAAAACTGTGTATACTCACGGGGTGGCATCGGCGAGCGCTGCTCTCGATCCGAAGAGTTCGCTAAACTTGACGCTCGACCCGCGCATGTGGGGCCGTGGCGCAGCTGGGAGCGCGATTGCATGGCATGCAATAGGTCACGAGTTCGAATCTCGTCGGCTCCACCATTCCTTTAGTGACATGGCCAGAACTGTCGCCCCCGTCTACGATCCGCAGGCGATC
>WNFA01000391.1_pt1 | contig 34655 bp, 23 predicted proteins | sample 5400481 | NCBI WGS metagenome assembly WNFA01 (sample SAMN13153340, study PRJNA577476) | soil metagenome | isolation source: 120 cm saprolite under Douglas fir tree site 2 hole 1 replicate 2 | place: USA:California | collected 2015-04-18 | reverse complement strand
TGAATGCGTTCGAGGTAAGGAAATGCATATTGGCAGGTCGGACAGGAAACCTTGAAGAAGGCGGCGAGCACGGGTCCTTGTTTAAGGGCGGCTTGCAATGAGAAGTTGCCACCATCTTTGCCACTGTCTTTGCCGCTGGAGACGGCGGGCAAGGAAAAGTCAGGTGCTTTTGTTCCGGCCGGCAATGCAGCCATATCTTTCGGACCTCCGAACAAGCGATCGAGCCACTTCATGGAAGAAATGCCTCTGAGCATTAGATGATGCCGCCGGCCTTCAGGATTTTCCGCGTCAATCCGGTAATCGGGATTTGGGGTATGCGATCAATTGCGACCCACTTGCCTTTCGCGGCGGGCGAAGTATCCGGCAACGGCGTTTTCCGTAACGGCATATTCCGCAGCACGTAAACAGTGTAGTCGGTGACGGTGATGGAATGGCGAAACGTGCGCCAGTGCGCTGAAGCCGGCAACGGGCGCGGAGGCTCGGACGATTGGGGGAGTTCCCACATGCCAGGCATGAGCGAGGCTTTTTTCGGGCGCTGGACAAGGCGGATGCCACCGTCGCGCTGGTTCAGCACGCACCAGATTTCTTTGTTGGCCTGGCGGGTTGACTTCGTCGCTGGGCCGGGCGGGGACGCCCGGCGCTCCATTGTTAGTGCTGTCGGGCTGATCGGACTTCGATCGGATTGCTGCATTGCACACCAATTCCGGACAGGGCAGATTGGGCAGCGGGGTTCGCGCGGGACGCACACGGTTGCGCCGAGTTCCATCATGGCCTGATTGAAATCCCCGGGCCGCGAGTCAGCGAGAAGCGCTTGCGCATGTTGCCAAATTTGCGGCGTGGTGAGATTGATCCCGATGAATCTTTGCAACACACGCTCGACATTGCCATCGACGACGGCTAGGGGCTCGGCAAAGGCGATGCTGGCGATGGCAGCGGCGGTGTAGCGTCCGATGCCGGGCAGAGCGAGCCAGGCTTGGGAATTCCGCGGGAAGCATCCACCGTGTTTTTCGGCAATCTGCTGCGCGGCCTGATGCAACATGCGCGCGCGGCGATAGTAGCCCAAGCCGCTCCAGGCTGCCAGCACGGCGTCTTCAGAAGCCGCGGCGAGCGCTTGGACATTCGGAAAACGTTCGAGGAAAATCCGGTAGTGGTCGAGCACGGCGGCCACCCGCGTCTGCTGCAGCATGATTTCGCTGAGCCAGATGCGGTAGGGATCGCGAGTTTCGCGCCACGGAAGGTCGCGGCGATGCTGATCGTACCAGCGCAACAGCGCGCGCCGGACATGAACGAGATCCTTGGAGGAAACAACGGAGTTGACCCAGGATGGAACCGTGGTTCGAGACGCGGCTAGCTGCGTCTCCACGCGGATGGATCTCGACGCGGGCATTATTATTATTGTTGGCTGACGCTGTGCGCGATGACGACCCATCCGGCTTTTTGCTGCTGCCATACGGTCATCATGTGCTGCGGCGTCGAGGGGAGCGGTTGCGAGCCGGTGGCTCCAATCCCGGCTGCTCCATTAAAGGTGCCATTTAGAGTTATGGTGTAGGTGACCACGAAGGTGGTTCCGTTCATCTCGGTCTTCAGATCGCCCAGCGCATAGTCCTTCAACTGCCACTGGCGATATTGCTCAAGCGTGGTGGAGCGATCTAGCGTTCCGCTGGGCGTTACGCCCGCATAATTCGAAGCGAGAGCGCGCTCCACCTCAACCCAGTTCGCAGCTTGAACATTTTTCCAGAAGACGCGCTCCAGGCCCTCGCCTCCGGTTGCTTCGGAGAAGGCGCGCGCTGGATGCTCGCCGTAAAAGGTACACGCCGGCGAAAACATCAGAAACAACATCAGTGCCAATGCCAGAGAACGCGGAGGCGATTCAGCGGCTGTCCTCGGACGCATGGCGTGATTGTACCGTGACCGTGTCGATATTTGTGTGGAGATGGAGCTTTGCCTCATCCATCAGCACTCATTTTGCGGAGACAAGATGCCGTACTGTCGGCTGACTGCGCGTGTAGCTGCCCAATTGTTCTTCGATCTCGCGGTCCGCCTGCGTAAAACGCTCATGCTGACGCAGGTGTTCCGCCCAGGAATGCACAATGAAGGTCTCGATATAGCGACTCTCAGTTTCCAGGTCTCGAAAAACGCCCCAACGTAACGCACCGTCGCGGCGTCGAATGCGTCCATATTTGTGCATGGCGTCGAGAAACTCTGATGTCTTCTCGGGGATCACGTCGTACTCTGCGGTGACCAGGATCGGACCGATATCGTCTGCATCGGTCGCGTCGGCGCCGTTGACGATCCTGGGCATAGGCCAATGGATCCAGGGCGTGACATCGATACTTAATTTTGGGAGCGGGAGAAACAGTCCCGCAACGGCTGTGGCAATCGTACCCACACCGGACCACAGCAGCACGTCGTGAATGCCGATCCGTCCGGCCAGCGCTCCCCATACGGCACTACCGGCGGCAACCGCTCCTTGAAAAACCAGCAAGAAGACGGCAAGCACGCGGGCACGCACCCAGTCAGGTGTGAGGTTCAGGATGAACACGTTGAACAATGAGATGAACACAAGCCACGCGGCGCCTCCTATTAGTACGGCTATACTCAGCGCCGGCAGCGTGTGCAAGCTTCCGGCCGCAGCGGAGCTCAGCCCAAACACGATAATCCCGCCTGACACCACTGCTTCAGTCGATAACCGGGCCCGTACTGGTTGCAACAGCAACGCGCCGAGCACTGCGCCCAAGCCGAAGCATCCGAGCAATAGACCATAGACAACAGGGCTGTCTTTCACGTGGTGAGAGATTGAGGGTAGCAAGGCAAGAAGACCGCTCGCAAAAAACATCACACAGCCGGAGCGGAACATGAGCGCGCGAATCGCCGGTGAGTAGCGGACGTATCGTATCCCCGCGATCATAGCTCCGATCACGGTCTCACGAGGCGTTGTCCGCTTATGAGCCGCCCGCTTCCAGCGTGCGATGACAATTATGACGCCGATGAAGGATACGGCGTTGACGAGGAATGCGATGCCCACTCCTGCGGCAGCAATGAGGATGCCGGCCACCGCCGGCCCGATGGCGCGTGCAAAGTTAAATTCGATGCCGTTGAGCGCCGATGCTGTTGCCAGGTCTTTCTTGGGAACCAGTTCGGGCAACACAGCCCGCCACGTAGGGCTCTCGAAAGCATCGCCGGCAGACAAGGCGAACGTCAAAATCAGAAGCATTACCGGAGACATCAGTCCCGCGAGCGTCAAGCCAGCCAGAAAAAGAGCAACCAGCACCATCCATGTTTCGGTGAACAGTATCAGCTTGCGGCGATCCACGATGTCACCGATAGCACCCGCCGGCAGCGCAAATAAAAAGAAGGGAAGTGCGGCCGCAGTCTGCGTAAGCGCAACGTACATTGGCCCTGCATTAAGCGATACCATCAACCAGGCCGCGCCCACGGTCTGCATGAACGCGCCTACATCAGAAACGATGTCGGCAATCAGCAAATTGCGGAAAGCGGGTATCTTTAAGGGCCCCCAGATACTCGGCGTTGGGTGATCAGCTGAGGTCGGCACGATCGGCTACCTATTAGTCTGTAACAGTAAATGAGAGGCTAGCCGATTCGTACCGTTTCTTCTAAAGATAGTGATTCCGACCTTTGGACTCCTGCGTGGATGATCGAAAGGAAATCGGCAATCCCTGACAGCAATTTTCACCCACAGAAGCCGCCTTCTGGCCGGGAATAATTTCGGAGGCGTAGCCCCGGCCTCCACACAAAGCCGATTGACCGCTGATGGAAGGCCCACGATAATAATGAAGCCTGGTAATCGCAACTCACGCGCGAACACTACTCCGAGCCAGCAGGATGGGTATGACCGAATTCGACCGCAAGGTAGAAGAGGCTTCCGTGCGCTTCAACCGCTCGGTAGCGAATATCGCCGAGACTCTGGAAAAAGAGACGGCGGAACTGGTGACGTATCTGAACGACGAGGTTGTGCCAGCGGTGCGAACACATTCGTCGAAGGCGCTGCGGACGGCGGCGGGAAAGCTCTCCGAGTTCGCTGATTTTCTGGAGACACAGCGAAAGGGTTCTTGAACTGCATCCTTTTCAGCAACCTTCCCAGGAACGCGCGGCGACCGTTGCGCCCGCCAGCGACATGGCCGCTGCCATGTCTTCTGGTCCTTTCATTGTGGGGCAGCGCGCTTCTGAGCGGCTGTGGTGGGCACAAACGTACGCCGCTGCCGGTTCCACCGCCGCCGTCACTTCCGCAGGAACAAAAACCTGTCGCGACTCCGCCGTCCGCAGAAACGGGCGAGGACGAGAAAATCGAAGTCCCCGCCGGCGCGAAACCGATCTTTGAAGAAACCGGTATGGCGAGCTGGTACGGTGCTCCGTATCACAGCCGGCGCGGATCGAACGGCGAAGTTTACAACATGCACGCGATGACGGCGGCACATCTTACTTTGCCCCTGGGCTCGATTGTGCGCGTCACGAATTTAAAGACTGGACATTCGGCGGTGGTGCGGATCACCGATCGCGGGCCGTTCGTGGTAGGGCGCATCATCGATCTATCGTTGGCGGCCGCGAAGGCGTTGGATGTGTACTTGCCCGGTATTGCGAAAGTTCAGCTCGAGGTATTGCAGGCGCCTATGTCTCTCGATACGGGGGGACGATGGGCGGTTCAGATCGGCTCATTCAACGGACAGAAAGCGGCCGCTGAATTAGCGGAACACCTGCAGAATCGTTACCAGACGGCCAAAGTCGTCAAGTTCTTGAGTCCCGTGGGAGTCTGGTGGGTGCGGGTACGAGTGCTGGACGACGACCGCCAGCGCGCAACAGTTCTAGCCCGCGAGACGGAGACTGCGGAGGGGTCGGTGTTTCTGGTGCGGCTCGACTGAAAATACTTTTCTTTACAAAGCGCAGTTAGCTTGAGTGATATCGTTTCTTCCTTAGATATAGAGAACCTGACTCCGTGTTGACTCGGCTGGTGATAGTAATCCAGGCGAGGGGAGATTAACTTATGGCGGATTGTCTATTCTGCCGGATCATTAGCGGCGAAGTGCCATCCAAGAAAGTCTATGAAGACGAGCATATTTTTGCCTTTGAAGATCTGAACCCGCAAGGCCCGACCCACGTGCTGATCATTCCAAAGAAACATATTTCTGGTTTGAAAGAAGCCGTGGCAGAAGACGCGGAGTTGGTGGGGCTCTGTCACCTGGCGGCGGCGCAGATTGCACGAGAACGATCGATTGAAGATGGCTATCGCACCGTGTTGAATGTGGGCCCGCGCGCGGGGCAATCGGTTTTTCATCTGCATGTGCACCTCATCGGCGGGCGCTCGCTGCAATGGCCGCCGGGCTAGATATCGGCGGGGCGCATTACGAGCGATGTGGTGGAGGGACGGGCGCTTCGCCTGTCCAGCCTGAGGTGGCCGGGCGGGGACGCCCGGCGCTCCACCAGCAGGGCTTGGTTCTTTTCCGGCTTGTATCTTCTGGCTCACATTCCCTGGCTTACAATCGTGGGATGGCAAACCTGACATTGGTGTACGGTCTGCGTCTGCTGCCGTCCGATGAAGTCGACGCGGTTGGCGAGGCGCCCATCAAACTGAAGAATGGGCGTGAGGCGCACGTCACCATGCACACTCTCGAGGGCAGTAAAGACGAGATCGAGAAGCAACTCAAGACGAGTCTTGCGGCCTTTTTCGACATCTATCCTGAGATATGACGCCTGCGATATGACGCCGGAGAATATGACGGCAAGGGCGGAGTCCTATAACTTAACTAGACGGCAAATCGGGCCATGCGATGAGACTGATCTCTCTGGAACTCGAGAGCAAGCTGCACGATAAGGGGCTCTGGCCGCGGAGTCGCATCGCGTGGGCGGCGCTCTATGTCCTGGCACTTGATCTGCTTCTGTTCGCGGTGCAGTGGCTGACGCGCCATGTGAGTCCATCGACGTCGGCGAGCCTGGGGGGCTGGGTAACTTTCCTCAGCTCACTGGCGATTGTCTTGCTCGCATTTGCCGCGTTCCGCTGGCTACGGGCGCAACTACTTTGGCGGCTGCGGAACCGGTTGATTGTTACCTATGTTTTTATTGGCGTGATTCCGGTTTTTCTGCTGGTGATGATTTCTCTGATCACGCTCTACCTTCTTGCCGGGCAGTTCGCCAGCTTCGTCGTAACCTCCGACATCACAACTCACCTGCGCAGCATGGAGGCCGCCAACCGAGCCATCGCCAATCACCTGGCGGCGCATATTTCAGGGAGTGGAAAGCTGGATGCGGACGCTCTCGGCCACGCAAGACCGCATCGTCCGGAGTGGTCGCGGCGCCAAGTGTGCGTGTGGTATCGAAACCAGCCACAGCCTTACTGCGCGGGGCCGGAGGGCGCGGCTGGCTTTGACTCTCCGTCATTTATCACCGCGGATTTTCGCGACATTGTGCGCGACCACGGCAAACTCTATCTTCGGACAGCGACCGTGCTCGCGGCTGGGCCGGAATCTTTATCCTCATCCTTATCCTTGCGCGTGATTTTGAGTGAGCCGCTCGACAAGGATTTTGTCGAGAAGATCGCAGGCGACCTCGGTCTGATTGCAGTTTACGGGGCCGAGAGCCCGACTGCGGGCCCCAATGCCGGCTCGACCGCACCGGCGCAGCAGAATGCCTCGAAATCCTACCCGGCATTCGCGGACAGGAAACAACGCGAGCAAACTTTCTCCGCCGGGACAATTCCGCCAGCGAGCAGCACGCTCGATCACGAGATTACTTTCCCGATCCCGCTGCAGGTGGTGGATTGGGCCACGGGAGAACGACAGCGCGCGGGGGCCCTCGCCGAGGTCGAGACGCGGCCCTCGGTGCTCTATGCGAGACTCTTTGCGGCGCTCGGAGACTACGCCAAGGGCGTGGAATATATCTTGTTGTCGATCGCGATTGTGTTCGCAATCATCGAACTGCTGGCGCTGTTCGTTGGAACCAAACTGACGCGCAGCATCACGTCGGCGGTGGACCAACTTTACGAAGCCACCAAGCACATCAATCGGGCCGACTTCAGCCACCGGATTCCGGTGCAGTCGAGCGACCAGCTTGCGACCCTGGCAAACTCCTTCAACTTGATGACCACATCAATCGAGAAACTGGTTCAGGAGCAAAAGGAAAAGCAACGCCTGGAAGGCGAATTGGCGATTGCGCAGGAAGTGCAGGCGCAGCTCTATCCCAAGTTGATCACGCAACTCGAAAATCTGGAGGTGCATGGGTTCTGCCGTCCGGCGCGGACGGTGAGCGGAGACTACTACGACTTCCTCGCGCTGAATTCCGACAAGCTGATGCTGGCGGTCGGCGACATCAGCGGGAAAGGAATTTCGGCGGCTCTGCTAATGGCGACAATCCACTCAGCGGTGCGGGCATACAGCATCGAAGACAGATCGGTTCTGCGCGAAACAGCCGCGGTTGGCGCCGGGGGGGGCTCGGGGCTGATGCTGGCTTCTGAGTTGAGGTGGACGGAAGCGTCTCCGGCGGCGCTGCTGACGCTGCTGAACCATCAGCTTTACGAAAGCACTCCGGATGCAAAGTATGCGACTTTGTTTTTGGGAATCTATGACGGAGAGACGCGCCGGCTCACGTACAGCAATGGCGGTCACCTGCCACCGATCCTGATTTCCGAAGATGGGTCGTCTCAGCTGCTGAGCTGCGGCGGAACGGTTGTCGGCCTCTTTGACAACTTAAGTTTTCCGGAAGCGACCGTAGAATTCCGGCGAGGCGATGTGCTGGTGGCTTACAGCGATGGGGTGACCGAGCCGGAAAACGATTATGGCGAGTTCGGCGAGGAGCGGCTCATCCAACTGGTGCGCGAGAATCGCCATTTGCCGCTGGAACGCATCACCGAAATTGTCACCGTAGCCGTCGAGGACTGGATTGGCGACAACGAACAACCGGATGATGTGACGCTGGTGCTGGCGAGGGCGAAGTAGTGCACCGACGCGGCAACTACCAGGTATGGCCATCGGGCTCGAACGGGGCCGACATGCCTCCGACGATCTTCCAGCCTTCATCCGTTTTGAGCCAGGTGTGAGTAATGCGAGAACTGAACGATGTCTTCTGGCCGTCGATCCCGGTGAAGGAGGACTTCACCGCATACTGAGTAATCCCCACATTGCCCGTCACACCAACCGATTTGGAGAGAAATTCGTAGTCCAGTGTTCCCTTCCGTTGAAACTTGCGATGCACCGCCTCGCCGAGCGCCGCCTTGCCGATCGGCAGCTTCTGGTCTCGCGGCCAGCCGAGAAACTTTTCGTGCCAGAGAGTCATGTAATGCGCCTCATCGAATCCCTTCACATCGCGCCAATAAGTTTCCTCCATTTGCCAGACCTCTTTTTGCTGGGCCAACATCTCTTGGGCATGAAGCGGCAGCGCAAGGGCAATCGAAAATATCGCAAGAACCAGAGTGCGTTTCATGAAATCTCCTGAGTGGCGAGCGGGAGTATAACATCGTCGCTGGATAGTCTCGATTTTCAGAGTTGGAGAAGACTTCGATACAGGCGATCATCCTTGTAACCGTCTCGCCGCAAAAATCATCAATAACTTATAGGGCGTGATTATCAGGAGAAGGGAAAATGAAAGTTAAAGCCAAATTCGCGATGCTTGTGGCGTCGTGCACCTTGTTGTTCTTGAGTCCGCCCGTACTTGCACGTCCTGCGAATTCACCTCAGGATCAGGGAACTACGCAGACGCAATCCGTGCAAAAGGGCAAGAACCAGAAGCCTCAGCCCGGTCCCGGCAAGGAAGTCGGCAAGGGCGGTGAGGACATTGGCAAAGGCGCAGGCAAAGGGGCGGAGAGCCTGGGCAAAGGCACTGCTGGAGCCGCCGGCAATCTCGTTACCTTGCACCCTAGCCACGCCGCCGCCGATCTCGGCAAAGGCGCCGCAGGTGCCGGCAAGGACGTCGGAGTCGGCACCGGAAAAGGCGCGGCCAAGATCGGCAAAGGAAGCGCCAAGGGAATAGGGAGGCTAGGCAAGAAGATGTTCGGCAAGGGCAACAAAAACAAGAAGAATTCCGATCTAGAGAATTGACGGCGCCCCAACCACGCTCGACCTTTGTCCGCTGCAGCGGCGATAAGGTTACTTCTTGGAGGAAGGTTTGACCACTGTCACTTTGGCCGTCACCTGCTGGCCTTTTTCCATGCCTCCTACAATGACCAGGCCGCGGTGCGTAACCAGCAGGCCGCGATGATCCATGGTGGGCTCGGGATTGTTTTCGCTGATCGTTTCCCATGCGCCGGTGTGGACGTTAAAGGCGAAGGTCACCGGGGAGGGTTCGGCAGGCTGGCCGTTATAGCCGACACCGTTGTAGTTGTAGGGGTTGTCGGTTCCGCCGGAAAAATAGATTCTGCCTGCCTTTTTTTCCAGTGTCCCCGCACCTGCCGCGATGCGATAGCGTGCGTTGCCGGGATGTGCTGGAAGTTTTGTCCATTCAATTTTCGTGATGTCACCCTTCTTGGGAATCTTGCCCATCCAGCATTCGCTGGACGCGACATACTTGGGATTGGGGCCACTTGGATTCTTGTAGGCGCCGTCGACGTAAACGATAGTGTCGCCGACTATAGCGCCCGCGTGACCGAACACCGGCGTACCGGGAATCGGTGTGGCCTGCAGCCAAGTATCTTTATCGGTGTCGTACACCTGCACGTTGCGGACTCCGTCGCCTTTCAATGTTGACCATCCGCCGATGAGGAAAATGTAACGGTCGCGATAGAGGCCAGCGACCGCGTCGTCGACAGGCACGGGGATATCTTTACCACGATAGTAGCGATTTTCCACCGGGACAAAGACATTCAGGTCCGACACGGTGGTTTCTCCACCCTGCGCGTCGACGACGTAGCCTCCGAAGATGAAGACTTGGTCGTGGAGCGCTACCGCCAATGCCGCCAGACGTCCGGCCACGCCCGGCACGGGACGCTTTTCCGTCCACTTGCCGGTGGCCGGATCCATTTCATAAGCGCTGGCGGTGATTGCATCCCAAGTTTTTTTCGGGCCGATCCCCATGAAGGAAAAAATCCTGGATCCGTAATCGTCATGCGAAATGGCAACTGCATTGTTCGAGACTGGCGCCGGAAGTGGGCTGAGTTTGGGTTCCTCGGCGGCTTGAAGGCGTACCACCAGAAGACAGAACAATACCGTGAGAAGCTTGGTCGCTGCTGATTTCATTGCTGAAATGATAGCAGCCTGCTTCGTGGAGAGCCGGGCGTCCCCGCCCGACTGCACGGGCGAGACGCCCGTCCCCCACTGACCTCAGAACCAAGTGCGCTTGCGGTATTCCCGATAGGCGTCGCCGAACTTTGCTTCCAGCACCGCGGCTTCGCGGCGCGCCCGGATGATCTGCATGGGAATCAGCACGAGCAAAATGGCCAGCAGCTTAGGCCGTTCCACGATGAGGGCGACGCCGATCAGAAAGATCATTCCGGAAATGTAAATCGGATTGCGGATCCGGGAATAGATGCCGCTGGTGACAAGTGCGGTCGCCTTCGGAGCAATGGAGAACGACCGGCCGAGCGTGTAACGGGAGAGAATCACGCCCGCGAGGCCGATTAAAGCGACCAATAGGCCGATCAAACGCGTCGGACCGTAGGGCACGGGCACGGAGTGGAATATCCCGCCGAGAACCAACAAGCCCGCGACCATCGGCAGCCAGACGCGCAATATCGTTCCACGGTCCATCGCTATGAATGCATTTGAGATCTACTCTAACTTTACCGATCGTAGGCAGACATCCGAAGAGAATCTTTGGCGTGCATAGAGTCTCCCTCCGTCGAGATGCCCTGCGAACGCGGAGCAGCAGGCGCGTTGCGACTGGCTGCGTTAAGACGATACGATGACAAGCGTCACGATGATAAATGATGCGATGACGGGCACGACTGCACGCCAGCGGCTCAACAGCATGCTGATTGAGTATTTTCTATGCCACAGTCTGACCGCAGCGGCTAAAGCCGCTCCTCAAGCTAAGACCGTAATCGCAGCACTGAAGCGCTGCGCCACCCGAAATCCGGCTCCTGTTTTTGTTATTGCTGCCTCACTCTGCCTATTGAGCTTGTTTGTGCAAGCGCAGGCGCAAAATCAAACCCAAGCCCAAACACGCCAGCAGTTGTTGCATGACCTCGATTCGGGCCAGTTGCGAGACGCAGTCCTACTTGGTCAACAGGCGGTTTCACGCTGGCCGCGCGATGCGCAATTCCGCCACTATCTGGGCGTGGCCTACTTCAAGAGCGGCGATCTCAAGCAGGGGCAAGAGCAGCTCACGAGAGCCCGCGAGTTGAATCCGAAAGATTCTGCGATTCATCTCGACCTGGCGCTGGTCTTATTGAGTGAGCCGGACTATGCGGGAGCCGCGGACGAACTCGAAGCGGCAATCAAGCTCAACCCTTCAGTCGCGCTCTGGCATACTCTACTCGGGCGAGCATATTTGAATTCGAATCGCAGTTTGCAGGCGATCGTGGAGTTCAAGACTGCTCTGAAGCTCGACCCCGCCATTAAACTCGGACACTACCATCTGGGATTTGCCTACTTCAGCCTCGGACGCAACGACGAAGCCATCAGCGAATACAAAGACGAGTTGCGCCGGTCGGGGGAGAGCGCGGCAGCGGTCTGCGCGTTAGGACACTCGCTGCTCGCGAGCGGAAGATATGATGCAGCCATAACGTATCTGCAGCGTGGCACGGAAGTCGATTCTCTCAACCCCGACGTCTGGTACGACCTTGGCAAGGCGCAGGCGCTCGCGGGGCAGACGGCTCGCGCCGAGTCCTCTTTGCGGAAGGCCGTGGAGTTGAACCCAAAGGACCCGAGCCCGCACTATCAACTGGCGCGCGTCCTGGAAAAACTCGGCAAGCCCGAAGAAGCGCGAAGCGAACGAGCACACTTCGCGGAACTGAAGAGGGCACAACCGGCCGCGGCAGGAATGGCTACTGGACGCGATCAATGATAGTGATTCAGCGCGTAAAAACTCTGAAAGTGATTGTTCCGGCAGTCCTCCTGCTGATAGAACTGAGCGGCAGTTGGATTTTGTCGGGAAAGGCGCAGACGGCTGCGCTGAAGAAATCTACACCGACAAATAAAGGTGCGATGGCGAAGCCCGCGGTGGCCGCGCAAAAGCCGGGCGCGAAGACTCCCGCGACAAATCCGCCGTTGTTCGTTGACGTCACGCAGGCCGCTGGAATTGACTTTCATCTGACTTGCGGCGGCCCGGAGAAGCTCTACATCCTTGAAACCCAGTGCGGGGGCGCCGCCGCGTTCGACTACGACAACGACGGATGGATGGACATCCTATTGGTCGATGGTTCGACGCTGGCAGACTACCGCGCGGGCAAGTGCCATCCGCCCCAGCTCTATCACAACAATCATGACGGTACGTTTACCGATGTGTCGGCGAAGTCGGGCCTGAATTTCTGCGGCTGGGGTTACGGCGTTGCCATCGGCGACTCCGACAACGACGGCTGGGAAGACGTCTACATCACGGGCTTCCATGGTTCGGCTCTTTACCGCAACAACCACGATGGCACCTTCACTGACGTCACCGCGGAGGCCGGCGTCGCCAATGCCGATCGTTGGGGAACCAGCGCGGCCTTTGGAGACTACGACAACGATGGCAACCTCGATCTCTATGTCGCGAACTACGTGGACCTGGACATCAACAACCTGCCGCAATTTGGCAACGGCGTGTTCTGCCAGTATCGGGGCATCCCCGTAAATTGCGGGCCGCGCGGATTGAAGGGCTCGCGCGATCGTCTCTACCACAATAACGGTGACGGCACCTTCACCGATGTCACGGAGAAACTCGGCATTGATACCGAGAGCTACTACGGCCTCGGCGTCTTGTGGCTGGATTACGACAAAGACGGGTGCCTCGATCTCTACGTAGCGAACGATTCTTCGCCGAGCCTGTTCTATCACAACAACTGCCACGGTGGATTCGCCGAAGTCGGTGCTGAGGCCGGCGTGGCTTACAGTTCAGACGGACGCGAGCAGGCTGGCATGGGCATTGACGCGGCGGATTACGATCGCGACGGCTGGCCCGACATTGTGAAGACTAATTTTTCCGACGATGACAACAACCTCTATCACAACGATCACAATGGAGAGTTCACCGACGTGGCAGGTGCCGCCGGGGTTGGAACCATCAGCAATCCCTATCTCGGTTTCGGCGCGAAGTTTCTCGACTACGACAACTACGGCTGGCCCGACATTTTCATCGCGAATGGTCACGTCGATCCGCAGGTAGAAGGACAGTCTTTCGGTGTGGGCTATGCCGAGCGACCGTTTCTGTTTCACAATTTGCATAACGGGAAATTCGAAGAAGTCGGCGAGAAGGCGGGTGGGGCATTGGCGAAGAAATATGTGGGCCGCGCCGCCTTGACCGCAGACTTTTGGAATCGCGGCCGTCAGGATCTTCTGATTACCAACCTCGATGCTTCTCCTGTTCTGCTGCGGAACGAAGTTCCGTCACCAGGCCACTGGCTGCGGATCAAGACCATCGGCAGCAAGTCGAATCGCGATGGCTTCGGCGCAAAGATTGAGATCACGGTCGAGGGCTCAACGCGCTATGCAGAGGTGCGCGCCGGAAGCAGCTTCGAGAGTTCGAGTGACCCGCGCGCTCATTTCGGCTTGGGCGCGGCAACGAGAGTCGATGCGATTGTCATTCGTTGGCCTAGCGGCCAGGTCGACAAACTGGGATCGGAAGCCGCCGACCGGGAGATCGTCGTCCAGGAGGGACGCGGTGTAATTGTAAGAAATCCTGGGAAGAAATCCTGAAAGACCTGGCGGTTGCTGTCAAGCACTGACAAGAGAGTCTTTGAGGGTCAGGAACAGTGGCGATCTACGGAATTTGGTAGCCTGGCGCATTTTGATCTTCAGTTAGTCATAGGAATAGCGGCCATTGCGCCCGTAAGTATTTGAAACATTGGGCACTGTCGTTTGGTTCAAGAAGTGCCACACTACCTAAAAGCACTAGCCGTTGCTGTTTTCGGCAGCGAACAGGCCGTTTTTCAACGCTTTCACCCGGTTCGCTCAACAGAATCAGCAACATGGTTGACAAAACAGTAGTTCAAGGCGCAGAATTCTGCGCACTTCACAGTAGCAGGTGATGCGGCAACCCTACTGATGTGTTTTCGGTTGATGGGATTGTAAGAGTGCAGACCGCAATGAGAGTTGGCAACCTAGGTTCACGACAAGAGTTCGCAACAAAAATTTCCGTGCATACTTCAAAAACCACACGCCACGATCTCCCGAGGGGGTAGGTAAAATGAAAAGATTGCAGTTTTGCCTCGCAGTGTTTGCCGTGCTGGCTCTGACCTTGAGCGCATTCGCTCAGGTACAGAACGGCCAGTTTACCGGAACCGTGACCGATCCAACCGGCGCCGCGATTGCGAACGCCAAGATTACGGTTACCAATCCGGCAACCGACCTGAACCTCACCACCACGACCAATTCCAGCGGTAACTACAACGTGAAGGAAGTGCCGATCGGCACCTACAAGCTTACGGTGGAAGCTCCCGGCTTCAAGACGGTGTCCAATGCCGGTGTGACGGCAAACGCCGGCACCATCGCGCACGTGGACTTCAAGATGCTAATCGGTAAGGCTTCGGAAGTGATCGAAGTCACCGGCGAAGCTGCCGCCGTCAACACGGAAGATTCCAAGCTGGCCACCACGGTGAGCTCGACGCAGATCAACAACCTGCCCCTGAACGGCCGGAACGTGTTCGACCTGATGCAATTGAGCACGGGGGCTGTGAACGTGACCGGGGTTGATTTCGAAAACGGCCACAACACGGTCGTCAACGGATTGCGTGAGGACTTCAATGGGTTCCTGGTCAACGGCGTATCCAATAAAGGCCTGAGCGGCGGTGCTGTTAACACGCCGATCCAGGACACGGTCGAGGAATTCCAGCAAAATCAGCTGAATATGTCTGCACAGTACGGCAACAGCGCCGGCAGTACGGTCAACCTGGTGACCAAAGCTGGCACCAATGCCTGGCACGGCAGCGGGTGGGAATACATTCGCAACAATGCACTCGATGCCAACACCTTTTTCCTGAACCAGAGTGGCGTGAAGAGACCACCGCTGCATTTCAACCAGTTCGGCGTTACTTTGGGCGGGCCGATTGTTAAGGACAAGCTGTTCTTCTTCCTCTCTTTGCAGGGAGACCGCTACACAGCGAATGCCAACTCGATCAATGACATTCAGGAAACGTCCGCGTGGCGCAAGGCGGTCACCGATGCCGATAGCGCCGCCAACCTCACTGCCACCCCGACGAACTCGACGGCCGCGCTGCTGTACAGCAACTTCGCGCCGGCGAACCCGGGCACCAGCATCGCCGGCCTGACCATGGACTGCTATGTATTCAATGGATTTACCACCGCGGGGCCCCCTTGTGCTACTCCTCCCGGCCCGCAAGATTACTCCCTCTTAGTGTGCCCAGGCGGTTTTGGAACTCCGCTACAAGCACAGAAATGGGCCAACATCTTTGGTGTCACGGCGGCGGAATCCGCAAATTGCGGCATCCCTCAGCAAACCGGAACGCTCAACCGGGCGACTGACATTATTCAGGAGAGCAGTGCTGCCACCTTCAAAACGCAGACGCAAACCCTTGGCAACCTGTTCAACGGGAACGAAGCTTCGCTGCGCCTGGATTACAATTGGAACGCCAACAACCGCTTCTTCATCAACTACAACTACAATCGGCAAACGGACAAGTTCGGCGGCTGCAATGCGGCTTGCACGCGTGGCTTCAGTAACCCCAACCGCAGTAATTTCCCGCAGGGCTCGTTGAGTTTCGTACACACCTTCAGCCCGAACGTCCTGAACGAGTTCCGCGCCGGTTACCTTCAGAACAACCTCGGTATTACGACCAACCACGGTGGTGTGCCGGACGTCGGCTTCGGCGATGGGTCAGCGGGATTCGGCTCCTACAACGGCTACCCGCAGGCATTCAAAGAAAACATTTACACCTACTCGGACCTGGTTTCGATCGGCCACGGGAACCACAATATGAAGGTCGGTGTGGATTTCCGGCGCAACATCGAGAACAGCGAGTTCAACGTGGCGCGTCCTTCGTACTATTTCTACGACCAGGTATTCTTTGCCGCGGACTCACCGTACTACCAGGTGGCGGGTGTGGATCCTGGGATTTGCAAGGCGCCGTGTCCCGTGTCTTCGTATAACCCAAACCCCGCTGCCGTACTGGATAGCAACGTCCGGCACTGGCGCAACCTCGAGATGGGCGCATTCTTCCAGGATGACTGGAAGGTCTCGAAGCGCCTGACGTTGAACCTGGGTATTCGTTACGACCTTTATCAACGTCACCACGAAGAAGCGAATACCGCGACCACGTTCATCCTGGGCCCGAGCACGGCGAACTCGTTCATCCTGGGCCCGAGCAATGGACTGCTGAACGAGTTGTACAACGCTAACAACCCCGCCACCTGTGACCCTGCTCGTATTGCGCTGGCACAGTTGGTTGGCGGTTGTTCGCCGACCGCCGGTGGTTTCGCCCCAGCCAATTCTTTGGGTCAAGGCGACCACAATAACTTTGGACCACGCGTGGGTTTTGCCTATGACGTGTTTGGCGATGGCAAGACGTCGCTGCGTGGCGGCTTCGGTGTAGCCTACGAGGGGACGCTGTACAACCCGCTCTCGAACTCGCGCTGGGACCTCCCCTACTATTCGTTCAACTCTGCATGCTGCGCTGTTAACACGATACCTGATCCAGCTAATGGGGTAGCCAATCTTATCTACGGGCCAACCACGTTTAACCCCGCCACCGGCGCCTACGAACAAGATCCCTCGAAAGTGCCAAACTTTACCGCTACTGGCAACAACCGCAACCCAGGAAACTCGGGACCTCCATCACAGGCGCAGAACGTGGGCAACATCGGCGGCTGGGATCCAGGCAACGCGAACCAGGCTATCTTGACGGGAATCGTCTTTCCCAAGGGCCTCCGGGATCCTTACGTGTACAACTTCTACCTGAGCGTACAGCGCGAAATCCTGCCCAAGACGGTGCTAGAAGCGCGCTATGTTGGTACAGCCGGTCACAAGCTGTTCCGCTCCGAAGACATCAACCGGGAACCCGGCTCTCTTCTGCCGGCAGGCGTTACGGAAACCGACAACTTCGGCCGGACATTAACCGGCTTGGGTGGCCGATTGAACCAGAACTACGGCCGCCTGCGTAACTGGCAGAACTCGGTCAACTCCAACTACAGTTCGTTGCAGGCGTCGTTGAAGCACCAGATGTCTCACGGGTTGCTTTTCAACGTCGATTACACCTACAGCCACTCGATTGACAACGGATCGACTTGGCACAGTGGCGCCACCACCGCCAACGGCGCGGCCGCGGGCGAAGGCTTCACCCTGGATCAGACGCTGCCCGGGTTGGATCGCGGCGACTCGATCTTCGACATCCGGCACCGGCTCGTTCTCAACTACGTCTGGCAGTTGCCCGGACAGAACATGAAAGGCGTGATGGGTGCGATTGCGGGCGGCTGGTCGCTGAACGGCATCTGGGCCTTCCAGTCTGGGGCGCACTTTGAACCCTTTATTTCGGCTGGTGCAAAGTTGAGAGAAATCACGCTTGTCGATCCTGCCAACAACCCGAGAGGTCTCTGCGAGGTGTCGATCTTGGGGACTGACGACTTTACCGATGGGAACTGCCACAACGTTGGTGGCGACTTCAACCTGGACCGCGGCAGAAACGATCGGCCGAACTCCACCGTGGCAAGAGTCGGTGGCATTAGTCACGACAGTTGGGCGAACGGCTGGGGATCTGCGGGTCAGGGAGGGGGAGTATACACGACCACCTCACCGAACATCACATTCTCGCCGGCGTGTCTGGGCTGCGTTGGGAACCTGGGCCGCAACAGCTTCGTCGGTCCGGGCTACTGGACGGCCGATATGACCCTGTCCAAGACTTTCAAAATAACGGAAAGGGTCAACATGAAGTTCGATGCGAATGGCTTCAATGTATTCAACCGTACCAACTTCATTCTCGCAACCGCGGGTGGAGGAGCGAACAACAACTACACTCACAGCAACTTTGGCCAGGCTGCGGGCACTCTGAATTCGCGCAATGTACAGTTGGGCGTAAAGCTCAGCTTCTAGCAGAAGCTGGCTATCTTCGAAGGCTTGCTGCCGATTTCGGTAGCAAGCCTTTTTTCCTTCCCCGTAGTATTGTTCCGTTGGGGTGTCTTATGGGTAGAGGCTGGAGCGCTGTGGTCTGGTCCGCGCTTCTGGCATCCTTCGTCATTTCCGACCAGCTTTGTGCCCAGCAGAACCAGTTAGCCAGAATTATTGGAAACGTCAGAGTATCCCGGGGTGACTTTCCTGCCCATCCTGTCCTGATCTCTTTGGAAATGCGCGGCACTCCCATCGGGAGCGTGTACTGCGATGACCAGGGGCGCTTTGGTTTCTACAGCCTGGTCGCTAACCAGTACCGAGTCTCGGTCAATGACGATGCTTATGAGCCCTTTAGCGAGACGACAGACGTGAACCCGGCAACCTCGCCCACGAACTTCGTCCAAATCACGCTGGCACCGCGCTCCGACGTCAAGAAAGATCCCTTGCCGGGACGGATGGAGGGGAGCAACCCGTACCTAGTCGATCCCGCCGAATACTACGGGAAATTCCCGAAAAAAACGCGCAAGGAGTTCGATAAGGGTGTGGAGGCGGACCACCAGAATAAGACAGACGAGGCGATCCAGCATTACGAGAGGGCTCTTAGCTATTCGCCAGAGTTTTATCCCGCTCACGACAAATTGGGCTTGATGTATCTGGGCCGGCAGAACTTCGAGGCGGCGCAAGTCCAGTTTGAAGCAGCCCTGAAAGTAAATCAGAATGACGCGGAAGCGCACTTTAATCTCGCCAACGTCCTGTTGCTGACGCAGCGCTACCCCGCGGCCGAACGCGAGATCGAAGAAGGATTAAAGCGTCGGCCGGACTCCGCGTTCGGACACTCCCTGCAGGGATCAGTGTATTCGCTCACAGGCCGGCCCGAACTGGCCGAGAAGAGTCTGGAGAGTGCGCTGCAGCTTGATCCCAAGATGTGGCAAGCGTATCGGCAACTGGTGTATCTGTATGTGCAACAGAAGCGCACGTCGGAGGCCATCAGCCAACTCGAGGCCTACCTCAAGGCTTTTCCCGATTCGCCGTTTGCGCCGAAGGCGCGGGACTTGCTGAAGCGGCTGCAGGGGAACGCAACTGCGTCCACAAATCCTCAGTAACCCCGGATATTATTCGCGCTTGCTTCCGTTGGTCCCACTCCCAACCTGCGTAGTCCCAACCTGCCGATGATAAACTTTTTATACACTATGTTCCTGACCCGCGGCTTGCTGTGCGTTCTCTGCTTGTTGGTAAGTGCGATCGGTGCCACCGTTCAGCCTCAGCGTCCAAGGTCTCAGCCCCCTAACGTAATCCTGATCACATTGGATACGACGCGCGCCGACCGCATGGGCTTCCTCGGCTCAAAGCGCGGGCTTACTCCGAACCTCGATGCTCTCGCGCGCCAAGCCGTGGTCTTCACTCACGCCTACTCCCAGGTTCCGCTGACGACTGCATCTCACGCCACCATACTCACGGGCACATATCCGCAGTTCCACCAGGTAAACGATTTTGGCGTGCCGCTGGCCGAGGATCTGCCCTACGCTCCTTACATCTTTCGCGGCAACGGATACCATACGGCGGCTTTTGTCGGCTCGCTGGTGCTTGACCCAGCTACACGGTCGGCTCCCGGTTTTGAGCGTGGATTCGACACCTACGATGCCGGCTTCCACCGGCGGCGCCAGGGAGAAGACCGTTACCAGGCCATCGAACGCCGCGGCGGCGAGGTCATTGGACACACGCTGGAGTGGCTGACCACACACTACGAGGGGCCGTTCTTCATCTGGGTGCATCTCTACGACCCGCACGACCCCTATGATCCTCCCGAACCCTACAAGACCAAGTACGCTTCCGCGCCCTACGACGGCGAGATTGCGTACGTCGATGCCGCGGTGGGCAAATTCCTCGGTTGGTTGCGCCTACGGGGGCTTTATGATGGCGCACTGATTGCCGTCATGGCGGATCATGGCGAGGCTTTGGGCGAACACGGAGAGACAACGCACGGGATTTTTCTCTACGATGAAACCATTCGGGTGCCGCTGTTGTTCAAGCTGCCGCGAGAGCGTTCCGCCGGGAAACGGATCGAGAGCCGCGCCGGGCTGGTCGATGTCCTGCCGAGCATCTTGGAGGCGGTGGGAATTGCGATACCGCCTGAGGTGCAGGGGGAGTCTCTTCTGAGCATGCTTAAGCCAGCGATGTTGAAGCCAGCGATGCTGAAGCCAACGGCGTTGAAGGCTGGGCCCGCGGGCCAAGCCGGAACAGCGGCCAGCAAGACTTCTGAAACGTCGCCCGATCGCCCCGCCTACGCGGAAAGCGATTATCCGCACCGTACTTTTGGATGGAGTTCGCTGCGGGCGCTCCGTACGGGAAAGTATCTCTTCATTGAGGCACCGCACAAGGAACTCTATGACCAATCCGCGGATCCGAAAGCGGAGCATAATCTATCCACTACGTCCGTAGCCGTCACTAACACGCTGGCCAGCCAGCTCGATACGTTCCGGCAGAAGACGGGCACAGCAAAAGAAGCGCCGAAAGTGAGTGCTGATCCCGATCTCCAGGAGAGACTTAATGCGCTGGGATACGTAGCATCGGATAGCAGCGCTTCAGCCGCGCTCGGCATCAAGGACACCGGGGCGGATCCGAAGGACAAGGTTGAGGTCGTGAACTTGTTGCACCGGGCAGAAATGTTCAAAGAAGACATGCACTTCGTGGAAGCGGTGCCTCTGCTTGAGCAAGTGATCGCGCTGGAGCCTAACCTGCCGATCACTTATCTTCAACTCGGTACAGCCCTGAGTTCGCTGAAGAATTACGAGAAGGCGGTGCCGATATTGCGTAAGGCAGTGGAAATGCGCCCAGACTTGACCGTTCCGCGATACCAGTTGGGCTCGGCGCTGTTCGAGACGGGAGATTTCGCGGCAGCAACGGTCCAGTTTGAGACCGCGGTGGCACGCTCCCCGAACTGGCCTGAAGCGCATCTCTCACTGGCGACCGCCTACGCGCGAGCTGGCCGCCTGACGGAGGCCATCCCGGAGTACACAAAGGTCATTGAACTCAGGCCGAACCACTACAGCGCACACCTGCTTCTGGGGCGAGCCCTGGCTCTCACGGGAAATCCCGCAGCCGCCGTGCCGAACCTGACGAAGGCGGCGGAGCTTCAGCCCAAATCGCCCGAGCCACACGCATTTTTGGCCGACGCGTACCTCCAGTTGGGACAGCAGGCTGATGCGGAGCGGGAGCGAGCGGAAGCCCAGCGCGTGAGAGCGGCCGGCAGGCATTAAGAGCGTCAGTTCGCAGGCACGAATTTGCAGAATGCTTCGTCGAGCTTGCAGGCCATTGCGTATTCCTCGTGCGCCGCTTTTAGATGGTGCAAAAGTTGATGAGCATAGGCAAGGTTCAGGTGAGCTTCCGCCAGTTTCGGATCAAGATCAACGGCACGCTGAAACTCACGGACTGCTTTTAAAGTCCGATTCGTCCGGTTATAGCAAATGCCGAGGAAGTTGTGCAGTCGCGCATCTTCCAGTCCGAGCCCAATCGTCTTCTCCAGGTGTGGCGCCGCGGCGGCATAGTTTTTCTGCTGAAAGAGGAGCATTCCCAGTTCGCGTTGCCCAGCAGAAAAATTGGGCTGGATGGCGATCGTCTTTTCATACGCGGACAGGGCCGCTGCCGGATCGCTCCCCGCAACCAGCAATCCCATTTGATACCAGGCGCGGTAGTTCTGCGGGTTGCTCTGCAAGGCTTTGTTGAGCCAGTTTTTCGCTTCGTCCGCGCGACCCAGCTTCGCCAGGGCCCGCGCCAGTCCGGTCATGGCGTTGTCGAAATTCGGATTCAATCCGAGGCAGCGCTGCAGTTGATCGGCAGCGCGTTCCCAGTCCTGCCGCCGCAAAGCCGACTCGCCCAGCAGAAATGGAATCACGTAGATTTGCGGATCTTTTTGCTGGACCTCGGTGAGAAGAGCCTCCGCCCGATCGTCCTCCTTGCGCTGAAAAGCGTCCTGAGCTTTCAGGATGGAATTAAACTCCCACAGCTTATCCTTGGGATCGGCGAGCCCCTGCTTGAGCGACTCGGGAGAAACAGCGGCGCGAAATCCGAAGTAGCCCAGGGCACGTAATTTTTCCTGCGCGTCGGGACTCAGGTTTCCAGCACCCGCATCCTGGCGCGTAAACGGATTGTGGGCCAGAAGTGCCTGCATCTTTTCCCGAAGGACTGCAACGGTGGCGGGTTGCTCGGCGGCAATGTTCCGGGTTTCTCCGGGATCGGCTTCAAGATCGTACAACTCTGGTTTGGGCACCTCGATAAAGTGAAAACGCTCACTCTCGAGCGCGTGCAGCGGGCTCCAGCCGAAAGAACTTAAGGGATAGAAAGTCTCGCTGTAGGCTGGATCTTTTGCCCGAAGATACCCCGTCTGCTTGGCTAACCCTGTGTAGCTCGTGCCCAATAAAGCATGCGACTGGAACTGTGTATAAATTTTATCAACCGGATCCTTCACGCCGGCCAGTTGCACAAGCGTCGGGGCCACGGCCGTGGTCTCCACGGGCTCGCTGCGTCGGCCAGCCGCAATGCCGCTGGCAGCAGGCGGTTTCACTATCAGCGGCACATGCACCGTGGCATTGTACACGAAGAAGCCATGCTCGTCTTCGCCGTGTTCCCCGAGAGACTCGCCATGATCGCTGAGTGCGACAATCAGCGACGAATCATAAAGATGATTCTGCTTGAGCCATGACATCAGGTTTCCGAGTTCGTGGTCCGCGTAGGCGATCTCGCCATCGTAGAGGTGGCTGCGGTATTCGGTGCGGTAGGGTTCCGGAGGATCGTACGGGCTGTGCGGGTCGTAAAGATGCAACCAGAGAAAAAACGGGCGTCGCGGAGTTTTCTTCAACCAGGCGATGGCATGCGCTACGCTCTCCCCGGCGCGACGGTCCACCAATCCGACATCTTTTTTCTCGAAGGTTTCCGCCGAAAACGCGTCATCGTAAAAGTCGAAGCCGCGCGCCAGTCCCCAACTCCGGTCGAGAACGAAGGCACTGACCACGGCCCCAGTGGCGTAACCCGCCTGCTGGAAAGCCTGGGACACGGTGCGAAATTGCTGCGCTAGTGGCTGTCCGGTGAAATCCTGCACACCATTCTGAAAGGGGTAAGTGCCGGTCAGGATCACCGCATGCGAAGGCCAGGTAAGTGGGACCTGCGAGATCGCCCGCTCAAACACGACACCGTCGTGAGCCAGCGCATCAAGAGTTGGAGTCTTGACGGTCTCCGCTCCATAACATCCCACGTGGTCGGCACGCAGGGTATCGATGGTGATCAATATGACGCTGGGTTTCGTAAAACCGGCTGGCGACCGCTGCTTTGCCGGCACTGGCTTGGTCGGAATCGCCTGCGCGAAAGTTGCGACGTCGAGAACCGGCGTGACCACGATCAAGAAAAAAGTAAATAAGAAAATTGAGAAGCGCCCGAACATGCGTTTATTGCGGCGCTTGCTGCTGGTGCGCGCGCCGCGTCTCCTCGTCTGCCTCCGCGGTGAGTCCCTTGGCGGTCAGTGCCTTGGCTAACGACTCGTGCATGATCGGCTCTTGCGGCGCCAACTCGACGGCGCGGCGCAACTCGACAATGGCTTCGTCAAGTTTGTCCAGATAGAGCAGGGTCTCACCCAGGGCGCGATGTCCACGCGCAAACTCCGGATTAATCGTAACCGATTGCCGGAGTGCCGCCGCCGCCGGATCCAATTGTCTTTTCTGTATGAACGCCACTCCCAGATTGTAGGCGGCTTCGAAATTGGTGGCATCCAATTGCAGAGTCCGTTGCAGCGTTACGATGGCGGCATCGAACTGCCCGGCGTGGGCCTGCGCCATGCCGAGGTTAAAAAAGGCAAGCGCGTAGTCAGGACTGAGCTGAACCGTTCTCTGCAGCTCGTCCACTGCCTCGGCAAACATCTTGAGCCGGTAGTAGTCCAATCCCTGCAGATAGTGCGCCGGAACAGAGTTGGGCTCGGTCTTGATTACACTCTTCAGCTTTTCGATCGACTCCTGATAGCGGCCGTGCTGGCTGTCGGCGATGGCGTCGGAGATCAGCTCATACACCGCGACGCGGTCTTTCGGATCGGGCAGATCTCGACTGCTGATAGTCGGATCACCGCCCCCGGAAAATCCCGCATATCCCAGGGCCTTCAACCGCTCCATCAGCGCCGGATCCAAGCCGGTCTTTTCCGCCATTTCTTTTCCAGCGCTGTAATCACGGATCAAGCTGACGAGCTTCGCGCGCATCTCCTCGGCCACCGCCTTCTTCTCGGTGAACAGATTGTGAACTTCGCCCGGGTCCTTCGCCAGATCGTAGAGCTCGGGTCGAGGCGCGTCGATGAAATGATATTTTGTGTTCTCTGCGCCCCGCAATTCACTCCAGTTAAAGTGAATCCGCGGCATGAAGGTCTCCCCGTAGAGGTCGCGGTCGCTGCGTTCGCGATCAGTGCGATCAGCCCGAATTTCGGCAAGCAGGCTGCGTCCTTGCACCTGCGGCGGAATCTCCAGCCCGACAGCGCCCAGAATCGTGGGCATCAGATCGACGAGCGACGCGGGATCGGCAACGGTGCGTGCCGCGGCATTCTCCGGAAGCCGATTCTCTGGCAATCGAATAATCAGCGGCACATGCATCGTGGCGTTGTAGATAAAGAATCCGTGCGTCTTTTCGCCATGCTCTCCCAGGCTTTCGCCGTGGTCACCGCAGAGCACGATCACCGTGTTTTGATAAATCCCTTTCTCTTTCAAGAACCGGAGAAGCCGCCCGACCTGCTCATCCGCAAAAGCAATCTCGCCATCGTACGGCTGTGCCGCATATTCACGACTGTAAGGCTCGGGCGCATGATAAGGAAAGTGTGGGTCGTAGAGATGCATCCAAAGAAAAAACTTCTTTTGCGAATTCTTCGCCAGCCAGTCCAGCGCCACATCGGCCACAACATTGCCCGGCCGCTCCATCTCATCGAGATTCGCTTCGTCGAGGCGGCTGAAGTCGAAATGGTCATAATAAAAATCGAATCCTTGATTCAGTCCGAACCGCGAGTCGAGCACCGCCGCGCCGATCACAGCTCCCGTCTGGTATCCGGCTTTTTTGAGAACCGAAGCTAGCGTGGGCTGAAGTGGGCTGAGCTTGTTGCCGCTGAAATCATGCATGCCGCTCAACATGGGATACGTTCCCGTCAGCATCGAACTGTGCGAAGGCAGGGTTACCGGAACGACCGCGAAGGCGCTCTCAAAGCGCACTCCATCTGCGGCCAGGCCGTCGATGTTGGGCGTCTTGATCTGCTTGTATCCGTAGCAGCCAACATGATCGGCGCGCAGCGTATCAATCGTGATCAGGACCACATTCAGCGCCAGCTTTGCGGGCGTTTGGGCCGCCGCACAAAGCGTAGTGAGGGCCATCAGGATGAGAATCAGTCGACGAAAAGTAGGCACCATCGGTGAGTTCAGTTTATCGCATGTTATCGCAGGTAAGGTGCCGACACGGGCGCCGGTAGAGAGGCCCAACTCGGCGCAACGACTGTGATAGGCTGAGCGCTTATGCGACGGCTGGCCATTTTCCTGGGGATCATCTTCGCCCAAATATTTCTCGGCATCATGCTGATGGGCATCTCGGCGTGGGGCCAAACGTCCGGTCAAACGTCCGGTCGGAAGCCCTCTCCACGAACCTCTCTCCACGACGTGTTCCTCATTACGATTGATACGCTGCGCGCCGATCACGTCGGCTGCTACGGGTACAAGCAGGGCGAAACTCCGGCATTGGACGCGCTCGCCGCCGATGGTGTTCGCTTCACTCTGGCGTTCACTCATAGCCCGATCACGAACACTTCACACATTACGATTCTGACGGGCCTCTTGCCCAGTGTGCATGGCGTCACCGATTTTGGCGTCCCTCTCTCGCCGCAGCATGTGACCGCGGCGGAACTACTGAAGAAGCGCGGCTACCAAACTGCGGCGTTCATTGGAGCCGTAATCCTCGACAGCAACACACTTGCTCCCGGCCTCGATCGCGGCTTCGACTTCTACGATAACTTTCCCGCCAAGACTGAAACTAAACAACGTTGGGGACGCGTCGAGCGCCGCGGCATGGAAGTCGTCGCGCACGCCGAAAGTTGGTTCGAGAAGCACCGCACCGGACCTCATTTCGTCTGGGTGCACCTGTACGATCCGCACGATCCTTACGAGCCGCCGTCCCCATTCTCGGAAAAGTACAAAGACCATTTGTACGACGGCGAGATTGCCTATGCCGATTCCGCGGTCGCCCACTGGATTGCATTTCTGAAAAAAGCTGGAGCCTATGACAACGCCATCATCGTTGTCACAGGCGATCACGGCGAAGGTCTCGGCGAGCACGGAGAGGAAACTCACGGCCTGTTTCTTTACGACTCGACGCTGCACGTGCCGCTCATCTTAAAAACTCCAGCAGCCGCTCATCACGGCACCGTGATTGATTCCCAGGTGCGCACCACTGACATCCTGCCGACGATTCTTTCGGCGACCGGCGTGGGCCTACCGGCAGAGCTTAGTGGTGAATCGCTGCTTCCCCTTGTCGAACAAACTAAAACCGCACAAGGACCCAATCGCGCCCTCTTCGGCGAGACCGACTATCCCCTTCGTTGGGGATGGGCTCCCCTGCGCGCTTTGCGCACCGATAACACGAAGTGGATCGAAGCTCCCCGGCCCGAACTCTACGACCTGCAGGCCGATCCGAAGGAGCTAAAGAATCTCTACACTTCCGACGGCGCCAGTTCCAAAGCCCAGAGGATGCAGACCGAGATGTCGAAGTGGAAGGCCAAGCTCCCGCCGCCGAGCAGCACCGCTAAGCCCGGAGAAACTTTGCCGGATCCCAAAGACAAAGTCGAAGTTCAGAACCTGCTGCACAATGCCATGCTGGCCAGCGACGATAATCGATCGAGTGACGCGCAACAGTTCCTGGAAAAGGCGCTGCAGCTCGATCCAAGCTCGCCGACCGCGCTCCGCCAACTGGGCGAACTGGAACTCGCTGCCGGAGATTTCGCCAAAGCCGCTGTCCATTTGAAGCGGGCTTGTGAACTGCGTCCCGATGATTCCACCGCCGCTTTCGAATTGGGCGAGGCACTGGAGAAGTCCGGCGATTGGCCCGGGGCGCGGGATGCGCTTGAATCGAGCTTGAAACTCGCGCCCAGCCAAATGTCCGCGCGGCTGCTGCTGGGCCACGTTTACCTGCAACTAAAAGACGCAAAGAACGCGGCCGATCAGTTCGAGGCAGCGCTGCTGGTAGATTCGAACAATGGTGAGGGGCGCTTGGGGCTGGCGGAAGCGCAAATTCAGCAATCCGATTTTGACGGCGCCTTGTCGGATCTCGAAGCGTTCACCAAATCTGATCCGCGAAACGCTGCGGCACTGCGCTTGCTCGCGCGCGCCTATCGCGGGCTCGGCAGAGAACAAGACGCCAAGCACGCTGAGGAGCGGGCCGGAGTGTTGGAAAAGAAGTAACCGAGAAAAATGCGGAATTGCACGCGGCGACCGCGCTTGCCCGTCTCAGACGCGGCAAGCCGTGTCTCTACAGAAAACCAATAGCATCGCGCATTTACATTTACATTCCTTTCATATTCCCGCTTTATGCTAGCTTCTTTATAGTTACCTGGTCGTCTTGCGTTGCGCGAGTTTCCATGACCCGAAAACGACCGTCTCCGCCCCCACGAACGAAGCGGCGCTCGACTTCGGCGCGATCCCAACCGGCGGAAGCTCGCACACGTCCGGCGGAAACCCGGAACAATAATGAAGATTTATCGGGAGATGAACTGACGGCCCTGGTCGTCCGGGGCTGCCTCATCGCCCGCGACTCGGTCTTTAATGTCAGGGACTTTCTGGAGGACGGTTCGCGCCTGGCTTTTCTTGCGATTAAGGATTGCGAGAAAGAACTCGACCAGATCGAGCGCAAGATCGATGAGCAACTGCCCGAAGCCATCACTCGCGTAACCGAAGCCAAGGCGCGCGAGTTGCTGGCCTGTCTGAAGTTCATCACCGACCTCGAACGTATCGGGGACCTTTCCTACAACTCGGTCATACAATTGCAATCGCGCCGCGAAAAATTGCCGGCAGCGGACTCCCGTCAGCTGGTCGAAATGGCTTCTCTGCTTTATGAAATGCTGGAGCAGATTCACCAGGGCTTCCTCAAGCGTGACGTGTCGCATGCGCAGGTTGTTCTGAAATCCGATCCGGAAGTGGACCGATTGTGCCATTCCCTGTTTCAGAGACATCTAGCCGAGCCGAATATTCCCAGCGGACAGCAGAATTTCGATGTCCTTCTCGCAGCCCAGGCGTTGGAGCGCATCGGCGATCACGCGAAAAATCTGGCTGAGGAACTCTACAGTTTGGCGGAAGGCCGCTCGTTGCGGCACAATGCCAGAAAGCTTTCGTCTGCCTAGTAGTAGGCTCGTGTGGAGACGGGCGCCCTCGCCCGTCCAAGCCGAGCGCAGTTCGGCCTCGCCTTGGGCGTCGGCACCGGCACCGGCACGACTTGAAGCCGCGGCAACGCGCGCCGTCTCAATCAATGAAAATCGTGCGACACCGTCTCCGCCCGTGTCACCCGCAGCGGCGAAACTTTTTCTGCCCGAATGTGGATCACGTTGTCCTGATTCTGCAGAATTCCCTCGATCATCAGGAAGCGCTCGGAAATCAGCAATACACGATTCCTCTGCAGAAGATCGGGAGCGACAATCGCATTGGCGATCCCCGTTTCATCTTCCAGGCTCAGGAACATCATTCCCTTGGCCGTCCCCGGACGTTGGCGCGCAATCACGCATCCGCCGATTCGCAATCGGCGTCCATCCGGAAGGTGCGCCAGATCGGAAGCACTATAAATCCCCATCCTCTTCATCTCTGTCCGGCGGTACTGCATGGGATGAGGGCCGACCGTCAGCCCGGTAGCGCGAAAATCCGCCACCAATCGCTCTTCGTCCGTCATGGCCGCGAGCGGAGATTCCCCATCAATTTCCGGAAGCTCATCCAGCAACGGTCCCGACCAGCGTACCGCACGCTCCACCTGCCAAAGCGCATCGCGGCGATGAAGCTTAGTGTTTTGATTTTCACTGGCCACTGACCACCGCCCACTGCCCACTGCATTTAACGCCCCGATCTCCGCCAGCGTCGTCAACTCATCCTTGCGCAACTCGGGCACGCGACGCGCCAGATCCTGAATCGAAGCGAACGGCGCCAGGCTGCGCTCCCGAACGAGCGACTGCCCCGCCGGCTCGCGCAACCCGCGCGCGTACTTCAAACCGAGACGAACTGCTGGCTGACGGCTGATGGCCGACGGCTCCAACGTGCACTTCCAATCCGACCGCGTCACATCCATCGGCAGCATCTTCAATCCGTGCCGCTGGGCATCTTTCACAATCGTCGAGGGATGGTAAAAACCCATTGGCTGATTATTCAGGAGCGCTGCCGTGAACGCCCCCAGGTAATGGCATTTCAAATAAGCGCTGGCATAGGCAATCAAGGCAAAGCTGGCGGCATGAGACTCTGGAAATCCATAAAGAGCAAACGAAGTAATCGACTGGATGATCTGCTCCTGCGTTTCGCCGACGATTCCATTGCGCGTCATGCCGGCACGCAGCTTTTCTTCGATCGGTTTCATTCTCGCCTCGGAACGTTTGAAGCCCATGGCGCGGCGCAACTCCTCCGCTTCGCCGCCCGTAAAGTTGGCGGTGATCATGGCCATGCGCAGCAACTGCTCCTGAAACAGCGGCACGCCAAGCGTCCGGCCCAGCACCGTTTCAAGCGACGGATGCGGATATGTGACCGCCTCTCTGCCTTGCCGCCGCTTGAGAAATGGATTCACCATATTCCCCACGATCGGTCCCGGCCGTATGATCGCCACCTGCACCACGATGTCATAAAATTTCTTCGGCTTAAGCCGCGGCAGGCACGCCATCTGCGCCCGGCTCTCGACCTGGAACATCCCCACCGTATCCGCTTTTTGCAGCGTGGAATATACGACGGGGTCGTCCTGTGGAAGGTGCGCCAGATCCACTTCTTCGTTTTTGTCATGATCGTGATAATGATCGCGAATAAGTTCGAGAGAATCTTTCAGCGCCGCCATCATCCCCAGGCCCAGCAGATCGACTTTGATGATGCGCATGTCGGCGCAATCTTCTTTATCCCACTGCACCACTACGCGCCCCGGCATGGAAGCGGGCTCCAGCGGTACGATGGAATCCAGCCGCCCTTCACAAATAACCATGCCGCCGGAGTGCTGCCCTAGATGACGCGGCAAATCCTGCACAGCGAGACACAACTCGAAATATTTGCGAATCCGCGGATGCGTAAGATCGAGTCCGGCATCGCGCAGACGCCGGTCGAGCGCATCATTCTCATCTTTGAATTCCCAGGTTGCCACCGCCGCTGAAATTCGTTTCAGCGTGTCCGGGTCGAATCCCAGGGCCTTGCCCATTTCGCGCGCGGCCATGCGATTGCGATACGTGATCACGTTGGCGGTCATGGCCGCGCCCCGTTGGCCATATTTTTTGTAGACGTGCTGGATTACGCGCTCCCGCTCGTCTCCGCTCGGCAGATCGAGATCGATGTCGGGCCACTCCCCGCGTTCCTCAGAAAGAAATCGTTCAAACAATAATTCCATGCTGATCGGATCGACTGCCGTGATGCCCAGCGAATAGCAAACCGCGCTGTTGGCGGCCGATCCGCGGCCCTGGACAAGAATGTTTTCTTTGCGGCAGAAGTCCACCAAGTCCCAGACAATCAGGAAGTACCCGGCAAGTTTCAGATGGTCGATCAAGCTCAACTCGCGTTCGATTTGCCGGCGCGCGCGCTTCTTCAGCTCTGGAGCCGCCCGGCCGTACTGGCTCTGCGTTCCTTCCCGCGTGCGCTCCCGCAGAAACGACATCATGGTCTCCCCGTCCGGCACGGGGTAGCGCGGAAACTCGTAGCCCAGATCGTTTAGCGTGAACTCAAGCCGTGAGGAAAGTTTAACGGTGTTTGCGATGGCATCCGGAAAATCCGCAAAGAGCGCTCGCATCGCCGCGGGAGATTTGAGATAGCGTTCTTCATTGCGTGCCAGCAGACGTCCGGCAGTGGCCAGCGTGCGATGATGCCGCAGCGCGGTGAATGCATCCGCCAACTTGCGCTCTCGAGGCGCGGCATAGTTCACCCCATTGGTCGCGAGTAGTGGCAGGTGCAAAGCTTCCGCAATCTCGATCGCAACCCGGTTTCTATATTCTTCCTCGCGATGAAAATGCCGTTGCAGTTCGACGTAAACATTCGACTGGCCAAAAATCTCTGTCAGTCGCTTCACCGCTTCGAATGCGGCTTGCGGTCCATCTTGCTTTAGCGCGGCGGCCAGGGGTCCTTCTTCTCCACCGGTCAGGCATATCAAACCGTCGGCGTGCTCGATGAAATCCGAACTGGACGCCGAGGCTCCTTCTTTTCGTCCAACCCGCAGCTTCATTTTCGTAATCAAGCGGCAGAGATTTTGATATCCAGCGCGCGAAGCGACCAGAAGCGGAAGACGAAATCCACCATGGTGTCTTCGTAATGAAAACGCAGCACACGTTACTTCGGCCCCGATATGCGCCTTGATTTCCGCCTTTTTTGCGGCGAGATGGAAACGCGGCGAGCCGTATACTCCATCTCGATCGAGCAATGCCATCGCCGGCATTCCCAGATTCGCGTACACCGCGATCAGTTCCTCGGGAGTAGAAGCCCCTTCGAGAAAGCTGAACGCGGAGCGGGAATGGAGTTCAACGTACATCAGCCGTCAGCCATCAGCTCTCAGCCATCAGCTAGTTCTCATAAGCCTGAGAACTGAGAACCGAGAACACTTTCAGTCATATGTTCCTTCTACAAACCAGTGCCCGCTTAGCTTGTCCTGCACTAAGCGATACAACACGAGTCCGGTTTCGGCGGGCACGGCGATGTCCCACTCCTCGCGCGACCAGCCTTCCTGTTCCGACCAGTCGCCGGAAGAGCGCCAGGGGCCGGCGGTCCAAACGATTTCGCCGGCAATGTCTTCCCGCTCGAAACATCGCATTCGCACCGGCTTCGCTTCGCGCAAAGTAACGCTCGCACGCAGTGGCGGACGAAACAGGCGCAAGGCAATCACCGCGCTCATTTGTTTTTTTGCGTTTTCTTTTGCGTCTTCATCGATCTTTTCTTCGAGCGGGCATACATCGTCGTTTTCTTGCATGGACATATCGTTCCTTCGATTTTCAGAATGCTTTGCTCTGTGTTCTGCGGATGTGGAGTCTGCGGGCGCAGGCTCCAAGGGCGCAAAGTGCCGCACCGCAAATGCGCCTTCGCGATGTGTATCCACTAACTCCACCGACCCTACTCTTCCCTCGCCAACAATTCCTGCTATACGCGCCAGCGTAAGCTCCAGTTTTTCGGATTCCGGAAAAACTGGCTGAAACAATCCACTCTGCAACGCTCGCGGGCGCGCCGGCTCCGCCGACAAATGAATCTTCACGATGGGCGCTCCCGGCGGATGCGCCTGCAAATCGAGCTGCAACAATTTAAGAAATATTTTTGTGTCCAGCATGGGCGTCGGCAGCCGCAGCGTGCGGGTGAACGTCTTGGTAGACGATGCGCAACCCTTCAGTTGCGCAGCAGCAAGTTCCAGATCCAGATGCAACTCCTGCACCGCCAGCGCGCGCTCTCTCAGTCGCGCGCACACTTGCTCCAGCATGCGGTTCAGCAAAAACGCCAGCGGTTCCAGCAGCACGATGGGATATTCCAGCTCCACACTCTCGGCAAAAATCAGCCGCGGTTCCAGTACGCGCAAGTTGCGCGACGCCGCGCCCCGCGCCAGTTTTTGCAGACGGATTCCCTGCTGTCCCAGGCGCTCGCTGACCGGAACTTCGGGAAGAGCCGCCAGCGCGCGCAGCTTGCGAATGCCCCAGCGATCAAACGTTTCAACCCAGCGTGCGGCCTGCTCAACGTCGAAAGAAAAGCTGGAAGAAAAACTTTCCAGCAACACATCCACCGGTAGATCTCCCAGGCGCTCTGCTTCGCGGCCTTCGGGAATCAAGGTCACACCGGGAAAACCGCGGGCTGCGAGCAATGCAGCATCCGGATTCGCAGCCACGGCAATGTTCGCTTCCAGTCCCATCTGCGAGACCCGCCGCGCCAGATCGCGCGCAATCTTCGGCAGCGGACCGAGCAACGGCTCGAGTCCGGCAAGATTCAGGAGCACGATGCCGGGCGCCGTGTCTTCCACTTCCGGAGAAAACGATTGCGCGCAATCCAGCAGCGCAGCGTGTGCCGATGTCTCCTGCGACTCCGAGCGCGCACGCAGTACCAGGTTCTCCCATGCTTCCAGTTGCGACTTGGTCGCGCCTATGTCGACGCCTGATTGCCGGGCTCTTTCGTTGAGCGCCACGACCTTCTCCAGCGGAGGCCGTCCGGTGAGCACTGCGACTGGGCGGGCGCGCAACTCTGGCTCGAAGCGAATGATCGCTTGCACGGGGAAATCGGGGATGAAGATGCAAGCAAACATGGAACAGGTCTCAGGTCTCAGGTCTCAGACTCGCGATCCGATGATTTCGAACTTTCGGCATCGTCAAAGCGAGTGCGATTATCCCGCCCATGCGGCTCGACTTTTGAAGCTTGCCGTCGATTGCACCGGCTTCCGTTCCGAATTTCGTTCCAACCGCGAGCGCAACAACTCGGCGGTGATCTCGAATTGATCGAGCAGTTCCGAATGCAACAGTTCCGAATGCGTCAGTCGATTTCCTGATAGCTGAGAGCTGACAGCTGACAGCTTTTTTCCTGCGACCTGAGACCTGGCACCTGACACCTTCACCAGCACCGACGAGCAACTCCCTGCAATCGGCTGCTGTTCCAAAACCAGCAGTGCCGTCGGCGTGTGCTCAATCGCGCGGCGGAAGCGGAACCAGGATGCCAAAGGAATTCGCCGCGCGCTCGGCACCGGAACATCGCCGAGATCGAGAGCGATCATTCCGAAGCCATTGCTTTGCAGCAGGAGGTCGGTGACTTTCAGCATTTGCCCGAGCTGCGCTTCCCAACGGCCAAAGCCGAACTTTGTTTCGGCTACTTGCGGTATGCCTGAAGGCATACCCTGATACGAATCGCTTGAAGGCATACTCCGATATGTGTCCGTTTTTGCGCAGCCTGCTTTGCACGCAGCCGCACGATGTTTACGCGATGGATATTTTTCTCCGCATCGCACCCACAGCAACCGGCTCATCTCCATGCCCGCAGCGGCTGCTGACGCGGGATCGAACGCATCGCTTGCATCCACCAGCGCGCAAACTTCTCCGCGTTGTGTAGCGCGAGCCAACGCCAAAAGCAACACGCTGGTCCTTCCCGATGAGGCCGTGCCGCAGATTTCCGTGAGGCAACCGCGAGCGAGGCCACCGGTCAGCGAGTCCAGTTGTGGAATGCCGCTCGAAACCATTTCCGGCGCCGGGCGGATATCAAGACGCGAAGCGGGAACCACCGCTGCCAGCCTGGAGATTGCACCCACGTGGGCCAAAATCTCCGCAGTTTTCTTTGTGGTTTTCTCTGCGGTCTTCTCTGCGATTG
>WNFA01000651.1_pt1 | contig 34672 bp, 40 predicted proteins | sample 5400481 | NCBI WGS metagenome assembly WNFA01 (sample SAMN13153340, study PRJNA577476) | soil metagenome | isolation source: 120 cm saprolite under Douglas fir tree site 2 hole 1 replicate 2 | place: USA:California | collected 2015-04-18 | reverse complement strand
ACAGAAGCTCAAAGAGTATGAGAAGCTGATACGGGATACGCGACAAAAGCATGCAAAGCAGGATACAGAAGACAACGAAGAGAAACGATCATACAAGAATGCAGAACAGACGATCATGTACCAAGTCACGACTCTCAAGAATAAGCTACAAGAGCTAGTGCAGCAGCAGGATACAAAGAAGAGAGAGGCAGCAGAGAAGGCATACCAAGAGTATCAAGAACTCTATCAAGATATGGTGAAGTCGGCATCTGACAAGCAAGAGGCTCAAGACGAGATTTTGAGAGGGCTTGCAGATTGGCCTGATCTACAAGAGCGCTTCCTGCAAGAGCACAATGTCCCTATTGTCTACGAGATGAACGGGACACAGAAGATAGCTAGAGCAGCTATAGAGTACTATGAGGCATTGATAGAGCATGCAGGAGAGCTGCAAGATGCGGCAGCTTATGATGGGACGCCGCTTAGTGAAGTGCTGGCATTGACTGATCAGGAGGTGCTGGCGCATGGGCATGATGGTGGGATTGCACTGTTGCAAGAGAAACGGGCTGTGCTGCTTAGGTATGTGTGAGGCATAGGCTATGGAAGACGAGCGTAAATCTTGGGAGCAGATGATTGACGAGGGAGAACCTGCCCTGTGGTATGGCAGGTTCGTCAAGTTTATGCGCCTAGGATCAAAGCGCTCTGTCAATACCGTCTATGCCAAAGAGCAGAAGACAACGAAAAACAACGAAAAACAACGAGAGTTAAACGCCCCGGGTGAGTGGTACGACATTGAAAAAGAGTGGAAGTGGAAGGAACGCGCTAGAGACCATGATGAATATGAAAGAGTAGAAGAAGATAGAATAATTGCAGAAGAGAGAGAGAAAGTACTCAGGTCTGGCTATGCATTGATGCATAAGCGTATACAAACGCTAGATAGACTCTCTCGTAAGCTTGAACAAATGGAGAAGGATGATAGCAAGATCTGGATACCTGAAACACGAACAACCATACTTGGAGAGGATAAATCGGTAGTTGTCGAGAAGGTAACGTTTAATCATCAATTATATGCATTAATAGATAAATATTTTGATAGCATTGCTAAAGAAACAGGTGAAAGGGTGAAGAAGAAGGACATTACCATAACTGAGATACCACCTAGCGTGTATCTTGGATTTGACCCAGACCAGGACGGAACGGAATGATAACGATTATCAAGTCAAAACCTTATCTTATCTGTGATAACTATAACAAAATACAGGTTACTAAGGACAACCGTCCTTACCGTGCTCTAGGCGCTGCTCTGCAAGCATGGAAGTCAGGGCGACGAGAGGTCCTTTTATGTGGCCCGGCTGGCACTGGCAAATCACGTGGCATCCTCCAGAAGCTTCACTTTTGCGCTCACAAATACCCCGGCGCTCGTATCCTCATTTGCCGGAAGACCAGACATTCTATCTCACAAACCGCAATGGTTACGTATGAGAACAAAGTATTGCCAGAGGGATGGTTAGACAAATATGTCCACTTCAACACAGTAGATCAGCAATATGAGTATACGAATGGTAGTGTGATAGGTGTGGGAGGTCTCGACAAACCTTCTAAGATCATGTCTTCAGAGTGGGATATGATCTATCCACAAGAGGCTATTGAGCTATTTGAAGAGGACTGGGAGTCTCTTACAACTAGGCTCAGAAATGGTGTCATACCCTATCAGCAACTCATAGGGGATACCAATCCATCAGCTCCCTACCACTGGCTTAAGAAACGTTGCGACCGTGGCGCAACACTCATGCTCTATTCCAAACATGAGGATAACCCTAGCGTTACACCTGAGTATCTGGCAACCCTTGACGCACTAACAGGTGTACGCAAGAAGCGACTGCGAGACGGTATTTGGGCTGCTGCTGAAGGGATGGTGTATGAGGATGAGTGGGACCCAGCCATTCATCTTGTAGATAGGTTCGACATTCCTGCTGAGTGGGACCGCTATTGGTCGGTAGACTTCGGATTCCGCAACCCATTTGTCTGGCAAGCCTGGGCAGAAAATCCAGACGGAGAGCTGTTCCGCTATGCTGAGATTTACCGGACCGGAGAACTAGTAGAGGATCTCGCTAAACAGATCAATGAATTGACAGCAGATGAACCAAGACCGAAGTCCGTCATCTGTGATACGGATGCAGAGGACAGAGCTACCTTTGAGAAACATGCAGGAGTCAGAACAAAGGCTGCTGAGAAAGCTGTAACTACTGGTATTCAGTCAGTACAAGGCCGACTCAGGCGCAAGAGGAACGGAAAGCCAAGTTTATATTTCTTGCGAGATAGCCTTGTAAGCATAGACCACTCTTTAGTGGATAAGAACTTACCATATTGTACTGAGCAGGAATTTGAAAGCTATATTTGGGATATAGAGAATAAAAAGATAAAAGAAGAGCCTGTAAAGCAATTTGATCATGGAATGGATGCCATGCGCTATTTATGTATGTACTTTGATAAACCACGCAAGGATAGCGGTATCTACTTCGATCTGCCGACAGAAGAAGAGCAAAAGCAAGCAAATTACGAAGAAGAGGAAGGCTCATACGGGTCTTTCTGGAGATAGAGGGTAACAGATATGTCTAGAAGTGCAGCAGCAAAACGCAAGAGGCAGATGCAACAAGCACGCAAAGCCGTCAACCTTGTCATTCCTGAAGCGAGAGAGCCGATCAACCTCTCCGAAGCATCCTTTGTTCGCCGTCAAGCCAAGAAGAAGCAGCAAGGCTCAAATGGGCCTCAAAGCCTCTCTATGGCGTGGGATGACAACTCATTAGGTGTGAATAGCACACAGACGCGTGAGGGTCTTCTAGACGAGCGTGAGCGCAAAGATACGTACTATAAAGTCTTCATCGGCAATCAGGTAGTATCAGGCTGTTGCAACGTCATCTCGAAAAGGATCACGTCCGGTGGGTGGGAATGTGTTGAAGTCGAGCAAGGCAAAGGCAACCCTCAGAACAAAGAGAAAATTGAAGCTCTCCTCCGATTTGAGAACCTGGAAGAGGACTTTCAACAGTTCCTCCGTTCCATAGCTGTGGACATCCTGGTATTTGGAGAGGCGTACTGTGAGCTTGTATGGTCTGCTGGTGTTGTTGTCGGCTTGTACGTCATAGATGCTATCAGTATGACAACCATGTTTGATCACCACGGCAATGTCATCAAGTACGTCCAGAGGATGGAGAAGAGCACTCAAACCATAGATTTTGAACCTGAGCAGATCATCCGCTGGTGGCTACCAGATCCACGTGCTAAGAAGAAAGCTCTTTCACCTATCGAACACTTGAAAGATCCCGTCTACTTGGATCAATCCATGATCACCTTTGTTGAGAAGTTCTTCAAGCAAGGGGCTCGTTTCGGGTATAGCGTTGAATTAGGAGAGGGCACAACGATTGAGGATGCACAGCGCTATGCAAAATTCTTCAAAGAAAACTACACAGGCGTTCAAAACTCACATGTGCCTCCTATCGTACACGGCGGTGGAAAGATTGTTGAGAGCGGCAAGGGCTCCGTAGATATCGACTTCAATAAAGGACAGGACAAGCAACGGGATAGAGTACTGATGGTTTACGGCGTACCTCCTGCTGAGCTGAATATTATTGAGTCAGGGAACCTTGGAAGCGGCAAAGGTGACGCACAGAGCAAGAGCTTTACTTATAATACGGTTATGCCATTGAAAGAGATTATACTTGAGAAATTTAATTATCGCGTCATAAAAAAGGGATTAGGTATTGAAGATTGGATGGTAGACACGCGCCAAGCGGACTATCGCGATGATCGAGAAATAAGTGAAATAGAAGATAAAGGCATTAGAAATGGCACGCTTACTATTAATGAGGCGAGAGCGTCAAGAGGCAGATTGCCAGTAAAGGGCGGTGATGAGGCTGTAATTGTAGCGTCAAGAGACATACTACCTGTTATTCGCAATGCTGAGATAGCTGATGAGCAACGTGATGCTGCACAGATTGATATTGAGACAAAGAAAGCTCAGGTTGAGATGCTGCACAGATTGATATTGAGACAAAGAAAGCTCAGGTTGAGAAGATCAAGAATCCGCCTCCACCGCCTGTGATGGTAGCACCTGGACAACAGCCTCCAAACGGCAAACAACTACCACAGAATGGAGCGAAAGGACAGCAACCTCCACAGCAGAAAGGTAACCAGCAACAGGACAAGCAGAAGAATGAGGCGAGAGAGGCTCTACTGCAATACTATCAAGCACGTGAGCAGATCGACTGGAGGAATGAGCGCATTCAGGAAGAGTCTCACACTGGTGTGATGGTTGCATTCTTTCTCAAGCCAAGTGAAGCACAGCAGCTCGCACTACCTGGTGGTGAGCCCATTGACGAAATTCACATGACGCTCTGTTACCTGGGGGACAAGAGTCAGATATGGAACTTCGATAAATTAGAGCAAGCGGTTTCCAATTATGCTAAGTCAGCTCCTGCTCTGCAAGGGAATGTATCTGGCATAGGTCGTTTCCTAGCCGTACCTGATGGTGAACAAAGAGACGCGCCAGGAAGCACTTGTACAAAGCATTGCGGAATCCTACGAGTCGAGACCTCCTCTTGGAAGGGCTGTATGGCAAGCAGGAGTTGTCTCACGAGAACCATTCCAAGAACACGACTGCTCGGAGTCGTCGAGTAGCACGAGACTAGGAGGTGACAATGCAGACACACAAGCACACAACACACCATCACAAGAAGACAGAGACACACAAGCACAAGAAGCATACGACACACAAGACTCACCATACGAAGCATACAGAGAAGCATCACGAACACCATCAGCAGCAGCACAAGAAGTAACCCATTGGCAGGATGAAGACAAGGATATTCAGAAGCAACTTGCTGAGTTGAAAGCAAAGGGTATCAAGTTCGTGACATGGAAAGGCCATGCTGGTATGTGCGATGAATGTACGCCCAACGATGGCAAGCGGGTTGCTCTGGGCCAGAGGTTCCCAAGCGGGGCCATGACCGTTCCTGAGCATAACCACTGCATTTGTGAGGCAAAATATGAGTGAAGGAGTGAATAAAGTATGATCATATCTCACATTAGCGATACAGCAACAAAACTACTTATTTGGGGTATTGTGGTCCATCTTGTAGCAGACTGGATTTTTCAGAATCGGTGGCAGGCCGATAATAAATCATCGCTCTTGCATCCCGCGTCATGGATACACAGCGGTATCCACTTCCTTGGCTTGCTACTCATCTTCTCACCAGTAGTGGCGCTAGCTATAGCTCTCATCCATCTACTGATAGATACCCGCGTGCCTCTTGTGTGGTGGAGGAAGTTCTACAGGCAGACGACAACCGGAGAGGTAGCCTTGCACGTGGCTATGTGGGGAGACCAAACCCTGCATATTTTGACTTTAGCTATAGCAGCGTTGATTGTAGGAAGGTAGATCATGAGTTCAGAATATGCAGAGTGCGACATTCACATAGACTACGTACATTCGTTTATTGACGGTGACACATGGATAAGATGCGAGATTACCTTTCAAGCGCATGAATTGCAAAAATGAAGCTGAGAGCAAGGAGTCTATCCGCTCGCAAATCTCGAAAGACATCATGGATTACATGGAAGATCCAGAGGACTGGACAAAGGATTACATTCTCAAAGGAGACGACAATCAGCAGAAGCTTCGACAATTAGAGAAGGACGCATTAGAATATCAAAGCCGCGTTACAGAGTGCGAGCGAGCTGCTGAAAGACATAGACAGTGGCTCAAAAGCAAAGAAGAGCAGATAGTGCAATTGAAAGCTAAGATGGAGGAACGAACTAATGAGCAAAGAAATCCTTGAACAAATTCATATAGGGTCTGAAGGTCAAGTAAAGCAAGTGATGGATAACGATGGGATGTCTCAACTATCCGAACAAGAAGATGCAGAAGAAAAACGATGCAAGACATGTGGCAAGATATTGCTTGCTTATAGCTATATCGGAACTTTCGATGTCAGCAAGTACTGCTATGGGTCTCATCTGTAAAGCATAGTATGATCAACTCTCATGCCCACAACTCAAGACGCACACCAGTACATTGCCCGACGCACAAGCACACGAATGGCAAGCGCGTTCTGCTGGTAGAGATTGGCATCAATTCTGCTAGTACTGCTGGTATATACGTCTGGTGCCGTAAATGCCATGAGACGCATTTTTTGAGTTTAGTGCAGATCGAGAGGACATCTGAAGAGTTGAGAGAGGATGGTATAATTGACGGGAAGAAGGAGGGAGCATGAGTATAGAGCCTGCAAAGTGGTCTGAGCTATCCGACAAGGACAAGGTAAAGGCACTTGCACAACCGAACATCCTGTGCTATTCTATTGGTAATGTCATGGGAATGTAGTTCAATAGTCCGTGTAGAACGCTTGCGTGCTGAACTGTTCTAGTCGAGAGAATAGACAGAGGCAACGTAGAGTATCTAGCGATACAAGAGAAGCGGGTCGGTACCCTGCCATTCCTACCAAGCGTGAACGCTGCCAGAGAGGCCTAATGGTGAAGCTGTGATAAAACCCGTGACCGTCCGCACAGCCGGGTCAAGGGCGGGTTCAAGGGTTCGAATCCCTTGCAGACACGCTTAATAAAAGAATAAGCTGCTGATCATCAGTTAAAAAGGATCTTAAGACCTTGAGTCCACATCGAAAGATGTTGGGCTCTTTTTTATTACCCGAAAGATGCATATGGAGCCAAAAGAGACAGATTATTCCCAAAAACAACGGGACAACATGGATGATAGCGACTTTGGAGATCCCGCGAATCAGGCTTTCCCAATCAAGCACCCTGAAGACGTGGTTAATGCTGCATCTCGTCTGCATAACTCAAAAGGTGATCAATCAGCTATCAAAGCTCGTATTATCCGAATTGCAAAAAGAAAAGGCTTTGCTCTCCCTCAGACATGGCAAGACGGAAAAAGCGACACAAAAGAGTCAGCTCCTATGCAATTACTTGAAGCTAAAGATCGTATAGCACGTATTAAATCTATTTTATTGAAGACAATGCTACTTCTCTGAATGGTCGCAAATATCCGAAAGAAGCAGCCGATAAACTTATCCAATCAATCAAGACTCGTCTCATCGATCCAAACGCGCTCCCAATGACCTGCTATACCTCTCATGAGGATGCTGACGGTGGAATTACCCGAAACATCACTGGGAAGGTCTCAGGAGCAGGCAAGGAAGGTACAAAAGGCTATGTTTGGCTTGACGTGCCAGACACACAAGCCGGACATGAAAGCCTCACTCTTGCCAAGGGTGGCTATATCAGATCGCAATCGCTCCGGGCGTCCGGTGCTCGCATGTATCTCAGCAAAGAGAGTGATGTCCCTTTAGTTGGGGGAGATCTCCAATTTGAGGGTATCGACTGGACAACGACCCCAGGGCTTCCGCAAGTAGCCCGTATAGCAGACATTACCGAATCTAATGAGCCTCAAGATCTTAATGAGGTATTTCACTCTTCCAATCTACTTGTAGAGGAGGTTCCTGTGGACCCAAAGGACACAGACAAGCTCAAAGAGGAGACTCTTGAGCCGCTTACCAGTGGCGTGACCCAAGGCGTGGCACCCGGGCCGACACAAGACGACTACGCCAAACGCACCATGAAGATGGCTCCAGATGCAGCGTCTGCTGTATTTCCAGAGGCGCTCTCGAATGTACATGACCACATCGCTGCAGCCCTGGGTATGGACTGTGCACCATCAACAATGGAGAGAGTTGCTTCTCTCAAGTATCTGGGTATCCAAGAGGCAGGCGCAAAGTTCTCTGCCAAGACTGCCCGACACCTTGCAGCAGCTCACGATGGCATTGCCGACCACCTTCAAAAACCATGTGCAGGCAAAGGTATCACAGCAGGCAACAACATGGATAGTGACGGTGATACCGACAATAGTGCACAAGAGAACAAAACGTATACAAAGCAAGAAATTGCTTTACTTATAAAAGATCAACTAGAGGCACAGCGGATACTAGAAGGTATTCGATCGTTGCCACATTCTGAAAAACAAGTCTCACAGCCTGCCACTGAGCAGAAGAAGGAGGACAAGCCAATGACACCAGAGGAAGCACAGCGTCTTCTGCAAGAGGCTGGCTATGAAGTCAAAGCACCCAAGACTGAAGAAGAGAAGTTTCAAGAGGCATTAGACGCAAAGATTGCAGAGAAGATGAATGCTATGCAAGCCACGTTCGATGCCAAGATTGAGGAGGTCCAGAAGAAGACACTTCCTCTCAACCGCTTCTCAGCACCACCACAGCGTAAGAGCTTGGTAGAAGGCGCAACAACTACAGAAGGCACTCCAAAGAAAACCTACTACAAAAATGGCGATTACCTCAGAAACCAACTTGCTAATCAGGAGTTTCGAGAGCAGTTGCTTGACCGTTCGAGACCTTTACCAAAAGAGATGAACAAAGAACATTTAGTAAATGAGCTAAAGAAAGAGCTCCTTGGAATGTTTGATGCAAAGTGGGGATTGACGGGTAGCATGGACTCATTCTTCTAAGAGAAGAGAGAAAAGGAGACTAACACATAATGGGAGCTACACTCCAGGAGATTCGCGAGGCCTTTACATTGGCTGGAGGCGCGTCAAACCTTACACCAAGGATTATTGACCGTCTTTTGAATGAGCTGAAACGTGAAATCGGGCCTCTCTATAGAGCTATTCCACATCAGACATGGACAACGAACCAATTCATTTTTAATCAAAGAACTGGACTGCCTCTATCTCAGCACACTACTGAGGCACCTCCTACTAGCGGAGCAGGTTCAGTAGCACCTTCTAGTTCCACTTTTGTCGAGAAAACATTCAACATCAAGCATACACAATCCAACCTTGATATCTCGACATTTGCCGCAAAAGTCGCAACAGTCAACGGGCCGCTCTTCGATATCGAGCTGCTTGGTGCTAATAAGAGCATGGAGTGGTTGGACGAGACCACTCACATGTGGGGGAATGAGGATAGCACTGTCAACACCGCTCGCCCGCAATGGGATGGTATTGACTACCAGATTGCCACTGGCAACAAGGTGGATGCTGGGACCAATCTGCTTGCTCTCAAATACATGGACAACGCTATCGACGCAGTGCGTAGCCCATTCGCTGGCGATCTTGGGGATGACTGGTTCTTTGCCATGACTCCTTCTATGCAGTCTTTCCTGAATGGCCTGTTTGTCAATCAGCAACGGTTTAACGCGGTGATGGGCAAGACTGGACTCTTTACCCGCGATGACTACGGTGATCCTGAGGCCCCCGTCACAAATTCGGGTGTTGACGCAGGAATCGAAGTCCAAACCTACAGAAGTATTCCAATCGTCATTTCTACCTTCCTCTCATCTCTCGGATCGATGGCCACCGTTTCAGTCACCAGCACCAACACGGGCTCAGGCGGCGGCCTCCTTGCAGCCAGCACTTACTACTATGTCATTGAAGCAGTTACCCGCTATGGCCTGACCGTTGCCTCTGCTGAAGTATCTGCCTCTCCTACTGGGAACGGCAATAGTATCGTCCTGGGTTGGGCTACTCCTACACCTACAGACGCACTTGGCAACACCATTGATATCATCGGCTATCGCATTTTCCGCTCAACTACTACTGGCACCGAGAGCCTCTATGCAGTGAGCGCGGCCTACAATCTGGCAGCTACCGACGCGGCTGTGGTGGCATGGACCGATACCGGCTCTGCTGTAACTGCTGCTATCAACTCACAAGGCAATCCAGGTACGACCACCAACTTCTCAGCAACCATCACCAAAACCGGAACAGCAGCTAGTGATGGTGTAACGTTCCCGCGTGTACAGACCGGATCACAGAAGGTAGAGGACATCTGGCTGATCCCCAGAAATCCCGATATACTCGTATCGCCTGAAGTAAATCCAGTCGAGACACAAATGCTAGCTCCGGTCAATGCACGTACACGGCAATTTGCCTTAACTTCTGACAAGACACTTGCTATGCGTGCTGCGCCTTTCGGTGCCAAGATCAGCAGAGTGAGGTACGCATGAGCATTTTGCTGGTACATGACGAGAATAAAGACTCCCTGATCGCTCTCTCCGAAGCCAGAATAGCGGGGGAACATACCTCCGCTAGGCACTATAGGCAAGAGGGTTCATACCTCAATATTGAGCCTCCTGCTAATGCGCGTGAGCATGACATAGATCAGCTTCAGCAGCTTGGATATCGGGTAGCGACGGCAAGCGAGCAGAACGTTTTTACAGAACAGAAAAAACAGGCGACAACTGTACAGGAGACGACAGCGCCGAAAGGGGATAAATAATGTCTGGGGCACAACAACTTGATGCTAACTACAGGACTATTCCGCAAAATTTGTATGATCCCGCTGGCGTACAATTTATCTCTCCGCAAGCTGGGGCTGCTAAGGTTGGATCTGACGGCACAAATTATGCGCCTATAGTCCATCAGATTTCGCCAAATAATACGGGGTTGCCTGTCAACACGCCTGTCATCATTCAAAAGACAAGTGCAGCTAGTACTGGTAACGTTGCTACGCTGGCAAAAGCGTTCACCAACAACAACGTAGTAGGGAACTCTATCATTGTTGTGTGTGGTAACGGTAACAACGGCACATTAACAGTGACCGACTCTGCTGGCAATACTTATACACAGGCAGTGCTTAAGGCCAATAGCACAACCTTCGAGGCGGCTATCTTCTATGCCGTCAACATCGTAGCAGGGGCCAATATCGTCACGGTCACGAATGCTGGCTCTGCCGCTTCAATGGCGCTGGAAATCTATGAGGTCTCAGGACTTCTTGCCCAGGTGGTAGCACAACCCGATCAGTCAGTAGGTGGAACTGGCACCAGCGCAACACCTTCACTTACAGCTTTTGCTCCTGCCTCACCTAATTCGCTGGCCTTCCTTGGAATAGCGGTTGGCACGGCTGCACAAGCTGCCTCGGTTACATCGGGTACTAACTGGACTCTGGACTCCACTCAGAACACCACAACGCCGTCAGGGCTGTTTACTTTTGGGTCACTATCACAATATCTAGCTGGTCTTTATCCTGTGATACCGACAGCAACTATTGCTGGTTCTGAACCATATGCAGCAGTAGCGGCAATTTTCAAGCCTGTCGTGGTAGGAGTTGAAGGCACGTTCAATCTGGCTGCTCCTTATCCACTCGGAGCTGTGCCTAAGAATGCGACTTCCGGTGATGTGGCTGCTGCAACCGCTGCTGCAACACTTGCCGCCGTAGCAGGTAAGACCACGTACATTACTGGTTTCACATTCACAAGTACCGGATCGACTAGCGCCACAACGGTGGACATCACCGTCACTGATGGCACTTGGACGATGACCTTTGTCTTTGTGTCTGTAGCTGGTGCGACTACCGTGAATCCGCAGCTCATTATCAATTTCCCATACCCGATTCCAGCAAGCGCAACGAACACAACTATCGTGGCAAGTTCTCCGACGCTCGGCTCAGGAAACTTGCATGCGTGCATGAATGCTACTGGCTTCCAGCTCTAACGGTAAAGTGAGGATTTACACGTAATGCCGCGATTATACCTCTCTCCTTCGGAGCTGAACGCGATGCCTCTGGGCGTTGGTTTGGCAAACCAAATCGCGGCATTGCCTGCCAACTCTATCGACCAAACATTAAGTAGGGCTTCGCAATCCTGTGATGACTGGTGCGAGAGACGCTTACAAGCACCTGGAAGCTCTACTCTGTCAGCACCAGCTAGTACAGGAGCTACATCGATTTCAGTAGCTTCTACAAGTACGCTTGATGACCTATCCGAATGGGGGGCCATTCTCAACCCGGGAGGAAGCAACCAAGAGACGATTGCTATCAACTCAGGAGGTGTAGCGGTAACGAGCTGGGCTAGCCCGTATCCAGGAACGCTATCTCTGGCAAGCGGATTGATCAACAACCATTTGATCAATGAGCCGATTCAGTACTACTTCAGAGAAGTATCTGAAGCCGGAAGCTCATCTAGCTCAGATCCATATGCAGAGGCAATCCAGACACAAGCCATGCAGATTGCTCTAGCACATATGCCGCCTACAAGGATAGCCTTGACGCGTGTGATTTTCTTTCGCAACTATCCAATTATATCGATTAAACAAATAGAACATGCATTTTCATTCGATAACCAATTTAACAATATAGATCTCAGCGTAGAGTCGATAGAGAATACTTTAGGCTGGGCACGCTTTAATATAGGCCAAGTGATCCTGAAAGAGGGCATGATGAGGCTTACTTACAGTGGAGGCTTTACCAATGTGCCTGACAGCATAAAAAGTGCAACAGCGCTCTTCTTTGCTGAGGAGATGCGACTCATGTCCAACCCGTATGGCGCTACATCGATGACACGCGGGAAACGCTCAAATTCCTGGCAATGGAGCAAGGATGGGGACACGCCACTGGTAGCACAAGCTAAGAGCAGGCTTTCCAGATACAAGAGGCGATATGTATGAGCACAGAGACCTTTGTTGATCAAAAGCGCAATGGCAGTGTCATCAAGTCAAATATCTTTGTGCAGATAGACGAGACAGCGAGCAACGACAAAGTGAGTAGCTATATGGGCGGCGCGGCTCCGAAGTTCGATCATTTTATTTATGTAGATGCTGTATTTGATGTACAAATCAAGGATCAATTCACAGATAGAAATAAAGATGCAAGTGGGGTATATAACACGTATAGGGTATCTGGAAAACCTGAGTTCTTTGACCTGACATGCATGGAAATACCGCTTGAGTTGATACCAGGAACATAAATGCCAAACCTTTTCGCATATGAAGCAGCATTTGACAGTGACTCACTTGCTCAGATAAAAGCATTTGACAACTGGCAACCAATACTTGAGCAAGAACTAGTAAAGGCGCATGAGAAGTCTGATGCTGTTCTGCAAGCTACTGCTATTGATTATATGCATTGGCAGAACTCTTCAGGAAAGCTTGAAGGTAGTTTTGAGGCATTTGTGGATAGTCCGTATCAATCTCAAATGGGAACAGATATTATTTACGGACGGAGGCGTGAGGAGGGCTTTTCAGGTATGACAGATAGAATAGGTCGCTTTTACCCTAGTGATCCAGGAGCATATTTCATGCAGAATGCAGTAAATAGGCGAGCAAATGATGTAGAGAAGATATTCGGCACGGCTTTGGATGCTGCTCTTTCACGGCTGGGTGTGATGAATGGAGGGAACAAGTAATGCCGCTGAACAGTCCCGGTACTCCTGCTGTGCTCACTGCCATTCAGCAGAAAGCTCAGGTACTGCAAGTTGGAGGATCGCAATTCTTTGCGAACGGAAGCGCGATTATCGGCAAAGCTAAGGATATACCCGGGCTTGTACCGCTCTTTGAAGTGTCCCTTGCCGACGATATGACGCAACGTTTCAGTCTTCCAGGAGGATACACGCAAGGCGGGCAAATCGATGACAGCCAGCACTATCTTTGCGAGATCACGCTTGACGACACAAACTCTCAAATTGTCGAGAGCACGACGCTGCCAAATATTCGAGACAGTTTTACAGCAGCTTTTCACACAACGGTCTTACTCAATCTTGCGGGCCAAGTTGCTGACTCGCATTTCATTGGACAAGGCAAGTACGGCTATACGCTCAGAAATGGCGTGTGGTGGCGTGCTTACAAACAGATATTGAAAGTACGCTATGAGTACTATGTGATACCAACGGCATAGGAGGCATTATGGAAACATATATAGCAGACGAGCACGGGAATATTCCTGTCCTTGGCATACAGGCCACATATCCACCCGGCACCCGCATCTTTTACCAGAATGGCGAGTATGCAGGCCATGAGTCACCCATCCTTGAAGAAGTGCCTCCTGCTGAAGCAACCGCTGAAATACAGTCAGTCGCCGTTGCACAAGTCGAACCTGAAGAGCATCCACCTGTAACACAGGCAGAAGGAGAACAATATGCCTAATGCGGCACTAGGTAGAATCGGCATAGCTTTGGAGTCCGCTACTAATCCAGGCATGGTACTCCTGCTTGGCCCAACACTTGTTTCAGCTTTACCTGCTTCCCTAACCACACAGCCAAACGCGGTAACAGGTCAATCTATCTGGTCTGGCATGCGTATCTACATCGAAGTCAAGGGGAATGTAGCAACCGGAACCATCACGGTCACGGGTAAGGACTTCTCGCAAGCCCAGAACGCTCTTGCGGAAACCACCAACACTATCGCGATAGCGGGTACAGGAGCTAATCAGGGCCCATTCTACCCGTATACGACCAAGGCAGTGTTTAGCACGATCAACGCTAGTGGCGTGACCGTTTCAGGCTTGACAGGCGGCACTATCACGATTTGGGGCATCCAGGCATCTCGCTTCCTTACTCCTGCCATGTTTGAGGTGCCAGAAGAGAAAAACCCGCCATTCTCACCACAGGAGATACGCGGTACACTCTCCAGAAACACGAACATTCAACGCCTTAACAGAATTGTCGATGTTCCTGCATTCAAGACAACGTTCTTGCCTGATAACAACGCTTTATGGTTTGGGCGTTCGACAATCGGGAATAATCCTACTCAGGCATTCATGCCCTCTGCCAACTCCGCATTAGCATTAAAAGCCTCAGCAGTGGTCTCAGGCGGACCGTTCTCACTGACGACACAGCCGAATGTCTTAGGTGCATATGCACAACTCCAGTTCGTGGTAACAGGTTCTAGCGTGGTTGGAACGATCGTAATAGCAGGGGTAAATAACCTTGGGGTATCGGCTTCAGAGACGGTCCAAGCGAATGGCTCAAACGGCAACGGCACATACACCAGCGTTAACTTCTACCAGACTGTCAATGCATCGGGTGTGAGCTTTACAGGTTTGACCAGTGGTTCTTGTGCGATCAATGGCCTCTATCCTAATCAACTCAAAGCGTTGACGGCAGTTTCAGCCCTACCAGCTTCGCTCACAACACAGCCCAATACCGTAGGGCCTGACTCACTCTTGCAGATTACCGTATCGGCTAGCGCGGCTAATGGTGTAATCGGCATTGCTGGCACGAACAGATTTGGGCAAACGATCACTGAGAATGTGATTTGTGGTATCCCAGGCTCTGCAAACGGCAATGGTACCTTCTATACTCAGCAAGCTTTTGCTTCTGTTAGTGCCAGTGGCGTAACGCTTGGAAGTGGCCTGACCAGTGGCTCTATCACGATCAACGGCATTATCGGTCTGCAAGAGACCTATCAGGTTGGTCTTGCAGGTGCTGGTGCTGGTGACGTACTCCAGACGCTTGCAATTGAGCAGTATGTGGGCACCGATGCTCTTACTCATCCCTTCGCTTTTTACAACGAGATGGCCATTGAAGGCTCTCCAGAAAAGGAGCTGATGGTCACCGGCAAGGGCATGGCTCAGGATCAGATGGTCATTGGTGACCCAACAGTCACCCCCATGACGAACATCACGGGCAACATCCCTATCGGGGCTATCGGACTTCCTGGGAACATGTGGCAGCCGTTTGATATCGGCGTCTCAGGATGGGCTGTCCTATTCTGGATCGACTCCATGTCAGGAACAGCGGGCACAACAGCCTACAACCAGATCTTGGACTATAAAGTCATCTTCAAGAATCCGAGAAAAGAAAGCTTTCCCGCTATCAACAACCCCCGTTACCAGCTTGTCTACAGACAGCAGCGTGAAGTTCAGATCGATGTCACGATCGACTTCATAGATCTTGTGCAGTACTACGCTTTTAAGAACAACGTGCGCCAATTGTTCCAAATGCAGATCCAGAGTAACTACTATATCGGCTCAATAAGCAACACGCCAGTCTTCAAGAACTGGATATTTGTCTTTGTAACAAAACAGACAGCAGCCAAACGAGACGTATCCAAGATGGAAAAGGTAGAAGCAAAATTTACCTTTATGACAGAGTATAACCCAGTCGTAGGGTACGAATATAGCTTAGTCACTCAAACACAGACAGTCCCTAATTATAATACGTAAGAGGTATAACGTGAATAACTTTAACGGAAGTGCTCCTAATCCCTTTGAGGATACGGAGCAAATCAAAGCACCTTGGTTCAAGCCAGGGGAATACGTCATCATTCAAACTGAGATGTATGCTGAAGATGACATATTCGTCAAAAATCAGCTCATGTCTTCAGAGTCATCTGCGCAGGACAAGAACAAGAAGACAACGTTTAACTACAATCTTGGGAATGTGCAGATGCTCACACTTCAGCGAATGGTAAAAGGATGGAACCTATATAAGGTCAAGAAGGATGGAATAACTATTCCCATCCCTTACGCGCCTGAGAACATCCGCAAATGGGGCAAGCCTTACTTTGATTATGTCTACAAGGAAATCAATGATCGCAATCCTGACATGAGTGAGCAGGAGCAGCAGACTTTTTTGCCGCCCTTCTCGAATGTTATAGAGGCAGCTCAACAGCAGACCCAAGAGCAGTAGAGGCAGCTAAGAAAATTATCCTCATGCCAATCGTAGGAGGCAAGACAGAGTATAGAACACTGACAAAGACTGAGAAGACTGAATTATGGCTATCATGGCAAGCGAAATGCCAAATAGAGAACGAGCGCCAAGCAACTGATAAACCGCTAGATGATATAGACGCTAACGATATGCGAAAGGAGTGGGAAAAGCAAAGAAATGAGTGATCTTGCGTTAAGAATCCTGCTCCAAGCTACCGACATGGCTAGCTCGGTCATCAAATCCGCTGGCGATTCTCTAAAAAACATGGGCACTTCTGCAAGTGGGGCTGGTCCTGGGCTCGCTATGGCAGCAGAGGGCGCGACTCTTGTAGCAGGAGCTATCCTCTCGACTATCGGCCCTGCTGCTGACTTCCAAGCTCAACTGACAAATCTGGTTACTGGTGCTGGCGAACTTCCGCAAAATCTTGGCATGGTGAGTGATGGCATCCTCAAAATAGCTCAGGATACAGGAACTGCGACCAAAGATCTTATCTCTGCCATGTTCATGATCAATTCAAGCGGCAAAATAGGCGCGGAGGGATTAAATGTACTCAAGATTGCTGCACAGGGAGCAAAAACCGATAATGCCGATCTGACCAAGACGACGATGGCATTAACCGGCATTATGACAAATTTCAAGATACCTGCATCTGGCGCTGCTGGCGCTATGAATGAAATAATAGCAGCATCTAAAGCAGGAAAGATGCATATGGAGCAACTAGCGTCTGCCCTTGGTCCTATTGGAGAGGTTGCGGTCAATGCTGGCTTAAAATTTGCGGATGTTGGTGGTGCCATTGCAATGATGACCAATGCGAACGTATCAGCTCAACAGGCATCACAGAATTTAGCATTTGCTATTCGAGCACTTGATGCGCCTTCCGGTGTTGCTACCAAGTCCATGAAAGCGGTTGGACTCTCAGCTCAACAGGTTGCAGATACACTGAGAAATCAGGGACTCCCTGCTGCTCTGCAACTTATCGAGGAACATGTTGGCAAAAAGTTCCCACAGTCCAGCACAGAGTGGACAACAGCCATGAAGAACATCATGGGCGGCAAATCGGGATTGAATGTTGCCTTAGCAGTTGGCGGGGATAATCTGCAAGCGTACGAGAAGAATGTAAAGGGTATTACTGGTGCATTAAATGCTGGTGGGACCGAAGTCGAAGGATGGTCAGCAGTCCAAGGAAACTTCAACACAAAAATGGCACAAGCTCAAGAGGCTGTAGAGGTGCTCAAAATCAAGATAGGCACGGCACTCTTGCCTATTGTCACAAAAATCATGGATGCTATCCAACCTGTCATCACTGGCTTCTCCAGCTTTGTCGATTGGCTCAGCAAAACCAACCTACTCGTTCCTGTTCTCAGTGGAGTCCTAGCGGGTTGCGCTGCTCTCATCCTTGCTGTGGTAGTTCCTGCTCTGTGGAGCATGGCAGCAGGCGTGATAGCCGCTACATGGCCCTTTGCGCTCATTGCAGCGGCTATAGCAGGAGCTGTTGCTGCATTCCTCTACTTCTACAATAACTCCAAGCCATTTAAGGATTTAGTAGATGGCATGATGGCATCAGTCAAGAACTTTGTTTCAGCGCTGTCTACAAACCTTCAACCTGTTCTGCAAGGAATAGGGTCATTCTTGCAGTCCACATTCGCGCCCGTCTGGAAGCAGCTTCAGGACACTTGGAATAGCGAGATTCTACCTTCTGTCCGTCAACTCATCTCAACCTTCAATCAAGTCAAACCTGAACTCACGATCCTTGCCCAATTTATTGGCGGTGTGCTCGTTGTGGCCTTTGGCTTGGTTGTAGGGGTCATAGGTGGATTCATCGGGGCTCTCTCTGGCGTAATCCAGGGCATCGCTGAAGTAATAGGCGGCGTTGTTCAAATCATCACAGGCGTTGTACAGGTTATTTCAGGCATTATATCATTCGTCGTTGATTTATTCACAGGACAGTGGGGTAAACTCGGAGGCGATATACAGACAATATTCAACGGGATAGGCAATATATTCAGTGGATTCGGAAATGTTGTGAAGGGAATAGCAAACGGAATAGTAAAAGGGGTAGAAGGTGCATTTTCAGGCATGGCTACGAGTACCCTCGACTACTTCAATCAGATTGTTCATGGAGCAGACGATAAGACAAAGGCTGCAAGTATTGCTGCACAAACGCACACAGCACAAATGAAAGACAGAGTAATACAAAATGCACAGCTAACGAATGAGCAGACTCAAATAAAATTTCAGAATATGAGAGCAGGAATAGAGGATCAGCTAAAACAGACTACAGATGCAGCACAAAGACATACACTTCAAATGAAACTAAAGGTAGTAGACAACGCAATAGAAACATCTCAAAAAGCAGGTCAGCAATATGTGGACCTGCGCTATAAATCGCAGGAGCAACTTGACCTTCTTAAACAAGGTGTAGATGTTTCAACAATGAGTGCAGCAGATAGAGCAAAATACCACGCATTGAATATGAAGGATATGTACCTTGGTGGTGTTGAGCAAATGGACAACCAGACCATTCAAAAAGTTGATCATATGCGCCTGGGGATTATTGATGAGCTAAGCAGAACAACTGATGGAGCAAAGAGGCATGCTCTTGAAATACAGCTTACACAAGTAACTCATGCGGAAAATGCAGCAAAACAAGTAAAAGAGAAGCACGTCCAAATGCGCAAAGACACAGAAAGCGAAATGGACAAAATGAGAAAAAGTGCTTCTGATAAATTCGGGAGTATCCAGAAAGATGTACAAAACATTGTCGGCAATGTGACCAAATGGCTCAAAGATAAGTGGGATGATGCCGTAAAATGGGTGGTAGATAAATTTAAGTGGCTCTATGATCACAATTACTATTTTAAGAATTTTGTAGATACCATCAAAAGGGATATCACAATCGGAGTGAATTGGTTAAAAGGTGCTTGGGAAACGGCCAAGAACGATGCCATTGCTGCTTGGAACTGGCTTGTGGATAAGGCAAAGTGGCTATGGGATCAGATTAGTCAACCATTCATTCATGCGTGGAATGATCATATCAAAGGGCCATTGGATGACTTGGGAAATAAGATCAAGGGGGCATTCGACTGGATTGTCAATTTTGCATCAACGTGGGGATCAAATCTCATCCAGGGATTTGTCGATGGGATCAAGAGCAAATTTGAAGATGTAAAAAAAGCAGTAGGTGATGCGATATCAATAGTCTCTAGGACTCTAGGATTCCATTCTCCTGCAAAAGAGGGACCCGGTAGCGATGCCGATGTATGGGCTCCAAACCTTGTCAAAATGATGAGCACAGGGCTGGAGTCAGGCGTACCTCAAATTCAGAACGCTGTGAACAAGCTTGCCAAGCCTATCGCCATGACACTCAACACCGGAGGGCTCAGCTCGCTAGGCGGAGTCAATCTCAAAGGAGGCATCCCAACAGGCGGTAGTAGCACAACCAACAATTCAAGCGGCACGAACATCAATATTGTCATCAACGTGCCCCAAGGCCGCATTGACCGTGCTGGCGCACAGCAGATTGCACAAGTGGTAAAAGACGAGTTGAGTCGTGAGTTGAGAGGGAGTGGTAAATTGACCACTTGGACATCAGGAGGCAGCCAGTGAGGACGATTATTTGTAACAAAAAAGAACAAAAATTGACTCCACGATACAAAGCGTTTGTTTCACTCAAAGAAGATCTTGAGATTGTTAAGTCTCTTCTGCGATATATCGAGAAATGGAAGGGAGATACAGCTTTATGACAAGATTACCAGTCGTCAGCTCTGACAACAACACTTGGGGAACGACCCTCAATGCTTTCCTAGCCGTTGCTCATAATGCTGACGGTAGTCTGAAAAACTACTACTACAATGTCAAAGATCCCGCATATGGTGCCATAGTCGACGGCTCGACTGATGATACAACGGCTATCCGTGCAGCTCTCAATGCTGCAAGCACGGCTGGTGGTGGCACGGTATTCCTCTCAGGCCTCGCTGCGGTTTCAGGCTCGATCACGGTCCCCAACAACGTGACCTTCCTTGGCTCAGGACAAAATAGCGGTCTCAAGATCCTAGCAGGTTTCTCAGGCGCACAGGTCCTTCTGCTGAATGGCGACTTTGCCCAGGTCCGTGATATGCAAATTGTCGGTCCGACGTCGACGTACTCAGGCAACCCTGCAGCCAATGCTATCCAAATTACAGGCGCAAGACGCTGTATTGTCGATAAAGTTGTCTTTTACTACATCAATGGATGGATGGTACAGAGCACCTCTACCTCTGGAGTTGCTAACTACAACTGCCGATTTACGAACCTCTATGGCTTCAATTGCGCAAAAGGCATCCACACGCTTGGAGTGTCCGGTAGCTCGTATGGTATGTCGGCTTTTATCCATCAATGTGGCATGGACTTTTCAACGGGATCTGGTGATTGCTACCTCATCGAAGACTCCAATGATGTCCTCATGAGCGACATCTATGGTGATTATCTGGGTGGAAGTGGGAATGTTTTTCGCATCCATGGCGCATGTAATGGCGTGTACATGTCGAATTTCGATATCGGGCCCTTCCCGGGGCCAATCGGCAATGTCGTTGTGATTGAGTCAGGCGCGAATGGCTCACCGAACTATATCGGTCTCTCGAATGGCATCATCGAAGGTGGCTCAATCGGATTATTGATGAGTGCAGGGCAGCAGGTCTCGCTCGCTAATATCGAATTCTTCAACAATAACACAGCAGGATTGCAGATTACAGGCGGCTTTGCATATCTCGTTTCTGACTGTTTCTTCTATCTGAATGGCTCAAGTGCTGGGAGTGGTCGGTACGACATTGTTTCTTCTACGTCTGGTAACGGCGAAATACGTGGGTGCCACTTCCTCACGCCACAGGGCTCAGGTGCTCAGCAAACCAATAACGCGGTCAACGTCACAGCAGGTACGGTTGTGATGAGCGACTGCACATTCTATGGTACAGGCTACAATTCAGGCAATATCTTCAATAATAAACCCGCTGTTATTCGCAACTGCCCCGGTTATAACCCGCTTGGAATTATCACTCCACCCTCGGTCCCTGCTAGCACAGTCGCTACAACGGCATTACCAACAGATTGCACCGTCTACATTAAAGGAGGGACTCTAACCAATGTGCAAGTCAATGGAGTGACGACGGGTATATCGGCGGCAGCACCAGCGGGAGCCGTGCATACCGTAAGAGTACCCGCTCAGCTCACGATAGCTGTGACATACACAGTAACCCCAAGTTGGGTATGGTCTAGCGATTGACTTTATTGCAGCAAAAACACTTCATAAATAAGAGGATAGTATAACATGCCAGGATACGGATCAGGGCTTTATGGATCAGGACTTTACGGGATATCTGATCCCGTAACTATTTTTCCTCCTGCCACAGGACTCTATACCGTAATTGGTGGATTTGACCAGACACTCAATATTAATTATGATGGTATCAAGTTCTCGTCCTATGTTGGAGATCAGCAGCCTAAAGCGACAATTGATATATATGACGTGGGTTCGGTCTCTAATTTCAAAATTGGAGATGAGGTGATTATCTTCAATGCGAGCGATGCCTACATACCTGCCCATAATCTCATTACATCGATCCTGTGGAATAGCGGATGGACAGCAGTTAATGCGCTCGCAGGAAGCTTCACGATTACCAATAGCAATCAAAACCTCAACCTTCCATTCAGCAACTCAACAGGACAAGGCCTCTACACACAGGAATGCCCTACAGGCTATGCACATGCTGGTCAATCTTACATGCTCTCTGTCTATGCAAATATTGCTTCTCCGCTCACAAACGCGCAAGCTCAAGTCTATTTGCAATTTCTCGATTTCTACGGTACTTCGCTCTCGACAATCTCTAGCGTCTTTGCGTCAACAACGGGCAATGCTAGACAGCGTATCTCTATCTCAGGTGTAGCTCCCGCTGGCACCATATTCATTCAAGCGCTTGTTGGTGGAGCGACAACGGTCGATGGAAACAATTCGGGTACGGTCACATTTGACACGCCACAAATCGAGCCGATGTGGTTTGCAAAGGCACCCGGGTTCTTTGCCTATCCCACTCCTAACTGCAACAATACTCAGATCAATTGCGCTGTGATGCCAGACAATACCGTCTCACGTGCATGCCGTATCTTTGCAGGAGCTATCAAGACATGGAAGATTGTTGCCTATGATGGCCCGAATCGCATCATAGGACTAGGCATAGATGGCCCAGGGGAAATATTAGAGGATGGTAACATTAACCAAGTTTATACAGGCCAATATGACGATCAGATCATATCTAGCGTTGTATCTACATATTTCCCAGGTAAAATCAATGCATCTACAGCGCCTAACACAGCATCGCCTCTCCCTGTTATTCGTGGCGCATTAATTGATGCTGTATCTTATAATGATAATTCTCTTCGTGAACTATTGAACGGTCTCTCTGATGAGAGCGGATACATGGCCTATCTCGACTTCTACTATTGCCTTAGATATAATCCTGCTTTTTATTCTGCTGTGTCTTTTGCACTTACTGATCAGACACCCGATAACATCACTACATTCAGCTATTATGAGTACTATCCTGAGCTAGATGGCACACAACGGGCAAAAGATATCAAAGTGACAGGTGGCAAATTCTTAGCTCCTGCTATCACGGATACATTTAGTGCAAATGGCTCCACATCAACATTTACCTTATCTCAGCAACCATACAAAATTGATAGCGTTATTAGCAACGGAAACGGGCAAAAGGCATTTTTCAAAGGGACAGGTCCGACACTCGGCGTAAATGGATACTCATGCGAAGTGAATAAAACAGCCATGACTATTCACTTTAACTTTAATCCTGCTGCTGGCACAAATAATGTTACGTGCACGTACTCTTATGAAGCACCCGTAAGCGTTCGTGCCATCTCTCAGGACACAACCAACCTGCCCACAGCGCCTGCCTATGCAATACCTGCTTATTCTGCCAAAGTGAATGATACTAATCTGCTCACCATAGCATCGGCGATTCAGCGTGGCCTTGCTGAGATCTCTAAATGGAGCAAACCACTCGATATCAAGATACTCAAATGCAGCCAGTATATTCCACCGGGTTATATAGTACCTTTTACAGATACGATAGGCGGCATTGTCAACCAGCCCTACGTATGCCAACAAGTCGATTTGACGTATCTTGGCAATGGTTTAGCCGAGTTTTCATACACATTAGGCGCATATCGGCCTACGCTACTTGACCATATACGCAACGCAAATAAAGCAGTGAACAGAAGCAAGACGACCTCAAACGTAAATACGCCACAGCAGACAGATCTTGTCTTTAGCGATACAGCACAATACTCAGACTCCTTGAGCTTCACGCTCACGCCACCTAATCCAGGGAACTACGATGCTTCAACTTCAATTTATGGGACGACGACATACTCATGAGGATAGATAAGATGAATTATATTCAAAAAGCAGAACAAAAAGCAATAGCATATTTTATTCGAAAATTGTACTTATTGGCAGGAATTGAGCATATTGCGTATTCAGGCATCATTCGATTTAGGCGTATTCCTGATGACTGGAGTGAAGCTGAGTATAGGCACTTGTGGTTGCCAGAGTGGAACGATTCGCACACAAAGATTATTCGAGAGGCCATTATCACACCAAAGGAGAAAGAACGGTATACTGTTGGAGAATATCACAACATACTTACTACGAGCGGGAGACAAGAAATGCTGACCTATCTGGCATCGACAGCAGCCAACACACCCGCATTTGGACAGCAATTTGCACTAGGTACAGGAGCAATCAACCGCGTCGACCCAGGAGACGCTCAGCTTCAAGGGGAGATCTACCGGACACCTCCGAGTACAGCGACGATCACAGGAACGCAGCTTGATCTTGCGACTCTTATATCGGCAAGCCAAGCCGTTGGAACTCTTACAAATGGAGGACTATTCGGTGTTAGTGCTAGTAGTACCGTTAATTCGGGTATTCTAATGACTCACAGCTTAATAAGCAATTTTGTCAAAGCCAGCGGTCAGGTATACACCTGTGATTATATTTTAAACGTCACTTGAGATACAAACAAAAGGAGACATAACAATGTCACTAACAAGACCACCAGTAGGAGCACTAATTGCTGCGTCCCATGTTGATCAATTGGTAGACGTATTGCAGCGCATGTCAGGCCAAAGTGAAGCGGGTAAGTGGTTCCTGTTTAGTGGTGGATATCAGAATGGGTGGACTGTGAGTCAGTACATGGTGTCGCACTCACAAGGCTCAACACCTGTATCTGTATCGATCGACACTGCTGATCAGGCTCCTACCCAGGCAGCGAACAGCCCTGCCACGCAAAATCTAACATCAAGCGGATTCGTTGTGGATTATTCCGTACAAGGATTAACTAATACATCACGAGCAGGTGGCAATTTCACTATCAACTATTAGGGGAAAAACATGGGACTCAAGAGAATACAAGACGATGGGACATTTCACTGGCATTGCGATAGTCCGACGTGCCAGTATCACAATTGCGCTCATCCTATATCCGATCCTGGCAAGCCAGAGGACTACCCAAATTGCGTACATCATACACACTTGTCGCAAGGTGAGAGACCAGCAGGTGAGCCTCTGAGTGCCCACGTCTCGCATGAGTCCGTTGTCTGGAGCATGTGTGGTACCATGATCGCTTTGCCAGTCTGTGCAGCCGATGGATGCTCACGCCAGACATCTGCGAAAGTTGTTTTCACTGCTCAGGAACTTCAAGACGGGATGATCGATGAGAAAGAGGAGTATATTGAGAAGGTGGTAGATCCTGATCGTGAAGAGATGAGGCTGGCACTCAAAGCATTGGGACATGAGATGCCACAGAGGATACAGCTCGTGAAACGGTATCGAGTAACAGGACAGCATCAGCATCCGCAAATCGAGCGGCATATGAAGCTTGCAGAGCTTGTAAAGAGTATCGGAAAGCTTCCACCTGCACAAGAAGATTGAGAAAAGGAGCAAACAATGACATCAAATGGCAATAACATAAAAGACGATTCTAATAGCCCCGGAGCATTAGCGTACGATCCGGTATCTCAGCAACTTGTCTTAGTTCAAGCTGTATCAGTAACGACAGATACGGTAAATGGCAAGAACGTCAAATATGGCGCGTTGCAACTCTCGCCTCTACCGGCAAGCCAGAACTTGATAGGCTATGTTGAGGACATCGAGCAAGCAGGCTATATCGCTCTTACAAGTCCTCCTGCTCAAACAAATGCAGGAAGTGATACCACGCTTACCTTCTCTCAGCAGGTCAACCGTGTGATCATCCAGAACAACACAAGTGCTAATGCCTATTACGCATTTGATACAGCAGCTAGCCTTGGTTCTCTTCTTCTCGTTCCTGGCGCTTTTCTCGTTTATCCGAAGAAGGTCACATCGCCGCATTTGTATACAGTAGCAGCACAACCGATAAATGGGACGAGCGCAGGTAATATTGTGGTCCTAGGAGCATTATAAGATGGCAGCAACTTTAACAGTGCAAAAGGGTCTTACCTATATCAATCTTAAGGACTATTGCAAGATTGATGGCATTTCTGACGATAGTACGAACTTTACCAATGCCTATGCTATCGCGGCGGCGCAAGGAATGGGACTTTTCCATCCTGGAGGAACACTGGTCAAAGGCAATGATACACTTGTCTCTACTGTTCCAATTGTTGGTATCCCAGGTGTTTCAATCATCAAGCTCAAAAACGGTGCGAATACAGACCTCTTCAACGGACAAACAAATCTTATCAACTTCTCGGCAGCAAAGCAGACCGGAGTGAATGGAACACTTCATCATTTTGGATTTATAGGCATTACCTTAGACGGGAACAAAGGCAATCAAACAACAGGCGGATGGGGTATAAGATGCTATGCATATGCATACCTCTTACGGGATATAGTTATTCGCAATTGCTATAGTGGGGGAATTCAAAGCGATTGGAACGGACCTGGACCAAACCTTGCGGGCGGGAGCATTGACAATTATGAATCGCGTTGGGAGAATGTGGTCATTCACGATTGCGGAGGTGAGCAAATTAGCTTTAGCGGTCCCCTTGACAGCCGATGGGCAAATGTGAGCGCCTATAACATAGACGGAACCTCGCATTCGCACTTGCTCCACATCGCACCAAATGCACCAGGAATACAACTCAGCATTGGGCACTTCTATGGTGCCTATGGAGGTTCAACGGTCTGTGGACTTATTGAATCCGGCTATTGCGAACTGATCGACTGTGATTTTGAAAGTACTGATTTTTATTGTTTGGTGCTACTTCAACCATCAACACGGTTTCACGGGCATTGTTATGCTTCAACAGGTGGAGGCATAAAACTTGGTCAAAATTCAGGAGAAACACCTATTAGTGGACAAACTCTGCAAGCAGCAGGTGTTACGACGTATTCGGCAATTACCAATAGCTCTATTGATGTTATCTTCGATGCCATTACAGGAGCAAATGGCTGCTTCAAATTTCCTTCTGGAGGGGCTGCACTACAGAATGCCTTAAAAGCACGATCAGCACAAGCCTCTGGGACGCTCTATAGTGGCTATCTCGATCCGACAAATAGTGTTGATTTTCGAATTACAGGCAATACACAAGATGGAACGGTAGCAAAAGGCGGACAGACACGCATTGATGTGAATTCTACGTCTGCATTCGTTGTTTCAGATAACAGCTATAATGACATTTTTAATGTTGATACAAAAAACAAAAACTTTCATACAGTCAATAATGCAGCACTTATTATGTATAGTGATGCATATATAACTCCTGTATTAAGGATGAATAATACACAAAAAGGCGAAATAACGCTTGGCAATAGTGGATCGCTTTTTTCAGGAAGTGGTGTACCTTCTAATAGTATTGGTGTAAATGGAGACTATTATTTCAGAACAGACACTCCAGCAATGGCTTTACAGCGTATCTATGTGAAATCAGCAGGAGCATGGGTAGGGATTATATAGCACAAACGGCACTATGCCAAGATAGTTCAGAAGGAGAAATAACTGATGACAGATTATGCGGGGGCCATATGGTCACCTAACAACAATTACTTTGCTAATACAGGCAAGAAGAGCTTTTTGATACTTCATTCTACTGCCGGGGGTTCGTCAGCTCAGGAGATAGCGAACTACTTCCAAGGCACTGAGGGCTCCAATAATCCCGTAGGCTCAAATAAAATAGAGGCTCTAGATCTAGAGCCTCTAGGGATTATAGCAATCGTCCTCCCTCTATCCAATTATGAAGAAGCCTGTCTTTTTTACGCTGGTTGCAAGTCTGACAAGTTATCACAATATTGTCAATGTAGTTGGTTCCACCCTTCGAGAGAGGGACGATATGATCGGCGTGCCAAGCCCTTTTACCGTTTCCTAGCTTTTTATGGCAGTAGTAGCATTTACGGCGTTGACGCTTTAGCTGCTCTTGGAGTTGGACAGCAGTATAGGAACCCTGAGCGCCTTTCTCTAGCGCTCTACGCTTCTGGTAATTTGCATGCCTTATCATTTTGCCGTGTTCAGTTTGCAAATATGCTTTCAAGTATTCGCGCTTTTTGTCTCTATTTTTCCTACCATACTCTCTCTCTCTCAAACGAAGAACCTCTAAATTCTTCTTACGATACTCCCTCAAGTAGGTCGAGAAATGTTCTCTATTCGCATAGTAATGTCGACTTTGCCTTTCTCTTACTTTGTCTCTATTGTTTTCTTTGTACGTCTTCTGGTAGGATTTTAGCCTATCTGCATTATCAACGTAGTATTGCTTTTGTTTATCTAGAATACTGTTCCTATTTCTCTGGTGATATTCTCTACCCTTTCTATTTATTTCTTCCTTATTTTTCTGATAGTATCTCTTGTTCTTTTCAGCAAGAGCGTCTTTATTGGCTTCGTTATACGCTTTGCTCTTTTTATTTATCTTCTCTTTGTTGTTTTTGTAGTGCTGCTTCTTGTAATCTATCATGCATTTTTTGCACAGAACTTGCAGCCCATCTTTACGGGTTTTATCTCTGTAAAAGAACTCAGGAGTAGCATCATACACTTGCCCACACGGGCCGGTACATTGTTTACGGGGGATATCTTGAAGAGTATTGCTGTTAGCAGTTTGATTGCTCAGAGCGTCAAAATCAAATGCGCACTGGACAACGTTTTGAGGTATACTGGTGTCCATGACGGAAGGTCCTTTCTGTCATCACGCCTCGGGTGCTTTTTGTATCGATGGTTCGAACATCGATACGGCGCTGCGAGGCAAAACATTATTCAAATTTACCTCTTCAGTATACCACAAACCCGCTCTACAAGCAATCTTATCCCCATTTTAGACAGGAGGTTTTTTGCATGAAATTCGATTCTAATGGTTGGCTTGATGAAGCTATCGAGATTGACTATCTCAACAAGTCGATGGACAGGCAAGGCCATAATATCACTCATTTGGTGGTTCATGGAACTGCCGGGGGATCGTCTGCTCAGGGCATTGCCAACTACTTTGCGACCAGCGACGTTGATGCTTCTGCTCATATTGAGGTAGATCAAGCTGGTGTCATTGCCCAGGGGATTCCTCTCTCTCTAGCGGCCTGGGCAAACGGTGTTATAGGCGCGGGACATGCATCCTACATTCGAGAGGACATTAATCCCAATCTCTATACGGCATCAATTGAGTTCGTTAAAGCGTCAACAGATAATTCAGATGCTTTGACGCCTATTCAGCAGCAAAAGGGCTTTGAGCTTATCAAGTGTATCTGTGATACATATAACATCCCTAAACGGGCTGGAGATGCAAACGGCGGTATTATTCGCCATGCAGACATAGACCCGGTGAACCGGGCGAGGTGCCCGGGTGCATTTAATTTTGACGCACTTTGGAATTATCTATCAGGAGGAACAACACCAGTGTCACAACAACCAACAGCACAACAGGATGCAGAAGCGCGACTCTGTTGGGCTAGCTTCTTCGTCACGATTGGGCAGAAACCACCAGCCACAGGGACCGGCATCTTTACCACCTGGCTCTCAGACTGGGTGAATCATGGCAAGCAGTATGGACCTCCGATCACGCATGAATACGACTCCAGTGACTGGAATGGCAATCATATCGTCTGTCAAGAATTTGCACACGCAAGATGCGAGTGGAGTGCAGGATCGGCAACTTGGTATGGTCCTAACGGCAAGATTTAGAGGTGGCTCATGCCAACTGAAATCGAACTTCTTACGCAGCTTGCACAAGAAAACGCTCGCAAGCTTGACCAACTCATCCACGACTTGCCAGAGCACTACGTGGATGAGCGGAGACATGCTGAGATATCACGTCGTGTTGATGGACTCGAAGCTCATGTGCAGAAGATCGACGACACAATCAGCGGTCTTCACAATAGCAGCATGGCGTGGGTTAACGATGCCATACGAGCGGTTGTCAGGGAAATCACCGATGAAGGAAAGGCGATGCGTCAAGATGTGACTGATCTCAGCCTTTCTACAAATAAAGCAATCAGCGACATGCAAACGGCGTTTTACCGCACAATCGTGATGTCTGTTGCGTTGCCTATTGTCGTTGCAACGATTATCGAAGTTATTACACACTTTGTGTGGAAGTAGCAATAGATGCAAAGAACGAATTAGGGAGGCATTACGGCTAAAGAGGAAAGAAGAGGATTACCTGTGAAAACACCACAAGACTCGACACTTTTAGCTCAGACGATAATAAGCTCTATCGCTTTTATTGCACTCTCTGTGCTTATTATCTATGCATTGATATATCACAATACATCTATCATCCCTTATGCGCTTCTTGGAATGGCAACAATCTATGCGCATTGGACTCCTTCACCTGCTCAGCAGAGTCTGTTTACATCGCTGATACAGCAGATAACACCTATACTTACATCTCTTGCACAACCACCTACGAGCGATACCACACAACCAATGAAGCCAGTAGCGCCCAAAGAGCCTACACAGCAAAGCTAAGGAGGGAGGGTCAGGAGTTGGATAATGCGATTTTCAGGAGAGCTGAGGAAGAATGAAGGCAATAAAAAAGAGGGTAGGCTAGAACATATAGCCTACCCTCTTTCGTAGCTATAACGATCAGGCAATCATCTGAAGTAATCCGTTAGCAATCTGCTGAGGGTCAGTCTGACTCCCAAAAGTTCTCACCTCAACATGTCCTGGGTTCTGGTCTGCTGCTGATTGGTAATCCTTCAGCGCATTATCATGTTCACTGCCATATCCCAAGATAGCAAGCTCAACATAGATATTTCCACCCAACGATTTGAGAAGCTGAGCGAACTGATGGAAGTCTCTTGCTTCACCATCGGTGACAATCAATGCCAGTAGCTTAGGCCGTGCAGACGCTGGCTTACTTCCAAACTCGTCAGCATAGACCTCCATGAGCTTATTCCACCCTGGCATGATGAGTGTTCCACCATCCCAGACAATATGCTCCCATTTTGTTCTGAGGTTGCCAGGATTAAGATCCTCAATATCGGTTGCTTGCCCATTGGCGAAGGTAACAGTTCTGAGCCCACCGCCACTTTCCTCATGAGCAGCTTCGCTATCCTCTTTAGCTAATGCTTCTACTACGATACTAATGGCCTCCTGGATTACCGTCTTACGTGCCGTGCTAGTGGACCCTGAAGCAGGCCAATTCATAGATCCGGTAACGTCAAGCAAGAGCATAGGCTCTTTACCTGCAACGGGCATAGTTGTTGGGTCAAATGACATAATAATACTCTCCTCTTTATTTGTTGACAAATACTCATTTCAATATACTAAATACTATATCTATCAACGAATGTACGTCAATATATATAGTACTTTTTCCTTCAGCCGTACAAACGAACAATCTGCCAACATATCAAATATCCCCTACTTCCCATGTGACACAAGCGACAACATAACATTGACTCCCCACACTGCCAATCCCACATAAAGCGCGAATATGCACAGAAATATCACAATAGGCCACCATGAGAATATAGGCACATCTTGCCTTGTTCTAGCATCTCGCATGTTTTTTGTTATCGTCTCATACTCGTCATAGTGTACCTTGTGCTCCATAAGCTGTTCCTGGTGATGGGCAGGCATTTGCACGGTATGCATCTTATCAGTATCAGATGTAAGGTATTCCATCACGTCCTTGTTAAACCTGAACTGTGGACTATTTTCCATTGGCATCTTCTAGCATATAAAATAATATTATAACAGCACATATACAGCCTAATAGGCACAATATAATTATAACATATAATAAAGCATTTGTCACCTATCATTATGGTCTTCTTTTGAAGCCATACCTGCCTCATATCCATCATCCCATCCTTCTTTATATGCAGCTACAGCAATAATCATAATCAATGTCACAAGCACAATATAATATATAATATCCCAAAGCATGTCAGACCTCGCAAATAGCCATTACGTCGCATTTCATAACCTCATCCGCAAGAGCGTACGGAATGCGTGCTTTCAAGTCTTTTGTCACGTAGCATCCATTTGTATCCTTAATACTTGTTCTCATGGCAAGATATCGCAAAGGCTCTATGATGATACGGTATGGATATTTACCCGTCTCTCTCAGGCACTCTTGTACCGCTTCTTCTATGAGTTGCAGCGTATGTTTTTGTGAGTCTTTCCTCTCGAAGCACAGCACCTCTTCTTGTGGCTCTGACATCTGGATAGGTGCTTGGACATCGATTTGAGGCGTGAGGACCTGGGCTACCATTTTGTCCGTTACCAGTGGAGGACTCTTCGGCATAGCTGGCATAAGCATGGTGTGCATATCAGCTACGTCAATGGGCGAGGTGAAGGACTGCTCAGCTTCTAATCTTTTCTTGCCATCTTCTTCTGCTTTTACATTTCGAATAAAGTCTTTATTGTTCATGCTGTCTGTACTCTGTTTCCATCGTCTAACTTCTTCTTCTGTCATGCGTATACCGTCTAAGCTTCCCGTCTTTCTACGTCCTGCAAACATTCCAGGTCTGTATCCTTCTAACTCTTGCTTTTGCCTGATTTCCATCATGATACGCTCCTTTGCTCTTACATCCTGACATACGATTGACCTTATAATTGATGAGATAAAAATGGCCGTATCCGAATGAGCACGGCCAAATAGACGGGATACTAACGTTTGTCATGAGATTTGTGGGTCTCGACGGGCTGCGTCTCCAGTAGTTTATCGAGAGTCGTACGTTTGATGCGGTACGCTTGACGCTTATTTCTGTGAGGTAAAACCACGGCTTCAAGTACCGCTGCTTTCACCCAGCGCCGAACTGTTGTGTCGTCCACACGAAGCCTCTTTGCGACTTCACGTACGGTCAGTAATTCTTCAGTTTCCATCTATAATCTCCTTTTATTTCAAATGGCACACAAAATAGAGTTGCACCTATTGCCCTAATAAGATAGCACCTATCTGCACAAAAGTCAACCGGACAAGCATTTGTGCTATAATGGGCACATCTTACACAGAAAGGGGTATCCACTCACCACTAAACACATCTATCATGTACAGAAACGCGCTATCGGCAAGTAGCGCGTTTTGTATTCTACCTCATCAGAAGTCCTTTCTTTCCTCCCCATGTCCTTTAGACATGGGGTACTTGACCTCTAGCACTTGCCCTAGTTGCTGCCTCACTGACTCAGACGGCCTGAGCCTGCCAGCTTCAAAATTCACTATAGAGCTATGCGTCATCTTGCCGCCCCTGTCATTCTCAATCATGCCAGCTAATGCCCGTGTTGATAACCCCTTGGCAACACGGGCATTTTTCAGCTTTTGCCCATACTTTCTATCATCCTCTGATATTTTCTTCTTTTCTTCATCCACTCCTTCACGCTCAGGATAAGCTTTTAGGATATCAGCTATCCTCTTTCTTGCAATATCATTTCCCGTAGGTATATCATCACATTTCAGACAGTACTTCTTTTCGTGATAATACATGAGCAATCGGCATCCACAGTAGAAGCACGCTCTCTCTTGAGATGCCCTGAACGGCGTACCGACTCTGACGGCACTCTTGAGTTGGATGAGCAGAGCATCAAGTTGCTTATCAAATGCTTCTTTTGATCGTGACAACCTGTAATTCCTCCTGCAAGAAAGATACTCGTTTCGTTCCCATCGTATGTTTGCGGTGCTTCGACGTATTGCATTTTAACAATAGGAGATAGAGAGTGTCACTCCTTTTAGTTCGATGCTTCTAGAACGCGTCAGGATGGCCGAGAAACGGGCTTTAAATTTGAGACCTAATCACGGACGTTTTAATGGGGTCCGCCTACCTGACGTGCTACAGAGACGATGCTACGGGTACATTCCGATGGTGTCGACAATCCTAGCCAACAATCCCACTGCCATCGCCCTTTTTCTCTGGCAAAAGCTCCGAGATATCTACCGATAATGCTCTTGCTATCTTGAAAAGCACATGTATTGATACAGCTTGTCTTCCTGCCTCAATATTGACAATTGACGTTCTAGCTAAGTCTACCTCTTGCGCTAGATCTTTCTGCTCAAATCCAAGTGCTTTGCGCTCAGTCCGTATGAGCATAGATAGCTTTCTCGTCCAAAGTCTGTGGACTAGACCTCCTGCTCAGGTAACGCTATCTCATCCAGAGTGATCAACTCTCTCTTGAGCATCCAGATAACGAGCTGCATACGACACTCTAGGCCAAGCGTTACAAACATCTTGGTGATATGCTCACCAACTACAGGCCGCGCAATGCCAAGATCACGAGCTATTTCTTTGTTACTCTTGAACTGAGCTATAAGCATGGCAATTTGCACTTGACGCTCTGACAGCTCAGGACAAATCAATGAACTGTAGTACCTCATACTATCTCCTCACTTCCAAATAGCATCATTTGCTGCTTAGGGCTTGATAGCTCTTTTTCGATCTTCTGCTCATATTTGGGTTGCGCAATTTGCCAGATATATTGTCGCTGCGTGAGACCAGATTGGTGAAACGCCTCCCTGCCGCGTGCTCTCAGTCCATTCCAGGCCGCGCTATCAACGCTCACCACCTGTTCAGGCATAGCTATCTTGTTCTGCAGAAAGCCAAGCTTGACGCCCCATAGATGGATAGGCACGTCTCCCAGCTCGGTAACGACCGTCTCTACAACCTGCCTAATCATTTCAGTCGAAGCGCGTTTGCACAGCGTCCCTATGCCGACTCTGAATGCGCTATCAGGTCCGTAGCGCATTCTCATCTCGTCTATAAATGGCTTCATCTCCCTAGCATGCCTCCGGTAGTCTGAGGCTTGCCATCCCTGCA
>WNFA01000842.1_pt1 | contig 34845 bp, 32 predicted proteins | sample 5400481 | NCBI WGS metagenome assembly WNFA01 (sample SAMN13153340, study PRJNA577476) | soil metagenome | isolation source: 120 cm saprolite under Douglas fir tree site 2 hole 1 replicate 2 | place: USA:California | collected 2015-04-18 | reverse complement strand
AACGGCTCCATTTCGCGGATGTGCTGGGTCGAGGGACGCGCTTGTCCCCGCCGGTATCTCTCCGTGTTGCCTTCGCACGTGCGCGCCAACCTCTTCGGCAGCGACTAGTTGTTTTCTCCTCGACACTTTTGGTTCCGACAGGGCTAAAGCCCGTCCAAATTTCGGGCTAACGCGGCACCGAAGGGCCGCTCTTCCACAGTCGGATTAACCAAACACTAATCACTAATCACTAACCACTAAACACTAACCACTAGTCACTGGTTCTAGGAGAAACTGCCATGACCACCAAGACACTGACTGCCGGCCCCAAGCTCAAGACTGCGATCCCGGGGCCCAATGCCAAGCGCATCGTCGCGGGCGATGAGAAGTACATTTCGCCGTCCTACACTCGTTCCTACCCGCTTTGAAGATGTGGATGGCAACGAGTTCTTCGATTTTTCCGCGGGCATCGCCGTGACCTCGACTGGCCACTGCCACCCGGAGGTGGTCGCAGCTATTCAGAAGCAGGCGGGCGAACTGATTCACATGTCGGGTACCGACTTTTATTACGAGAGCATGGTGACGCTCGCCGACCGCCTCTCGAAGATCGCGCCCATGCCCGGGCCGCACAAGATTTACTACGGCAACTCCGGGACGGAAGCCATAGAGTGCGCCCTGAAACTGGCGCGCTATCACACCAAGCGGCAGCAGGTGATCGCGTTCTTCGGAGCGTTCCACGGACGCACCATGGGCGCGCTTTCGCTCACGGCTTCGAAGCCGCAGCAGAAGCGGCGTTTCGCGCCGCTGGTCCCGGGCGTAACCCACGTGCGTTATCCCGATGTGTATCGCGGCTGCGAAGGCGGACCGAAGGACGCCGAAACGTTTGGTCTCGGCTGCGCGCGCTTCATCGAAGACAAGCTCTTCAAGACGACGCTTGCTCCCGAAGAAGTCGCGGCCATTTTCGTCGAGCCGATTCAGGGCGAGGGCGGATACGTCGTTGCTCCGAACGTCTTCATGCAGGAACTGCGGCGCATTTGCGACAAGCACGGCATCCTGCTGGTGGTGGACGAAGTCCAGTCGGGCATCGGCCGCACCGGCAAGTGGTGGGCGGTCGAACACACAGGCGTGCATCCTGACATCGTGTGCAGCGCTAAGGGGATTGCCTCCGGTATGCCACTGGGAGTCGTCATCAGCAAGGCTGAAGTCATGGACTGGATTCCCGGTTCCCACGCCTCAACCTTCGGCGGCAACCCGGTTTGTATCGCCGCTGCGCTCGCCACTCTCGATGTAGTCGAAAAAGAGGGTCTCCTCAGGAATTCGCAGGAAGTCGGTGACTACATGCGGAACAAGATGGCGGACTGGCCGAAGAAGCACAAGATCGTCGGCGATGTTCGCGGTCGGGGACTGATGATCGGCGTTGAAATCGTGAAAGACCAGAAGACTCGCGAGTACGCTCCCCAGGAGCGCGATCGCATTGTCGAACTCGCGTTCGATCGCGGCATCCTTTTCCTCGGCTGCGGCCCGAGCACAGTTCGCATCTCGCCGCCGCTGATCGTCACCAAGGACGAAGCTGACGTGGCTATCGACGCGCTCGAAGAGTCGATCGCCATCGTCGAGAAAAACGCGTAGTTGCCGGAGGTGTTGCGATGTGGAACGGAAAAGTTGAGTCGATCCACATCGCCTCAGCCGCTCAAGGGGCGGTGCAGGCTCTAGATCGTGCGGTTCTGAGTCCCGGCGTCGGGCTGGAAGGAGATCGTTACGCCCTCAAGCAGGGCACGTTCTACAAGCCCGAGCCGGATTTCGAACTCACGCTGATCGAGGCGGAGGCGATTGAGGCGCTTCGTCGCGAATATGACATCGAACTCGCCGCGGGCGATGCTCGCCGCAACATCGTCACTCGCGACGTGCCGCTGAATCATTTGGTGGGGAGGGAGTTTTTGATCGGCGACGTCCGCGTCCGCGGCATTCGCCTGTGTGAGCCGTGTGATCACCTACAGAGGGTCACGGGCAAGCATGTCATCAAGGGCCTGCGCCATCGCGGCGGTTTGCGCGCGCAGATCCTCACGCAAGGAACGATCCGCGTCGGGGATTCAGTAACGCCCTCTGTGTAGAAACGCGGCGGCAATAGCTGGTAAGTCGCAACTGCTGCATTCGCGTCTCATCTAATTCCTAAACCGGCTTCAACCAGACATTTGAGGAACGCGCGATGCCACGCTTCACAACTCGCACTCTCGTTGCTCTCGGAGTCGCCCTCGTCTTGTGGGCGTCGGCCTTCGCCGGGATTCGTGCTGGACTCCGGGCTTACTCGCCCTCACATCTCGCGATCCTTCGCTTCCTGGTGGCATCGTTCGTGCTCGCGATTTATGCGGCGGTCGCGCACTTTCGCCGTCCCGAGGTACGCGATCTTCCCGGGTTGGCTCTCACCGGGCTTATCGGGATCACCTTCTACAACATTGCGCTGAACTACGGCGAAACGCGCGTCACCGCCGGCGCCGCAAGTCTGCTGATCGCCTCGGTGCCCATCTGGACTGCGCTCTTCGCTCGCTTCACGCTAAACGAAAAGCTGACTGCTCTGGGATGGTTCGGTGTGTTCCTAAGTTTCGCTGGCGTTGCGCTGATCGCCAGAGGAGAGGGAGAAGGTATCCGTCTTTCACCACAAGCGCTGGTCATCCTGTCAGCAGCGCTCACTTCCTCGGTCTACATGATCATGCAGAAGCATTATCTAGGGAGATACAGCGCGCTCGAATTCACGGCCTACTCGATCTGGTTTGGAACTTTGCTGATGTTGCCCTTCGGCAGTGGTTTCCTGGAATCCCTCCGTTCCGCGCCGGTCGCGGCAACATTGTCGGTGATATACCTCGGAATTTTCCCGGGAGCATTAGCCTACGTCGCGTGGGCTTACGTGCTATCGCATGGTACGGCCGGACGCACCGCCACCTTGCTCTACCTGATCCCGGTCATGGCCATCGGGATTGCCTGGATCTGGTTGGGAGAGGTGCCGCGGTGGATCTCTCTCCTCGGAGGAGCCATCGCGCTGGCGGGAGTGGTGCTGGTGAACACGAGGGGGAAAGAGTTGCCGCAGGAGGTGGGGAGAAATGTACCGGATGCCGCGTGACCGCCGTCACATCAGGCTAACATCGCTCCCTCTATAGTGAGTTGGGTTATATCTCCACTCCCATGTTTGGCGGACGCCTCACGCAAGCCACGCTGCGAGCACTCGACTGGATAGCTGGCCGCACGCTTCCGCCAGACGACCTGCCTGCGCACCAGCGCACCGGCCGTCGCGGCGAAGAAGCGGCCTACTTCTACCTTCAGCGGAAGGGCTATGTCATCATTGCCCGCAACTACCGTTCTCCACATCATCGCGGAGAACTCGACCTCGTCGGATGGGACAAGGACACTCTCTGTTTTATCGAGGTCAAGACCCGCACCACGCGCGACGTAAAGCCAGCCGAAGCCGCCGTTGATCACGACAAGCAAAGAGAATTGCGGCTGGTGGCACGCGACTTCCTGCGCCAGATGCCACCCTCGTGCCAGTGGCGCTTCGACGTGCTGGCCGTATACTACGAATCGCACCGCCCTGGATCTACGTTCGAGCTGTTTCAAAATGCCTTTTCGGTGTCGTACAATCACTGACTTGCACGCTCCACAGGACAGGAAAGCCCTTACTGAAAGGATTTAGTACGTGCCCGAGTTAAGAAAAGACCCCATCGTGGGACGGTGGGTCATTATTTCCACCGATCGCGCCAAGCGGCCCACCGACTTTGTGCGCGAACCGGTGAAGATCAAGGGCGGAGGTTTTTGTCCTTTCGATTACGGGAATGAGAGCAAAACTCCGCCGGAAATTCTGGCCTATCGTCCGAGCACGAACGGGGCCACTGCTCAGAAGGACAGTCCCGGCTGGACGGTGCGCGTGGTGCCCAACAAGTTTCCGGCTCTCGGAATCGAAGGCGACCTGAACAAGCAAGCCGAAGGTATGTTCGACAAGATGAATGGCATCGGCGCCCACGAGGTCATCATCGAAACGCCCGATCACAACGCGACTCTGGCGACCTTGCCTTCGCGACGGATCGAAGATGTGCTGTGGGCTTTCCGCGATCGCATTCTTGACCTCAAGAAGGATCGCCGCTTCAAGTACATCCTGATCTTCAAGAATCATGGCGAAGCGGCCGGAGCTTCGCTCGAGCACTCCCATTCGCAGTTGATTGCCTTGCCGATTCTGCCCATTTACGTGGTCGAGGAACTTCAGGGAGCCAAGCAGTATTACATCTACAAGGAGCGCTGCGTTTTCTGCGACATCATCCGCCAGGAGACCGAAAGTGGAATCCGGGTAGTGGCGGAAAATGAAGACTTCATGACGCTCGCTCCCTACGCTCCGCGGTTCCCTTTCGAGACTTGGATCCTTCCCAAGCGACACGAATCCGCCTTCGAGAACTCGTCCTCACATATGTTCGAGAATCTCGCCAAGGCACTGAAGTTGCTGCTGATGAAGGCCGACCGCGTGCTCGATAATCCGCCCTACAACCTGGTGATTCATTCCTCACCCGCGCAGGACCCCAACAACGAGCACTACCACTGGCACATCGAGTTCATGCCCAAGCTGACCAAGACTGCCGGATTTGAATGGGGGACGGGATTCTACATCAATCCCACGCCACCGGAAGAGGCCGCGAAGTTTCTGCGCGAAGCCAGCGTAGAGGAGCCTGTGCCCGCGACCGTCCGCTAAAAACAAAAGCTGAAAGGTCTGTTTGAGTTGCTGGCGCCACCGGTAGTCGCGTCCCTTCCGCCCGGTTGATTCACGGAAATAAACCGAAGAAAAAGAGGCACGGTGTCGAGCCGTGCCTTCCAGGAGGACATCCTAATTGCGGCGATTGCGGGCCGTGCTACTTCCCCGTGGAAGCTCCGGCCAGCCCGTACTGGCCGTCCCCATTGCTCTTCCTGTCATGGGAAGTGGCTTCGTTCCCGCAGCGCCTTGCACCGAGACTATGGCGCCCCTACCAGGTAGATGTCATCGGGGTGTAAAAGGTTTGTTATATGGAGGGATGAACGACACAAAACGGAAGTACACAGCCCGCAGAGGAGCGCTGTTTGGGTTCTAGGAGTTGAGTCTGGCGGTCATTTCAGCCTTGGGTGCGGTCGAGAAACTCCGTGTGCCAGGCCATCTGGATGGCCTCCAGTTTTCCCTCGTTGGATTTCTTCGGGTCGTCCTTGAAGTCGGGGAGTTCGATCACATGCTTGTGCAAGTCCGTGAAGCGAACCGTAAGCGGATCGATTTCGGGATGCGCCTCGGACAGCAGAATGCCGATATCTTCGGCGTCGTCCCAGGTGAGTTGCTTCGGCATGTAAGCTCCTAACTTAGCAATCGGCAGTCAGCATTCAGCACTTAGCCAGACCTGTACCCTGAAAGGCCGATCACACAGTGAGCCCAGAAATCCTGGCAAGAACAAGCTAAGTGCTAAGTACCAACTGCTGCTCTTAATGTGTTTCCGAAACGTAGTTCCGATTCCATGCCGGGATCTCTACCACAACCTTGCCCGGTTTGTTGATCACAGCCTGGCATCCCAGGCGCGAGTTCAATTGCAGGTCGGCAGCCATATCGAGTTTGTCGGCTTCGTCGTCTTCCATCTCGGAGATCAGGTCCGCGCCCTCCTTGACCCAGATGTGACACGTCGTGCAGGCACAATTTCCGCCACAGGCGTGATCGAGATGGACGCCAAAGTTCAGCGCCACGTCGAGCAGTGACTCTTCTTTGCCGTGATCCTTGTAGGCAAGTTTGCCGTGCTCGAATGTGACGGTCTTGCCTTCGGGAAGAAACGTGACTTCAACCGTGTTTTCGCCGGGGGAATCCACCGTCGCCGCTCCACTGCCTTGCGTTTTATGCTCCGCCATCACTGCTCCTGAAAAGTATATGTGCTAATCGCTTTCCTGAGACCTGAGACCTGCTTCACTCAAACTCCGCCTTCGCCACCGGATGTCCGGCCTGCGGCCCTTCGCCCAGATCAGTGTCATCCATTGTTTTGCCTTTGAGTGCCGTGGACACGGCGGTGTCCATCATCATCTCCGCAAGACTCATGGTAGCTTCGTTGAGCACGTCGATACCTTTGCGGATAGCCTGGTAGTCGTCGCCATCTTTGACAGCGACCAGCGCCTTTTCGAGGGTCTCGATCCGCCGGCGTTCATCGCTGGTGAGTGCACGCCAGGCCTCGTTCCTTTTTCCTTTGGCCAGAGCTGCGAGGATCGTCTCGCTTTCGCGGCGCGCCTCGATGACCTGCCGCTGCCGGAAGTCTTCTTCCGCGTAATCGTAAGACTCGAGCAGCATGCTTTCGACTTGCTCGTCGGTCAGGCCGTAGCTGGGTTGAACCTCGATCTGGGCTTCTTTCCCACTGCGCTGTTCGCGCGCTGAGACCTGCAAAATGCCGTTCGCGTCGATCAGGAACTTGACTTCAATTCGCGGCAGGCCTGCGGGCATGGGCGGAACGCCTTTCAGGTCAAAGCGCGCCAGCGACCGGCAATCACGCGCGAGTTCGCGCTCGCCTTGAAGAACATGAATTGCAACGTTCGTCTGCCCGTCCACCTGGGTGGTGTAGTGCTGCGTCGCGGACGCCGGCACTGTCGAATTGCGCAGGATGATCTTGTCGGTCACGCCGCCTGCAACTTCGATCCCGAGAGATAGCGGCGTCACGTCGAGCAGCAGCATTTCTTTCGTGATTTCAGATCCGCCGCCCAGGATGTGGGCCTGTACTGCCGCGCCTAGCGCCACCACTTCATCGGGATTCAGATCAGTGTGCGGCGTGCGGCCAAACAGGTCTTCGACCAGTTGTCGGACTTTCGGAATTCGCGTCGATCCACCCACCAGCACGACTTCATCAATCTGCTCGGGCTTGAGGCCCGCGTCTTTCAATGCTTGCTTGGTGGGTGCGACCGTCCGCTGGACGACGGGCTCGATCAACTGCTCAAACGCATCGCGGGTGATCTCCCGCTGATAGCTCTGACCGCCGGGCAACTCAACATCAAGCTTCACCGAAGGCTCGGACGAAAGGGCAATCTTTGCCTCGATGACCGCCTTGCGAATGCGAGCCACGGCCTCGCCGTTGCGCCGAACATCGAGCTTTAAGTCTCCTTGAATGTCATCGAGGGCGATTGTGATCAGGAGATTGTCGATGTCGTCGCCGCCGAGATGGGTGTCGCCGTTGGTGGCGATCACTTCAAAGATGCCGTCGTGCAGTTTGAGAATCGAAATGTCGAACGTGCCGCCACCCAGGTCGTAAACCGCGACGATGCCGTTTTTCTTCTTGTCCAGTCCGTACGCAAGCGAAGCCGCAGTCGGTTCGTTCACCAGGCGCAGCACATCGAGTCCAGCAATGCGCCCGGCGTCTTTCGTCGCCTGCCGCTGTGCATCGTTGAAGTAGGCGGGGACTGTAATTACGGCCTTGGTAACCGGTCCGCCGAAAAATCGTTCCGCATTCCGCTTGAGCTGACGCAGTACATACCCGGAAAGTTCTGGTGGAGTATAAGTCCGCTCGCCCACCTTGATACGCAGCACTTCTCCCGGTTGGATATCATCGGCGAGGCGGAAGGGGAAGAACTTGAGTTCTTCCTGAATGTCTTCGACGCCCCGTCCCATCAGACGTTTGACGGAATAAACTGCCCGCTCCGGCGTCTCGATCAAATACTTGCGAGCAGCGTTGCCGACGATGATCCGGTTCTTCTCGTCGAGCGCAACCACCGAGGGCACCAGGTTCAGCCCATCTTCGCCCGGAATAACGGCAGGGGTCTCCCCTTGCATGTAGGCTACGAGAGAATTCGTGGTGCCGAGATCGATACCGACAATTTGATCAGAAGCCATTTTGAGAACAATTGCAGAAGTCAGAAGTTAGATTGCAGAAGTAAACGCAAAAAACGTACTCTTCAATCTGACTTCTCACTTCTGATTTAGCCTTCCAACGCTTCATTCACGTCCCTTACCAGATTCTGCACATAGTTTCTGCGATTCAGAACGTCCACCATGTGGTCGCGAACCTTGAGGCGCTCTTGCTCCGCTCCACCGTTGACCGCCTTATCCCACTTGTCCCAATCCGACTTGAGTTCGGCGAGCAGCGCGTCATGTTTCTCTTCCAGCGACAGCTTTGCCTTGCCGATCTCCTCGAGCAGCGCCGGATCGTCTTCGCCCATCTTCTTCTGGGTCCGGAGTTCCTCCAGATGCATGTTCAGCTCGAAGACTTCTTCTAGAAGATCTGGAGGCACGACCTGCTTCTTCAATTCCCCTGTTGTGCGCGCTTTCTCAGTCGCCTCCTTCGACTGTTCTTCGAGCTCCACGCCCTCCAGGCGCAGCAAGTATTCCGTGCGCTTGATCGGATCTTTCAGCGTGCGGTACGCGTCGTTGAGCAGCGAACTTTGTTGCAGGCTCCACTCCCGCTCCTGGCTTTCGGCCTGCGCGGATATGTCCGGGTGCAACCGGCGGCTGAGCGCGTAGAACTCCTTTTCGAGCGCGGCCGTATCCAGGTTCAGCTTCTGCGGGAAGCCGAAGAACGTGAAGTAGTCCACCGGAACCGGCGGCTGTACTTTGCCGCAAGCGCTACAGAAGTGGACGGCCCGCATGGTGCCGCACGACCAGCAACTCGAGGTCTCATCCCCTGGCATGACCACCGACGATTTGGATTCTGAACTCGGCATAAAAAATTGGGGCGGGCGCACGGCCCGCCCCTGTTCACCGGTTGTGTAGAGCCGGATCTTTGCCCGGCAACGGGTCAGAGACCCATGGCTACACGAGCTAGGCTGAGAACGAAGTGCCGCAGCCGCAGGATTTGGACGAATTCGGATTCACGAACACGAAACCCTGCTGCATCAGCGTTTCCTGGTAATCCAGAACCATCCCGTGCAGATAGATGAACGACTTTGGGTCCACGAACACGCGCACATCGCCGAACTGAAACACGCGGTCCCGCTCGCGCGGTTGCGTATCAAAGCGGATGTTGTAACTCAGTCCCGAGCACCCGCCACCCTGCACGCCCAGACGAAGACCGCCTTGTTCGACAGACACGCCTTCCTTCTCCATCGCCGAGCGCACCCTTGCGATCGCCTTGTCGGTGATCTGGATGCCTTTGACGGGAGCCGCGGACGCGGATTGGTCTTTAACGGCTTGGTCCATGATTGATTCTAATCTCTCGTCGCCGCATCTCCGCGGCGGGAGACGGGGCAAGCCCCGTCTCTACCGAGAGTTCATTTACTGCGCCGCCTGCACACCCACGGGCTTGGTCGCTTCCTGCTTCTTCTTCCAGTCGCCGATCGCCGCACGGATGGCGTCCTCAGCCAGCACCGAGCAGTGAATTTTCACCGGGGGCAGCGCGAGTTCCTTGACGATCTCGGTGTTCTTGATCGCCAAAGCCTCGTCGATGGTCTTGCCCTTCACCCATTCGGTGGCGAGCGAGGAAGAGGCGATGGCCGAGCCGCAGCCGAAGGTCTTGAACTTCGCGTCTTCAATCACGCTGGTTTCGGGATTGACCTTGATTTGCAACTTCATGACGTCGCCGCACTCGGGCGCGCCAACCAGGCCGGTGCCCACGTCCGTGCTGGACTTGTCCATCGAACCCACGTTCCGTGGATGGTTGTAGTGGTCAATCACTTTATCGCTATAGGACATTTCAATCTCCTTGCTCCAATTTCAGAACTAGAATCTCTCGATCAAACTCTTAGTGCGCTTCTGCTGCCCACTTCACACTCTTCAGGTCAACGCCTTCTTTCGCCATCTCGTAGAGCGGCGACAGTTCACGCAGCCTTTCGACAGTCTCGACAACACGATCTGCCACGTAATCGATCTCCGCCTCGGTGTTGAAGCGGCCGATGCCGAACCGGATCGAACTGTGGGCAAGATCGTCTCCCGTGCCCAAGGCCTTCAATACATAAGATGGTTCCAGCGTCGCGGAGGTGCAGGCCGAACCACTCGAAACCGCAATATCATTGATACCCATCAGCAGTGACTCGCCTTCGACATACGCAAAGCTGATGTTCAGGTTGCCGGGAAGACGGTGTTCAGTCGAACCGTTGATGTAGACCTCGTCCAGCCGGCCCATGATCTTGTCGCGCAGGCGATCGCGCAGGCCGGAAATCTTGACCGATTCCTGTGGCATATCTTCCAGTGCGAGGGCGCATGCTTTGCCGAGTCCCACAATGCCTGGGACGTTGAGCGTTCCGGAACGCATGCCCCGTTCGTGGCCGCCGCCGTCAATGATCGGTACCAGTTGCACGCGCGGATTCTTGCGCCGCACATAAAGGGCTCCCACGCCTTTCGGGCCATATAGCTTGTGCGCGGTAATCGACGCGACATCAATATTCATCTTGTTGACGTCGACCGGAATTTTGCCGATGGCCTGCACCGCATCGGTGTGGAAGATCACGCCGCGTTCGCGGCAGAGTTTGCCGATTTCAGCCAGCGGCTGCACGACGCCAATCTCATTGTTCGCCGCCATGATCGTCACCAGGATCGTCTTGTCATCCATGGCGCGCTTCAGGTCGTCGAGATCAACCAGGCCGTCCTTCTGCACCGGCAGATAGGTGACTCGAAAGCCGCCCTTCTCCAGATGCTTGCAGGTATCGAGCACCGCCTTGTGTTCGGTGACCGCAGTGATAATGTGGTTGCCCTTCTCGCGGTACATCTCCGCGACGCCCTTAATGGCCAGGTTGTCGCTCTCGGTGGCGCCCGAGGTGAAGATGATCTCTTTCGCGGTCGCTCCGATCAGCTTCGCAATCCGTTCACGCGACAACTCGACGGCTTCTTCCGCCACCCATCCGAACGGATGATTGCGGCTGGCCGCGTTGCCGAACTTCTCCATGAAATAGGGCAGCATCTCTTCGAGCACCCGCGGGTCGAGTTGCGTTGTCGCATGGTTATCCATGTAGATCGGCAGCTTGATGCCGTTCGCAGTCGTGCGCTGCACAGTTTCCTGGGTGGCTGGGGGTGCCGTCTTTACATCCGTGCTCATGATTGCTGTTCTCCTTACTCGCTTACTAGCAAGATGCTGGCGCTATCCTATCCGTTACAGATATCCATCAAACAATCGTTACCAGATCCGCCGGTTTCTTGACCTCAACGGTTTCCGGCTCTTCCCGCATGTGCGAGATCTTGATTCTCTTCAGCACCTGCTCGATGCTTTCATTCACCTTGCGCAGCGGCTCGCGAATGGTGCAGCGATCGGTCTGGTCGCACTCGCCGCGTACCGTTACGCACGATGTAATGAACAGCGGCCCGTCAATCGCCTGGATCACTTCAAACGCCGAAATTGTGTTCGGGTCCCGCGCCAGCGTATAGCCGCCGTTGATACCGTGTTGCGACCGCAGCAAGCCGGCTTTCGCCAGCCGTTGCAGGATCTTCGCCAAGGCTTCCTGAGGAATCCCGTAGGCTTCCGCTACGTCCTTGGCACTGCACGCACCCTTCGGTGCGCTCTCGGCGAGGTGCTTCATCGCCATCAGTCCGTAGTCGGCTTTTTTCGTCAGCTTCAGCATAGAACGAATGCCGACCTATATGGTCGGATAGATTGCCGACTGATTTGGTCGCATTTATATTCTAACGCTGGTCCCTGCTTCCCGCAAGGTCGATCAGGCAACGGAGTTATTTTGCAATTGAACGGCAACTTTCGACAGGTGAGTAGTTTAGCGACTTTTTCCAGGAGGTAAGCGCGGTCAGGGTCCGCAGGCACTTGACATCCTGAGCCAGCGTTCTAAAATACGGCCATTTTCCGGTGAATGAACGGAAGCGCTCTCTGGGAACGAGAAAAGCCCGGAACTTATGACGACGAGCCAGCCGCCTCAACCCCCTGCCAGAACCATCCGAGAGCAGTGCAAGCATCCCCGGGTGCAGATCGTCGCCCGCGACGAAGACGCCGAGTACGTGGAATGCAAGGAATGCGGCGACGTCTTCGAATCCAGCGAACTCAAGGACATGGCGCTGGAAGAAACTAAAGGTGCCGACGAAGAAGTTTAGTCTGCGAGGTATCTTGTGAGCATCTCTGTCCAATGTCACTCATAGTACTGGCTGCTCTCGGTTATCTTGTCTCGCCTGTGCTGTTAATTTGCGGTTGGGCACAATGGGTTCGTCAGCCCAAACTTAAAACTGCGCTCTCGATCCTTTCTCTTGTCGGCTTTGTTCTTGCCACTGTATCTGCCTTATTCGCCATCTCGGCGGTAGCGTATGCCCAGATGCACCGCTTCCCACATTCCGACCCGACGCTCATCCGGATATATCGAACGGGACTGCTGCTCTCCCGCTGCGGAATCGTTCTTGGAATTGGGGGTATTTGGCGACCGGGTTCATTGCGCTGGTACGCCCCGATTTCTAGCGTGGCGACGCTTGCTTTCTGGATGCTGGCGGCTACGAGTGAATAAAAAAGGCAGCCACCGCCGGCTGCCACAAGGGACGAACCTACTCCTCACCTGATCGCGATCAACAGATTCTCCGCCCTATCCACCCGAAACGTCTTCCCGGGCGGGATCACGGTGGTCGCGCTATATTCGGTAATCACCGCTGGGCCCTGCAGTAATTGTCCCGGGGTCAAACTGCTGCGCTCATAGACCGGAGTCTTGATGCCTCTTCCCTGGAAAACCACAATTGCCTGCTCGACCGGCTTTGTCCGCCGCGACGATCTGCTTGGAGTTTTCGCCGGCTCCGCGATCTCCGACTGTCGCGCCTTCACTCTCCCCCTCAAACGCACGGTCACCAGCTCAATCTCCTTCGCGGGATGGTGATACCCGTAGCGGCGTTGATGTTCCTGGTGGAAGCGCGCCGCCGGGTTTCCCCCGGCTGGGATGTTTAACTCATACCCCTGCCCACGATAGCGCAGATCCAGACTGCGTTCGAAGAGCAGCGTCCCCGCCCAATGCTCCGCTTTAAACTCCTTTTGTGCAGCCTGCTCCAACTTCTGGAACTCTTTCTCCAACTCAGCGCGAGGGTATCCATCCGCGATATTCCACAACAGCGTGCGCGAAAAATCCTTCACCGCATCGCTGGTCAGAATCCCAAACGCTGAGAGCGCACCTGGATGAGCGGGGAGAATCACGATCGGGATCGAGAGCGCCTCTGCCAGTTCGCAAGCGTGCAGTCCACCCGCTCCGCCAAATGCCACCAGGGCAAACTCTCGTGGATCGTATCCGCGCTCGATCGACACTACTCGCAAGGCGCGCTCCATGTTTGCATTCACGACTTGCAGCACGCCAGCGGCGAAATGCTCCAGCGTCAGACGCGAGGTGCACTTTTCCAGCCATTCCGCCGTGAGTCTGCGCGTGCGCTCGACATCCAGCCTGAACTCTCCGCCCAGAAACCGATCAGGCCGAAGCCGTCCCAATATCAGGTTGGCATCGGTGACCGTGGGCTGCACACCGCGGCCATAACAGATCGGTCCCGGATCGGCACCCGCCGACTCAGGCCCCACCCTCAGTGCGCCGCCGGCGTCAAAGCGCGCCAGCGAACCGCCTCCGGCGCCGACGGTGTGAATGTCGAGCATCGGGACGCCCACCGGGAACCCAGCGACTTCCGCCTGGCTGCCGGGACGAGCCTCGACCTCAACCAGCGCGACGTCGGTCGATGTTCCTCCCATATCGAACGAAAGGACGCGCGGGAACCCGCTTCGCGCAGCCATGGCTGCGGCGCCGACCAGGCCACCCGCCGGTCCGGAGAGCACCGTTCGCACGGGCTCCCGCGCTGCAGCCTCCAGCGCGGTGATCCCGCCGCTCGATTGCATGACGAAGATGCGCGGTTTTTTTCTCGCGGCGGCCGAGTCTCGGCCGAATGCGCCAGCCTGTTCCCCGATTTTTCCCAGGTAGCTCTGCATGAGCGGCTGCAGAAAAGCGTTCACTACCACGGTGCTGGTGCGTTCGTATTCGCGAAACTCAGGGAGAATCTTGTTAGATGCTGAAAGCGGCTTGCCGAGTTCGGCCACCGCCGCCGCAACTGCCTCCTCGCTCTTCAGATTCGCGAACGAGAACAACAAAGAGATGGCGATCGCCTCCGGTTGTGCGCGCCTGACAGCTTCACGCAGGCGTGCCAGTTCTTCCGCGGACGGGAGTTCCAAGACTTGTCCGTCCGCGCTGGTTCTCTCTTTCACTCCGAAGCGCAGTTCCCGGCATACCAGTGGAGGCACTCGTTCGAAAAAGAAGTCATACAGCCGGGGCCGCGTCTGCCGCCCGATTTCGATGACATCTTCAAATCCCAAGGTCGTAATCAGTGCTACTCTCGCGCCCCTTCTTTGCAGCAGGGCGTTGGTGCCGACCGTCGTCCCGTGCAGGAGCGTGAATCCATATCCCACGCCGATTTTTCTCAGAGCTTGGACGATAGCGCGCGACGGATCGTCGGGAGTCGAGAACACTTTCAGCGTCTTCAGCGCACCGCCCTCCGCCCACACGCAGTCGGTGAAGGTTCCTCCGGTGTCGATCGCAATGCGGATCTCTGGACGCGATGCTCGGGCCATGAACAGGGAAGACTACCACTGCCTGCGGGCGTGTGCAGTACGGTCCAGATTGCTGCGCGAATTCACTGCAGCGGATTGAGACTGCCGTCACACGTGCTGATGGCCGACATCGAGACACGCACGACAACATCTGGAGACGAGCAGAAGTAGCGCACGCCGGTCTGATTGGGGACCGTGGGCGATGCGATGATCTGATAGGTCGCAGCCGGCGTTCCGGTCGCTCCCGACAACGTGAACGTGTAGCCATTCTTCGTCCCCGAGGCAACTTGACTATCAATCAGGCAAGCACTGGACGAAGACGGCGGAGTGCAGGTGGTCCCACCCAGAGCGCTCAGCGTGCTGGCAAAGCCTACCGTCGGATAAGCCGAGCTATAGGAAATCTGGGCAGCGTTGATGGTTCGAATCGCTTCCGTTGCCGCCGCCTCATGGGCCTGTCTGCGTGCGGCGAGCAGGTTGGGAATTGCGATCGAAGCGATGATCAAAATGATCGCCACCACGATCAGCAACTCAATCAGGGAAAAACCTCTCTGTTCTTGCATTGGGACTCCTTCGGGCGTCCTTTGTCGGGGAGAGGACTCGTCTTTCTTGTTGAACGGCGAACGGCACGCACTCTTGCGCGGAATTTCGTACCGCGGCCTGGGCTGCGAGGCAGAAATGGGATCAGTGCCTGTCTGTGCAACGTCCCGCACCGGAAAACTAACCTGTCACTCTGCCGGACTGCCGTATTCTGAGAGCAGGATGCAGTATTGGGCGGCGAGGTCCGAGTGACCGGAAATATCTGGAAGGCGTGGCTGGTTCCCGGGGGCCTGTTGCTGGCGCTGTCGGCAGCGCTCGTCAACAGCTCTCTGCTGGGGCGGGTTGCCCCCTCGCTGGCCTTCTATTACTTCGCAGTGTTTGCCGCCGGACTGCTGCTCTCCTGGCGTTTCAATTCAAGCCGTGTATTGTTTTCGTTATTGGTCTTGCTTCTGGCACACCGGGCGGTAGAGTTCTTCTCGCTCGGACAAACTCATGCCGGCCCCGGCCGCACCGCGCTCATTCTGGCGGCGTTGCTCGTTCCCCTGAACTACATCGGGTTGGCCTTCATGCGTGAACGCGGATTGACGGTCTCCGGGGTCGCGCCGCATTTCGGAATGCTCTTTCTCCAATCGGTCGCGGTAGCTGTGTTATGCAGGCCGGAAAACAGCCGCACGGTTTCGGCACCGACCGGCGGGAATGTCCTTCCATCCTGGGCTCTCATCGGTTTTGTGGCGGCGGCAGCGGTGCTGGTCGTGCGTTTCTATCAAAACCGCAAGCCGGTGGAGACCGGCTTTTTCTGGTCTCTGCTGGCGGTGTTTCTGTGGCTTGATTTCGCTCCGATCGGCAACGCGGCTGACGCATACGTGGCCACCGCCAGTCTGATCTTAGCGGCTTCGCTAATCGAAACTTCGTACGTGCTTGCCTATCACGACGAACTCACCGGGATCCGCGGCCGCCGCGCTTTCAACGAAGCCCTGCTCTCGCTCGATCAGCAATACGCGATCGCCATCGTGGACATCGACCACTTCAAGCACTTCAACGACACCTACGGACACGACACCGGCGACCAGGTGCTGCGCATGGTGGCGTCGCGCCTTGCCGACGTTGGCGGTGGCGGCCAGGCTTTTCGCTGCGGAGGCGAGGAGTTTGCCATCCTCTTCCGCAACAGCTCGACGAAAGACGCCTTCGAGCGGCTCGATCAGCTTCGGCAGGTGATTCAAGGCTCTGTTTTCCACTTTCGCGGCTCGGAGCGAAGAAGCGAGACTCGCTCGGGAGTGTCGGAACGCAGAAAGCCCGGCAGGAAGAAGGTCACTCCGGTTCTCCAGCGCCCGGCGGATGATTTGTCGGTGACCGTCAGCATCGGAGTCGCCGAGCCGAGCACTCGCTATCGCCAGCCCGAGCAAGTCATCCACGCCGCTGATCAAGCCCTCTACCGCGCCAAGCACAACGGACGTAACCGCGTGGAACTGGCTTCGAACACAGCACTTCAGCTGACGCGGAAAAAACGTGCGAGTGCATTCCGCAGCTAACCAGAACCCAAGTGTAGAGACGGTGGGTGCCCGGTCTCAGACCCGGCGCGGAGGTCGGGAGTGGACGCGGAGACGCGGCAAGCCGCGTCTCTACCATTCTTTCAGGTGAATTAGAAAGAGGATTATTGTCGCGACGAAGGGCACCGCCAATCCCGCCCGGAGGTTTCCGGCAGACTGCGAGATCACTCCGACCAGCCAGGGAAGGGCGGCCGGCCCGAGCGCCGCAATCGAAAACATGATCGCGCCGACACTCCGTGCTTCCACGCCAAACCGGTGCGAAAGCCGCGCGACCGTGACCGGATACAAGGTGGCAAAACTCAACCCTGTAATCAGCGCGCTGGCAACGACTCCCGGCAGCGAGGAAGACCACAGCAGCAGTCCGATACCCGCTGCCCCCAGTCCGTACCCCGCGCGAAGAACCTGACGCTCGGACGCGTAGTGCAGCAGAGCGCCGCCCGCACCGCGGCCGCATGTAAGAGCAGCGAGGAAAAGAGCCGGCATCATCGCGCCCATGCTTGCTCCGCGCGAACCCATTCTTGTTGCATACGATCCGATCCATCCCCCGACAGCGGTCTCGGTACCGGGATAAAGAAAAAACACGCAGGCAAACAGCCAGGTAGCGGGATTCTGGGAAATCTCGCGCCATGAAATGGGCGCGTCAGTCGATTTCTTGGCTGCGGGGAATGACAGATTGCGCACCGCAACCGCCATAAGCACCAGAAACAGCGCTACCGATTCGAGAAGAACCGGCAGCAGTTGATGCGCCTGGGCCCACGCGACTAGCAACGAGCACAGGACTGCGCCCAGCCCCCAGAAAAAGTTCAGCAGGCTCACAGCCGCCGCTCGCGAACCGGTGCTGACCTCGGCGATCATCAGGTTGTCGGTTGGAATGATCAGCCCGAGTCCCAAGCCATAGACAGCCACTGAGGCCCTTCCCAGCCAAGGCGATCCCAGGTAGAGCGTGCCCACGCCGCTCGCCATCAGCAGCAACCCGGAGAGAAATGCCGGACGGAATCCAAACCGCGCCAGCATCAGGCCGGAGAGTTGTACGCCTGCCAGTTGGGCCAGGAACTGAATCGGAAAAAGATTTCCGGACTGTGTGTCAGTCAACCCCCAGCGCGCGCTCAAGATGGGCAACATCGGCCAGAGCAGGGTCGTAAGCATGCCAGTGGGCAGGAACGCAACTTGCCCAGCCACGATCAGCCATCGCCGCTGGCGGGCGGTAGCAGGTTGCAACGTCGAACCAGCGTTGGACTCGGGAGGAATGTGCACGCCCTAGAATATCCGAGCGTTACCGGAAACGACTATGTTTCCTCATTGCAGGAAGTCGTGCTCTTCGTCCGGAGGCAGACGAAATGTCCGTCCGGTCTGTTGCTTCAGAAACGGCGAGAGTGAAAGCTTCCAGGCAATTCCAGGGAATGCTGAGCAAGCCATGCGCCGCCGATCAGTCACGTTCCCTACGTCGTTCCCCCCAGCCACCGGTCCAGCGCTCGCGACCCCAGTCGCCCCCGCCCCAGCCGGTAAACTGATTGCCGTCGACGAAACTGCCTTCGACGTATTCGAACATGCGGTTCTGGCCGTCGGGCCCGCGTGTGTAAATGCGCAGAGTCTTGACGTGGCCTCGGTCCGGATCCACTCCAAAGGTAGAATTTCCCATGCGGAAGGTTACGTCCCGGCGGGCCAATTCCTTGAGTCGTTCCGTGACATCCACATTACGTCTGTGGGTTCCGTAGCGGGCTCCAAGGATCTGATATTGCCCGTCATCTCTATTTCCATTTCCAAAACCTTCACCCCAGCTGCCAGTCCAGCCGCCTTCGCCCCACTCGCCGCGGCCCCAGCCCGTAAACTGATTGCCGTCGACGACGCTACCTTCGCGAAACTCGAACATGCGGTTCTGGCCGTCGCGGTCGCGAGTGTAGATGCGCAGAGTCTTGACTCTCCCCGGATCAGGGTCTTCGCCAAAAGTAGAGTTGCCCATCCGGAAGGTGATATCCGCGCGAGCTAGTTCCTTGAGCCGCCGGGTTACGTCTACATTTCTCTCGCGAGTACCATAGCGAGCCGCAAGAATTTGATACTGCCCATCATCGCCGTTGCGATTGCCGCTGCCGCCACCCCATTCGCCGGTCCATTCGCCGCGTCCCCAATCACCCCGGCCCCAGCCCGTGAACTGATTGCCATCGACGACACTGCCCTCCTGGTATTCGAACATGCGTTCCTGGCCGTTGCGTCCGCGAACATAGATGCGAAGAGTCTTGACGCGGCCCGGGTCGGGATCCACTCCAAAAGTAGAATTGCCCATGCGAAAGGTTATGTCTGCACGAGCGAGTTCCCTGAGTCGTTGCGTGACATCCACATTTCTTTCGGCCGTGCCATAACGTGCATGCAGGATCTGGTACTGCCCCTCATCACCGTTGCCATACTGCCGCGCCGCTGCCCACGCAACCACCAGCAGCACGAACCCCACTGCCACTAACCCTCTCCGCAAGATTCTTTGGGGATGCATGATCGGGCCTCCTGAATTTGTTCGAGAAATGCTCAGATTATAGACCGTGCTCCCGAATACAAACGGCGCTGCGGGACATGGGAACATACTGAAGTAACCAACCTGATATCCGTACCATCGGCAGCCAAGCTGCCCGCCAGGATGCGAACGCATCGTCAACCCATGTCGGTGTTAAACTAGAAAGCCACGCCGGAGAGGTGGCAGAGCGGCCGAATGCGGCGGTTTGCTAAACCGTTGTACGGGCTAACACCTGTACCGAGGGTTCGAATCCCTCCCTCTCCGCCACTCACTCAAAGATAAGCACTTGGCCACTCCTACTGTAGAGAGCCTTTGGACTTGACTCCACCATCTGGAGCACAAGTGGAGCACATTAAGGCCTCGGAGAACTGCCTCATTGCAGCGATCGCATCAGGCGATGCGGTCTTGATGTAATGGTTCTGGGTGGTTGCTACTGTGCTGTGCCGCAGAATGCGCTGGATCACCGAATCATCCACGCCCAAACGATTCAGATTCGACGCCAAGCCTCTGCGGAACCCGTGCCAACCGTGCCAGGAGAGTCCAGCACGTTTGAGCACATCTTTCATTTCCCGCTGATAACAAGCGTTCAAGTCGAGCGGATGTCCAACTGAGTTTGGGAAAATCGGGCCGGCCACCGGATTACCGCACTTTAGACGATGTGCGGCAAGCCGTTGGGCAAGTTGTGGAATGACGGGAACGGGGGCCTTTGATTTTGCAGTTTTAGGATCACCGACTGTGTTACGCCACACAGATCGAGTGACGTTCAGCCAGCCGAGTGATTCCTCGTCCTGCGCGGGCTCATAGGATTCCCACGTAAGACCGCGCAGCTCTCCTAGGCGCAGCCCCGTGAAGGCAGCAGTTGCCACAGCTGTCGCTGACGGTTCCGACAATACTTTTAGCATCGTCCCGATTTCTTCGAGCGAGTAGGGTTTCGTTTCGGCGCCGTTCGGTGCAAAAGCTGGAATCTCGGCGAGCTTCACTGGGTTTGCCCCGTCGAAATAGCCCTGCTGTGCCGCGTGTCGGAAGACACCACTGAGGAAATTCTTCACGTGCTTCAACGTGGTCTTGGAGATTTCGCGCTCTCGCGCGACACCTTCCAACCACGATTGCACGTGATGGGTTTTGACTTCCCTCAGCCATTCCGCCTGACACCGTACTTTCAGATAATCCGACCACACTTGAGAGTATCCCCTGTATGTGGACGGGCGCTTTTGCTGCTTTACGAACGGCAGGTAGACGCGATCCATGAAGTCACCAAGTTTGGTGACGTTTAGTGGCTCTGCCGAGTTTCGGTTCAGCGGCTCCAGTTCTCGGTTGGCGAGATCTCGAACGCTGGCCTTCGTCTTGTGTTCTGCATCGACAGGCACAAGGCGCTTAGCTCTTTGAACTGTGTGGATTTTTCCGCCGACACCGACGCGCTCGCGGTATCTAAGCACCCACCACCCTCGATGTCGCATGATGTAGCCGGATTGCTTGGCTCTCCTCACACTGTCTCCTTTCGTTTCGTCTTCGGCTTACCGGCCGAGGCTTTGCCGCCGAGCGCGGCGATACGCTTGCGCTCATCGGCGCTTAGTTTTTGGCTCCGCGCGAGTCCTGCTTTTCGAGCAATCTCGGAGCGCCGCTCCGGACTTAACTTCTCAGTCCTGGCTTTGCCACCAAGTTTCCCGAGAGCGCGAGCGTGCGGATTCTTCTTTTTCATGCCAAGAAACACTAACTAAGCGTCATGCACGAGTCAAGCAAAATGTACAGTCTTCGACTGCCGGCGGGCCCACCAGTTGTTCAGGTCAGGAGAGCCCCAGGAGAACCGAACATACCTTCCGAGACGTACATGCGGGATGGGATCAGCACATCTGGAGCGGGTTTGTTCTCGAATCCAGGATTCAGGAACGCGCCATCTCTGGGCCAGTTCTTCCGCGGTCAACACTTCGAAGAATGGCCCAGCTGTTGCCTTAATGTGCTCCGACTGTTCTCCACGCATATTTCGTGCCTTTGTTTCAATGACTTGCACGGTGTGGCGGTTCTAAACACCGGCCAACGAACCGGCCTCAGGCTGGGATCTAGTGATCCCCAGTCCTCCCGCCCGTCGGCCTGCGCGTGACACATGTGACAGGTCTCCCGGTTATCAGCGTCTACATGCGCGCGTGTACGCCTATAACCGGGAAACCTGTCACATCCGTCACATCGGCCAACAAGTCAATTCCGGCAAAGCCTCTCGCCTTCCGGGTCCTCTCTTGCGCAAAGCCGCGATCTTCAAGAGCCTGACTGAACCGTTTCTGCGTCCCAGCGCGCTCGCCGACACGATCACACCACTGCTGAAAGTCTGCAAACAGGGCAGCTCCTGCCGTCCAAGCTTCCGGCCCGCGGAAGCAGCGTTCTTCAAGCCATCGCCCTACAACATCTTCCGCCGCTAGGTAGCCTTGTGTGGCAGCGCGCACGGCGGGCGGCGGATTTAGCCCCTCGCGCTGCCACCCGAGACAACCTGCGATCGCCCATCGCAGAATGCCTGAGTATTCCGACTTCAGCTTGATGGTCAAGTCGGAATCTCGTTCCTGCTCGCCGATGGTTACAGTGAATGGGATCAGGTGCAGCCGGCGCCGCATCGCTTCATCCACGTTGCGAAGTCCTGGCTTGTGGTTGCCGGCGATTACCAACTTGAACTGCGGCACGTACTCGAAAAAATCCTGTCGCATGAAGCGAGCTGCGATCCGATCTCCGCCGGTGAGAGATTTGAGCCTCGCTTCTGCCCACCAACGACCGTCCTCCGTCTCGATGGCCGTAACAAAGCGGGCACCGCGGAGCCCCGCCAGGTCCGTGGGATGTTGCTCCGTATTGCTGGCAGTGAAGATCGAAACTGGGGCCGTCTTGGAGTAGTCGCCCAGCAAGGCTGCGATGGTGGAAAGGAACACTGACTTGCCATTTGCACCCGTTCCGAACATGAAGAAGAGTGCGTGCTCCCTAGTGCTGCCCGTAAGGCAGTAACCAATCACCCGTTGCAGGAAAGACTGCAGCTCGGTATCGCCATCCGTAATGCGCTCCAGAAATCGCAGCCAGAGCGAACAATCACCACTAGCGCCGGCAGTTGTCACCTTAGTGATGTAGTGCTCGCGCTCATGCTGGTGCATCTTGCCAGTTCGAAGGTCCACGGTTCCCGCCGGCGTGTTGAGCAACCAGGGATCCGAATCCCACTGCTCAGCGATAGCAGCATGACGCCGGTCTGATTGAATCAGGCGTTCGACGGCTGCGACAGTGAGTTTTGAAGCTAAACGAACACCTGTCTTTTCATCGTTGCCACACTCCGCGCTCGCCTCGCGACAGCTGGCGCGCACTCGATCAAAGACAGCCAACGTGCGGTCTTCACGCCAGCGACAACCGTCCCATGACATCCAGCAGCCCCATTCATTGACGAACCGGAGTGAATCGGCGTGCCAACGCGAAAAACGCAACGCGAGGGACTCTTCAGAAAATCGGGGTGGCAGTGCGTCAGAGCCCGAAGCGATCGCAGATAACCTGCTGCCGGCTTCGGCCAGCGCAGTTGCGGGCACACTAGGATCGAGCGCCAGACGTTGCGCGTCTTCCGCGTTCTTGGCGAATCGACGCCGCGCCGAATAGTCCTGCACAATTCGGACATAATGCTCAATGCTTGGTCGGTCGGGAACCCCATCGAGCAGCCCCGAGATGTAGCCGACTCCGCCGATCACCTCCAATTCTTTGCAGCGCTCCAGCTCCTCGACCAAAGTAATCATGTCAATTGGCCGCGAAGATTCCGCGAGGTCCCTCATGCGGGCGTAGATCCGCCGATGCGAGTCCAGCAAGAAATCACTGGGCGCTAGGCTTTCCGCCTCCGCATAGACAGAGTTGTCCAGTAAGATGGCGCCGAAGATGGAACGCTCGGCATCCAGGTTCGCCGATGACTGGTGTAGCTCCCGATTTGAAATACGCTGATTCAATGTCCCGTTCACTTTCGGTGTTCGGACACCGATTCCCCGCTGTTCCGCTTCCGGCCTCCCCGCCCCGGCGCGCGGGATTTTCCTCCATCACGAATGACTCTTTGTAGTTCTGACTCCCGAACCATCGTGCGGGAGCCGATTTTGACGCGCGAGAGCTTGCCCTGCGAAAGCCAAGCCCGCACAGTCCAAGCTGAGATTCCACCGAGGAACTCCGCGGCGGACTCGATTGAACGAAGCTTGTCCAAAATGCCCTCCTTGTTTTTGCTTGTGTCTATCAGCGTCTGCGTGTATAAATACCGCATTATCGGTGTCACAAACAAGGTAACATTTTATGACACGCGTTAAGCTTTCAGTCGAGCCGCGTTTCTTGCGCATTCCCACGCAGTGGGAAATACGGCATCCGTCGGGGCAATCGGTGGAATTCTTTTACACGCGCAGCCAATTCAACTACCCCCAGCGGAAAGCAAAGAGAACGGTTCCGGTCGCAGTTCCTTCTTTCAGTGAAAATGTGGATGAAACTAACCTAGTCGAGGTCGACGCTTGGGAGCTGCGTAACCGCTTCTTTCAAATGAAGCAGACCGAGGCATCAGCACTCAGCTTTCTGCAGGAGGTTGGAGTCTGGGCGATCGAAGACGATGACCACGTGTCAGGGTCTGATAAGGGAGGACTAAGTGGTGCGTTCGGCGCTCGATTTGTTCAAGGGTGGGCAGCTCCCATTGCTCTGTCTGACATGTGGGACGTACAGCGCGACTACCGAAAACTCTTGGCCGATCCCGGACAATTGCGCCGGAGGTTTGGACTACCGCCGCCAGCTACCGCACCGATAGACGAGAAGAAGGCATTCGCAATACGCACCACCTTCGAGAACACACTTCCCGTGCACATCGAATGGCGCCGCGGCCATGCGATCGCAGTCGCCGAGGCGGTTACATGGAATGAAATGATGATGGCAACAATGCAGATCGACCTTCTACAGGGAGCACGCTTTGTCTGCTGCCGGCGACCGGATTGTCATATACCTTTCCCGGTCACCACCGCGCACCATAAAATCTACTGCTCTTGGTACTGCGGCCATATCGAAGCAGTTCGCAGGAGCCGCAAGGGGAAAGAATAGGCACAGCTGTGATCTGTGAGAGGTATCGGCCCGAAATCTTGATCTGGGTCAACGATGATCACGCCCAACGTTTGGAGGGCAAACAATCAGGATGGAGGTACTCATCTAATTTCGTTAACGAGAAAAGAACCAGTCATGATGGACTGTGATTCGTGTCGCGCGGGCCGGTCTCCTCGCGCGGGGTACCTCTACGAATCTCTTCCACCAAACGTCGCGATTGATCTACTTCGTCCTTCGTTGGCACCATGTCGCCGCAATTTCTGTCCACGAAACCAGTGGTCTTAGCTACTTCAAGATCAAGAGCTGTGTACCTGTTTTTCTGAGCCATCGCGTTAGTCTCCTGTTGCTCCCTGTGGGACAATACTCAAGGGTTGCCGCTCTTGGCGCCCAATGAAGCCTGCCGCAGCGGTTAGTCCTTCAACGATGGAGTGAGCCAGATCGTCTAGTTCACCGTCGAGCAACTTCACGTGCAAGCCGAGTTCCTCGGCCTCCACTACATCAATCGCAAAATCATGGGACGGGTAGTCCCACGTCAGCTTCTTAAGCACATCCGTAATCCGTTTCGGAGTCCAATCACTGTAGGCGTAGCGAGACATTACCCGCCGACCGTATTCAGTGCTCAATTCAACGGACCGATGCGATCCACCGAAATGCAATGGATCGACAGCTGCATAAAGTGGGGCCATCAGTTGCGTCGTGTATTGAATACCCAACGCTCAAGGGCATTCTTTTAGGGCTTCGCACCAACCGCCTTGAGTATATCGTCTGTGGAACTGAAGCTCTCGACTTTAGGTTGGCCTAAGAATCTCTTCGGCCATTGCAGGGAAGGATCGTCCACCACACTCCTACAAATGAATAACCATCTTCCGAGTCGTCCACACTCGGCTGCTTGGTGCAGAGTGCCAGATGTGTCTCCCGCCTCGGTGATTACCGTCGCATCGGAGAGAGCAGCCATCAACTTATTGCGCTCTGGGAAGTTGGTCGGGAAAACCCGTTCTCCCGGTGCGAATTGGGAAATCAAAAGATGTTCGCGATAGATTCGCTCTTGAAGCTGTTTGTTCTCGGCTGGGTAAGCTCGGTCAATAGGTGTGCCGATGCAATCGCCGCGCCCAGTGCTTCCGTGTCAACACCTTTTGCTAAGCCTGAGACGATGACGACGCCAGCCGCTGCCAGCTCGCGTGCCAATCGACGGGACCGTGCCGCGCCTTCAGGCGACACCTGTCGAGTGCCAACAATGGCAACACACTTCCGGCGCAGCAGTGACGTGTCGCCCACGCACCACAGCCGATGGTCAGACTGGAACCGAGTCTGCTGCTCAGACCCAATGCTGCGAATACCTGCAATCAGAGCATCGAGAGTAGAGATGTGAACCAGTTCGCTTACTGGGGGTGTGTATGGTTCACCACGCGCCTGCCGCCCTCCGGTTCTCTTCTGCGCGTCGTGTCGTTGCAGATCAAGTGCCTTCATTTCTCAGTTTAGCCCTCAGTAATCCTCGTTCGGGCTGGTGCTGATATTCTCCAGTGTGCCTTGCTCCAGCCGCAAGGCTGAATCTCGGTGACGCTGTGGAATACTGGGCTAACCCGCTTGTGCAGCAGCAACATATCTCGTCATTTTTTTCATCGTACCGTGTGATGCTGGGACTCTCATGCACCACGTTTGATGCATATACTGCCATGCATTATATGGCGAATACAAGACGAAAGGTGATAATCTTGGTTCATGGATGAAGGGCGTAAGCGCGCTCTATTGATTGCGGCTTCCGGTCTTTGATGTGACCGGCGAAATTTGTCCCAGGTGGAATGAGAGAATCCACCAAAGAGGAAGCCGGTCATGGCCATCAAGAGGTACAAGGTGCCCGTCGAAGAACTCTTGATCGGCCCGACGCCGCATCCTACACTAGCGCGTGATTCGGCACGGGCGCTCCTATCGTCGTGCGGGTTGCCATCCTTGACAGTACGGTCGTCATCAATTCCATATGCGCGTAGCAATGAGCACGTCTGATGAATGACACTCCACACCGACGTTCTACGCCTACGACAAGGTCACTCCCGCCCGCAGCCGAACATGGTCGGGAAGAGGGCTCGATGTGTGCGCGGCGACGCGATGCGGTCGCAAGCGTGCCTACTTCAGCGTAATCACGATCGGCCCCAGAGTCTTCTGATTTCCCGAGTCTGCCTGCGTCTGCTGAGCAAGGGCAATTACCGATAGCTTTACTGTAGTTGCTCCACCGCCCCCTCCCCCCACCACCGCCGTTCCCGCCTCCGCAAGCGATCATGCCCACCAGCAAGCTGGTCTCAGAGGTGCGGACGACGAACACCCACCAGCATCACGACCATGCAGAGCGCAGTGAAAGAGCGTTTCCTGATGCCCACGAAGAGAAGGCCGACCGGTATCAGCCGCAGCGCCAGGTAGCTACTCCGCGAAGCAGCACCATCCACTCCGCCGCGTGCCGCATTCGCTGCAGCATTTGCGGTCAACGTGACGGATGCAGTACCGCCGTCAGTCAGCGTTACAGGAACCGGCGAGGCGGTACAGGTTACCTTCGCTACTCACGGCTAGATTCCATTGATTGATTCTTTTGATTGTTCTCGCCATTCTCCGCATAAACCCTGTGTTGTCAGCGTCAGCTTTGAAAACGCGGCGCAATCAAAAATCAATCTCCAAGGTGGCCGTCAGTTGGCAAGCATGCGGTCGTGCGGTTTGACTTGCGGACTGCAGGTTAATTCCGGGGACCGTTGAGGAACGGCCACGCCCAGCCATCTTCCCAAGCTGCGGAAGTGGTCCAACCACGCGTCAGTCATGCGCGTTTGGTTAGCTCCGGAAAGCGACTCGACCAGCTGGTAGTAGGCGTTCTGCGACTTCCAAAGGTCCACTTCCAGGGGCGGGATGCGGCTCAGCGAAACCAGAGCCTCCACCATCTCCAGTGCCTCAGGATCACCAGGTTTCCGCGCCCACTGCTCCACCTCCGTGTTCAGCCGTTGGCGCAAAGCGGATTCCAGACAGGATATGTCCAGATTGACGCCGTCGTGCCGGGCGGCATGGAGTAGCATCGTGATTCGATCCAGGTCCAATTCCTGATCAGTCAACGCCCGCTGCACCGCGCTGCCCAACACGAACTCGGCGGTGGTGCGCAGGATGGGCGGTGGAGGCATGTGAAGTTCGGACAAGAAGCGCATGAATGGGGCGTGATGCTCGTATATCTGGCGGTACATGGCCTCGGCTTCGCCTACGGTGGAGTTGACGATGTGACAGAGAATGCGCCGTTGCTCATCGCGGAACAGGGACTTCAGCGAGTAGGTCGCGCCCCGAAAATGGCGATCGATCACCCGTAGGCACTCCGGCAAGTCAGCACTGGAAAAGGCCTGGCTCGCTTCTTCAACCAGCACGCGGAAAGCATTCTTGCTCTGGAAGGAGCGAACCCCAGCGCTCAGGTTGTGATCGCCGAAATGAAGCGCGGCGAAGCCGACGGTCAAGCGCGCACGTGTGATGTTGGAGACAATACGGGCGCGACCGAGAGCAAGTTTTGTTTTACCGGACTCCAATACGCGCGCTTCCTGCAGATCCAGATGGTAGCTGTAAATCGTGCTCCAGCCTTGATAGCCGTCGAACAGCGAGCTGATGGCGTAATGTGCGCCCACCCCTAACAGGTCCAACATGGCGGGTCTGACGAAGCGCTCGTAAACGTCGCGCCCGTTCCCGTATTCCGGGATGTTGCTCCAAGCCGCTTCTAGGCGGCGCAAGAATTCCTCCTCGCGGTATTCGCCGCAGAGCTGCTCGCTAAGTTGCACGGCGCGGCCGGCGTACTGGAGGACGTGCACCGTCTCCGGCCCGGTCAGTTCGTCGAAGAACCAGCCGCAACTGGTGTACATCAACATGAGATGGCGCTGCGTTTCGAGCAGTCTTAAAGTGCGCACTTGTTGTTCGAGGGAGAGGTCCCGCACACCATGGCGTGCAAGGAATGCGTCTATATTGCTGGGCGAACGATCCAGCACGACGTTGATGTAATCGTCGCGCGCGGCCCAGGCATCCCGCAGAAGTTCCTGCGCGCTGAGTTCATAAAGCTTGGCAAGATCATCGCGCAGCCAGTCCATTGCCTCCCGCAAAGGCTGCCGCCAATGCTGGCGCCAGGAGCCGCATCCGCCGGAGTTGCAGCCGCAATCGTTCTTCCAGCGCTCCACCCCATGCATGCAACTCCACGAGCTCTTCTCGATGATTTCCACTTCATGAGACGGCGGGTACTTGGCAAGGTATTCACCGTAGTTGGTGATACTTGCCAGTTGGTTGCGCTCAATGTAGTCGAGCGCATAGGCGAGGGCCATATCGCCGTGGGCATGGTGATGACCATAGGTCTCGCCGTCGCTGGCGATGTGGACCAATTGCTCCCACGGGCGGTCGTCATTGAAGCCGCTGAGCAGGCGGTTGGCAAAGTTCTGTTCGTTGAAGAGCAATTTTTCGAACGCGACCGCGTGCGAGATGGGACCGTCGTAAAAAAACAAACTGATGCTGCGGCCAGACGGAAGGTGGCAGGCGTAGGCGCGCGTGGGATCGATGCCACCACCCTCGAGGGTGAGCCATTCCTCCCAGGGCTGGTGGCGCATCCGACGAGCCTGGCGCTGGGCCAGAATGGTGAACTTGATGCCGACGGAACTGAGGAGTTCTAGTGTCACCAGATCCACTGCCGTTTCCGGCAGCCACATGCCCTCTGGGTCTCGTCCGAAACGGTGCTGGAAATCGCACATGCCCAGACGATCTGTGTAGCCCTATCGCGCGAGTTTGCCAGCGGGAGGATCATGTGGTTGTAGGCCTGCGCTAATGCGGCTCCATGGCCGGAGAACGATTGCTGGCTCTGGCGGTCGGCCTCCAGCACCCGCTCATAGGCCTGCGGCGCGTTCTGCTCCATCCACGACAGCAGCGTCGGCCCAAAGTTGAAGCTGATGCGGGCGTAGTTGTTGACGATTTTTGCGATCCGGCCCGCTTCGTCCAGGATTCGTGCGGCGCCGTTGGGTAGATAACACTCGGCGGCAACGCGCTCGTTCCAGTCATGGTAGGGAGAGGCGCAATCCTGAAGCTCGACCGCTTCCAGCCACGGATTTTCGCGCGGCGGCTGGTAAAAGTGACAATGGACACAGAGATAACGTGCCATCGGGCGTCTCCAGAAGTGGCCCTGGAAAGCGACTCGAGCTCGCTTCCCTCACAACACCCGACTCATAAACGCGACTCGGGGGCTCACTGGCGCTGACAGGACCGCGCCAAACGCTATCGTTAAACATAGCGCGGTATGCTCGCGAGCGGGATAGGCGAATATGGTACGTCTGGCATTGGAACAGTTGTTGGGGGTCTAAAAGGGTTCTGAGAGGAACCTTGTTGGGGCAGGCCGTCGGTGAGTCGGCTTCTCGGTGAAGTGCGCCGAAAAGCGTCTCCTTTCTTCGCGGCAAGCTGCAACGGAAAACGCCCGGGCTGGGCGGGCAGCGAGAGGAACACGAAGATCCGGTTGGGACTATGCCGTGGCTGCTTTGGCTTGTCTGGAACCCCACACTTCTTCTTCGGCTAACAGCCAGTCCTCCATTGCGTTTCCATCCAGGCGGCCACGTTCTTCATACAGCTGATACGCACGTTGGCGGATTTGTTCTTCGACTTCGGCATCGGGTGGTTTGGGTCCGATTGGGATAGGAGTCTTGGGACTCATGGGGGATTACCTCCGCCCAGAATTTTCCTCCCAGTAACTGCTCTTTGCAAGGCCTTCCGATGCTGGGTAGTGGTCTGTTTTAACAATTGGACCACGCTATGAGCAGATGAAAAACGCGCGCGATACGCTCCGGTTCGTGAGCGCATGGCTGATGACTCAGAGGGCCGCGGGATGCGTCCAGCCAAAGGTGCGCGGCATGCCCATGCAGCTATGCGTATGGGTGCTCTCCAGTTGTGCTCCGCGCGCTATTGGATATTTAATTATCAATGGTTTGTGACGTATGGCGGTTTCCGAGACCGCTCTACCCCGCAGAGCGTTACCAACGTTCGCAAGACCAAGGTGTCATCACAGTTTTGATGTATCTTTCTCGTTAAAGGGGGTGCAACCGAAGGGCATCCATGAAGAACCAGCTTACAGAGGGAACGGACGTGCCGACAGACACGTCTCGAAGATGCCAGTACCAACGCAAGAACAGGACACGCTGCGGGGCCCATGCGCAGAATGGGTTGCCCTTTTGCTTTTTCCACGATCCCGCACTCGATGGTCAAAGAGCGGCGGCGAGGAAGGCGGGCGGCATCGCCCGTACTCGCAGGGTCGTACTGCCCGCGCATGTTCCCGTCAAGTCACTGCGCACTGCGGCTGACGTTGGAGACCTTCTGGGGGAAACTATAAATCAAGTACGACGGGGTGAGATCGATCTGCGGGTGTCCAACGCCATTGGATATCTTTCGGGCATTCTGCTAAGCGCGATCGAAAAGGGTTCACTGGAGCAGCGTTTGGCTGCTTTAGAAGCGGTCTTAGCGAGGCGAGACTATTCAAACAACAATTTTTCCGAGCATGAGAGCTTTGACTTTGTTCCGACAGAATCCAGGTAATCCAAGTTCGCCCCGATGATCAACCAGAAACGGCTGTCCCGCATTGAAACATCCCTAACCCCCAAGCAAGCTGTACTTCTGTGGCTGCGGCAGGAGCACCAGGGCAGGACATCCGTGGAGTATCTCCGATACATGATGCAGCGGCCGCCCAGTGCCAGGCCACGGGCGCGGGTGGAGACACAAGTGGTGGACGCGATTCGTGCGGCCATGAAGGGGCAGGAAGCAGGTCGAATTCATCAGGCTGTGCGACAAGGCCAGATGTACGCAGACTTCCTAATTTTGCTGGTGAGCCGAACGAACAGTGTCATTCTCGATGACGGCCGATGCCGGTGGCTGCAGATCGCACTTCTGCACGAACAACTCCGTAATGCGGCTCTGTCTGGTCACGACGCGAAAGCCTTGCACAGATGGGCAGTCCGTGTGCGGGAGGTCGTGACAGACGTGTGTGCGCTTCAGGCAGCGAGCGAACTAATCCGGGACAGGTACTTTGACGGAGAGTGCATCTTGGCGAAGGACGTGATTGAAGACGTAGAGCAGCAGGCAAAGATCGTGCAGACCATGATGCACAACCATGATCATGTGGTAATCGAAGCCGGTCAACCAGAATTCGCAACTGATTCCGATAAGCTCCAAAAGACCGTCAACGAGCTAGCTTCCCAAAGAGCTGACTGCATCGTCTCTCTGGCCAAGAGCAAGACACTAGACGATTTCGGCGAGGAAGAGGCTGCTGATGCAATACTTAAACCCTATATCCTCGAACGGGAATGACTGCGAGCAATAGCACGGTAGGACTACCTAGCAAATACCCCCACCCCCTTGACCGCCACCCTGACACGGCAGAACGTTAACCGATGTGATGAGTTGTGCAAACTGCTGCCCAATGCCATTTCGGTTCTTGATGATCGCGGCAGACATTGGGCTGACTGCTCCCCAGGCCGCGGTGGAAGGACGTGCACCTTATCGCGCGGGAGCTTCGCGTCCGCGCGAGGCGGTTAGGTCGAGGCCGCGAAACCCGAGTCCCGCCAACGCATATAAGACTGCGGCAACCAGTAGTAGCGCCTTCATCCCAGTGATCAGAGACAAGTTTTCCAACAGGCCTCCGACGACGGCTCCCAACATATTAGCGGCGAGAGCTGCAGCGGGAGAGTCGGTGACGCGAAATTCCGAAGCGAACAATAACCCGGCAAAGAAAACTGGAATCGCAAAGACGACCGCCGCCATGGCTCCCACCCACGCTGCGGGGCCGGGAATGTGGCTGAACGGGACAAGGTAGGCGAAGGCGATGCCCAGCAGGATGCCGGCGAGAGTCCAGGACCGCGGCCAGGGAGTACGCTGTTTCTCGATCACGTAGTTGGCGAGCAGCAGGGCCGCGAGGATCGCCGCGATGACGATGCCATTGACTTGCCAGGTGGTCCCAAAATACAGCGCGAGTCGGCTGACAACTTGCGTTTCGAGCAGGAGAAAACCAGCTCCCATGCTGAAGAAGAAGAGCGAGGGTACGCGACTTCGCGCTTCGGGAATCTGGAAATAGAAGCTGGCGGCCAGCAGCACGACGAGAAAGCTCAAGAGGAAGAAGATGCCGGGGATCCAGTGGCCCTGGTGGTAGAGATAGGGCCAGTCGTCGGTGGTGACCGAGGTGGCGGGCAGATCCAGAAAGGTGGGGCGATGGGTGTCGACGAAATGCAGGAGACGGGCATCGGCCGCGAGTTTTCCTTCCACCTGGCCCGACGCCGAGATGGCAAATGAAAATGCACCGGCCGAGTAACTCGACGGAACAACAAAGACCGCGGGAGCTTTGCCGAAGGTGTCCGACAGCATTTCAGCTAGGCGCCGTCCCAGCCAGGGATGATTGACCTGGAATTTTACGAACAGGACTCCATCTGGCGCCAACAGGGCGCGCGCTTCCCGAAACGACTCCTCGGTGTAAACAAAATTGTCGATGCGCATGTTGGAGTAATCGGAGAGTTGGGTGTGGGAGTCGAGCAATCCGAACAGGATGAGGTCGTACTTGGTGGTGGTGCGTTTCATGAAGGCGCGGGCGTCGGTAAGGTGGATGGCGACGCGGGGATCGTCATAGGGACGCTCGGGGTGGCGATGGCCGATGCGGAGGATGGCGGGATCGATCTCGACCGCATCCACGGCGCGGCTGCCATTGCGCAAAGCACCGGCGACGTCATTACCTGTACCTGAGCCGACGATCATCACCTTCGGGTTCGTGGAAGCGAAGCGGAAGGGGAGGTTGTAGGGATTCTCGTCGGGCGGTTCGGTCAGGAGCCGGGGATGACGATCGAGAAAATCGTGGGAGAGGTTGACTATCGCCTGGTAGGCGGCGTGGTTGGTGCGAATTTCGGTGCGGAAAATTTCGCCATCCGGAAAAGCTTGCTCCTCCACTTCAATTTGCTGGTAGGGGGTCCAAAGATTGAAGTGATGTGGGGTGGAAGGATCGTGCAGCAGAAGTGCGACCGGCACGGTCGCGGCAACGAGCAGAACCCGCTCCAGACGGGCGGATGTGAGGAGCGCCATACCACCGAGGACCGCTACAAACCAGATCGGGGGAGGGAGAGCCAGCCACGAAACGGCGAAGAAGGAGAGGATGCCGGCCAGACTGCCGGCGAGATTCCAGGAATATCCGTAGAGAGGACGGGGAGCGAGTTCAATCTGCCGACTGACGGTTTGTCCAAGTGGAATAAAGATGGAGGTGATGAGCCAGAGCAGGATGGTGGTGAGGGCGGCGGCCAGCAGAAATGCGGTCCAGTGACGGGACAATGCGCTGCCCCAGATCTGTACATCCTGAGCCGCGCCCAAGGATTGCGACAAGTTCTCCATGACCTGGCCGCTGCGCCAGGGAAGACGCACGATGAGAATCAGTCCGAGGAATGCGCGGGCGGCGGTCATCCAGCGCGCGGGTTGGCGCGCGAGGGCGCAGCCGAGGCCAAACCCTAAGAAGCAGAGGAGCAGAGCCAGATTCTTTGCATAGGCAAAGATCCGGACTTCGGTGGCAATCCAGCGGATGAGCGCGAGTTCGGCAAACAGGGTGAGGGTGCTGGCGAGAACCAGCGTGGAGAAATTCCATCGGCCGGGTGGCGCGGGCGGCGTGGATGGAGTCCCGCGCCGAGTCAGCACTGGCACAACCCGATAGCCCAGAAGAACGGTAACCGCCAGAACGAAACCAACGATGCGCAAGTTCATTGGGTCAAGGGAGCAAGGAACCGTGCAGATTACCACGCATCGATAAAGCGACTTGCTCGAATATGCTTCTCGCCGGTAGCGCGGCCATGTCGAATTAGCCATTCCTCCGGTTTGAAACTAGGTTTAACCCTTGCCATGTAAACACCACGATTACGATGGCAGCAAAGAACGCTCCAGTGTACTGCGCTGGCGTTAGCTGACTCGTCCAAGCCATGGCTCACCGTGCTTTCTTGACTGACCGAGAGTTGTAGCATGCTCCAATCCCCACCGGACACAAATCGTCGATGATTGTCGAAACCAGGCGTTAGCGCTCAAAACCCACCCAGTCCATACTCTCCTAATGTTTGCATCACCCAGACGGTTTGCCGTAGTTCCAATCCTGCGGCATGGGAGGCCGTCGCCATGGGCAAACACAGAGTCAAGCCGAATTACCGTCGCCGAGTGCTTCGGCTTCCAGATTTGGATCATTGCAAATTGGCGGTGCTCAACAGCCTCGGCTCCCCCGCCTCGCGACGCGTGTACGAATACGCCATCGACCAATTCATCGCCTGGTACTGCTCCGAGCCTCGGTTGGCCTTCAACCGCATCGTCGTCGTCCGCTACCGCATGTACCTGGAATCACGCAGTCTGGCCGCGAACACCATCAACCAGCAACTCGCTGCCGTGCGCCGGCTAGCACACGAGGCCGCCGACTCGGGCTTGCTGAGTCCCGAGTTGGCTGCGGGGATCAGCCGAGTGAAAGGAGTCAAGCAACTCGGGTTTCGCTCTGGTAATTGGTTGAGCGCAGAGGAGAGTTCGGAAGTACTCAAGTGTGCTCGTGGAAATAGCATGCGAGCGAAGCGCGACTACGCCATGCTGGCCTTGCTGTTTGGTTGTGGTTTTCGCAGATCGGAACTTGTGGGCCTGGAGTTGGATGAAATCCAGATGCGCCAGGGGCACTGGGCGGTGGTAGACCTGATCGGCAAGGGCGGCCACATCCGCACCGTGCCCATTCCAAAATGGCTGAAAGCGGCACTCGATCAGTGGACAGTAG
>WNFA01001426.1_pt1 | contig 34881 bp, 31 predicted proteins | sample 5400481 | NCBI WGS metagenome assembly WNFA01 (sample SAMN13153340, study PRJNA577476) | soil metagenome | isolation source: 120 cm saprolite under Douglas fir tree site 2 hole 1 replicate 2 | place: USA:California | collected 2015-04-18 | reverse complement strand
CATTGCGCCCCGCCACACGAAGCTCTCGGTGGCCGGACCTGTGAACGCCAGGGGAGCGCCGTCATCGAGGAAGTGAGCCATGGAGATGCACTTCACACCATCGAGTCCAATCGCCGGCGGCTGGGCAGTCTGAGGCACTTGCAGCAGCCCCGGAATCGTGGGGCCATTCAAGTCGGCGTCGAGGACACCGACGCTGCGACCGGCGCGGGCCAGGCCTCTCGCCAGGTGTGCCGTGACGTAGCTCTTTCCCACGCCGCCTTTTCCGCTCATCACCGCCACAATCCGCCGGACCGCGGCCAGGCGCTCAGCGACCCGCTTGCGCTGGGCGCCGATCTGGTCGGCGAGACCGGAGCGGTCGGGATCGGTCAGCTGGTGGTACGTGCGCATCGGCCCCTAAAAGCTAGCCGGTGGGGCGGTTCGTCGGTTAGTATCCCGTATGATCGAAGCGCTCAAACAAAAGCTCCAATCCGAAGTCGAACGGCTGAATCACGAAATCTCTTTCGTCCTGCCGAAGGAGATCGAGAAGGCGCGTGCCCATGGCGACCTGCGCGAGAACTCCGAGTACAAGGCCGCGCTCGAGCGCCAGCAGTTCGCGCAAGCGCGCGTGCATCACCTGCGGCTCAGGCTGTCGAAGCTCTCCGATGTGCGCGAACAGGATATCCCGCGTGACCGCGTCGGCTTCGGCTCGCGCGTGACGGTCGAAGATGTCGACACGAAGAAGAAGGAGGTCTACGCGTTAACACTCGGGGAGTTCATCGAGGGCGAAGACGGCGCGGACGAAATGGCCGTCTCGATGGCGTCGCCGCTCGGAAAGGCATTGCTCGGCGGAAAGGTCGGGCAGAAGGTGGATATCACCCTGCCGATGGGAAAGCGCAAACTCAAGATCTTGAGCTTGGATACGGTCCACGATCTCGCGGGCTCTTGACTAAAACGTTTTCGTGATGTCACTTAGACCCCTAGAGCGTGGATCTCAACCCGGAGAGACCAACGATGGTGATGCGTTTTATAACCGCTACGGCGGTTTTCTTGCTTTTCGCCCCCGGACGACCGCTGGCGGCGCAAGCCGATCCGGACCGCGCCGTTGCGGGCGGGGGCAATTTTCCCACCGGCTGGCATGTCCGCACCGAAACGAACCGGCAGACCGGGCAGCCCGCGCCGCTCGAGAACGTGAAGTTCACGGGCATGGGCGACGGCCTCCATACGACGGTCGGACCCGCGGCGATCTATTGGCGTGATCGCGATACGATCTCGGCCAGCTACCACGTCGTCGCGAAGCTGAGTCAGATGAAAAACCCCGCCCATCCCGAAGCATTCGGCATCTTCATCGGCGGCAAGAACCTCGCCGATTCCGGTCAGACCTACACGTACTTCCTGGTGCGCCCGATCGACGGCATGTACTCGATCCGCAGGCGCTCGAGCTATGCGAGCCGTCCCACCGCCGTCGTCGAATGGACGGCGAGCGACGCCGTGACCAAGGCGGACACCAGCGGTCGGGCGACGAACGAGCTCAGCATCCAGGTGCAGGGCGGGAAAGCGAAGTTCATGGTGAACGGCAAAGAGGTCTACACGGGCGATGCCGCGAACCTGGACGTGAACGGGGTCGTGGGGTATCGCGTCAACCACAATCTCGACGTGCACCTCGGCCCGCTCGGGATTCACAAACTGTGACCGCCTTGAACCCGGCGACAGACGAAGATCCCTTTTCGTTCACGCCGTTCACCCGGCATCCGTTCTTCTCGTACGTCAATCGCTGGATTCTCGAGCGGGTGATTTGCCCGGGCCGTCAGGTCATCGTTGACCTCGGCTGTGGTCCGGGCGCCGTCACGGAGCTCATTCTCGAGCGCGTGCATGGCCAACAGCCCCCGCCGCGCGTCATCGGAGTCGATCCGTCGCCGTCCGCTCTCCAAAAAGCGCGGGCGGCGATTTCTTCGAAACTGGCGGAGTTCGTCCAGGGCAGCGCGGAGTGGTTGTCGAAGCTCGTCAAATCGGCCGACACGGTCGTCTTCCTGAACGCCATCCACCTCATGCCGGACAAGGAACAGGTGCTGAAGGAAATCCGGCGCGTGTTGAAGCCGGGCGGGTTGCTCGCGTTCAACAGCACCTTCTTCAACGGCGCGTATGTCGAAGGGACGAGCGGTTTCTGGCGCCGCTGGATTGTGCGCTCGGTGCAGGCCCTGCGGGAAAAGGGCTTCGAGGTGAAGCACAGCGGTCACGCGGCAGCGATGGAATGGTTTTCCGCCGATCAGTACCGGAGTGCGTTGGTAGCGTCCGGGTATCGCCCCACCACCGTCGAGCTGCTGCGCGTGGACATGACCCGTCAGGCGCTCATTGATATCGGCCGGTTTTCGCTGTTCATCGAGGGTGCGCTGCCTGGCGTGCCGCTCGAGGAAGGCGCCAAGGCCCTCGAAGTCGGCCTCGAGCGCACGATGGAAGAGCTCAAGGTTGAGTCGGTGCCACGCCACTGGCTGGAGGTGGTGGCCGAAGCGGTGTAGCTCAGACGATGACGAATTCGAGGCGAGCGTGCGCGTCGCGCAGCGCGGCCTCGACCACCGCAGGCGTTTCTCCCCGTGCAAAGATGAATCCCGGATACCGCGACCCCTCGGGGAACGGCACCAACCGCTCCCCCGGGTGCGCGGTGATTTGGACATCCTCGATCAGCGGCACCGCTTGCGCTTCCGCCACACCGCGGACTTCCTGCAACGTTCCGGCCCCGGGAATCGGAATCATCATTACCCCCGCCGCTTGCCGCTCGCGCTGCAGCGACGGGATCGGCATGCCGAGCGCATGGCGCAAGATGATTTCTTCCAGCGTTACACCCTTCCCGCTTCCCCCTCCCCCTTCCCCGAATTTCAGCACCGCCGAGCACCGGCCGCCGATCGGCCGGGCCGCAAGCTCGATGAGCCACGGCCCGCGCTCGTTGTAGCGCAGCTCGGCATGGATGGGGCCTTCGGTGATGCCGAGCGCACGCACGGCGCGATCGGCGCAGTCGGCGATCGCTTTCTGCAAAGCGGCGGGAACCTGTGACGGTGTGACGTAGATGGTCTCTTCGAAGAACGGCCCGTCGAGCGGATCGGGTTTGTCGAAGATCGCCAGCACGTGCATGCGGCGACCCACGACCAGCCCTTCGAGCGCGACCTCGTAGCCTGGAATGAACTCCTCGATGAGAAACGTCGCCTCGGGCTCACGCACCATCGATCTGAGCCGATTCTGTGCGTTCATGAAGCCTTGGACGTTGTCGGCGCGCATTACACCGCGCGATGCGGAGAGCCGCAGTGGCTTCAGGACGCACGGGTACGTCACGGTTCTGGCGATCTCGGCGGGCTCTTCATTCAATCCACGGAGCATGAAGCGCGGGATCGGGACGCCCGCTTTGGCCAGCAACTCCCGTTGCTGATGCTTGTCACGCGCCGCCTGCATCGCGTGGACGGGATTTCCTTTCAGGCCGAGTCGCTGGGCTATCACCGCCGCGACGATCGCGGTGTCGTCGTCCACTCCAACGACCGCGGCGAGCGGATATCGTTGCGCAAAGAGGAATGCTTCCGTCGCGGATCGTTGGGGATCGTTCAGGGGCAGCGTGATAAGCCCGCCCAGACTGGTGGCTTGAAGAGTGCTGGGCTCCTCCGACGCGACGGTCAGCTCGACGCCGATCTGCCGCGCAGCCTCCACGAACGCCGTGGTGCGGTACGTCGTGGTGGGCAGCAACAGCAGGAGGCGAGCAGCTATTTCTTCGCGGCCTGGAAGTAGGGGTTTGCGCCCGAGGTGTGATCGGTGATGTCGACGATGCCCCGAACCGCGGGCACGAGCTGCGCGAGCATCCCCTCGATCCCCTGCCGCAGCGTGACGTCGGCCATACCGCAGCCCTGGCATCCACCGCCCATGCGCAGCATCACGACGGCGTCCTGCACGTCGATGAGCTCGACGCGGCCGCCGTGGCGCGCCACCATCGGATTCACCTGTTCCTCGAAGACTTTCGCGACCTGCTCGTACAGCGCATCGTCGCTGACCGCACCCGCCGGCTTCGGGCTGGCAGCCACCGGCGGCACTTCACTCGCCAAGGCGGCGCGAATTGCCGCCCCGATCGGCTTCCCGGCCGCTTGCCATTGCGGCGCGGGTGACTGCTTCACGACGGTGATGATGTTCCCGGAGACGATGAGCTCGCTGACGGCCAGGCCGGGGATGGCGAAAATCGCTTCCGCGAGCGGTGAACCCTTCGCCTCGTCGGCTCCCGTGAACCGACGCACCCCGCCCGTCAGCACCGGGACGCTCACGACGAACTTGCAGCGCTGATTGTCGATCGGCTCGGCGGTTATGCGGATGTCAGCCGCTTCCATTCCGCATCTCTCGCGCGGCGGTCACCATGTTCTTGAGGGCCGCCAGCGTCTCTTCCCAGCCGCGGGTCTTGAGCCCGCAGTCGGGATTCACCCAGATCTGAGCGCCGTCCAGCACCCGCGTCATGCTCTTCAAAGCGCCGGTGATCTCCGCCGTCGAAGGCACGCGCGGCGAGTGGATGTCGTACACACCGGGGCCGATCTCGTTGGGATACTTGTACTGCTCGAAGCCCTGCAGCAGCTCCGAGCCGGAGCGGGCGTTCTCGATCGAAATCACGTCCGCATCCATGCGCTCGATCACCTGCAGCACGTCGTTGAACTCGCTGTAGCACATATGCGTGTGAATCTGGGTGCCGTCACGCACCCCGGCCGTCGCCAGCCGGAAGGCGTCTACGGCCCACTGCAGATAGTGCGCCCAGTCGGACCGCCGCAGCGGCAGCCCTTCGCGCAGCGCCGGTTCATCGATCTGGATCACGCGGATGCCGGCGGCCTCGAGGTCGATCACCTCGTCGCGGATCGCCAGCGCGATCTGTTTGGCGGTTTCCGCGCGCGGCTGGTCGTCGCGCACGAACGACCACTGCAGGATCGTCACGGGGCCGGTCAGCATGCCTTTCACCGGGCGCTTGGTCAGCGACTGCGCGTATCTGCTCCAGCGCACGGTCATCGCGCTCGGGCGTGAGACGTCCCCAAAGATGATCGGCGGTTTCACGTAGCGAGTGCCGTAGGACTGCACCCAGCCGTGCTCGGTGAACGCGAATCCGGCGAGCTGCTCGCCGAAATACTCGACCATGTCGTTGCGCTCGAACTCCCCATGCACCAGCACGTCGAGGCCGATCTCCTCCTGCAGCGTGATCGTCTTGGCGACTTGCGCCTCGATGAAGCGATCGTACTCCTCAGCGCTAAGCTGATTGTCGTTCAGCTTGCGCCGTGCCGCCCGGACTTCGTTGGTCTGCGGGAACGAGCCGATCGTCGTGGTCGGATACGGGGGGAGCTCCAGTTGTGACTTCCGGCGCACGGCGAATGGCGCGCTGCGCACGCTGTCTTTCTCCGTTACCGAGCCGACACGACGCTGCACCGCGGCATTGTTGATCCGCTTGGACGCGCGACGCGCCTTCGCCGCCCGGCTGCTGCTCTCGACCGCCTTCCGATCGCCCTTCGCGAGTGCGACGACCTCTTGAAGCTTCTGCTTGGCGAAGGCGAGCCAGCTCTTCAGCTCCGGATCGAGCTTCGTCTCGAGATCGAGGTCGCGCGGCGTATGGAGCAGCGAGCAAGACGGCGCCACCCACAGCCGGTCCTTCCCGACTTTTGCCGCCGCGCGCTCGACCAACGCGGCCTGCTTCTCGAGATCCGCCCGCCATACGTTCCGGCCGTCGATCACACCTGCCGAGAGCACGCGACCTTTGGGCCAGGAGGCGAGCAGCGGCTCCAGCTGCTGCGGTGCACGCACCAGATCGACATGCAGCCCCTGCACCGGGAGCGCGAGCGCGGTGGAGAGATTGTCGTTGAGGCCAGCGAAGTAGGTCGCGACCAGCAGCTGCAGCTTCCCGGCACGCGACGCCAAGTACTTGTAGGCGCGCCGGTATGCGGCACGCTCGGCGTCGGTGCGATCGAGCGCGAGACTCGGCTCATCGAGCTGCACCCAGGTCGCCCCCGCGGCGGCGAGCGACTCCAGAACGTCACCATACACCGGCAGCAGCGCGTCAAGCAGCGACAGGCGATCGAATGCGCCGCCTTTCGACTTGGCGAGCAGGAGGAATGTCAGCGGTCCGATCAGTACCGTCGTCGCGTCGACTCCCAGCGCCTTCGCTTCACGGTACTCGTTCGCCGGCTTGGCGGATGCCATGCGGAAGCGTTGCCCGCGCTCGAGCTCGGGGACGATGTAGTGGTAGTTGGTATCGAACCACTTCGTCATTTCCATCGCGGTGACGTCGCGACCTTTGCCCTGACTGCCGCGCGCCATCGCGAAGTACGTGCTGGGATCGACCCACTCGCCCGTGAAACCGTAGCGCGGCGGCACCGCGCCGACCATGGCGCAGGTGTCCAGCATGCGGTCGTAGAAGGAGAAGTCGTTCGCAGGGATGCGGCTCAAGCCGAGGTCGCGCTGGAGCTGCCAGTGACGGCGGCGCAGCTCCGCGCCGGTGGCGAGCAGCTGCTCGCGGCTGATCTTGCCGCCCCAGTACCCTTCGGTGGCGCGCTTCAATTCGCGCGCGGCGCCCAGGGGGGGGAAGCCCAAATTCGAGGCGATGGTCATATGAGGAAGGGGAACTTACCGGGTTCTAGGCTTTTACGGTACTTGGCACCACCTGGCGCAATAACGCCGCTAGGGATGCGGCGGAGCCCCGTGCGGCGGGTGCGGATGCCCCCCTCCGTGGCCTGGCGGCGGACCATGCGCGGCCTGCGCCGCTGCCGCCCGGGCGAGTCCCGCGGCCGCCTGCGCGGCGGTAGCACCTTTGGCCATTGCCGACTGTACATTCGCCGGCAGTGACAGCAGAGCCGACACCGGCTCACCGGAGCGCAGTCCGACACTCACGAGTCCAATGTCTTCCGCGGGCGGCACGCCCAACGCCGCCAGGGTGCCTGCCACGCGGAGTCCAACGGTGAGCGCCGCGGCGTTCGCGCCGGTCCGCGCCAGCGCCGTGATATCGCTCCCGCTCAATCCCGCCGTGATCGCAAACTCGCCGGCCGCGATGGCGAGTGTGTCAGAGACCAGCCCACCGTCCCGCAACGCCGCGGCGGCCGTATCGAGCTGCATTGCGACGAGACGCAGGGCGCTTGCCACGCGCTCGGGCGCAACACCCTTCGCGCTACCTTCGATCGCCTTCTCAATCAGGGGATCGATTGGGAGACCGCGCGCGGACGCGGCCGTCCCCAGCTCTTCGACGAGCGACGCGATTTGGGGGGGCACCCGACCCGTGAGGCGCTGGGCGATGCCGGTCCCCTGTTGCATGCTCAACAACGCGAGCGGGAGCGTGAGGAAGGTGATCACAACGTCAGCACGCTGTTGCGGCGGCCGAAGCCGTCATCGATGGCGGGGGCGCCGGGATCAGGGACCCAACGTGCCCCATCGACGACGAAGGCATACTGGTGTTGGCCCGCCGGGAGCGTGAGGGTAGCCGTCCAGACGCCGGTTGCGCCGGTGCGGACCAGCGGCGTCGCCTGCGGATCCCACTGGTTGAACGTACCCGCGAGGCTCACCTGCTTCGCGTCGGGAGCCAGCAGAACAAACCGGACGGTGACAAGCGAAGCGGGCGCGGGCGTCCGTGGCACGAGCCAGATGACGAGCGCCGCGGCGATCGCGAGGGCCGGCGCGAGCAGCCAGGGCACGAAACGGCGACGCCGGCGTTCCAGCTTCGCCATGACGCGCCAGGTGACGGCGGGCATCGAAACGTCCGTGCGATCCACGCCGGCGAGCAGACGCAGCGCCGCCGCGCCCTCCCCGCGCAGCTCGGCGGGCAGGTCGGCGAGTGTGATGTCACCGTCCAGCAGCTGCTTGACCAGAGGATGAAGCTCGTGCCCGTTCATGTGTGATCTCTCAATTGTTCGCGCAACCTATCATACGCGCGATGCATTCGCATTTTCAGTGACGGTATCGAGGTACTCAGGCGCTCCGCGATTTCTCCGTACGACAATCCTTCGACGTGCTTCAGGACGAACACCTCGCGCTGATCCGCCGTCAGCTCGAGCAACGCGCGCTGCAGTGCGCGCCGTTGCTCCGCGATTTCGGCGCCGCCGTCCGACCGATCCACCGCGGCGACATCATTCGCGGCTTCCAGCGATGCCGACGAGCGGTTGCGGCGCCGCTCCGCGAAACAGCGGTTGCGCAGAATAAGGAAGAACCAGCCGACGAACTTGTCGGGCTCCTTGCACTGCGCCAGCTGATCAAAGGCACGGACGAACGCGTCCTGCACGGCGTCTTCCGCTGCGTCCACGGAGCCCAGCATCCTCGTAGCGTACCGCGCGTAGCGGTCGCGGTACCGTTCGACCAGCTGGGCGTAGCGCTCGCGATCCCCGGCGAGCACTGCCCGAACGATTTCGCCGTCCGCCGTTTGGGACTCAGGGCGCAACCGCAGCCTCCGCTAAAGAGTTGTGGCGTACCACATTGGTAACGTTTGCCGCGTCGTTCCATTGTGACCTGCGTTACCCCGGACCCCACTCCGGAATCTTTACGAAGTCATGTCCCCGATGCTAGAGACACAGCGCCCCCTCGCCTCAGAGGCCGACCTGGTGCAGCGGCTCGCACAGCGTGACTCGACGGCACTGATCGAAGTCGAGCGGCGGCACTGGTCTTCATTGTATGCGCAGGTCTATGGGATGCTGGTCGAGTCCGCAGTGGCCGAGCGTGTGGTGCGTGAGGTGTTTACCCAGCTGTGGTTTACCGCCGAACGGTTTCCGCTGAGGCCCAGTCTGTGGACGTGGCTGCGCAACATGGCGAGAGAGCTCGCGCGCGCCGAGCTGGCGCTGGCGGCATCCCGCGATCCCGCAGAGTCGTCAACTCGGAGGTCGCAATGAAGCGTGTGCTACTGTTCATCCCGGTGCTGCTGCTACCGGCACTGGTCGTAGCGCAGACGCCGGCGAAACCTCGCGCGACACATGTGCGGGGTGAGGCCGTCGGCCTCGACAACCGGCCGGTGACGTCCGCCACGTCTGCCGCTCGCGCAACACCAGCGACGCACACGGGCGACGGGCCGGCGACACCGGCCACACCAGCGACGCCAGCAACCCCGGCGTCTCCCTCTCACCGGCCGGACCATGCCGGCCAGGGCGGTCAAGGACGCTCGAATAACCCCCGGCGCCCCTAAGTAGACAGACGCCTTCACGCAGTATCTTACCGGTCCCATGCGCTTGGGACCGGTTTCGTTTTTGTCACTGCTCACGTTACTCCCCCTCACCCTGTCCGCCCAGCGGCAGGCATCGATCGGGATTGGCACTGGACCACGCGCTCTGACGGGGTCGCGGCCGGATCGGGCACAGCGGTGATCGAGGCCGTCCGCGGCAATGTCGCGCTGGGAGTGGGCGCCGTGACGGGCGTGATCCAACAGGAGCCGGGCGTTGGCGCGCTGAGGCTACGCGGCCGGGCGTGGTGGCAGCTCAACACGGCGCCAGCTCAGCTCTCACTCACCACCGACGCGACGCGGTTCCTCGGCGCCTGGTATACGGATGTCGTTGGCGGCGTCACGGTCGATGGCGCACGCACGGTCGGCTCGGTGTGGCTTAGCGGCCGGCTTAGCAAGACCTACGGATCGACCGGCGCTGCGAGCGCGACGGTCCAGTATTTCGTCACACCATCGGTTGCCGTCGAAGCGTCGGGAGGCAATTACCTGCGTGATCCATTCCAGGGACTCCCGCGGGCGGGATTCGTCGCAGGAGGCATCCGCGTGTTCACGTCGCGGCGCGCCGCTATGGTGCAAACAGCTTCCGTCCAGCCGGCACTGCAGCCGCTGGTTGCGGCGCATCGTGGCGGCGACACGATCGTCGTGCGTTTCCGGATGCCTGGTACGAAGTCGGTCGCAATCGCGGGCAACTGGAATGCCTGGACGCCCGATACAATGCGCGCCCTGGGCGACGACATCTGGGAGGCGGCGCTGTGCCTCCCGCCGGGCACCTACTACTTCAACCTGGTCGTCGATGGGCAAGAATGGGTTGTGCCGGGTGGCGTCGCCACGATTTCGGACGGGATGGGGGGCCTGCTCGCGATCCTGAACGTGCTGTGACTTGACGATCTCCGTCCGACCCCGTACCGTGGCGGCGGCAGGTTGGCTCCGGTTCGATGCTGTCCTCTCGCTCGAGGGGGTGCTCGATGGGGAAGATCAACATGCAGAAGGTGCTCGTTGGTGGTCTTATCGCAGGTCTCTTCCTGAACATCGTCGATTACGTGCAGTTCGGTGTGGTCCTCAAGGACCAGATGGCGGCGGCCATGCAGGCCGTCAACAAGCCCGCCATGAGCAATGCCCAAATCCCGTACTTCGTGGTGCTCGACTTTGTCGTCGGCATATTCCTCGTCTGGCTCTACGCCGCGATCCGACCCCGGTTCGGGGCGGGTCCCGTGACGGCCGCGAAAGCCGGCATCGCCGCGTGGTTCGTCGGTGGACTGCTCGTCACGCTGTTCATGTGGCCGATGGGAATCATGCCGCACAATCTCATGATCACCACAACGGTGGTTGGCCTGGCGTCATGGACGCTGGCGACGGTGATCGGCGCCAAGTTCTACACGGAAGGTGCTGGCGTGGGAGCCGGAATGGGCGCAGGCATGGGAGCCCGGATGTAGCGTTCGGATCGACACAAGAACAAAACCGCCGGGCGGCGTGCTGCCGTCCGGCGGTTTTGGCTTCAGAACAGCTCAGTAATCGAAGCGGAGCAACACCCCCAGCGTCCGCGGCTGGTTCGTCAGGTAGCCGACCCGCGCCCTCAGTCCGCGCTCACGATCCAGCGCGAGGAGCGCCCGCTCATCGGTCACGTTGTTGACGAACACCGCCCCGTCCCAGCCCGAGCGCGCCAATCCGACACGGAAATTGAGGATGCCATACGCCGGCAACAGCGGATTGAACGTGAACGAGTTTTGTGTCAGCGGCCCGCCGATCGTCTGCCCGAACGACGCGATGTTCACAGTGCCGATCCCCGGGGTGAGATCGTCGATCTGCGTGTAGCGCGATCCGACATACTGGAAACTGCCGCTGACGGAAAAACGCGAGATGCCCATCGGCATCGAATACGTGATCGCGGCACTCCCCTGGACGCGCGGTACGCTGGGGAGACGATTCCCTTTCTTCACGCCGCCGACTACCGTCGTTACGCCCAGCGTATCCGTGGTCGTCACGGTAGACAGGAGCTTCGCATCGTTGAGACCGGTGGAGAATGCAAGATCCCAGTGCTCATTGGGAGACGCCGTCACCTCTAATTCGAGACCCTGGCTCTTTGCCTTGTCGACGTTGAACACGAGACGCGAAGAGCATGTGCCGGCGGTCAGATTCAGCTGCAGGTTCTTGATGTCCATGTAGAACGCGGAAAGGTTTAAGGAACCACGGCCGCCCGCAAACCGAGACTTCATTCCCGCCTCGTAGTTCCACGCCGTTTCGTCTTTCCAGGAGTTGCGCCCGCCGAACGTGATCGTGTCCGAAGGCGAGCAAATCGGCTTGTTGAGCGGGTCGTTGATGCCGCCGAGCCGGAAGCCGCGCGAGACCTGGCCATTGAATGTCAACACGTCGGACGCCTTGTAGGCGGCGATGAAACGCGGGACCACGCCGTTCGCTTTGGTCGTGCCCGGCTGAGACACGTACCCGACGAAGAATCCGTCGAAGAACTGGGTGCGGTCTTCGTTGAAGTTGTACCAGCGCGCGCCGGCGGTGAGGTCCAGCTTCGGAGTGACGCCCACGGTTGCTTCGCCGAAGACGGCCGTCTGCTTCAGCTTGTAATGGAGATCGGAGAAAAACAGGTGGTCCTTCGCCGCAAGGGGCCCAGCGGTGAACCCATTGGGTCGCGGCGCGCTGAGTCCGATGGCCGGGCAGCAGATCGGCGCGGCTAGGGTGTCGAACCCGCGGACGTACACGTCCTGGCCATAGCCCCGGGTGTTGCTGCTGTAGAACGCGCCGACGAGCCAATGCAGCTGATCCTTCGCACCGGCGAGCCGCACCTCTTGCGTCCACACGATCGAATTCGTGTGGTCGTACAGCGGCGCATCGAGCGTGTAGATGTTCTGGGGAAGCTGGAAACTTCCGCCGACGATGCTGGCGTACAGTGCGGTCGCATCGCGCACGACCAGGATGTTGCGGTGCGTGTACGAGGTCACCGCCGTCAGCGTAGCTGGGCCGAGATCGACCTGCATGTTGACGTCGCCCAGCAGGAACTTGTCGGTAACAGGCTCCGCGAGTTGCGTGAACAGGCCGCGGTCGCCGAGCGTCACCTTTGGGCGCGTGGTGGTATAGGGATTGGCTAGAATATTGAACGCGTCGATGCGGTTCCAGCCGTCGGCCTTGGAGCTTTGATAGACGATACGCGGTGTAATGCTGAACTTGCTAGTCGGTTGCAGGCGGAGCGCGGCCCGCAAGCCGGCCCGGCCGTAACCGTTGACGTTCTTGTCGACGAGCAGGTTGGGTTGCACGGCGTCCATGTAGCCGCCCGTCCGCGAACTGTATCCCACGATTCGGAACGCCGCTTTGTCGCCCACCGGTGCGTTGAAACCGAGCTTCGCGCTGCTGCCGGGATCACCGCCGTCGATCGCCGTGACCTCCGCTTCGCCAAATGTCTTGCTGACACCGATTTCCGGCTGATTGCTGATGTAGCGCACCGTGCCGGCGAGCGAGCCGGAGCCGAACAGCGTCCCCTGGGGCCCGCGCAGCACCTCGACGCGGCCGACGTCGAACAGATCGAGATCCGGCGTGAACAGCGACAGCGAAATCACCGACTCATCGAGATACCCGCCGACTTCTTCCTTCACGCCGGGCTGGTCGCGCGAGATCTGGCCCGACGAAGCCCCGCGGATCGCGGGCTGGCTCTGGCCGGGGCCCAAGTTCTGCACGCTGAACCCGGCCACGTTCTGGGCCACCTGCTCGATGTTTTCAACCCCGCGCACGCGCAGCGCCTGCTCTGTAGGAGCCGCAATCGACAGCGGCACATTGATCAGCTGTTCTTCGCGCTTCATCGCGGTCACCGTGATCGCTTCCAGCTCGAGGGCCTGCAGGACGAAGTCCACAACAGCCTCGGCATCCGCCGCGACGCGAATGCCCTGCTGCGATTGCGTGCGCACGCCCGGCAGCGATGCGGACACGGTATACGTCCCGGCCGGGACATTGGCGAAGGCGTATTTGCCGTCGGCGTCCGTGGTCGCGCGGCGGGCAGCAGCCGTGCCGCCCGTAACTCTGACGGTGGCGCCCGACATTGGAGTGTTATGCGCGTCGCGCACCACACCCCTGATCCGACCGTTCTGGGCGAGCGCCATCCCCGGGGCCCCAAGCAACAGGGCGACGAGAACGGCGAGGCTCAGGAAACGGCTTGCGGGGCGCCGCATTTCCGCGCGCGCGTACAAATAGCGGCCGTTGTAACCAAACGGCGACGCCGCGGCCCAGGGGAACGTGCCGAAATTGTTGTTGAAGTCCATCGAGCGATCGTTGAACGAATCCACGATCACCTGCGAGCTCGGTTTGTCTGGATAGGTATCGAACACATTCTTCACGCCAAGCGACAGGTCCACGCTGGCGAATTGGTAGCCGATCTCGGCATCGAACAGCGTCTTGGCGCCGTACCGCTCGCGGCAGAGATCGCAGTATCCGGGCTGCGCCGACGAGAACTTCCCGTAATAGGATCCGCGCACCAGGGCGTGCGCGCGAGCCACCGAGTACATACCGGTCAGCGTCGCCCGCCAGTTCGGCCGCTCTTCTGTGATGCCGATGTACGTCACCGAGTCGATAATGCCCCCGACGGTGGATGGGGTGCCATTGAACACCGCGGGGCGGGGATCGAGGTGTGTGATCTTGTTCTTCGTGTAATTAACCGCCGCGGACCAGTCGATCATGCCGACGCCAACCGCCGTCCGCAGCGACCCCGTCACGTCGAGGCCCTGCGTGCGCGTGTCGAGTCCGTTGGTGAAGTACTGGATGCCGCTCACGTTGGTGAAGCCGTTGGCGGCCAGGATGGCACCCGTGACGCTGTCGCTGAGTGTCGCGCTCAACAGAATGCGATGCTTGATGTTGATCTGGTAGACATCGACGGTCAGCGTGACGTTGTCATTGGGACTGAACGCGAACCCGCCGCTCACGTTGACGGACTTCTCCGCCTGCAGCGGCTTCGAGTTGAACAGGCGCGCCGCGCGGTCGGCCACCGGCGCGATCAACACATCGGTCACGACGCCGCCGATGACGTTGGTGTTGACGTGGCTGAAGTGCGACTGGCTGATACCGGGTGCGCGGAAGCCCGTGCTGCCCGCGACCCGGATCGTCAGTTGCCGTGAAGGCTGCAGCCGGAACGCAGCCTTGCCGGTGAAGAGCGAGCCGAAATCCGAATAGTGCTCGAACCGGCCCGCGATGTTGGTCAGGAATTTGGGCGTCAGGTTCGTTTCGAGATCGGCATAGACGGCGGCGTTCGTGCGATGCGTATTCGATTCGTCAGCCGGCCGGAATCCCGGAAACACCTGCGAGTACGGACGACCGTCAGTGCTGTCAGGCCCGAGGTGATTGCCGTCGACATATGAGGCCAGCTCGCCGCGCGTGATCTGATAGCCTTCGCGGCGGAACGCAGCGCCCACCGCCACGTTGACCGGTGCCGGCAAGCCGATCGTCACGGACTTCGCCGCATTGATGCCGACCAGCAGCTCGCTCCGCTCCAACCGTCCGGCGAAGAACGACGTCTGGTTCGCGATCTCGTCGCCCGTGCCGAACGTGCTGTCCGGGCCCGGCGCGCAGGGATTCGCGGGGTCGAGACACGGACCGAGCGACACGTTCAACGTGTGCCGCAGGTTGTATTCGAACCGGTTGAACCCGTACGACGTGCCGAGGTCGACCGACCAGCCGCCGGTAGCAGCGCGAATCCCGCCCGCTAGCGAGTAGTCGGTCACGGTCGGCGCGAACTCGGGGAGATAACCAAGGGGATAGATCTGAGGCCAGCTGCGGGCCTGGATGAAGCTCGCGCAATCAACGGCGCAACGGCGGTAACCATTGCCCGTCCCTTTCCGCATGCTGTAACCGCCGAAACTGTACAGCTCGGTCGTGCCCTGATTGTTCAGGGGGAGCCGGAAGTTCGCCATGGTCATGACGTCCTTCTCGAGCCCGTCGCCCCAGTGATGGTTGGGCTGCGACACGGGATTCCGATAGATGACGACTTTGCCGTTGACGATCGAGTCGGCCACGCCCGTGCCCGCATCCTCATACGGATCGGCCCACGCGCGATTCGTCGGTTGGCGGTCGAGGAACTCGCCGAAGAGGCCGAGCGATCCGCGACCGATCCCGAGGCCCCACCCGCCGTTCAGGTTCACCGTCGTGCCGTCGTCGGCGTAGTCATTCGGGTGGTAGCGGCCCACGCTGGTGTTGAGGAACGGCGTGAACTGGCCTTCCTTGAGCACCATGTTCACCACACCGGCGATCGCATCGGAGCCGTATTGCGCCGAAGCGCCGTCCCGCAGCACGTCGATGCGGTCGATCAGGCGAAGGTGTTGACGAGCGCGGTCTGGTGCCGGCGCCAGCCGTTGACCAGGACGAGGGTGTGATCGGGCGACAGGCCGCGCATGGTGAACGGCCGCACGATGTCGGTCGCATCCGTGACGCTCTGATGCGGGAAGTTCACCGAGGGCGCGAGCGACTGCAGAATCTGCCCGGTCTCGGTCACGCCCTGCAGGGCGATCACCTCGGACGGGAAGACGTCGACCGGCACGGCGAGCTCTTCCGCCGCGGTGTGGCGCGCGCGCGATCCGACCACCACGTCCACCGGCGACAGGCTGATCGGCTGCTCGGTGAGGACGAAATCCTGCGTGACGGCTGCCTGGTCCACCACGACGCGCGCCGTGCGCGGCTGATAGCCGAGCAGCCGAACGCGCAGCAGATACGCGCCGGACGACAGGCCGCGAATCTCATAGCGGCCCTGATCGTCGCTCGTCGCGTGCAGGCCGCTGCCTTCGGCCGAGATCATCGCCCGGGCGAGGGGCGCGCCCGCGGCATCCGCAATGCGGCCGCGAACGACGCCATTCTGTGCCAGCACCACCGCCGGCAAGATCAAGAGAAGCGCGAGTAATTTGCCGACTCGTTGCATATTCATGCCTCAGTGGGGAGTGATCGTCGCCCTAGTGCTACCGCTCGGCGGCAAGACCGTCAAGCGACACTAGTGGTGGCCAGCATTCCAGGGATCGTCGCCCGAAAACGCCATCACGTGCACCATCCAGCCGAACAGCCGAGGCCGAAATCGCCCACCGACCGCCTCACACGCTTCCGCCGTGGTAATCGGTGACTTCGGACCGAAGACCGGCTGCCCGTTTTTCGTCTCCCGCCAGCGCCGCCGGGCATCCGCCAGCGGCGGCAAGCACCAATTGATGTGCTCGTGCCAGCGCACAATGCTCAGCGGCAACCGTGCCTCGAGCTCGGTCTCGTTCGTCTGCGCGGGCGCGGTGAACATCGCACCGACCAGGGTGAGACCACGGTCCGCCGCGCGCTGGTAGAGCAGTGACGTGGGCCGGGCGGGATCGAGTCCGTTCCGCGCCTGGAATGCCCAACGGATCTTCGTGAAGTGCAGTATCGGCGCAGCGCCCGCCGGGATGTAGTTGCGAAAGCCGTCGGCTTCCGCGGCGCGGACGTCGCGGTACTTGGCGAGCTCACGTCGCATCACCGCAAGCACCTCGGCCGCACGCGCCGAGTCGCCGGGCGCGGGAGGTCGCTGCGGCGTGAGCCGCATATGCAGGTCTTCGTTGGACACCATCCCGGCCATCGCATGATCCGCCGCCATGGCGGCGTGCTCGTCGGGATGTTGCTCCGGCGTCGCCATCTCCTGGTCGTCGGTGGCCGTGCCGGCGCCGCGGTGACAGCCGGCGGCCAGGACATATAGTAGAAGGGCAACGCGTCGCATGATCGCCAGAATAGACGCGTTCAGTGCGCGGTCAGCTAGAGCGATGCAGGCGCCGGAAGTGCGGATTCTCGACGAGATAATGGAAAGTGAGAATCGTCACCTGGGAGAAGACCGAGGCGATGAACCCCGGGAACGACCGGAGCATCAGCGCCAACCCGTAGGTCTGCAGATATCCGACCGTATACATCGGGCTCGAGATGAAACGATAGGGACCGCTGGAGACAGGTCCGATCGCGGCGTCGGGATCGAAGAAGTTATGCCAGTAGTACGCGTCGCTCCCCAGGGTGCGCGCGGCCCACAGCTTCGTGCCCAGGCCGATGATGACCAGAACCGCACCCGTCGCGACTGTTGCGAGGGTGGGCAGCGCCAGGTGCCACGTATTGCGGGTCGCGAGGCACAGCACCACGAAGGCGAACGCGTCGTGATACATGATGAGCGCCGCCGTCCGCCGGAAGCGGCGGAACGCTTCAGCACGATTGCGTGGATCCGTGTGCACCCCATTCCGCTCCTGACGCCGCAACGCCAATCCCACAAACAGCACGTACGCCATTCGACTGAGAATGGCGTACGCGAGTATCGCGGCCTGCGCCGCGGTCACTTTCGGCCAAAGAGGCGCACGGTGGCCGCGCCCCGCGCGGGGCGCAACCGGCTACGGTACCAGAAATCGACGCGCCGCAGGATCCGAACCGGGCCGGGCAGATCGATCGTGCGGCTCCAGGATCCCTGATGAAATTGAATGCGGGTATCGGCAGAAAACGTTTGTCCGTTTCCGAACGTCACCTTGATGTCGTACATCTCGAGGTTGCCCCCGACCACTTCGAGTTTGATCGCAGTGAACCCTCCTTCACGGGCGCCCACGATGATGGCATCATGATCGAGCGTGAAGTTCACGCGTCGCGTTCCCAGCAATTCCCAATCAGCCGAGGGAAGCGTCAGGAGAACGAGGGCGGTAAGGATGGCGCGCATGCGGTGCCTCCAAATGAAGGGAGCGACGTGACGCTGCAACATACAACGCCCCTCGAACGGGCACTAAGCGGTAACCGCGGGAGTATACTAGAAGCGAACCAGCAGCCCGAGCCTCGCAGGAGGATCTATGCACCGAGTCACGCTCCTATCGGCCGTATTGTCCGTCGCTCCTCTGGTCCTCCCCGCACAGCAACCCACCGTGCCGCACGATAGTGTACAAGGCGCCGTGCACGCCGTCGACGTGCGCGCGCGCTCGGTCGACGTGATGACCGGCGTCGGCCTCGCCCTCCGCGTCGTGCACTTACAAGTCCCCGGCACCGTCCCGATCACCAGCCGCGAAGCCGGGCAGCGTGAGTCCATCAAGCTGGCCGAGCTGAAGCCCGGCGATGTGATCCGCGTTTCGTTCGGGAGCCGGCCGACGGGTTTTGTCGCGTATACCATCGAACGGATCGGCCGTGTGGAAGCGGGCGTCCCATGACGCGCCGCTGGATCGGCCTGGCGGCCATTTGCAGCGTGGCCGCGTGCCACAAGGTGCAGCCCGGAGATCCGTTGCCCGGCCTGTCCGCCACAGAGCGAGCGCAATTCGACAGCGGTCGCGCGGTGTTCGACAGCACCTTCACGCCGCAAGTCGGTCTCGGCCCCCTATTCAATGCGAGCCGCTGTGGGGAGTGTCATGAAGACCCCGTCACCGGTGCAAACGGGGATGAAGTCGAGCACCATGCGACGGTGTTTCACCCGGAGCGGGCGGGCGCGATGTGCGACGAGCTCGCCGACAAGGGCGGGCCGGTGTTCCAGGACAGCGTGACCCCCGCCCTGCACGCCGCGCTCGGCATCGACCGCGAGCCGCGCCCGTCGAGTGCTACGGTCGTCGCCCAGCGCACGACGCCCGACATCCTGGGCTTCGGGCTCCTCGACGCCGTCCCTGATTCCGTCATCCTTTCGTACGCCGACCCTGACGACAACAATCACGACGGCATTTCCGGGCGGCCGAATCGCTTCTTCGACGGGCGGCTGGGACGCTTCGGGCGCAAGGCCCTTGTGCCGACGCTGCGCGAGTTCAACGACGGCGCATTTCAAGTCGAGATCGGCATCACGAATCCTTCCGTCCCCATGGAGGGCACCGTCGCGGGTGACCCGCTTCCCGCCGGGACGGATCCGGCGCCTGAACCTGAAATCGGCGCGCGGAGCCTGGAGCTGACCGACGCGTTTGTGCGGCTGCTCGCTCCGCCGGCGCCGCTCAAGCAGTCGCGCGAGGCGCGCCGGGGCCGCGACGTCTTCGCGCAGGTGGGATGTACCGGATGTCATGTCCCGACACTGCGGACCGGCGACAACCCGATCCCGGCGTTGAGTCACAAGGAAGTGGCGGCCTACACCGATCTCTTGTTGCACGACATGGGTCCCCAGCTGGCAGACATTTGCTTCGGGCTCGCAAAGCCAAGCGAGTTCCGGACCGAGCCGCTGATGGGGGTGAGACTCGCGACGAAGTTCCTCCACGACGGCCGCGCCAAGACGCCGGAGCAGGCAATCGAAATGCATGGCGGCGAGGGGATGCGTTCGCGTGATTTGTTCGAGGCGCTACCGGCGGCCGATCGCGCGGCACTGCTCGCGTTTCTAAAGACGCTGTAGCGACTTCCTTGCAGGAGCCAGCGACGCACCCCACGTTAGACGGGTGCGATCGGTCTGGTTATGTGTCGCAGGACTCGTGGTGGCTCCTTCCTCCACCGCGGCATAACTCTCGGCCCGCACTGAAGTGTCCGTCGAGGGGCGCTACGTGTGGCACGGCATCTCCCGAGCGGCGGGGCTGGTCGGGCAGCCATCGCTCGCCTTGGGACTCCGCGTCTAGGGAAGCTGGTCGCGCGTTGGAGACAGGTCGTTCGGGTGGACCTGGCGGCGTTCAATCAGACGCTGGAGCGACACGGAATGCTGGCGCTCGCCGTGCCGGCGGCCGGGGAGAAGCTCTGTTCTCAGTGAGCGTTTAGGGAGTTCGGCGACCGGGGGAGCTCCGCGACGAAACGCAGTGAGGCCCTGCTCGTAGGACGAGACACACATGACCGCGTCGATCGGCGCCGAATTCCTGGCCCTTCAGGAGCTGCTAGCCGGCCGCTATTCGATCGAGCGCGAGCTCGGCCGAGGCGGTATGGGGATCGTGCTGCTCGCCCGTGATGTGGCGCTCGACCGCCCGGTCGCGATCAAGCTGCTCCCGCCGCACCTCGCGACACGCCCCGACGAACGAGACCGCTTCCTGGAGGAAGCGCGGATCGCCGCCGGCCTAGCGCATCCGAATATCGTGCCGATTCACCTCGTCGAAGCACACGGTGACCTCGTGTTCTTCGTGATGGGTTTCGTGGACGGCGAGACACTGCGCGATCGGGTGGAGCGCGCCGGCCCGCTCCCGCCGCGCCTGGCGACGAAACTGCTGCAGGAAGTGGCGTGGGCGCTCGGCGCCGCGCATCAGCGCGGCGTGATTCACCGCGATGTGAAGCCCGACAATATCATGATCGAGCGCGCGACCGAGCGCGCGGTCGTCACCGACTTCGGAATCGCGCTCGGCAGACGTGCGGCCGAAACCGCGGCCGGGGGGGGCGCAGTCACCGGAACCGCGCGCTACATGAGCCCCGAGCAGGCATGCGGCGAGCCGGTCGACGCGCGCAGCGATCTCTACTCGCTGGGCGCGACGTTCTTCTACGCCCTCACCGGCCGGGCACCGTTCGAGGCCGCAAACGCGCCCGCGATCATCACGAAACATGTCTACGAGATCGCGCCACGGGTCCAGGCGCTCCGGCCCGAGGTGCCCGCCAAACTCTCAGGTGTGGTCGACCGCCTGCTCCGCAAAGCGCCGCCGGAGCGGTTTCAGACGGCGGACGATCTCGCGCGGGTCGCGGGCGAACTGCGGGGCCGGGATTTTCGCGCCCCGCCCCTGCTGCGCGCCTTCGTGCGGAACGCACAAGTCTCCACCCTGGTGCTGTTGACGTCGGTACTGGCTGGGAGAGGAATGGGGATAATCGGCGCGATCCTCCTCTTTCAACTGGTCGTGGTGGCGCGCCGACTCTTGAAGGACGGCTACACGTTCGACGACATCCGGGCGGCCCTGCTTGCCGAACGGCAGGTGCAGCTGGAGGAGGACGAAGTCATCAAGCGGCGCCGCTGGTTCCTGCGGCTGGACTCGTTGTGGTATCGGATCTGGGCCGGAAGAGCCGGACGCTCGTTCTTCTGGCTCGCTGGGTGGGGCCTCAAGGCGACTGCACGCGCGGCCCTGCCCTCCGTCGAGCGGACCGAGCTCGTGCTGGGACGCTCGGCGCTCGCCGCGTATAAAGCGCTGCCGGACGCAGAGCGGCGGCAGGCGCGGGACCTCCCGGCCGTGCTCGAGCGACTGGAGACCGGAGCAGAGGCACTGCGCGCAAAGGGCGACACAGGTGAATCGCTCACCGAAGCCGTGGCCGCGCTCGAACACTTACGCCTCGCGCTCGTGAAGCGGCAATCCGGCGTGGGGTCGCCCTCCGATCTCACGCTCGTTCTCGAGCGCGCCAGGGCGATCGGGGACCACGTCGACCGCCGGATTGCGGCGGCGGCTGAAGTGCAGGCGCTCCTCGAGTAGCTGCTTGCCCGCTGTTTGGAGCTAGTGTCAATTCTGACACTCGTGACCGTTTCTCCTGCAAGCGACATCGTCGTCCTCGACGAGCAGGCCGTGCGAGCCAGGCTCCACTACCAGGACCTCATTCCGGCCATCGGGCAGGCGCTCGCGGCATTGTCGTCGGGCAAGGTGGCGCAACCGGTTCGATCGGTGCTTCCCGTGGCTCCGCATCAGGGCTTCTTCGCCGTCATGCCGGCGTACGCCGGAGCCCTCGGCGCCAAGCTCGTCACGTTCTATCCTCAGAACGTCGGGATCCACACCCACCACGCCCTCATCGTCATGTTCAAGGCCGAGACCGGCGAGCCGCTCGCGGTCATGGACGGCCGGCTCATCACCGAGATGCGGACCGCCGCGGCGTCGGCGGTGGCGACCCAGCGCCTCGCCCGCGCGGATGCGTCGGTGCTCGCGATTCTCGGATCCGGCGTGCAGGCGAAGAGTCACCTCGCCGCGCTGCGCCTGGTTCGATCCTTCACCGACGTGCGCGTGTGGAGTCCCCGGAATGCGCCGGCATTCGCCAAAGAGCACGGCGTGAAGGCCGCGGTAACGGCGGCGGATGCCGTGCGCGGTGCGGACGTGGTGGTCGTCGCCGCGAGTGCGACGACGCCGATACTCCACGGACGCTGGCTTTCGCCCGGGACGCACGTCAATGCGATCGGCGCAACTCGTCCCGACTGGCGCGAGCTGGACGACGATCTCGTCACCATGGCTCGCGTCTTCGTCGACTCGCGCGAGGCGGCGCTGCGCGAATCGGGTGACGTCATCGCGGCGCGGAGCGAGGTAACGGAGATCGGCGCCGTCGTGGCGGGGACGGATCCCGGCCGGTGCAGCGCCGAGGAGATTACGCTGTTCAAGTCGGTGGGTGTCGCGGTCGAAGACGTGGCGGCGGCGGCGCTTGTTCTGGGGGCTAGGGGTTCGGGACTGGGGGCTAGATGACGACCTCCCCCGAAGCCGTCCGTCCCATCGCCTTGAGCGAGATCCGGGACGCCCGGAAGCGAATCGCTGGGACCATCATCCGCACACCGTTGGTCCGCTTGGAGCTTGGGCCAGGATTCCCCGACGTGCGACTCAAGCTCGAGAACCTGCAACCGATCAACGCCTACAAGCTGCGCGGCGCGGCCAATGCCGTCGCGCTGTTGTCCGATGCCGAGCGGCGGCGCGGCGTCTGGACGATCAGCGCCGGGAATGCCGGTCAGGGTGTGGCATACGCCGCGCGGGCCGCGGGCGTGGCGTGCACCGTCGTCGCGATCGAGACGGCGCCCGACGCGAAACTCGAGCGCATGCGCGCGTTGGGCGCGAAGCTCGTGCTCGTGCCGTATGCGGTTGCGTGGCAGGCGCTCGATGACCGTGCGTATCCCGGTGTCTCAGGGACGTTCATCCATCCATTCGACGATCAGAACTTCATAACGGGACACGCGACGATGGGCTTGGAGATTCTCGAGGATGCGCCGGACACCGTCGCCATCATTGCCGCGATCGGTGGCGGCGGCCTGATCACCGGCGTGGCCAGTGCCGTGAAGGCGTTGCGCTCGGGAGTCAAAGTGTGGGGCGCCGAGCCGGAGACCGCCGCGCCCGCCGCACTCTCGTTCGCCAAAGGCTCTGCGCAGGCGTTCCCGGATTGGGCGGCTACGTTCGTCGATGGCGCGGGCGGCAAAAGCGTGTTTCCCCGGATGTGGCAGCGCATGCGGCCGGTCGTGGACGGCTGCATCGTGGTGAGCCTGGACGAGGTGAAGCGCGCCATGCGACTCATGGCGGAAAAGGCCCGCGTCATCGCCGAGGGAGCTGGTGCGCTCGGCCTAGCGGCGGCGCTCACCGGTAAGGCCGGTCCAGGGCCGATCGTCGCGATCGTCTCCGGCGGCAACATCGACCTCGCGAAGTTTTGCGAGCTCATTCGCGCCTGATGGAAAAGCAGGTCCCTTCGGTTTCGAAGGGATCTGTTTTAATGCGGAATCACCCGTCTCGGAAACGCCCCAGGCGCAGTCTCCGCGAGAAATTCACCCCCGTTCCTGCGCGCGTGCGGACAGCGTCCTGCCGGCGCACAGCGACGTGCTGCAGGGTCACGTGCGCGTGACGTACTTACCCGGCGCCGATTCAACCCGGCTCGGTACGGGCGCTCCGCTGACCGCCGGCGCCAGTGCCACCATGGCCGGTCACGGCCCGGCGCCAGCTCCCGTCGCCGAGCTCACAGTCTTTCTCCACAGCGGCGAAGCCGACATCGTCGAACGTGGAGAACAGCCACCGGTCGTCACGCTCGTCACGGATGACTCCGGCTCCCTCGAGCTATCACCCATCCAGTTCGGCACGTTTCGGTCGGTCGGACCCACTGCGCCGCCCCGCCAGATCGTCAGGGTCCCATTGTCGGCCGAGCTCGATGCGCCGGACTTGGTTGCGATCGCGCGTTCACAGCACGCCGCCATTCACGTCGGCTCGATCAGTATCCCGCTCCGGGATGGAGACCGGCGCGACATCACCGCACTCTACGTCGCCATGGTCTGCGGGATCGAGTAGGAGCAGACGCGTCGGGCGCGGTGTGTGGATGGGCACCCGCAGGGCTCGCGGCGTCCTTCAACGCGCGAAGTGGCCGAGCCGGCCCATTAGGGCACGGATGTCGAGCGCTGACTCCGGGCCGTCATGGCCTTTTCGAGCGACAAGAGATGGCGGTCCTACCTCGGCGCCCAAAATGGATCCGCCGCCGGTACGAACGACACCGGCACGTCTTTCACGAAGGTTCCGAGCCACCGCGCAAAGTCCTCCATTCCATCCTGCTCCGACGGAATATGTCCCAGGATGATCAACGCCCTCTTCCGCCCCGCCGTGACCGCGTCCGCCACGTACTCCACGGTCTCCCACTCGCGGGCTTCGCCAATCACGAGCACTTCCACCGCGCTCTGCTGCAGGAGCTTCCGGTGCGCGTCGAATCCGGCGGCACCGGGCGACAACCCGACCTTCGTGACCCGCAGCCCCGAGTCGCCGACGACCCGGAGCGTCGGCGCCGGCAGGCGCCGGCGAATCGTGGCGGCGAGCTCCGCCAGCGTGGTCTCCGGTACCCGGTAAAGCCACTCGCTCTCGGCGCTCCGGTAGCGGTCCCAGCCGAGCACGCGCGCCAGGCTCACCGACATCGGCTCGGGACGCCGTCGATGCCAATGATCGTGCATGCGCACCACGATCATCCGATGTTCACGAATGAATGCGCGCTTCGCCGCCGTCACCGAATCGTGCTCGGCTTCGAGCACGTCGAGTTTGTCGAAGTGATCGTAGAATGTCGGCTCGTGCGTAATCACGAGATTCGCGCCGCGCGCCGCGGCGCGACGCAGCACATCGAACGTCGCCATCATCGTGACCGCGATGCCGGTCACCGGCGTCGCTGGATCCCCATCCTTGAACGTGTCCACGGTCGGCTCGGTCCACGGAACGCCGATGTTTTGCTTGATCATCTCGACGACATCGCGCGCCGTGAGGGGCGGCTGCTGGGCACGGGAGATACTCGGCGCGAGGGCGAGTGCTGCAGCAACGAGCCAGGCGGATGCACGCATTGGGCGAGCCTTGGATTTGGTTCGGCGACTAATCTATCCCGCTGTACCTTGGTGGCATGACCGCACCGGTTCCTGCCACCGCCCCCACCCTGCGACGCGTCATCGGCGTGCGTGGGCTCGCCGCCGCCGTCTTCAACATCACCGTCGGCGCGGCGATCTTCGTCCTCCCCGCGCACATAGCAAGCAGCCTCGGTGCCGCGGCTCCTCTTGCCTACCTGGTGTGCGCCGTGGCGACGGCACTCGTCGCCCTCTGCATCGCAGAGGCCGGCAGTCGCGTCCCACAGAGCGGCGGTCCATACGCTTACGTCGGGACGGCGCTCGGCCCCTACGCCGGATATCTGTGCGGCGTGCTGCTCTGGCTCGGCATCACGCTCGCGATGGGCGCCGTCTCCACCGTGTTCGCCGACGCAGTCGGCGGGTTGCTGCCGGGCCTCGGCAGTCCTTTGCCGCGCGCCGCGCTCCTCATCGTCGTCATTGCCGGTCTTGCCGTCGTCAACATCCGCGGGGCTGCGCTGGGATCGCGCGTGAGCGGCATCGCGACGGTCGCGAAAGTCGTCCCGCTCATCGCGTTCGTGGTGCTCGGCCTGCCGCACGTCCGGGCAGAGAATCTCGCGTTGGGATCATTCCCCTCGCTCTCGCGCCTCGGAGAATCGGGGCTGCTCCTGATGTTTGCGTTCTTCGGGATGGAATCCGCACTGCAAGTGAGCGGCGAAGTGCGCGATGCGGCCCGCGCCGTGCCAAGGGCGATCGCCCTGGCCGTGACCGGTGTGGGGGTCCTGTACATCTCCGTTCAGCTCGTCGCCCAGGGCATCCTCGGCAGCGCCCTCGCTGCCCCCGAGACGGCCAAGGCCCCGCTCGCCGCGGCTGCCGTGCAAATCGCCGGACCGACCGGCTCCACGCTGATCCTGATCGCGATGATCGTCTCGACCTTCGGCTTCATGACGGCCACGATGCTCTCCACTCCGCGAACGCTTTTCGCCCTCGCGGTGGACCGCTACCTGCCCCGGCCGCTCGCGGCAGTGCACCCGGAACACCACACCCCGTACGTTGCAATCGCGATCCAGGGCGTGATCGTGTGCGGGATCGCCATCACCGGCACGTACGTCAAACTCGCGATCATGGCGAACGTCGCCATCCTGCTCGTGTACCTGGCGTGCTGCCTGGGCGTGTGGAGGCTGCGGCGGCTCGACACGGGTGCGGCCGACAAGCCGTTCGTCATGCCGGCGGGGCAGGTTGTGCCGTGGGTAGCGGCAGGCTTGATCGTGGCATTGCTGGCGCGGGCCACGCCACAGGCGTGGCTGCTCACGAGTGGAGTCATGGCCGCGGCTTCGGTCGCGTTCCTGGCGCGGCGAGGCTCCCTGCAACCATCGGGGCGGCCTTCCCATCCAACTCCCTGAATCCACCACCGGAGTCCCTATGCGGTTCGCCGTTCTTCTCCTGGCCAGTTTCCTCGCAGCTCCCGTACTGTCAGCCCAACACACGGTCCCGTCCGGCGGGCAGTGGCTCATCGAACCGGGTGAGCGCTCGGGCCTCGTCCGGCTCATCATCCGTTACAGCGAGCGCCGGTACTCGGACAACTGGAACAGCCAGAATGATGTGCCCTTGAGCCAGCTGGTGGGCCTCTCCGCGGCGGACATGCGCGGATCGGGAGTCACGGTGCATTTCAAGATCGTGAGGTCCGCCGGCACGCTCACCTGTGAGGGCTGGTTCGAGGACGGCAAGGGCTCGGGCCACTTCACCTATCAGGCGAATTCCGATTTCGTCGCCGAGCTGGCCAAACGCGGCATCGACGCGCCGACGCCCTGGGAGCAGTTCCAGATGACGATGGCGGGCGTGGGACTGGATCTCGTGGACGAACTGGCGCGGCAGAAGTATGACCGTCCAACCGCGGCGGAACTCGCGCGGATGGCGACACACGGAGTAGATCTGGAGTACGTCCGCGACATCGGGGCGCGCGGATACCATCTCGGGGACTCGAAGAGCCTGGTCCGGATGCGGGATCACGGCGTGGATCGGGAGTTCATCGCGTCACTGGACAGCGCAGGCTACAGAAACCTCAGCGCGGAAGACCTCGTGCGCGTGCGGGATCACGGCGTGGACGGGGAATACATCGCGGCGATGAAGGCGCGGGGATATCAGTTCAAAGACCTGGAGAGCCTGGTCCGGATGCGGGATCACGGCGTGGACCCAGAGTTCATCGAGGCACTGGATCGCGCAGGCTATAAGAACCTGGGCGCGGAGGACCTCGTACGCATGCGGGATCACGGCGTGGACGGGGAATACATGGCGGCGATGAAGGCACGCGGATACCAGTTCAGGGACCTGGAGAGCCTGGTCCAGATGCGGGATCACGGTGTGGATCCGGAGTTCATCGAGTCACTGAATAGCGCGGGCTACAAGAACCTGGGCGCAGAGGACCTCGTGCGCCTGCGGGATCACGGCGTCGACGGGGAGTACATCGCGGACATGAAAGAGCTGGGCTACGCGCCCTCGAACCTCGAGGAACTGGTAGAGGCGCGCGATCACGGCGTCGACCCTTCCTACATCATGTCGCTCAAGGAGGCGGGGTACGAGCGGCTGTCCCTGCAGGAGCTTCGCCGGGCCCGCGACCACGGCGTGACGAGGGGGTTCATTCAGCGCGTGAAGGCGCGCGGATACGGCAACCCCTCGCTCGACGAGGTGATCCGCCTGCGCGACCGCGGGCTCGACTAACTCACGAGCGGTCTAGGACCTCCCGCACCTTCGCCGCGAGGTTCTCGCCCCAGAACGGCTTGTTGATGAACGCCGTATTCGGCGCGAGCACGCCGCGATGCACGATCGCATCCTCCGTGTAGCCGGACATGAACAAGACCTTGAGGTCGGCACGTCGTGACAGCAGCTCGCCGGCCAGCGTGGGGCCGCTGGCCCCACGCAACACCACGTCGGCGAGCAGTAGGTGGATGGGACCGACGTGCCCGCGCGCGAGCGCGAGCGCGCCGTCCGTGGTCCCCGCCTCGAGCACCATGTACCCATGCTTCTCGAGTAAGCGCCGGGTGAGCGCGCGCAAACCCACTTCATCCTCCACCAAGAGGATCGTCTCCGAACCCAGCGTCCGCGGGTGGGCGGCGCGCGCCGGGAATTGGTCGAGAGGAGCATCAACCCGCGGTAAGTACACCTTGAACGTGGTCCCCCCCTCCCCCTGCTCGCCCCGCTCGCTGTAACACCACACGTAGCCGCCGCTCTGCTTCACAATCCCATACACCGTCGCGAGGCCGAGACCAGTGCCCTTGCCTGCCTCCTTGGTCGTGAAAAACGGCTCGAACACGTGCGACATCGTCTCGGCCGACATCCCGGTTCCCGTATCGCTGACGGCGAGCATCACGTAGCGGCCTGGTTGCACCGGCACGTGCTCGCGCACGTACGAATCATCGAGCTCGGCGTTGCGTGTCTCGATCGTGAGCCGCCCACCTTCGGGCATCGCGTCCCGCGCATTCACCGCGAGATTGACGATCACCTGTTCCAGCTGGCCCGCGTCCGCCCGCACGGCTCCCAGCGCGGGATCGAGTTTCGTCAGCACGTCGATGTCCTCCCCCAAGAGCCGCCGCAGCATCTTGTCCACGTCGGCGACCAGCTCGTTGAGGTCGAGCACGCGCATCTCCAGCACCTGCTTGCGGCTGAACGCCAGCAGCTGGCGGGTGAGCGCGCCGGCGCGATTGGCCGCTTTGCGGATTTCCTCGAGGTCCGGTCGCAGCGGAGATAGCGTCGGCAGGCCATCGAGCAGCAAGTCCGCGTAGCCCAGAATCGCAGTCAGCAGATTGTTGAAATCATGCGCCACCCCGCCCGCGAGACGCCCCACCGCTTCCATCTTCTGCGCCTGTAGGAACTGCCGCTCGAGCGTGCGGCGCTCCGTGACGTCCCGGGCGTTGATGACGACGCCCTGCACCAGGGGATCGTCCAGGAGATAGCGGCCGATGGCCTCGAGGTGGCGGAACGTCCCATCTTTATGGCGCAGGCGCAGCTCGAGGAACCGGCCGCCCTGACGGGTCGCTACGCCCTCGCTGAAAACACGCAGCGTCTCATCGACATCGTCGGGGTGCACCAGCGCGAAGATCGACAGCCCGACAAGATCTTCGGGAGCGTAGCCGAGCAGCGGCAACACCGAGGGGCTCGCGTAGCGAATCGCGCCCTCGGCGTCGAGCACGGCGATGATGTCCATCGCCTGCTCGATCAGCGACCGGAAGTACTCCTCGCGCTCGTCCAGCTGCTGCTTCATCCGCTTGCGGTCGAGCGCGGCGCGGACCGCCGGCCCCAGGCGGGCGAGCCGATCCTTCAGGATGTAGTCCGTCGCTCCCGCCTTCATGTACTCCACCGCGGTTTCCTCGTCGAGCGAGCCGGTGAGCAGAATGAATGGCGCCGCCAGGGCCATCTGCCGCGCGATTGCGAGCGCTGCAGCGCCGTTGAATTGCGGGAGATTGTGGTCGGCAATGATGAGATCGGGACGGAACTCGCGCAGGGCGCGCTCGAACTCCGGTTGCGTCGTGACCCGTCGCGCCGTGAACTGCAGGCCCGCCTTGCGCAGCTCGCCCTTCACCAACTCAGCATCGGCCCACACGTCCTCCAACAGGAGGATGCGCACGGTCACGTCCAATTCCTGCCTCCGGTCGAGCCTCTCGGTCTCAGCCTAGCGGCTAGGACCGGAAGGCGAAGTAGGGAAAGGACCGGAGATTAGGGAGGAGGACTACCTACGAGTCGGGATGGACGAGCCCCACCTGTATGGCGTAGCGCACCAGCCCCGCCACGCCATGAATGCCGAGGCGCTCCATGAGCTCGGTGCGGTGCGTCTCGACGGTCTTCAGCGCCACCTGGAGGCGGCTGGCGATTTCCTTGTTGGAATGCCCTTCGGCGACGAGCTGCAGCACCTCGCGCTGGCGCGGAGTGAGTACTTCGAATGGTCCGTCGGCACCTGCGCGGGCGCCCTGCGCATACGCCGCGACGACACGCTTCGTGAGCGAGGGGCTGAGCCACGTGTCGCCGCGCGCGACCGTGTTCAACGCCAGCTCGAGCTCGCTGCGGTCGGAGTTCTTGAGCAGGTAGCCCACGGCACCGGCCACGAGCGCGCGCCGCACCGATTCGTCGTCGCCGTGCATGGAGACGATGATGACGCGCGTAGCCGGGTGTTCCTGTGCCACGCGGGCGGCCACCTCCAGGCCGTTGAGTCCCGGCATGGAGATATCCAGCAGCGCGATGTCGGGTTTGCGCTCACGAATGAGCCGCAGCGCTTCGCGGCCATCGCCCGTTTCCGCCACCACCGTGACGCCCGGCAGCTCCGCGAGGAGCGCGAGCATGCCCGCTCGGACCAGCGCGTGATCATCCGCGACCAGCAGTCGCAGTGCGCTCATGTGGCGGCCGTCAGCGGCAAGCGGGCGCGAACGCTCGTCCCCCGTCCAGCGGCCGAGTCGATCTCGAGGTCGCCGCCGGCGAGTGTGACGCGCTCTTGCATGCTGAGCAGGCCCTGGCTCCCGCCGTGCGCGGCGCGCCTGCGTGCAGCGGGGACGTCGAAGCCGCGGCCGTCGTCGCGCACCACGAGTTGCAGCGTCCCGTTGGCCGCGCTGAGCTCGACATCGACGACGTGCGCCTGCGCGTGCCGAATGACGTTGGTGAGTGCCTCCTGCGCGACCCGGAAGCAGGTCGTCTCCACCGCCGCCGGCGGCCGCTGCGCGAGCGGCGCGAGGGCGAGGCGCCAGGCGAGCCCGGCCCGTTTGGCCTCGCGCTCCACGTACCACCGGAGCGACGCCTCGAGCCCGAACTCATCGAGCAGCGGCGGGCGCAGGTCCTGCGCCAGCTCGCGCATCCGCGCGATCGCGCCGTCAACCAGCGCAATGCTCTCAGCGTCGTCGCGCCCGGTGCGCTGGAGGTTGAGCCGCAGCGCTGTGAGCACCTGCCCGAAGTCGTCGTGCAGCTCGCGCGCGACCGCCCGGCGCTCCGCTTCCTGCGCCTCGATCAGCCGGCGCGAGAGCGCCTCGAGCTGCTGCGTGCGCCGGGCCAGCTCCTCCTCGGCGTGCTTGCGCTCGGTGATGTCGGCATTGGTGCCGTACACCCGGAGCGGCCGGCCGGACTCGTCGCGGACCACCGTCGCACGGCCGAAGACCCAGTGCACGCTGCCGTCCGGCCAGACGATCCGGTACTCGATGTCTCCTGACCCCGTGCCGGCGAGCAGCTGGCCGCGGCGATCCATCACCCACGCCCGATCGTCGGGATGGACGACGTCGGCGTAGTCCTCGAGCCGAGCACCTTTGCTCGCATCGTCGCCGAAGAAGAGACGCCGGTTCGCTTCGGAATTGAAGATCTGGCCGGTGACGAGGTCTTGTTCCCAGCTTCCGGTCTGTCCCAGCGTCTCCGCCTCGATCAGCACGCGCTCGGTTTTGCGCAGCGCCTCCTCGGCACGAACGCGCTCGGTGACGTCGTCGTTCACCACGACCGCGCCGGTGATGATGCCATCCTGGTCACGAATGGGGGCCGCGTAATTCTCGATCGTCCGCCGCTGGCCGTCGAACGTGTTGATGTCGATCAGCTCATCGCGGCTGATTTCCCCCGCCGCGACCGCGCGCCGCGACGCCCATTCCTCGGGGCCGATCGCCTTCCCCGAGCCGTGCCAAAAGCCCTCACTCTTGGCATACCGTTCCTGTCCCGGCACGATCAGACCCCCCCAAATCCGGCTGGAGGCCCGGTTGTGCAGTACCACGTCGCCTGCGCGATTGACCACCGCCACCCCGACGGGGAGGGTGTCGAGCACCTGTCGCAGCTGCGACTCGGCTTCCTTGAGCTTGCTGATGTCGATCATGGCGCCAATGGCCCGCCGGGCGCGTCCGTTGGCATCACGCTCGATCGCGCAGCGCGACGCCACCCATGCCCACGACCCGTCCTTGCGGCGGAAGCGGTACTCGTTGGACCATCCCGGGGCGTCGCCGCGGATTGCGTCCGCGGCGGTCTGCTCGACACGCGCGCGGTCTTCCGGATGGACCCGCTCGCGCCACCACCCGAGGTGGCTCGCTACTTCATCGCGCCGGTACCCGAAGATCGACTCCAGGTTTTCATCCCAGCGCAGCGCGTCGTTTTCGAGATCCCGCTCCCAGATGGCCTCGAAGGCGACACCCGCCAGCCGGTCCCGCGCTTCGCTCAGATCGGTGGAAGATCCGAAGGGAGGTCTCATGTCTGACATATTGGCGTCCGGGAACGTAACGATGTACGAGACGAAACACATCCCGGTTCCCATCGCTCGCTAACAAACGGTGAGAATCGCGTCGAGTCCGACGTGTGAGTCTAAGTGGCCAGGGGCAGAATCGAACTGCCGACACGCGGATTTTCAGTCCGCTGCTCTACCAACTGAGCTACCTGGCCCAAAAGTGAAAGCGGAAGATAGAAACCAGACGCCTAGACGCCAAGTAGACGCCGCAGACGCAACAGACGCAGCAGTGGTGCCGAGTTGCGAGGCTTGAGGACAAGCGGTCTATTCAACAGCCGTCGCCCCCTCAGCGTGTACCGCTTTGCTCGGAGACCCTGCATGCGATCCTCTAACGCTCTCTACACCGCCCTCGGCGCAGGCCTGCTGCTTGCCGCCTGTCGCGAAGCCCCCATCACCACGCTCGGCACACCGAGCTTCAGCGCGCTCGGCGCCGGATCAGTCACGGTGGTCAACGTCAGTCGCGACACCACCGCTCAGAACGAAACCCCGCTCGCCGTCAATCCGGCGAACCCAAGCAACATGATCACCGGCAATAACGACTGGAACTACAACGACGGCTGCGGCGTGAACGCGACGTTCGACGGCGGCAAGACCTGGACGCCGACGCTGCCCAGCGGCTTCATCCCGGGGATCACGCAATTCACGAACGATCCCGCAGTTCCGGGAACCGGCATTTATGACTTCGGCGGCGATCCCGCCGTCGCGTTCAGCCCCGATGGCCGCACCGCCTACTTCACCTGCTTCGGCTACGTGGGCAAGAACGTCGCGCTCTGGCTCAGCCGTTCGACGGACGGCGGCCGCACCTGGACCGCCGGCGGTCCGGATCATCCGCTTACGCTCGTCAGCGCGTTCCAGGGCGAAGGCAAGGCGCGTGGATCGAACGGACAATTCCCCGATCACGAGTCGATGACCGTCGCGAACGACGGCACGATCTACGTCCCGTGGGCGCACTTTACCGGATTCAGCGCACACTCGCCGATTTTCATCGGTGTGTCGCACGACGGCGGCAACAGCTTTGCGCTCCCCGTCAAAGTGTCGAGTGGCTCGGTCCGCAGCGACCAGGACGCCCGCGTCGTCGTCGACAACGCGACCGGGTACGCCTACCTGACGTTCGACAATTCCGTGCAAGGCGGCAAAGGCACGGCGATGTTCGTGAGCGTGTCCACCGACCACGGCGCGACGTGGAGCAATTCGCTCAAGTTCGCGACCTTCCAGAATCCGGTCTGCCTCTATCCGCCGTACTGCTTCAACATCTCGGGCGGGCAGTTCCGCGCCCCGGGCTCGTACCCCGCCCCCGCGTTCGACCCGAGCACGAGCCGGCTGTACGTCGCCTACACCGATATCGTGAACGGCGAAGCGCAGATTCTGCTGACCTACGCGAACGTCAGCGACATCACGAAGTGGAGCACGCCGGCGATCGTTGCGCCCGCAGCGGGCGATCGCATCAATGTCGAGCTGAGCGTCGAGCCGTCGAGCGGCCGGTTGGATCTGATGACCAACGACCGCAGCTACACAGGCAACACGCTGTTCGATGTCTCGTACATCACGAGCTCAGACGGCGGCAAAACGTGGGCGACCACGCGCGTCACCAAGACGAGCTGGGATCCGTCGGCGTACGGTGTGCCGTGCTCGAGCTGCGCGAACGGCATCCGTCCCTTCATCGGCGACTACGACGGGATCGTGTCGTTGCCGGGCAGCGCCGCAATGACGTGGACCGGGCCGGGCAAGACGTTTGGCACCTATCCCACGAACCTCGAGGTCTATTTCGGCAGCGTCACGCCGTAGGCCGTGACATCTCGCCGCGACTTCCTCGTTGGCGTCGCTCAGGCCGGCGTCGCGCTCACCGCGCTCCGGCTCCCGCAGCATCCACGAGTCTTGGGGTCCCGTGCCCCGAGCCCCGAGCCCCTAACCCCCATTGGAATCGACTGGCGCATGCTCGGCCCGTTCCGCGGCGGCCGATGCGATGCCGTCAGCGGTGTCCCCGGCCGCCCCGACGAGTTCTACTTCGGCCACGTGAACGGCGGCGTCTGGAAAACCATCGACGCCGGCAGGACCTGGTTCCCGATCTTCGACGGCCAACCCGTCGCCTCGATCGGGGCACTGGCGGTCGCGCCGTCGGCACCGGACGTGATCTACGTCGGCAGTGGCGAGTCCACCTTGCGCGACTCCGTTGGCTTCGGCAACGGCGTCTACAAATCCGCCGACGCCGGCCGCACCTGGACCCACATCGGCCTCGACGACACGCAGCACATCGGCAAGATCGCCATAGATCCCAAGAACCCCGACGTGGTCTTCGTCGCGGCGATTGGCCACCTCTATGCCGCAAACCCCGAGCGCGGAGTGTTCCGCTCGCGCGACGGCGGCCGCACCTGGCAGAAGGTCCTCTACAAGGACGAAAACGTCGGCGCGGTCGAGGTCGTCATCGACCCGACCGATGCGCGCGTGGTCTACGCAGGATTGTGGAATACGCGGCGGCCACCGTGGTTCGTCTACACGCCTACCAACGGCCCCGGTGGCGGGATCCACAAGTCCACGGACGGTGGAACGACCTGGCAGCAACTGACGACGGGCCTGCCGGCCACAGGAATCGGACGGACCGGCATCGCCGTCGCACCGTCGAATCCTCGGCGCGTGTACGCCGTGGTCGACTGCCTCGTACCTGACCTC
>WNFA01002886.1_pt1 | contig 34893 bp, 24 predicted proteins | sample 5400481 | NCBI WGS metagenome assembly WNFA01 (sample SAMN13153340, study PRJNA577476) | soil metagenome | isolation source: 120 cm saprolite under Douglas fir tree site 2 hole 1 replicate 2 | place: USA:California | collected 2015-04-18 | reverse complement strand
GAACATCATCGATATCCATGTCCACCCGATTTCGAAGCTCTCAAGCCTGTGGTGTGGCGAGGCTGGCTTCGTTCACCACCGTTCGCGCCGCTAAGCGTTCAACCGAAGCAGGATCATGCGAAGGCAGGTAGACGACCGCCGTCTGCTGTGTGTAGGTGTGAATGTGTTGTAGCGTCTGCCGTGCCGCCTGCTCATCGACGGAGACGCCGTCGATGGCCTCCTGCAACATCAATTGCTGCGTATAAGAGGTATCCCCAGCCAGGAAAAGGGCTGAATCGTTCTCCTGGACAATGACGGAGAGATGCCCGGATGTATGACCTGGCGTCGGTACCAGCACTATATCGCCCGCTTTTGTCAGCGTATGGCTCGTGGGGAATGGACCAAAGGTGGTAGGAGCGAAGTCGATGAACATGGGTGAGAACCATTCGGGCAGCGGAAGGTAGCCTTCAAGGCGACCGCGCCAGCCGGATGCCGCGTCAAATTCGGCGCGTGACAGCAGAATCTCCGCCTTTGGGAAATGGTGCAGCCCACCGGCGTGATCGGTATGCAGGTGCGTCAGAACCACCCAACGCACATCATCTGGAGCAATGCCCATGCGGCGCAGCTGTGGCCCTACTTCATCCTCTGGCAGTACCCATTCACGCACATTGAAACGGTAATACGGATGCCACCAGGGAAAGTACCCTGGCTCCGCTGCTCTCGCGGTCTCTCCAGTGTCCACGACAATGATGCCCTCTGGATGCTCAATCACCCATACGTAGATGGGCAAAGGCTCCGTCCAGGCTGAGTCGAACAATGTATTGAGACGACGGCGAGTACCGAGTCCGACTCCCTGTCGCTGGCGCTGTTTAATTGCAACAGTACCGGTTTGCATGGCATGGATACGCATAGCGGTTTTCTCCTTATCTTTTCAAAAGGCGCCTGCACCTGACGATAATCGGGCACGTGCCTCCTTCATATCTTCTTATGACTCTTCGCGTCCAAGACGACGCGCCAGGGCGCGCCCTGCAGGCAAATCTCGCACAAACTGCCAGAGCGCCCTCATGACGGCTTCAACATCGGCCTGTTCTCCCCAACTGGAAACGAGCTTGCTGAATTGCTGCTCGACCACTGCTATTTGAGCGTGTAGCTGCTCCCCGGCTTGAGTGAGCGTGAGCGACACCTTGCGCTGATCCGTAGAGGAAGCGATGCGCTCGACGAGTCCCGCCTTTACCAATCCATCAACGAGGCGGCTGGGACTTCCGGTCTCACACACCAGGCGGCTGCCCAACTCGATCAGTGAGAGGGGCTGCGCTTCATACAGAACACTGAGTACCTCTGCCTGGGAAGGCGTAAGGCCCAGAGGGCGAATCTGCTCGGCGAAAAGACGGCTGCCTTCACGTTGGGCCGCCAGGATGAGGTAACGCAATTCATCAGCGCGTTCCATCAGAGAAATTGCTCCTTCAACAATTTACATGACACATCATCGATGATGTGTCATTAGTATAAGCGAAAAACGATGACATGTCAAGGGTTTTTGGTCGGTTTCAGATGAGCACTCTTGTGATGGATTTGTGAGAACTGGTTTCCTTCTTCCGATCAAGCCGTGGCTAGGATCTGGATCTCCATTGGTGCGAGGATGACAAACAGTGCCGCTGTCGATGTAGTGTCTACCGTGCCATCGTCTTTATAGAACCGGGCCTGCGGGACCACCTGGACGACGCCGGTGCCCATCGTGCCGAGGTTACTATAGGCGACCTGCATGGTTCGTGCAGAGCGGCCCAGGTCGAGGTCGACCACGACCCAGCCCTGAAATTGCTGCGTTGTATTCGTGTTGGACACGATCAGCACCTCACGCTCGGCAAGGATGCGCGAGAAGGCGAGAACGCCGCCGACGCCCTTCGACAGCCCGAAATCCTGCCCATTGACAGAAACCTCCCGGAAGTAGAGCCGACCATAGCTCAAGGGCGGCTCGTCGCGACGCAGTCGACCCAGCGTCTGGACTGCCACGAAGAGTGGATGGCTTTGGTCGAAAGCCTGTACGCCCTTGCCCCACAGCGCCTCCCTGACCGACTCGGGGCTGTCGAGGATCGGGGTCCCATTGGTATCCTTTGTGCCGGTCAGCCCCTGCTCTGTGCCATAATACAGGCAGGGAATGCCCTGGAGGCTGAAGAGTACGCCCAGCCCAAGCGTCACCTGCTCGATCGGCGTAGCTGGGTGGTGGAAACGCTCATGCTGGTCATGGTTGTCCAGGAAGCTGACGAAGTACCGCCCCGCTTCCCCATGCGAGCTAAGCTGCCCTTGCTCGGCCTGTTTCCGGGCGACGAACACATTGGGGATAATCTCCACGGCGGTATGTGCCTTGGCCACCGGTGGTACTGCGTAGAAGAGGGGGAAATCCAGCGCTGCATCGATGCCGAAGCCGTCGATCTGTGTGCTGTACCGCCCGACGAAGCGGTCGACCGTGGCCTCGTCGCGGTCGGCGATCTCACCGAACGTGAAGAAGTTCTGCTTGCCGACGCTGAGGGCAAACTCGCGGATGGCGTTGCCGAACATCTCCACTGCGTCAGGGGCGAGGTATTTGACCGTGTCGATGCGGAAGCCATCGACATCGTACTTGGCGATCAGGTACTGGTAGCTGCGAACGAGGATATCGAGCACCGGCCACTTCCCGTAACAGGCTCGCAGAGCTTCCTGGCCAGGTGGCTGTGCGTCGTACTCCACCACGAGCTGACGCATGGCATCGAAGTCCCCGCGCACGAAGCCCCCAGGCGGTGGGGTATCGGTGAGCTTCATCCCGCGGCGCCGGAAGAACTCCTTGCGCTGCAAATCGGCTGGCCAGACGGCGTCGTCCGGCGAGAGGGCAGGGAGTGGGGGGAGTGTGTCCTGCCAGTCTTGGCGGGGAAACCCGAAGCCATTGAGCCACTGGACGGGCGGCTCTTGGCCTAACGGGGCATCGAGGACTGTCTCGTCGGCGAATTTGTCCACGACCTGGCCCTGGTAGAGGTAGTCGAATACGCGTGCGGCGTGGTTGAGCACCATGTCCACGATCACATAGATCCCGCGGGCATGCGCCTCTTCGACCAGTTCGGTCAGCTCGCGCTCGGCTGTTGCCCGAGTCCCGTCGGATGCGAAGCGCTCATCCACGTTGAGGAAGTCCTGCGCGCCATAGCCATGATAATTGTATTCCCAGGCGTCTGGTCGCGCGTTCTTCAGCACTGGCGATAGCCAGATAGCGCCTACTCCAAGCGCTTCGAGGTACCCGAGACGACTCTGTACGCCTTTAAATGTCCCGCCTTGTCGGTAGTTGTACTTCTGATCCCATCCGATCGGCGGCGTGGCACGGGTCGAGTTTGGTGGCGCGGTTGGGTTGTCGAAGCGGTCGATTATGAGCATGTAGATCCAGCAGTTACGCCAGTCACCTGGCGAGGGGAAGGGGTATGGCACGGATCGCTGCTGACCATCCACCAGCACCGTCTTTGGGGTAGCGCGGCGCGCCGCAGTCTGCATATCCGCGAGGGCCTTGGTGACCTCGTCGGCGAATATCTCTGTTGCCATGTTCATTCCTCCAACCGATAACACGTGCGAATCGTACCATGCCGGAAATCGACGGGTTCCCAATGACCGAGCCGGTTATTCCATACCGGCACCGGTAAGTAGCGATCTATCATGGATCCTCCACTTTTCTATGCGTACTCACAGTATACACACGGGAAATTCTCAGCTTCAAACAGGAGGCAAGCGATAAATTCCTGCGGTATGGCCAAGTTATCCACAACTTATCCCCACTTTCTACACCGAGGGAACAACTCCACAAACGAGCCAGTACAGCCAGAAGGCTTCCCCCACGTTTTTGTCTCCAAAGAGCCTGGAGGACAGGAAAGCTGACAAATCACATCCACCTACTTGCAAGGGGGCAAAGAAGGAAGTACGATAGAGTGAGGCATCGCACGCTTGCTGCCAACGTTTCCAATGCTCGTGCGGAAACGGAAGCGCTCATTCCCAGGGTTGGGTACCTTTCGTGCAGAAGGCAACAAGATTCATCGACAGTGCTTGAAGGAGCAGGCAAGATGAAGGAGACCATAGGATGGCATTCATTGATCACCGGACCCATCACGGGACCAGATGAGGCGCTGGCGTTTGTCTCTGGGTGCGGCTTTTGCACGTGGGGGCCGGTGCCGCGTCTGCCGCTCCCCAACCTGGCCTCGCCCTCCCGGCGCGTCCCGTGGCCTTGCGCATGTGAGCACGCAAATACGCACGTGACAAGAGTCACGTCTTCCACAGAGCGAGGTTCCACCAACGATCGGGTGCTGCCAGACGCGCCGGCCCTTGCGCCCGCTCCAGACACCGCGCCGCGACGAGATCGTGCATGGAGCAGCGTCCCTTGTGCAAGCTGCGGGCCAGCGCGCAAACACCCAACGATGGGTGGAACCCTTTCACACCAGAGCATGACGATGAGTGAGCAAAACGTGTTAGAATACAAAGCTGCTCGACATGAGGGAACCGCAGCTGGTGTCTCATCACCACGAATCCACAGATCGGAGAAAAGAGGGATGACTGCTATCTATGTCGAACTGGGTGGCAAGAAGGCTATTGCCTGGTCGCTGGAGTGGCCCGGTTGGTGCCGCATTCGCACGAGCGAGGCGGCGGCGGTGCAGGCGTTGATCGATACCGAGGCACGCTACCTGCTGATCGCGCAGCAGGCAGGGCTGGAGTTTGCACCTGGTGATCTCGTCGTGGTTGAACGTCTCCCAGGTGATGCCAACACGGCCTGGGGAGTGCCTTCGGTTCTGGCATCTGCCGAAACCAGACCAATCAATGCCGTGACGGCGCAGCGCAACGTGGCGCTCCTGCGCGCGTCGTGGGACCTGCTGGAAGAGATCGTCGCGGCTTCGCCGGAGGAACTGCGCAAAGGTCCACGCGGTGGAGGTCGCGACCGAGACGAGATCTGGCGCCACGTCATCGAAGCCGAACGGGCTTATGCGCGCAAGATCGGGGTGCGACACACCCCGTTCGAGGTGAACGACCCGGGCCGCCTCAAAGCCATGCGGGAAGAAATCGCTGCCGTGCTGAGCAAGCCCTCCAGCGGCGAGCCCCTGGTTTCTGGGGGATGGAACACCAGCTACGCGGTCCGGCGCATGGCGTGGCATGTGGTCGATCACCTCTGGGAGATCGAAGACCGTCGAAGCTGATCGCGTGGGCGCGCAAGGGGGCGCCGACCCTGGCCCGATTTTTGGCAGGATCACAGAACCGAAAAAGGTATAATGGGAACGTCTATCCATAGGGAACATATTTATCGCGTCCAAATACAGAATTTTTGAGCGATAGCGTACATTCACCTGCTAGTAGCTCCCCCATTTGTCGTGGGCGAGAAGGAGAACCCTATGGCTACTGCGTCATCTCCTCTACGTCGTGTGTCTGGTCAGTACAATAGTTCACAGTTACCATTAGATGATAGAAGTAATGCCAACCTGCGTTTCCTGGGTCATGTACGCGAAATACGGGCAGAAGCACAGAATCTGATCCGATACGCGAGTGAACTCAAGGGCAAGCTGATGGATCCGCACTTGAATATCACAGATGTAGCAAAGGAATGGCAAGCGGTTCAGTTGCCAATTTATCAGCCACACCAGGCCAACGTAAAAGACCTGTTCGCTCTGATCAGAAAACTGATGGAAGACAACCCTGTGTTGCTGGATCGTAATGCTGATGCAATCACTCAAATGGGAGACGTGTGGGAGCGAGTAGACCCACAATGGCCGAGATTTGCAGAGAACGAGGCCCCAGATGAGAACGCGCTGCTGGCCAGGGTAGCTGCAGTAGACGCGCTGCTGTGTGAAGTGATAAAAGCAGCAGAAATACTCACGCTTCCAGAGCGGGTCAACGAACGTTTGAGAGAGTTACGTGTGGGTCAAACCATCAATTTTCATGCTGAATTCTCAGAAGAGTTGCCGGAACCAGCGGCGCGCGTGCTAGCATTACACTACCTGCACGATCATCCCTTGATCGTGCTAGGGGTGGTTGATGTAGAGAACGGGTTAATTTATCGTGCCTCTTCAAGTATCTGGCAGCGACGGCTCAGCCCTGTATACATTGCTCTGCCTGCAATTCTGGGCGGAGTCCTGGTCTACCTGGGCTACACCTACCTCCCGTTCCTCAAAGGCAATGTGCCACACAACTACAATGATGTGTTACCGTATGTGACAACGTACACCTCTATCATTGCCGGTGGCTTTGCCCATACGGCTGTAGACACAGTCAAACAGTATCGTACGAGCCAAGGACAGACGTTTACAGCACTGGGCGACTTGCTCATGTGGATACACGTTAAGCAAGCCCCTATCATTGCTGGCACAGTACTATTGTGGATAGGGTTTGTGGGTCTCATTCTATTACAAGGGGCAGATTGGGGAGCTGCTTTCTTTGTAGGTTATAGCATCGATAGTTTTGTCGATCTTTTCTTGCAGCGTTTCACATCCGTGACATCACCTCGTACAGATGCGGTCAAGACACAGATTACACAACCAGCCAAGAGCGTGTAGGGCCTGTCACTAGTGGTGATTGTCACACATATTTGGCAGAAGCTCAGCAGTGTTGAGCGTAAGGGAACGCTTATCGTCACGAATTTCTGGCAGCTTTTTCACGAATATTTGGCGAACCGAACTTGATTTCTTCTTATCGGTGCGGTCATGATATCCTCTTCCTGGGCACGATGTCAACTTCTTGGTCCTCTGATACTACTGCCCAGGAAGATAGGTGAGACAATGATGGAAGTTGAAGAATGATACAGCTCTATGAAAGCATGATGATAGCCAGTGAACACTCCTTTCAAGAAAGTGCGCCGACTGCCACTTTCACATCGATCGCAGGCTCACCTGCCGCGCGGGATCAGCTACGGAGAGAATGGCGCGAGGGAGGCAAGAGCCAGGACCGTCTTCACTGGGTTGGCGTTGCCTCCATGAGGATAGTACAGGCAGCCAAGGATGCGCGGGTCAAGTGTGGGTTCGATATCAAGCGCGCCGCGGCTGTTCAGGAGGTCCACCTGATGTCCCCCGTCCAGGAGTTCCCGCGTTTCTCGCCGGGCAAAGGCATACTCTTCCTCCACCGATGACGAGGATGTCGGCCTGGTGCATACGCTTCTCCTGTGAAGGTATGGTACTCAGTGCATTATCTTACACGGACAGCCCGTACGCAAAAGACCACCGCAGCATACAACGCGACCGCCGCCTCTTCTTTCCAGATCGTTTGCCCTGGAGCGTTTTCAGGATTTAAAATACTAGAGTCAGGTGGTAACATGTCTCCCAGAATGGGAGAATGGAAGGTCGCTGAATGGCGATATGAAACAACGAGCGAGGAGAGGTACGCTTTACAAGCGTTGCTCTTTTCTTTTCATCGTCGATAAACACCATGGGCTATACTGCAAAAAGCAGGGAGATGTTGTATGTCACAGTCCTCTCTACCATCTATGCGCATCATCCTTTTCTCGAACCAGCCGCCGCCGCTCGTCAATGCTGTAGTGGAATCGCTGGGAGCGATGGGCCAGCAAGTGTTACTGGTCGTCACAACGCCGGGAACACGCAGTCGGCCAAACGAAAACTACCACCGCATCGTCGCCAGTGCCCGCCGCGACCTGGACGTGCTGGTAACCAGCCATATGTCCCGGTTGCCTGCTATCCTGCGAGGGCTGGAACCCGACGTGATCTTTTCGGCAGGTTTCCCGTGGAAATTCCCTCCGGCATTGCTGGAAATCCCGCGCCTGGGTTGCATAAACGCGCACCCCGCTCTGCTGCCGAAGTATCGCGGCCCCGAACCGGTTTTCTGGCAAATCATGAACGGGGAACCGCAGATCGGCATGACGATCCACCGCATGGACGCCCAGTTCGATACTGGTCCGATTCTGGTCCAACGAGCGATGGGCATTTCCGAAGATGACGACATTGACAGCGTTTTCTCTAAATTGCTTACACTGGGTGGGCCGCTGCTCCCAGAGGCGCTTGCAGCCGTAGCTGCCGGCGTTCCAGGCACGCCGCAGCCTGTCGAGGGCAGCTACGCCCCAATGGTGACTGAGGCCGAGCGCAATCTGGACTGGAACCGCTCAGCAGTGCAACTACGCAACCAGGTACGCGCCTGGGGCAGTCAAGGGGCGCTTGCCAGGATTGATGGCAAAGTATATCTCGTGCGGCGCGCCCGCGTGGTTCCCACTTCTTCTCTGGCGCAACCCGGCACAGTGCTTGAACGTTCCGATGAGAGGTTGCTCGTCCAGACGGGGCAAGATGCGTTATTGATCGAGGACTTCAGAGAAGCCTAGAAGGTCGTGATGCAAAAATCTGAGAGGCATGCCTGGAGCGTAAAATCTCACATTTCTGTTCAGCTTAGACCGCCACTCGGATCTGTTCAAATTTTCGCAGGAATTAGGCTGAACAATGTAAATTGGCTCTTGAACTGAGCCAACGAATAAAACCACGCACCTTTGAATCGAATGGTCTCAATTCGCCGCCACAGAGCGATCTCATTTACATACCTGGGAGCTCAATCCTTAAGTTGGTGCGTATGGGTCCATTACTACTCGACCCCCATGTATGTATTGGGCCTGCTTGGGGAAGAGCGATGCCTACCAAGGTTTGGAATGGTCTCCTATCTCGTGCGATAAAAAGATACTTTGCCGTCGTCCTTCTATTGGGAAGATTCAACTTAAAAACGTAGAGATCTGAATGCGGATAGATCTCGTAGACCAGAGAATATCACACACAGAAAGGCGGTCGATAGATATGCTGCACGAAATGGTTCCATTCCTTGTAGGCATGATTATTCCTCCACTGATCATGCTGATCGTTCGTCCCCAGTGGTCGGGGCTGCTCAGGTCCGCAGCTGCGTTCCTACCTGCGCTTGTGCTAGGCGTCTGTATCAGTGCATGGGCAGGAGAACTGTCAGGTGAGCTACCTGATAGCCTCATGGCGATTATCATTGACACCTCGCTCGTCTACACCGGTTCACAACTCGCTTATCAGCTCTTGTGGAAACCAGTACTGGAAGCACGTCTTGCACATGGCACCGTAGTTAAGGCGGCCTCGGTGCGCGAGTAATTCTTTCAAAGGAGAAAAGCAATGGCGGAAAAAACTAGAGCGAAGAAACCTCAATGGGCAATATCACCTCAAGATGACCCGTTATTACGTCATGAGGAACTCAATGCTGACCGCAAGTTCGGAAGCGAGGGGAAGTCTCTTACCGAGTTACGACTCGCCGCATTGAAACATGCTCGTGCAATGCCAACTTCCGCTGGTGACAGTGAGGGAGTTCCACCGCTTCCTGGAGGGAGCAATTGGGTGCAATTGGGACCGACAGCTACTCCCAAGGGTCAGACCTATAGCGCTGCAAGAGTGCTGGTAACGGGGAGGATCACCAGTATCGTGGTAGATCCAACCGACTCCAACACCATCTATGTGGGCGCGGCGCAAGGAGGTATCTGGAAAACGACTGACCAGGGAAAAACCTGGGGTCCAAAATCGGACAACGAAGATTCACTTGCCATTGGTGCTCTGGCTATGGACCCGACTGATCATCTCACATTGTATGTCGGCACGGGTGAAGGGAACTTCTCTGGTGATAGCTACTACGGCAATGGCGTCCTCAAAACGACGGATGGTGGAAATTCGTGGACGTTGTTAGGTGCGACGACCTTCTCTGGTGCACGATTCTCCCGTATCGTTGTCAATCCTGCAACCCCCACAACAGTTTTTGCCGCGACAAGCCTCGGTGTGTACCGCAGCCTGGATGGGGGCGTGAACTGGACGCAGATGACGAGCGGTTTGTCCGCGGCGAAAGCGACAGATATAATGATAGACCCGACAATGCCCACTACCGTGTATGCAGCGTTCCTGAATCGCGGCATTTACAAGAGCACGAACGCAAACTCCGCTACCCCTACGTTCATACAACTCACCTCCGGCCTTCCCGTGGCGACGGCGGCGATACCTAACGGAGTTAGTCGTTTTGCACTGGGCATATCAGCCACCAACCCGCAAACCGTGTATGCCCTAATGGCGAACAATGACAATACGCAATATGCCCAGCACATCGGTCCGCCATACAACTACGCGATCGACAAGTTTTACGTTACGACTAACGGCGGGACCTCCTGGACGTCGGTCCCCCTGCCGGGAGGAGTCACCGACGGGATAGGCGGGCAAGGGTTCTATAACCTGAACGTTGCGGTAGACCCGACAACGCCGGATATCGTGTATTTGAGCGCGATCTCCTTGTGGAAAGCTACCCGCGACCCGATGACTGGTGCATGGACGTTCACGGATATTGGTGGCCCTTTCCATCCCGATAATCACGCCTTCGCGTTCGATCCGGCCGATCACCTGATGATCTACGCGGGAAGCGATGGGGGTATCTACACGTCCGGCGACGGGGGCATGACATGGAGCGACACTATCAATAGCGGTCTCTGCATCACCCAGTGCGAGTTCATGGAGCAGCATCCCACCTCCGATGCCGTGATCTTCATTGGTACGCAGGACAACGGAACCGAGCAATTCCGCAACAGTCCAGTGTTTTACCACGCCGATGACGGCGATGGGGGTTTCGTCGCCATCGATCCGACGAACCCAAGTAACGTTCTGAGTACTTACTACGGCCTGCGTCCGAAACGCTCCACTGCTGGCGGGGCCTTTGGTAGTTGGGTGTCTGAAGCAAGTGGACTTTCTGGGAAGGCGATTTTCTATCCGCCTCTGACCCTCGATCAGTCGAATTCGAGCAATAGCGCTATCGGAGCGGACCGCGTGTTCCTGGATGCGGCACAGGGAACAGGAGGATGGCCAGTCACTGTCACGCTGCCCGGCTTAGCGGCGGGAGAGAGAGTTTCGGCGCTCAACTATGCCAACTCCAATCTCATCTACGTTGGTACGGAGACAGGAAAAGTCTATCGTCTGACGAATAGTGGGGGCACATGGACCCCAGCGGCCATTCATGCTGCTCCGCTGCCTGCACGCTTCATCTGGGATATCGCTCCGCGCCCGGATAACATCAATACTGTCATTGTCGTCATGTCCGGTTTTGGCGCTCCCCATGTCTGGAGTGGAGCTGTTCCTGCAGGTGGGGCCGCGACATGGACGGATATCAGTGGCACCGGAGCGGGGCGATTGCGCGATATTCCTGTCAATGCGCTCGTCATCGAACCCCTTGCTCCTGACACCATGTATATTGCGACAGACATCGCCGTTTTCCGTACGATTGATGGCGGCACGACCTGGACATTGTTCAGCGATGGGCTTCCCAACTGTGCCGTTTTTGACATGCGGCTTCATGCGCCGGCACGACTCTTACGCGTGGCTACGCACGGTCGTGGTGTGTGGGAACGAAAATTGGATACATTGTCTATGCCCGACGTAGACACTTTCGTACGGGACAATCTCATGCATACGGGGAGGCAGCCTTCTTCCTCAGCTGTGACCGCTGCGTTTGAAGATCCGCTTCAGCATGTCGCGCTTGGCGATCCCGCGTGGTGGTGGCAGTGTGCCGATGTCAAAATCGATGCGTTGGAAGGCTCCATCCCGGCTTATCAGATGAATGTGGACGAGGTGGATTATGCCGCCTTTGAAAGTAGGCTTGAACATCGCAATCCACAACGTGGACGTGTCAACCGCGTCTATGTGCAGATCCACAATCGCGGTATTCAAGCGGCCCCTAATGTGACGGTAAAGATTCTCTACGCGGATGCTTCCGCGGGGTTGCCCGACCTGCCGACTGATTTCTGGACGGTATTCCCTGCTGATTCCGTTGATACGTCCCATTGGAAACCGATTGGAACAGCACAGACGATACCCTTGCTTTTGCCAACCGAGCCGACCGTGCTGGAGTGGGAGTGGAATACGCCCACGGTGGCGGCGGATCATTCTTGTTTACTGGTCGTTATGGATTGCCCATCCGACCCAATTCCAGTGGGGAATAAAGTCTTGAATGTTGGAACCCTGATCGCCAACGAAAAACATGTGGGCTTGAAAAACCTACATGTGGTCACTATCCCTCCGGGGACGATCTACTGGACCCCTTTCCAATTCTTTGGAGACTCCGAGTTTCGTCACATAATCAGCATTCCCCAGTCGCGGGGGAACGGGTGGGGCCTCGGCCTGCTGTTCCCAAGGGGGACGCAAAAAGAACTGAGGCTGGAAGGCATTGTTCGCGTAGAGCCAACAAAAAGGGAACTCGAGGCCCTCGAGACAAAGATCGGGGCGGACATTGAAAGATACGATACGACGGTCCTCTATAAAGTGGGGAGTCTGGCGGAGGGGGCAAGAGTAGCGGGGGTCATCATTCCCAAGGAAGGGCTTCGGGCGATGTTGCTGCTGGCTCCTCCATCAAGATATGCCCATGCAGCACAAGTGTCGATTGTGCAGGAGACGGAGGGAACTATTGTTGGTGGGAGCACATTTGCCTTGCGTCAGGTAAAGCTGTAAATGTTTTGCGATGTGTGAACGTGCTACCCAGGCGCAGTGTAGTAAGTGGAGACCATTCCAAATCGGAGACTCAGTCAGCCCCTGGTTTGGAATGGTCTCCTGGTAGGCTGGTCAGTGGAGCCAGCCTCTTCTTCATTTGCCATTTGTGTGACCTCCAATGAGCCAAATGGGTATTGGCATTGACGAAAACGACGAAATGAGAGGGGAGGCGCTAAAGAAGTCGACATAAAAACGACAAATTCATTTGAGAAAGATGACCTATCCAAAATTAGGAGTGGACTTCCAGAAGCCGACTCCTTATCATAAGCTCGAAGGTGTGCCTACAGTCCCACCTTCGGAGGGACCAGCGGCCCAGTCTCTCCGTCATATACACCCAGCACCTGACTGATCATAGCTCCAGATTGATCCTTAATCCTCACCGTGATCTGGTGAACACCGGACCTGAGCCTTCTGGCATCGAAGGTGGCACCGCTTTGTTGTTTGTAGAATCAATTTTCCGCATCTCGATACTAATTTTTCGCAGCACGTCTTTGTTTAAGATGTAAAACAGGCATACTCCGACGCATAAATTTTCTCTGCATCTTTTATCATCTTTTGCGCACAATCATTCTCCTCCTTTGATGCCATCTGGGCAGAGCAGCGAAGTGATATTTGACAAAAACGAAAAGATATGGGGTGGAAACTTGTCTCTTTCACCAATCTCTGGTATACTTGCCTTTGACTCCGATCGCGGTGACCTTGCGCGAGATTCCAACTCGCTTCTCCGAGATAAAGAGAGGAAAAAAGACGCGATGGCCAGGCTCACAGATGAGGAATTTCGCGCCTGCTGTGGGATGGGCGACTCTGGGAAGCTGAGGTAGAAGCGACAACGGTAGTGCTTCGGCCAGAAAGCGGTGCCGTTTTCGCCCTCACCTTGCAACATTTCCAACGTCTCGTGAACGAGGGCGTGATCAAGCCAGAGCGGCTGGAGACTCCCTCACCTCTGCGCGATTCCACACGGGAAATCTTGTCTCATGCCGGGCCAAAAGCATTGGAAGCCGCGAATCGACGCTGGCGCGAGATCCTGGCGTACACCCGTGGAGAAGCGATCACCGTGACAGCGCGCTCCGTCCAAAACTGGATGGCGGCCTTTCGCCGTGCCGAAGCCGAGTCAGGATGTGGGTATCTGGGACTCCTCGATCGGGTAGCAGAGCGCGGTAACCGCAACACCCGCATTCCAGATGCCTCCAAGCAACTGTTAGAGGAGTATTTGAGGAACCATTACGCAGTCCCACAGGCCAAACGTGCAGCGGCAGTCTATCGACTCTATCGAGAGGAATGCGCCCAGCAGGGAATCGCTCCCATCGGCGAGCGAACCTTTTACCGAGAACGCGCACGCTTTACCTCTCAGGAAGTGACTACCACGCGCCGAGGCAAGCGGGCCGCTTATGTGTCACAGCCTTTTTACTATTTAGATCAGACCACCCCGCGACACGGAAGTCGTCCCTTTGAGCGAGCACATCTGGATCACACGGAATTAGATCTGGTTCTGGTCTCATCGATTACCGGAAAGCCATAAGAAGTACCGGTGTTGACCAATTAGAATTGCCGGTTGACGAACCTGTTTTTCTTCACAAAGACTAATTGCCAGAGGTGGTTTGCATGAGGTGAGTGTCATTGAAGAATGATTAGAGAAGTGAGACTGTATATGCAAGAGCGAAGAAAAGGAAGCCCGCAACGGCTTGCGGCGGCGCGAGCGGGCATGAGTGAACGCACTGCCCGCAAATACGAAAAGAGGAGGCAGCTTCCCTCTCAACTCAAGCGCCCCCATGACTGGAATACCCGTGAGAATCCGTTTGAGGAAGACTGGCCCTGGGTGGTCTCTCAACTCGAACGCGATCCAGCCCTGCAAGGCTCGACGCTCTTTGCCCTGTTGTGTGAGCGCCATCCCGAGCGCTACCGCGCGGCGATATGCGACAGCAGCGTTTGCGCATCGGCTTCCAGGTCACTGGAAGCCCAGGAGCGCGTCTGCGAGAGCGGAGCATCGAGCGAGTGCCGCACGATCACCACCTGACAGCGGTAGAGCTTGCGCACCCGTGTCGTCACGACATGCACGTACACCTTGCCCTCGCCTCTGGGCCAGCTGAGTTCCACATAGTCGCTGGCCTCCAACTGCCCAGCATAGTCCGAGAGACGTTGCCACCGCCAGCCGCGTGGATCCGTCGGGGCATCGACGCGCAGCCGTTGCTGCTCAGCCCCACCAGCGGCTGCATCTCTTCCCGAAAGTGCTTCATCCACTGCTCTCCCATTGCCTGAGCGTCCCACGGTGTCTGTGCCAGAAAGCGGCTCAGCCCTGCCAGACTCGATCTCTCAGCCACCTGTCGCACCACTCCCGAAAGCGTTCGCCTGCCCTCACAGAGCATCAGCCCCAACAGTACGATCACGAAGTACTGGTATTGCGGTTTGCTCAGGCATTCGCGGTATCGCTCGGCAAAGTGACACAAGTCTTCATCCAGACATATAATGGGGACAGGCATCGGACACCTCCGTGGTCTCAAGCGATTGTATTCTTCTTGATACCACACGGTGTCCTTTCCTACCACTCCCCCCTTACAAATGTGCAAACATAGAGGTTTGTAAATTGAGTGATGACTTTCGTCAGCAATGACCAGATCGTAGTAACCGACTGAGAGCTGGGGGAACACCTGATACAATCCCTATATATCCAAATTCGCATTCTTCGCATGACTCTCAATAAACCTTCTTCGCGGCGCCACCTCGTCGCCCATCAGCATATTGAAGGTTTTGTCTGCCTCCACCGCTTCCTCGATGTTCACCTTTAGAATCGTGCGTTTGGCGGGGTCCATCGTCGTCTCCCAGAGCGTGTCGGGGTTCATCTCGCCGAGGCCTTTGTAGCGGCCAACATCGGGTTCTTTGCCGTTGTGGGCAGCCTTGTATTCGGCAATCAGCGCGTCGCGTTCCTCTTCGGTGTAGACGTAGCGCGTTTGCTTGCCCATCTTGATGTGGAAGAGCGGGGGCTGCGCGATGTAGAGGTGCCCGTCCGTGATGAGCGGCTCCATGTAGCGGAAGAAGAAGGTGAGCAAGAGCGTGCGGATGTGCGCCCCGTCAACGTCGGCGTCGCTCATGATTACGATGCGGCCGTAGCGCAGCTTGGTTATGTTGAAGTGCTCGCCAATGCCCACGCCGATGGCCGTGATGATGTTCTTGACTTCGACGTTTTCTAGCATTTTGTCAAGACGCGCTCGCTCGACGTTGAGGATTTTACCGCGTAGGGGCAGGATGGCCTGGAAGTGGCGGTCACGCCCCTGTTTTGCACTATTATGGACAAAAATGCCACTTGTTAGCGCAAAGTTATGAGTATGGGGGACCTCGACATCGTACACATCTAGCTCTTCCTCTAGTGGTTCAATTGCAACGATACGATGGTTGTAGCTAGCAACAGCTTTCACCATTTCATAGCCCTGGATGGTGATTCCTGGCTCGTTCATGTCCGACTGTTTGCGATACAATGGCATCAGAGAGTCATCCGGTGTAAGATCCACGGCGGCTTTGTAGGTACTATCGCGTAACATGAAGCGGTGATCAGGGGTGCAGACAATTGTTTCTCCATTGTCTAATGTTACCCGAATCACTTTGGCATTTACTTTTGTCATTCGTGCATTGATCAAGCGCTCCAGTCCAATCGTGCCATCCTTGCGAATGGTGTAGCCGAAGTGCTCTTTTCCTTCGGCCTGCTCCACAACCAAATCTCTGAAGCTGAGCGCACGGCCATCGGCTAGCGCAACAAGTGTATCTCCAGAGAAACAACCGCCTGCAGAATCGCCTTCCACGAGGTAGAGTTCGCAGCGGTCGGCGTGTTTCTCGGAACAATCGGCGAGCTTGCCGGGGAGGGTCGTGTCCAGCACGTTCTTGCGCTGGATCAGGTCGCGGGCAGCGCGAGCCGCTTCGCGCGCACGAGCGGACAGCAGGCACTTTTCGATGATGGCTTTGGCCTCGCTGGGCGTCTCCTCCAGGTACTTGGTCAGCATATCCGCGGTCACCGTCTCTACAATGGGGCGCACCTCGGCGTTGTTCAGCTTGGCCTTCGTCTGCGCCTCAAACTGCGGGTTGGGCATCTTGACGCTGACGACCGCCGTCAACCCCTGCCGCACGTCATCGCCCGTCAGGTTGCTATCTTTTTCTTTGAGCAGGTTCATCTTGCGCGCGTAGTCATTGAGCGAACGGGTGAGGGCGCTGCGGAAGCCGGTGATGTGCATGCCGCCGTCGGCGGTGTTGATGCCGTTGGCGAACGAAAACTCGGTACTCGTCCAGCTATCGTTGTACTGCACCGCCAGCTCGACCTTGACGTTGTCGATCTCGCGCAGGGTGCTCACCGGGCGCGCCTGTATGCAGCTGCGGTTCTTGTTCAGGTAGCGCACGAACGAGACGAGCCCGCCCTCGAAGTAAAAGGTTGCCTCGCGGTCGCTGCGCTCATCACGTATTGAAATGGTCAGCCCGCGATTCAGATAGGCCATCTCGCGGAAGCGCTGCGCCAGGATGTCGAAGTTATAGTCGCGCGTCTCCATGACCTCCAGGTCGGGTATGAAAGAGGTTGTGGTGCCCGTGCCTTCTGCCGGTCCCAGGTCGAGCAGTGGGGTTACCGCGATGCCTCTTTCATAGCGCTGGCGATACAGGTGATCGTCGCGCCTGACATCGACCTGGCACCACTCGGAGAGGCCGTTGACGACTGAGACGCCCACGCCGTGCAGGCCACTGCTGATCTGGTAGCCGCTGCCGCCAAATTTGCCGCCGGCGTGGAGAATGGTCATGACTACTTCAAGTGTGGAAAGGCCGGGACGCTGCCGATGTTCCTCCACGGGGATGCCGCGCCCGTTATCTTCTATGATGACCGAACCATCGGGGTGGATAAGAACGGTGATGGTGTCGGCAATGCCCGCCATGACTTCGTCGATGCTGTTATCGACGACTTCGTAGATGAGATGGTGCAGACCACGTTGATCTGTCGCGCCGATATACATGCCGGGGCGCACACGCACGGCCTCCAGGCCTTCGAGAATCTGGATGTCCTGTTCGCTGTAGCTGCCATTGCCGTTTACGAAGGTCTTCCCGTTCCCATTGCCACGTTTATTTTCGCTATCGTCGGGAGTAATTTCGTTTACTATTGATTCTCTTGCTTTTGCCATAGAGCCGATATATCCTTTGAATATTTCGCCTGGGCCTGCGAGCATTGCAGGTAGAGAGCTGCCAGTCGATTGTTACAACATGCATAAGAGCCGGGCGACCGTTATGATCGCCCGGTCATCTCCGCGAAACTACACCTGGAAAAGATATTCTGATTGAACATAGAAAAAGCGGTATATCAATGCATTGCCCAGGTTTTGAAGCAGGGTATAGCGGGCACATTTTGAACTATGTTACTCGCGCTTCTATGGCTTTATTATATCACTTTTTGGCCGGTAAGTAAAACATATTTTTCAACCCCCCTGGAGGTTGTTGCAAAGTTCTTTTTTGCCGCCTGCGGCGGCAAGGAGGGGGGAAGGAGCGAGGACACCTCGCGCTCCGCCAAGGGGCTTGCAGCCCCTTGGAACCCCGCTTTCATACTAGGGTGATTCGGCGGCGGGGAGAGAAGAGAAAATGCGAGGATTACCTGCCCCCCAAGCAGGGTCCCTCGCGCTCCGGCAAGGGGCAGCTGCCCCTTACAACCCTGCTCTCACACCAGGGTGATTCGGCGGCGGGGAGAGAAGAGAAAATGCGAGGATTACCTGCCCCCCAAGCAGGGTCCCTCGCGCTCCGGCAAGGGGCAGCTGCCCCTTGCAACCCTGCTCTCACACCAGAGTGAATTTGTGTCAGTAACGAGGGCCAGCCATGGGTACGCCAGCGGGTCCAGGCATGCCCTGTATCGCAGCCATGCCAGGCATGGGGGCAGGGGCGAGATTGGTGGCACAATAGGGACAGAATACCCAGCGCAGTTCGAGCAGGCGTTCGCACTTGGGACAGGGCCGCTTCAGCTTCTGCCCGCAGGATGGGCAGACCTGGAAGTCCGACTCGACACGCGCGTGGCAATTGTTGCAGGTCTGGCGCTCGGTCATCTCCGCCAGCAGCGACTCTTCTTCCAACTGGCGCTCGTAAATCTCGGCCAGCGTCTGGCGCGGGCGTAGAATCATGTAGATGAAGAGACCGCCAATAAAGAATATGGTAACGAGCAGGGTGGCGAGTATCTGCGATAGCATATCTTGCGTGCGCGCCCGGATGTCGCGGAACGTCCATATGATGAGGCTCAGCCAGAAGATGACTGTGAAGGCTACTACAAAGCCGATAATAAGCCCTAAAGCTTTGCTGAGAGCATCAAGCAAGCCACTTGTGGATGCGCCGATTACTATTATATTTGCAAACACTAGATTTATGCCCCTTTCAAAACATGAAAGTTCATATATACAATTACAACGTACATGATAGGCAAAATGAAGACAGAATAGGACCTTAAGGCAGGGCGACCGCAAGGGTCGCCCCTACCAGGGTACGGCCTCGCCAGCCTTGAGCCGCTTGCAGGGCGACCGCAAGGGTCGCCCCATAGGCGTCACGTTAAGGGCGTAGTTGCGACATTTATGGCGCTGGGGTGCGGCACGGCCTCGCCTGGGATACCTCCCCACCCCCGCGCGATGAATCGCGCAGCTACGCCGTTATCTCGTTCTGTTAACTTGACGCCAATGGGCGACCGCAAGGGTCGCCCCTACCAGGGTACGGCCTCGCCAGCCCTGAGCCGCTTGCAGGGCGACCGCAAGGGTCGCCCCTACTCGGACGGGTTTCCCCTCAGCCCTGGATTCTCTCGTCTATTGAAACAATATCGTCAAAATCTCCCCGGCACGCATACCCACGTGCACCGGTTCAGATATGTGCCCTTCATCGCCCTCGCCACTCCAGAAAAGCTGTTCCCTTTGCCCCTCGTGTAAGTTTGTCACAAATGCCCTGGCAGCTGCAACTCCTGGCCGCAGGCTGGCCTCAACCGCGTGACCGAGCGGGTTATACAAGCGCACGATCAACCCCTCTCCCGCGTTACCGCGTTTTATGGCGCTGACGACGAGTTCACGCGGCTCAACCTCAACCAGAGCAGTTCGCGAGAGCTGCTGTCCCGCATGTTGCCCGGTCACCACGGCCCGCACGGGCGTGTTAAAGGCCTGCGCCTCGCGCAGCACCAGCGCGTGCTCCGCCTGCCACTCGCCGCTGTGCGGTACCAACGCGTAGTCAAATTCGTGGTGACCCTGGCACTGCGCCTCCGGCGTGTATTCCATCGGCCCTGCATGACCACGACGGGTAGACAGGTCGCCACGCGAAAGCCATTCTACGCAGCGCAGTAGTGTCAATGCCACCGCCACCTGCCCCGGCGCGACAGCGGGTCCATCCGGCACAACTTCGTACTCCGGCAGGCCGCGATTGAGCACCCCCAGCCCGAAGGTTCCATTACTGACATCTACGAAGCGCTTCTGTGGGAACGTGTTCACAGGCGCCTCTATCCATTCCGCGACATCGGCGGGACGGGGTGAGGTTACAGGTCGCGACCTGACCTCGAATGTTCCCTCGGCACTTGCACTCTCCATATTATATGGTACCGGAAAAATGACGCGTAATCTATGATCTTTTACCGCATTTTCCACGCTGGTGTGAATATCGATACGACGCACCCCAGGAAACAGCGATACTTCGCTTGTAATCGTGCAGATGGTCGTACGCGAACTGCGCTCGGCGCGGCCGGGAGCACAGGTAGTGGGCAGCGACCAGCGCCCTCTAATACGCAGCATAGCATGCACAGGTCCCGCGCTGACCAGCTCGATCTTCGGCGGCTCCAGTGGCATACTGACCAGCGTGTCCTGCGCGGGTGGGCAGTAGGTGTACAAATCGCCCACGTCGCCGCCATCCACAAAGCGGTTGAGGCCTGTAAAGACCGCGGCCGTCTGCTTATCGGTAACCGTCAATGTACCATCCTCGACATTCACCTCGACGCGGAAAAACTCATTTTCGATAAACGAACGCGGCGTTGTTTCACCGGCCATCTGGCCAGCCAGTGTAGTCACAGGTTCCGGGCGCTTCTCGCCCTTGATGCCGCGCGGGTAGAGCCAGAACGTCTTGAGCCCATACGCGGGCAGGTCGGTAGCGACGAAATCAATTGTCTCGCGCACCTGATCCACCAGCGAAAACTCCAGCGTGACAATGTCCTCGCGATCCAGCAGCGCCAGTACCTGCTGCTCAGTGGCGAGTAACTCCTGTTCGTTGACCACAACCTGCTCGCGAGGCGCAACTACGACTTCGATATGTACCACTCCCGGCGCGTCTGCGTGATCCGCGATGTGTATATGGGTGATCACGAGCGGATCATCGGGCCGATTCAGCATGACTTTGATCGTCTCATGAGCCATGTGGAGCAACTGCCCAGGGGCGTTTACTCCCGACAGCGCCATTGTGGCAGCCAGCACCTCGCGCGCCACGGGCATACTGCCCAGTTCTTGCTTCCAGCGCTGGACGGCCTGAGCGAGCACGTGCTCTCCACGCTCGTCGACGAGAGCGGCATTGCGCAGCGAAGCTGGAAGCGACACCGCCGCCCGCGCAGCTTCGGTACGCGGTCCAGGAGCAGGGTTGAATACGACAATCGGGATAGGCTCGTGGCTCGCGTGCGATACGGGGAAAGGTGCGCGCGTGTCTGTGGCAGCCACCAGGTGCTGCAACGCCTGGGCAAGCACACCTTCTCCAACCTGCTGGCTCTGCGCAAAACGCACGCTGTTCTCACGATGTACCTGGTCGATACTACAGCCGCAGATGCTGTCATGGGGGTGATTCTGCAGGAGATACTTCCAGGCTAACCTCACCAGGCCCTGGGGATAGGGAGCGCCCAGTTTCCAGGCCCAGGCCGTCAGCGGCTCTACCCAGCGCTCCAGCAGGTGCTCTGTCAGGGTATTTTGCTGCTTGATCCACATGCGCGTAGAAAGAACCGCCGGCAGCAGGTGAGCATACTGGCTGCTGCGCATCTCTCCGCTGAGCGTCTGCAGGGGCGAGTCAATCCCCTGCTGGCTCGCAATGTGCTGGCGAACAACCGCGACGTACTGCGGCAGCGTGCCTATACGCACATGAATACTATCATACTGGGGAATATTTCCATTTTGCCCGGCAAAGCTCGCGATCAGCTTCTCGTGCTCAGGGTCGATGTGAGCCAGCAGAGCGTTCGCGGCCTCGATCACGGCAGGCAGGCCATCCTGCGGCTCCAGGTGATCAGAGCCATTCATGAACAGGAGGGTATTGGTGGTTCCCTTGCCCAGCAGGTTAGCGCTGAGCAGTTCGACGCGCGTGACGAATTCTTCCGCTACCAGCGGCATGATACCGGCATTGGAGTAGCCGCGGGCATCGGCGAGGTGAACCACCAGGATACTGGTGCCGTCCGGCGCAGCCCAGTAAAACTCGCTTTTATGGGCCTCCGCGCCAACGCCGCGCCAGAAGATCGCGCTGTCAATATCAAAGCCGCGCAGGATTTGTGGCAACTGCGCAATGTGGCCGAAACAATCGGGCACATAGCCAACACGCATGGGTTCGCCGAACTCGGCGGCTCGCTGCAGGCCGATTTGCAAATTACGTACCAGCGACTCGCCGCTAACAAGAAACTCGTCGGGCTGCAAGTACCACGGACCAACTAGCACACGCCCGGCATGTGTATAACGCTTCAGGCGCTCCTCCTGCTCCGGACGGACCTCCAGGTAATCGTCCAGCACAATGGTCTGACCATCTAGCATGAAATAGCTGAACTGGTAAAATGAGGACACTTCCGTCTTTTGCAAAACTGTGTGGATGATCCAGCCGTATATACATATAAAACCGCAGGAGATAAATCAATACAGTTACGGATTTAAGTGAGTATAGCACAAGTGTTTTCAGCGTGTAAAGACAAGCGAGGCAGCGAATCCGAATGTATAAACTCCACAATACTATACGCGAGGTAGATCAGCATGACTAACTGGCTAGCAACTTTGGCTAAAATGTGATAATCTTACTATGAGTAAGGATATTTTAGTGCATAATGTATCATAGTGTTCCATTTCGTTCCACGAGCACAAAAACTCATAAATAGAAGAGAAATAACATAATTTCAGACCCTGGCACGTAAGGACGCTCACAGGGATTGCTGCATGTGTTATAATGATAAAGAACACATGTTCTAATTCGGAAATGATCAACAACGATTGATGTTGTAGTCGAAGGTATTCAAACATCTTCAAGTCGCATCCATTTGGGAAAGAGTGATCGAGAATGCTGTTGTGCAAAAAGATCAGACTTGAGGTTTCCGAGCAAGACGCTGCCACCCTTGAGTTCATGCAGGGAAAGTGTCGAGGCTTGTACAATTGGCAGGTGATGCGCCTGCGTACTGGGGAAAAGTGGCTTGGGGTGTATGAAGCCAAGAAGACATTGCAAGCCAGCAAACAGTATGACCCTGAGCTTGAGTACGTCTATAGCAAGCTCTTGCATGAGGTCTATTACCGTTTGGACGGGGCCATGCAAGCCTTTTTCAGACGCCTGGCAAATGGCGAAACTCCTGGCTTCCCACGAGTGCGCCCACGCCACTCATTCTTTACACTCTGCTATCCTGCCATGTACATCAAGGTGGAAGGCGACAAGTTCATTCTGCCTACGGGTGGCAAAGGCAAGCACAAACGTTTTCCCAACATCGTCGCCCGGCTCACTGAAGAAGTCCCTCCTACCTTTCGTGAAGTGGCAATCAGCCGCGATGCCAGAGGCAACTACTATGCTTCCTTTGTCAGCGAACAACCTGAACAGCCTTCTACCGATACGGGTGTGATTGCCTTTGATCTAGGTATCAAGACGCTGGCAACCGGGGTAAATGAGCAAGGCAGAGTCTACACCATTGGCGGGTTCAAGGGGGCTCGCTGGTATAACAAGCAATTGGACAAGCTACGCTCCAAGCGGGATCGCTGCAAGAAGAAATCACGGCGGTATATCCACTTGAGCAAAGTCTATAAGCGCGTCTCTGAGAAGAAACGCAACAAACAGCAGGATAGCCTGCATAAGGCGTCTCATCTCATCGCTCACAAACTGGTTGCGAGTACCGTTGTGGTCGGTGATCTTTCCCAACGGCAAATGGTCACAAAACAGCATATCGAGCGCAATAAGCACCTGAACCGCTCCGTATTCAATGAGTGGGGATGCTACAGCTTCGTGCAAATGTTGGTGTACAAATGCCTGCTTTATGGGAAAGACTTCCAAACGATTAGCGAATGCGATACCTCAAAAATGTGTAGTGGCTGTGGACATAAGCAAGCCATGCCGCTCTACAAGCGAGCGTATCGCTGTGGAAATTGTGGACTCGTGATGGATCGAGATGAGAATAGCGCTCATAACATCCTCATGAGGTTCCTTGCCCGGCGAGGGCCATACACGGGCGGTCCCGTGCGATGTGCGGACGTTTTCACCGCAACTGAGTACATTTGAGTACAAAAAGGAAGGCAGGTCTTGAATGGCTGGTGGTAGTTATAGCCAGAGGCCCGTGCCGGAAGAGCCCACTGGTACGCTTGTTCCTGCGCGTGCGACGCGCCAGTTACCAGCGGTGAGGGAAGCGGAGGAACTCGAGGAAAGAATAACGCGCAGGTTGCCGGAGGTGCATCCTGGTACTGGCATACCTATCCATCGATACGCAGATACGCAGAGCGCCCTCTGGCCCGCCACCGCACATGGCTGGGGCCATTTATCATCTGTATGGTGATTGTGGTTTCAGGCTCGCTGGTGTTGATCAGCGCGGGCATATTCCAAAGGACCGACAACTCGCATCTCGTTACTACCTACCAGGGTGGGCAATCCTACGCCATCCAGGTCGGTGGCTCCATTGATAATGTGAACCTGTGGCTGAACAGTAACGAGCCGCTCCCTCCAAAAAAGCCGATCCCAACGAATCCAGGGCCATACTCGGTGCTCGGTAAACCGACTATTACCGTAGACTTCATCAACCAGGTCCTTGCCAGTTATCACTCTCCGGCGGCAGGGAAAGGCCATGCGCTATATAACTACGGCGTCAAGTATGGTATTGATCCCATCTACGCGCTCGCCTTCTTCCTGCATGAAAGTACGATGGGTACAACAGGCGTGGCCCGGACGACCCTGTCGCTTGGTAACCTGCGCTGCATTCCCGGTCGCCCCTGTGTTCCGACAGGCGTGAATGGCTATTTTGCCCAGATGCACAATTGGGAAGATGGATTCGAGCAGTGGTACAAACTGATTCGCAACCTCTACATTGCGCAAAAGGGCCTTATAACCGTTGACCAGATCATTCCCGTGTATGCGCCATCCAGCGACCACAACGACGTGAAGGGTTACATAGCTGCCTTGAAGCGCTATATAGATGTGTGGCACACTGGCATTCTCAGGCCGTGATCAATCCCTGCTCCAAAGCCTTGCTTAAAGCTTCGGTACGGCCGGATACGTTGAGCTTCTGATATATATTTGCCAGGTGGAAATTGATGGTACGCTCGCTTACATGCAGGCGAGCGGCCATTTCTTTATTGCGCAGGCCCCGCGCCAGCAGGCGCAGCACTTCCTGCTCCCGCGCCGTCAACGTCTCGTATGGATGACCGCCGCGAGACTGCCGGCCAAACTGTAAGAGCAGCCGCCGGGCGAGCTGCGGCTGAACCAGCACTTCGCCTCGCGCCACGGTTCGTACCGCCTGGGCCAGTTCGTCGGGGGCGATATCCTTCAACACGTACCCTCCCGCGCCCGCGCGCAGCGTCTCATAGAGGTAATCTTCGCGGTCCAGCGCAGACAGCATCAGGACCTGCGTATCGAGATTGAGCTGCTTGATCTGCCGCAGAGCCTCCATGCTCTGCCCAGCGGGAAGCTGCATATCCATGAGTACGACCTGCGGCCCGAGTTCGAGCGTTTCGCTCACAGCCTGCACTCCGTCGGCCGCCTCGCCCACGACTTGCAAGTCGGGGTAGCTTTCTAAGAGACGCCGCAGGCCAGCACGTGTCACGGCCTGGGCCTCTACGACGAGCACACGCACACGGTCTGGCGGAACAGCTTGCTGCGGCGGTTCAGCGTTAAGTCGGGTCGACCCGGCACCGGCAGGGCTTACACTAACGGGACTGGCACCGGTGGACCTGGCATCGGCAAGGGGCGGTCCCTCGATAAATCGGGATACCTGCCCCCCAGGCAGGGTGCCTACTACATTTTCTGGTTCGGTGTCTGGGTGATGCACATAAGGGACCCGGACGCGCACACGAGAACCTTCTTCGGTGCTGGCTATTATTTCTAGTGAGCCACCAAGGTGTTCGACGCGGTGACGTAAATCGTTCAGTACGGCATCTGTTGCCACCGGAGCATTGAATACAAATGGTGGTACCGAAGCATCCTCCACTTCACTAGCTGGTGTGCCATCATCCTCGATACTCATCTGCATCTCATCACGCCCATAGGTGAAGACAAGACGCAGCCTGCGCGTATTGGTATGCTGCTGTACCTGATATAGTGCCTCCTGCGCGATACGGTACAGCAGTCTCTCAACGTAGCCAGGTAAAGCATACTCCTCTCCGGAGAACGTGATGCGACTGGAAAGTCCTAGAGTCTCAGCGGTCTCTTCGACGGCGCGTGAGAGGGCCTCGGTGAGCGTGAGTCCTATCAACTCTGCCAGTGGGACATCCTCATCGAAAGAGCGTGCCTCGTGCAGGATTTCTCGCGTCAGCTGCTCCAGAGTGGCGAGCCCTTCACGCAGGGTTTCCAGCACGGTTGCCGTGTCCTCGTCGCGCACCAGCGACTGGAGCGCATTGACCTGTACCATCGATGCGCTCAGCATCTGTACGAGATGAGCATGACCGCTCTGTTGAGATGTATCGCCGGTTTGCATAGCCTATGAGGCCTCCGCCGTTATCCGTTTTGGCTCAATTGTCAGCTTTCCGTCTTTTGCATCGATCTCCACGGTATCGCCATCTCTAAGCGTCCCATCGAGTATGGCGCGTGCAATGCGGTTCTCGACCTCGCGCTGGATGACGCGCTTGAGTGGGCGCGCACCAAACTGGGGGTCATAGCCCTCGTTCGCCAGCAGCTCTTTGGCCGCTTCACTCAGGTGAAGCGTGATGTGCCGCTCGGCCAGGCGCGGGCGCAGGTGGTTGATCTGTATCTCCACGATATCGCGCATCTGCTTGCGCGTGAGTTGATGGAAGATGATCACTTCGTCGATACGGTTGATGAACTCGGGCCGGAAGCCCTCTTCGCGCAGGCGTTGGCGTACCGAACGCTGGATCTCGTCCTCGTCCATGCCATCATACTCGTGCAGCCAGCGATTTCCGACGTTGCTGGTCATGATGATGACGGTATTCTTGAAATCGACCGTACGGCCCTGTCCATCCGTCAGGCGGCCGTCGTCGAGTATCTGCAATAAGACGTTGAAGACCTCCGGCGCTGCCTTTTCGATCTCGTCGAAGAGCACGACGCTGTAGGGCCGCCGCCGCACTGCCTCGGTCAGCTGCCCGCCCTCTTCGTAACCGACGTAGCCCGGTGGGGCGCCGATTAGTCGCGAGACGCTGTGCTTTTCCATGTACTCCGACATGTCGATACGTACTATGGCTCGTTCATCATCGAACAGGAACTCGGCCAGCGCTCGCGCCAGTTCCGTCTTGCCGACGCCCGTTGGCCCAAGGAAGAGGAAACTTGCCAGCGGCCGGTTGGGGTCCTGCAGGCCCGCGCGGGAGCGGCGTATGGCGTCGGCAACCACTTGCAGCGCCTGTTCCTGCCCAACCACGCGCTCGCGCAGGCGATCCTCCATCGTGAGCAACTTCTGTATCTCGGCTTCCATCAGCTTGGAGACGGGAATGTGCGTCCACTTCGAGACGATCTCGGCAATGTCCTCCGCGTCTACCTCTTCTTTGAGCATGCGCGCTCCCTTGAGGCTGGTCAGCTTCGACTCCATCTCCTGGATGCGCTGCTCCAGGCCCTTGATAGTGCCATAACTTAATCGCGCTGCGGCCTCGTAGTTATATTCGCGTTCGGCCTTCTCCATGTCAATCTGTGCCCGCTCAAGCTCCTTCTTCAGCCGCCGGATCTCCTCCACCGGCTGGCGTTCGCTCTCAAGCGAAAGTTTAAGCGTATGCAAATGCTCGGTGAGGTTCGCGATCTCCTGCTCTACCTTCGCCCGTCGCTCGCGGCTGGCGGCATCGGTCTCCTTTTTCAAGGCTTCGAGTTCGACCTGCAACTGGCGAATGCGGCGGTCCAGCGCGTCGATTTCGCTGGGCGTGCTGTCCAGCTCTACGCGCCTGCGGCTGGCGGCTTCATCCACCAGGTCGATGGCCTTATCGGGCAGGAAACGGTCGGTGATGTAGCGATTGGAAAGCATAGCAGCGGCAACCAGCGCGCTATCCTGGATGCGCACGCCGTGATGCACCTCGTAGCGCTGCTTCAATCCGCGCAGGATGCTGATAGTATCTTCGACCGAAGGCTGCTCGACCATTACCGGCTGGAAGCGCCGTTCGAGCGCCGCGTCCTTCTCGATATGCTTGCGGTACTCATCAAGCGTAGTCGCTCCTATGCAGTGCAGTTCGCCGCGTGACAGCATCGGTTTGAGCATATTGGAGGCGTCCATCGCGCCTTCCGCGGCTCCGGCGCCCACCAGGGTATGCAGCTCATCGATGAAGAGGATGATACCACCCTCGGCATTCGTCACTTCTTTCAACACGGCCTTGAGCCGCTCCTCGAACTCGCCGCGATACTTAGCGCCCGCCACCAGGGCGCCTAAGTCAAGGACTACCACCTGCTTATCGGCAAGCGTCTTCGGCACATCGCCGCGGACGATACGCTGCGCCAATCCTTCGACGATGGCGGTTTTACCTACGCCCGGTTCGCCGATCAGCACGGGGTTATTCTTCGTGCGGCGGCTCAATACCTGGATGACGCGGCGAATCTCTTCGTCGCGCCCAATCACCGGGTCGAGTTTGCCCTGTGACGCCAGTTCCGTCAGGTTGCGCCCGTATTTCTCCAACGCCTGGTACTTGCCTTCTGGATTCTGGTCGGTGACGCGCTGGGAGCCGCGTATCTCCGTGAGCGCCTTGAGCACGAGGTCGCGGGTCAGTCCCGCTGCTTTGAGCGCGCGCTGCGCTCCCCCTTCGCTGCCATCGAACATGGCGAGCAGGATATGCTCAACACTGAGGTACTCGTCTTTGAAGTTGTTCATTTCTTGCCAGGCGTTCTCCAGAACCTTGCGCAGTCGCGGCGAAATGCCGGGCTCGCTGCCGCCGTAGACGCGCGGCAGGCGCTCAACCTCATTGTCGACGATGCGCCGTGCCGCCGCTACATTGCCCCCGACCTTCTGGATGATCTGCTGCGTTATGCCGCCATCCTGGTTTAGCAGGGCAGCCAGCATATGTTCAACTTCAATCTGACTGTTATTGTATTGTTTCGCAAGCTCATTGGCTTCACTGAGCGCTTCACGCGCCTTGTCGGTAAATCGCTCAATTTTCATAAATATATCTCCCCATATTATATTTTCATTAGTAACCAGTATAGCATATTGAGTGTGTCAACACAAGAAGAGTTGAGTGAACTATTATCAAGTTTTGCAATATTGTCGTGGATTGAAAGGGCGATATTGACGCGACAGAGGTAATGGTTTTACGATGTGAAGGCGTGGGCTTTATGGTATAATCGCCTCAGCATGCAGGAACACTTGATGTCACAATCGATGAATGGCTACATCCAGGTGGAGGAAGTAAGGCTTCCTACGCAATACATTGTGTCCGCCATAGAGAGCCTTCTGTTCGTCTCTGGTCGGCCATTGGAGCACGCTGAACTGCGCAAGCTGTTGAATATCGACGACGCGCGCCTGGCCAGCAGCCTGCAGGCGCTGGCAGACAACCTGGAAAGTCAGGGACGCGGCATCCGCCTGCAGCGACTGGGCGAGCACGTTCAACTGGTCACGGCCCCCGAGAACGCTCGTTATGTCGCGGCGCTGCTTGGCCTGCCTATGACCGCTAAACTGACCACGGCAGCCATGGAGACCCTGGCCGTGGTTTCCTATCGCCAGCCCGCCACACGCGCGCAGATCGAGGCTATTCGCGGCGTGAACAGCGACCGGGCCCTGGCCAGCTTGATACAGCACGGACTGGTGACCGAGATCGGGCGCGCACAGATGGTCGGGCGCCCCGCGCTGTTCGCCACAACCAGCGAGTTCTTGCAGCAGTTTGGCCTGACAGGCCTGGAACAACTGCCAGGGGTTGAGACGCGGGAACAGGAGGCTGAATGAAGCGCATCGGACGTCACATGCCCACTCATTCCAGGGCGATCAAGGCCGCGGAGATTGCCCGGCAGATCGGCTGCAACGCGATACAAATCTTCACCAGTAATCCACGCAGCTGGCAACCGACGGCCGATGATGCCATGGACTGCGCGGCATTTGCAAAGGCTGCACGCGACTATGACCTCGATCCCGTCGTCATCCACGCTCCTTACTTGATCAACCTCGCCTCTCCTGACGAAATGATCTGGCAGAAATCCATCCATCTACTGCGCTGGACACTGCAGCGCGGCGCTCTCCTGGAGGCCCGCTATGTGATCTTCCACACGGGCAGCCATCGCGGCTCCGGACTCGAGGCAGGAGTCGCCCGCATCGCCGAGGCCATTACGGCCATCCTGGCCGAGATAAAGCCAGCAGGGAATGCAGCAATGCCTCTCCTATTGTTAGAAAATGACGTTGGCGGGGGCAACTCGCTCGGACAAGATTTTGAGCACCTGGGCGCGGTGCTGGACCGGCTGCCGCAGTACAGCGAGACCTTGGGAGTATGTCTCGACACGGCGCATTTATGGGGCGCTGGACACGATATCTCCAGCGCGGCTTCCGCGCTGCAAGTACTCCAGCATTTCGAGGCTGTCGTAGGGATGCCACGCCTGCACGTCATCCACCTGAATGATACGAAAATGGCTCTGGGCAGCCACCGCGACGTACACGCGCGCCTGGGTGAAGGCATTATCGGCGAGGAAGGATTGCGCGCGCTGCTTACCAATCCCCGGCTCGACCACACCGCCGTTTTGCTGGAGACCCCGATCAAGCTCAGGGACGACGGCAAAGAGGATTGGGAGCATGATAAACTACATTTCGAGAAGGCCCAGGCGCTACTGCTCCCTTAGCCGGGCGTAGATGTACCTCTCACCTGAGGAATAGATGGCTAGGAAACTGTGAGTGTGACTATCACATCGACTGGCGCTCCTCCTCCGGACGCAGGAGTAATCGTCACCGTCGTCGTGTATGTTCCCGCGGACAAACTGCTTGCATCCGCGGTGAACGTGACAGTAGAGGATGCTCCCCCCGAGTCGCTGCCGCTGGCAGGGCCGACCGTCAGCCAGGTAGCAGCGGATGGAGTGCTGGCCGTCCACGTCAAGGCGCCCCCACCGCTATTGGTCACGTTAATAGATTGCGGCGTGGTGCCGCTGCCGACCGTCGCGTTAAAAGTCACGCTGTTTGTGCTCACCTGCATCGAAGGTGGTGCGACGTTAATAGTGATCGATATTACAGCCGGGCTACCGGAGACCGCGTTACCGGTAATCGGATCGATGGCGCTGATGGTCAGGCTGGTAGAGTACGTGCCGCTTGCCACTCCTGTCGCGTCCACGGACACATTTATATTTACCCCCGGCCCCCCTGCCAGGCCCATACCCGAGGTCGCTGAGAGCGACACAAAGCTGGGGGCGCCGGAGGCCAGGGCAGCCGTCCAATTCAAAGGTTCATCGCCCGTATTTGATATAGTTACCGGTTGATCTGTTACCCCGCTCGTGACGTTGGCGGTCAACGAGCCTGGATTCACCGCGAGAGCAGGTGGATTCAGTACATTGAGGGTTACGCCGACTGCCTGCGGGCTGCCAACAATGCTGATGCCGTTGTTCACGGCCGAAAGTGAAATCGAGCCGGAATACGTGGCGGCAGTGAGCGTGGCCGAAGTCACCTTCACGGTGAAGGTCGCGCTTTCACCAGTAGCGACCGTTGCTCTAGCAGGAGAAACCGCCAACCAGCCGCTCCCTGATGCCAGGGTCACGGTTGGCGTTATGGTGACATCACCCACGCAGGCTCCAATGATGCCTACCGTAAAGGTTTGCGTGGCAGGGTCTGATCCCGCTTCGGCGTTGAAGGTCTCCCCACTAGAGGAAGGGGTTTGCATTGTACACTGTGGCTGTACCGTTAGCGTTATCGTGATATTCTGCGCGGCGCCTACCGGTTGGCGCGTGCTGTCATCGACTGCTGAGATGCTCATCGTCCCCGTATACGTATTGGCGGACAGGCCCGCCAGTGCGATGCCCACATGTGTCGCTGCAGAGTCCTCTTTGGTTACTTTACCCGATGCCGGCGTGGTCGTAAGCCAGGAGCCGCCAGAAGCCGTAGTGACGGTTGCCGTCCAATCAAGCGCGTGTTTGCAGGCTCCAGTTGCACTGATGGTTACTCCCTGTGCTGCCGGGTTCGCCTGCCCAATGGCGCCCGAGAAAGTGAGTGCCGCAGGGGAGACCGAGACGGCACAGGCAGCCTGGACCTTGAAGCTGACGGGAATCTGTTGTGGACTTCCCAGCGCGGGATGCCCTGACCCATCGGAGCCGGTAATAGTGACCGTTCCATTGTAGGTACCGGGGACGAGCGAGGATAACAGCGTCGCGGTCACAGTCACCGGGGTAGAGTCCTGTGATGCCAGGGCGCCCGTTACGGGTTTTACCGCAAGCCACGAGCCTCCAACGCTCGTTGCCGCTGTCGCGTTCCACGTCAAGGTCTCACGGCCGCTATTGGTGATGGTGATTGTTTGCGGGTCGGGACCGGGCTGGCCAACAACGGCATCAAACGATAGTGTTGCCGGTGTAGCAGTCAGACTTGGCGCCGCAGGCGGCCCGATAGTAAGCGTGACTGGCAAGGTCTGCGTACCCGGTGCTGCGCTGAAGATAATCGCCCCTGTATACGTACCAGAAGTGAGACCAGTGACTCTGACGCCTACAGATGGATAGGCCGGGGTTACGCCGCTCGCACTGGTGTTCCCGTCGATATTGAGCCAGTTACCACCTTTATTCGTGGTTGTCTTCGCGCTCCAGTGCATCTGCGAGGAGCATGCCTCGGCGATTCCTACATTGATGACTTGCGCAGCTGGAGCCGGCTGCAGGTAGGCGCTGGCAAAGGTGAGACCGCCAGGCGATACCTGGAGCAAGCACTGAGGGGTGACCGTCAGGCTTACATATATCGACTGCGGGCTATCCTTGACCGTGCCTGAACCTGAGCTTGCAAATGTTACCAATCCGCTGTACACGCCGGGCAGCAGCATGCTGGTGTCGACACCGACGGTAACCGCCTCGCTGCCGCCCTTTGCAACATTACCAGCCTGCGGCGATATGGAGAGCCAGCTCGAATTATCGCTTGTTACGCTCGTTATACTCCACTGTAAAGGCAGTACACCTGGATTACTGACGGTGACCACCTGCGCAGGCGGGTCAGCGCCGCCATCGGTGGTGCTAAAGGAGAGCACCGCTGGCGTGAGCTGCAGCACCGCCCCGTGTCCAGGTTGCAGTGGCGTGACTTTCATCTTCACCGGCAGGGTGAGCCGCCCTGCATCTGACACGAAGATAATCGAGGCAGCATACGACCCCGCTTTGAGGTTCGCGCGATCAGCCGCGACGACGATTTTCACGTCCTGGTTACCGGCAAAAATGCCGCTGTTAGGACTGAGTTGAAGCCATGGCTGGGTCACCGAGGCCTGCCAGGCGACCTGCCCACCGCCGAGGTTGGTGAGCGTAACCGGCTGCATGCTATTGCTGGCCTGGTCACCGGAACCGAGATCAACAGTATTCGTTGAGAGCTGCAGGTGCGCGGGACGCAGGGAAGGGCTTTCGCCAGTGACGGTCAGCATGAAACTGGCAATCTTATGCAATAAAGCATCTTCGGCATGGATGGCATGCGGACCCGCCTGCCATTCCGGTTCAACAATGACGGTATCGGTGAAGTTTCCTTGCTTATCGGCTGCGATGACACTTTTGCCAGCGGTATCTACAATAGGGACGCTGGCATTGTATGACAGGCCCACTCGTCCACCTGGACTGAAGTGGGAGCCGCGCAGGGTGATCATTGCGCCAAGTGCTACGCTTGCAGGAGTGACCTGCAGCGCGGGGCCTGTATGCGATGGCGGTGGTGGCATGAAGACGCTACGACCCAATGCTACGACGACGATACCAGAAAGTCCGGCTATGGCGGCGACCGACAGCAAGAATATACAGATCCAGAATGTTGGCAAACGGCGCCGGGATGGCGGCAACGGTCGCCTGGGAGGAACGTACTTGAACAGCGGGGGAGCGGGCAGTTCAGGCAAGGCTTCTACGGCTCCATGCCCATTTCCGCCAGGAGGCCGGGAGGTGACGACGTGCTGCCAGTTTGTCCGGCTATGCCAGGCATCTTCTATGGTATCCTCTAGCGAGTCTTCTCCCTCCTGGGTATAGACTCCATTATACGCCGGGGAAGCATACAGACCGTCGACATCATTGAGCGCGAGGAGTGAGCGCGAGCGCTGCCCCGCTATGGGTTGAGTAGGTAGGTTCTCCTGGCGCGGCCTCAGTCTGATAGTCGGTTCATCTGCTTCCACGGCAAAAAAATGAGGCACTTTGAGCGCGGCAGGCCGGTCGATAGAGGCTTCGAGGTCGCCGTTCGTGTGCGCTAGTGTTCCCAATTTGTCCGTAGGCAAAAGTAAGGGCCGTCCACACGTGGTGCAGTGGTTGGCCCCCGCGGGAAGCGGGTCGTTGCAGTTGGGGCAGCGGATTATCCTCACGGCTTTCCCCTTATCGAAACACCATCCAGGGCGACCGCAAGGGTCGCCCCTATCGAAACGGGTACAAGCTACTCACTAATGCAAGTGTACAAAAAAAATTCACCGCCTGTCAAATGTTTTAACGTACGGTTTGACAGGCGGGTTACAAGTGTTCACATGACAGTGACCCCAGGACGGTTATGCTTGCGCCCCTGGCGCGGGCGCCGCAGCATACGCTCTGCGGGTGGCAGGGAGCGCCACGAGGACGAGCACCAGGGCACTGAGAACACCCAGTACCCCTGAGGCTATTTTCCCCTCGATGGGTACGGGCCCCAACAGACCATAAACGCCCAGCAGAAGAGTCGGTGTTGCAATGATGCCGGTCAGCACGAGCCCCCACCGCTTCAGCTTCCACAAGCCAAACACCGCAATCAGGCCGCCGACGCCCATCACGAGGATCTGATCGACGCGGACGATCAACGGAGGCGGAGGCGGGTTCGTCAACGAGAACAACAACGACAACAATGGCAATATCAGGCCGGTCACGCTCATCAGCATCAGCAGGACGATTGCAATGGTGGCCGTGAGAGGACGGTTAGTGTTCATGTTTTTTCTCCTTTAGTGAATGCAAAATGTTGGTTTCTTGTACGCAATACGGTGATCTTTCGATG
>WNFA01000383.1_pt1 | contig 34948 bp, 34 predicted proteins | sample 5400481 | NCBI WGS metagenome assembly WNFA01 (sample SAMN13153340, study PRJNA577476) | soil metagenome | isolation source: 120 cm saprolite under Douglas fir tree site 2 hole 1 replicate 2 | place: USA:California | collected 2015-04-18 | reverse complement strand
GGAACGTGTAATCGATACGCCGGTCTCAGAAAATGGCTTCGTCGGGGCCGCTCTAGGAATGGCTGTCACCGGAATGCGCCCGGTAATTGAGATCATGTTCGCTGATTTTTTGCTCAGCGCCAGCGATGCCATTGTAAACGAAGTCGCGAAATTCCGTTTTATGTCAGGTGGTCAGACAGAAGTGCCATTAACCATCCGCGCTATTGGTGGCGCGACGGGCCGCTTTGGCACCCAACACTCGGCGACTGGGGAATCATGGCTCTTACAAACGCCAGGTCTTAAAGTCGTCGCCGCCAGTTCACCCTCTGCTGCGTATGGGCTCTTATGCGCAGCGATACGTCTGAATGATCCGGTGATCTTTCTCGAACACAAAGGTATGTATACGCAGAAAGGATTGGTGGATCGCACAGGATCCTTGCCGCAGGTGGGACGTGCCGACATTGTGCGTCATGGCAGCCATGTCACCATCGTTGCCACACTATTGATGGTGCCACGCGCACTGCGCGCTGCCGAAGCGCTGGCCGCAGAGGGTATCGACGCAGAAGTGATCGACTTGCGCTGGATCATCCCCCTGGACAGTGAGACTGTCGGGATGAGCGTGTCGCGTACTGACCGCCTCGTCATCGTTGAGGAACAGGTTCATCCTGGCGGTTGGGGAGCCACGCTCATCAGCCTGCTGGCGCAGCAGGGGTTGCCCCGAAACACCCGTCCGCGCGCTGTGAGCATGCCAGATGCACCTATCGCTTTTAGCCCGGTGTTAGAGGACGCAGCTGTACCGGATGCTGAACGAATCGCCGCGGCAGTACGCGCGCTCGTACACGAACAGGGGAGATGAATCAGCTATGACAACATATGATCACACGGCCGGTGAATCGTACCCTGCCCTTTCTGTGCATAGCAAGCTCCCCAGACTGACTATTGAACGGATTGAGACGGTCGCGCTGCGCGTGCCCCTGCATAAGCGTTACAGCGGCAGCGCGTATTCGATGGTCAATCGCTGTACGATCATCACGCGACTCTATACCCATGAGGGAATCATTGGCGAGGTATACACCGGCGATACCGACGCGGAGCAGGACGCCATCGTTCGCATCATCCATGAGGAGCTGGCGCCCGCCCTGGTCGGTCAGGATGCCACGTACCCTGAGCGGTGCTGGCAATTGATGCAGCCATCGACTTACAACATCTTGAGAGATCGGGGGCTGGCGCTTCAGGCCATTGCGTGCGTCGATGCGGCTATCTGGGATGCGTTCGGCAAGGCGCTTGGACTGCCGCTCTTCCGCCTCTGGGGAGCCTATCGCGAAGCGCTCCCGATCATCGTGATCGGGGGATACTACGGGCTTGATCGCGTCCAGATTATGGAGCAAATGCAGCGCTACGTGCAAATGGGCTTTGCAGGTTGCAAGTTCAAAGTGGGCGGCGCATCACCAAAAGAGGACGCAGAGCGTGTGAAAGCCGCTCGTGAGGCAGCGGGCAATGACTTTATTCTGCTCGTTGACGCCAATCAGGGCTACACGCGCGATCAGGCCGTGGATTTCGCCCGGCGTGTGGACGATCTGGGCATTCGCTGGTTCGAGGAGCCCTGTCGCTGGATGAATGATCGTCGCTGGATGCGCGACGTGCGTCATATGACCGGTTTGCGGGTTGCCGCCGGGCAGAGCGAGTTTACGGTGGCCGGGGTGCGCGACCTCATCGTCGACGATGCCATTGATGTCTGCAACTTTGATAGTTCCTGGAGCGGCGGACCGACGGTCTGGCGCAAGGTGGCTGGCCTGGCAGCAGCATTCGGGGTCGAAATGGGGCACCATGAGGAACTGCAGGTATCCGCCCATCTTCTGGCAAGTATTCCACATGGGACGTATGCAGAGTGCTTTGACCAGGATCGCGACCCGATTTTCTGGGGGCTTTTCAAAAATCACCCAGTCATTGCTAATGGGATGTATGCGTTACCCGAAGGACCAGGCTTTGGCCTTGAACTCGACACCGATTTCATTGAACGCTATCGCGTGGGTACGTTCATGACTCCATCGTAAAAAGCGAGAAAAGAGGGTGGGACATGTAAGCGGTGAGCAAGACCAGGAAAGGGGTTGTACAGTCGTGGCAAAAGACATCCTTATGCCGAAACTAGGCTATGACATGACCGAGGGTAAATTGCTACACTGGCTGAAACACGAAGGCGATTCAGTCAAGGCAGGTGAAGCCATTTTCGAAATCGAAACTGATAAAGTGAATCTTGAGGTGGAAGCATCCGATTCTGGTATACTGCAGCACATCCTGGTTCACGAGGGAGAAGTAGCTGCGGTAGGTGAGCGTCTCGGCGTGCTTGTCGTGCCAGGAGAGCAATGACACTCATGTCTGCTCGGAGCGGTAACTCTATGCAGGCTATTGGGGTGGATGCTTATGAACAATTCAAATGAGAACACAAAGGCCGGGAAAAGACCGAGTATGAAGCAGGTTGCAGAATATGCCGATGTCGGAGTTTCTACTGTCTCGCGGGTCGTTTCCAATCACCCGGATGTGAGCCCGCAAATGCGCAAGCGGGTGCTTCTTGCTGTACAAGAACTGGGCTACGAACCAGATTTTCTGGCCCAGAGTCTGCGGCGTGGAGCGACGTCTTCAATAGGCTTCGCGCTCAGTGATATCACGAATCCGGTGGTCGCCCAAATTGTACATGGAGCCGAAGAAGTGCTGCGTCACATGGGGTACTCTCTACTGATCATGGACTCGGAAAACAATCCGGCACTTGACGCCGAGCATATCCGCTTTTTGCATAGTCGCCATGTCGATGGCCTGATTCTCCTGGCTACGAACGAACGCCGCAAAGCGACGATAGATGCCCTCCTGGCTCGGAAAATTCCTATTGTCGTGATTGATCGCGATTTCCCCAGGCGGCTGCGCGCCAGCGCAGTACTTTCGAATCACCGCGCAGGTATGGCAGCGGCTGTCGGGCACCTGCTTGATCTTGGTCATCGTCGTATCGGGTTCGTTGTGTGGCCGCCCCATTTGCGCCCTGGCCGCGAACGCCTGGCCGGTTTGCGCGACGCCTTCAGCAAGAGAGGGTTGCCTGACACTTCTATTCCCATTTTTGGCCTTTCAACGGAAGACGGAGAAGCCGCAACATACGGACTCCTTGACTCTCCGGAATTACCTACGGCAATTATTGCGGGCAGCAACCAGTTGCTTATCGGCTGCCTGCGCGCGCTCGCCAAAAGAAGACTGCGCCCCGGGATCGATATGGCTTTCGTCACCTGTGATGATGTTCCCCTGGCGGAGCTGTTCACGCCGCCGCTTGCTGTCATTGCACGCGATAACACCGCTACCGGGCGCACCACCGCTCAATTGCTCATGCATCGCCTGAACGGCTCGGATGAGCCGGAGACGGTTACCCTGGAAACCCACTTTGTGCCTCGCGCCTCGTGTTGTCCGCCGCTATAAGGTGATGGACAGCACCTTAACGTGGGTAGGTATGTTACGAAACGGAGGATTGTACTCATGATCAGACGAGCCTTCTTGATGAAGTTAAAACCCGGAGCACTGGCCGAATACAAGAGAAATCACGATCGGATCTGGCCTGAATTGGTCGCCGAGATCAAAGCTTGCGGTATCGCAACCATGACGATCTTTGAGAAGGATCCTCTCTTGATGATGTATTCGGAGATCGAAAGCGAAGACGCCTGGGATAAGCTCTGGCACTCAGAAATTCATGATCGCTGGGCAGAACTCATGAATCCACTCATGGAATTTCGCGAAGACGGCCTGGTCGATTCACAGCCAGTGACGGAAATTTTTCACCTGGAGTAAACAGCACCTTGCTGAAGCGAAGCAACGGGTGTTGAACACCACTGCACTTTCGAGGAGGAATGGCACATGGCGAAACTGCGTTTAGGTGTGATCGGCGCTGGCTCTTGGGCGGTGGCCTCTCACTTACCGAATCTGGAAAGGCATGCCGATGCTGTCGAGTTTGCGGCCGTGAGTCGCCTCGGTCGCGAGCCATTGGAACGCATCCGTAAACGGTTCGGTTTCCAGATTGCCAGCGAGGATTACCATGATGTAATCAACGCTGGCATCGACATCTGCGTCGTTTCAAGCCCATCGGGCTTTCATTACGAACACGCGAAAGCTGCGCTAGAGGCCGGGGCGCACGTCCTTGTCGAGAAGCCAGTGACGATTGATCCAAAGCAGGCATGGGATCTTGTAGAGCTGGCGAAACGTCTCAAGCGTCACGTGGTTGTTTCTTTCGGCTGGAACTACAAGCCGATGGTGCGCGAAGCCAAACGTTTGATGATGACCGGTGGAGGCATTGGAAAGATCGAGCAGGTGGTGATCACGATGTCCTCGCAGACACGCGAACTCCTCTCCAACACCGGAGCTTATCCAGCCGCGGCTCCCGATACTTTGCCCGAAGCGGCTACCTGGACTGATCCTCGCTTATCCGGTGGAGGATACGGGCAGGCGCAGCTTTCGCACGCGCTCGGCCTGGCATTGTGGCTGACTGGTCTGCGCGGCAAGGACGTCTTTGCGCTCATGTCGGCACCGCTATCTGCTCCGGTCGAACTGCACGACGCCATCGTTTTGCGTTATGATAATGGCGCCATTGGCACATTAGCCGGTGGTTCCGCACATACTGGCGCGAACAATAACAAGCACCAGGTCGAAGTGAGAGCTATCGGTGCGGAAGGACAATTTCAGATCGACCTGGATCGAGAACTTGTCTGGCGTTTTCGTGTGCCACGCGAGGATGTGCGCCCGCCACTTGAACCCAACGCTGGCCTGTATGATTGTGTTGGCCCTATCGATGCCCTGGTGGACCTGGCGCTCGGTCGCGATGTCGCAAACTGTTCCCCCATTGAACTGGGCGCTCGCACGGTCGAGATTCTCGACGCGGCCTATCGCAGCGCTCGCAGTGGGTTATTAGAAACAGTCCGATACCATCCCAATCAGTAGGAGATACTTTTTCAGAGGGCAGCTAAAAGTATGAGAATAGTTATTCCCGACGACTACCAGGATGCCGTGCGGCACCTTGCCTGTTTTGAGACATTTGCAGGTCACCAGGTGACCGTGTATCACGATCACACGGAGGACGTTGAAACGCTTGTGACCCGCTTCCAGGAGGCTGATGCCCTGGTCCTTATTCGGGAACGCACGCCTATCACCGAGCCACTTCTGGCGCGGCTCCCAGCACTCAAGCTGATCGTGCAGACGGGTCGGCAGGCTCCCCATCTTGATCTCGACGCCTGTACCCGCCACGGCATCGTCGTCGCGTTTAGCGAGGGCGGGAGCAATCCCTATGCGACGGCGGAATTGACCTGGGGCCTAATCCTGGCCGCCAGACGCCACATTCCGCAAGAGGTGGCGCAGATGAAGACGGGCCACTGGCAAACGACTTTGGGGCTTGGTTTGTACGGTCAGACATTGGGTATCTTCGGCTATGGAAGGATTGGGAGGGTCGTCGCGAACTACGGGCGCACATTTGGGATGAAGGTGCTGGTATGGGGACGCGAGCGCTCGCTGGAGCAGGCCAGAAGCGATGGCTTTGAATTGGCAGCCAGCCAGGACGCTTTGTTCCAGCAGGCGGATGTTCTGAGTCTTCATCTCAAGCTGGTGGAAGAGACGCGTGGCATCGTGACCTCGGCGCACCTGGCTCAGATGAAGCCATCGGCCCTGTTCGTGAATACCAGCCGGGCTGCGCTGATCGAGCCAGGTGCGCTGGAAGCCGCAGTCGGTGCCGGACGACCGGGATATGCAGCCGTTGATGTGTATGAGCACGAGCCGGTCGCGGACCATCCGTTGCTGCACCTGGACAAAGTGGTGTGTACCCCCCATCTGGGGTACGTCGAAAAGGGGACGTACGAAAGCTTTTTTGCCTCGGCTTTCGAGCATGTGCGGGCATTCGCTGAGGGACGCTCGATCGCGAGAGCCAACCCCTAAACAGGGAGAGGCTCCTCTAAAAACGTCTGTCAGGTCGGGAATATGCGCCATCTGTTAAGAGAGGTCAATGATCTGTGTATGCTCTACGGAGAAACAATAAGGAGAGAGCAAGAACGATGGGAAAACGGAGAAACGATGAGGAGTACTGTCCAATCAATCGTGTCCGCCTTCGAGTGAGCGAGTTCACGTAATCCCAAGGAGGAGAAATGAGTGCATGAACGAAAAAACTTTCACTAATCGTTGCTCTTTCTGCGGCAAACAGCAAGACCAAGTAGAACGGCTCATTGCAGGACCCGGAGGTATGTTTATTTGCAACGAATGTGTTGATCTCTGCCGGGAAATTATTGAAGAGAAAGGAACGATTGCGCTTTTCAGTACGGAATCTCCTCTCTTTCTTCTTTGCGCCTCCTGTGGAGCGCGCTGCCGTCGCATCGATCACTACTGTTTTAACTGCGGCCAGGAGCTGGAGCAGAAAGCTTCTTCCGATGGGTAAATCTTTATGTATGGCGGATACGTATCATGTTTTCCTACACTTCCGCCATTTCCAAGAAATGGCTTGCTATCGTCTTTCATGACCTTAAACTCGGCAACATTCGCAATCCTTTCGGACATTTCTTCCGCCAGGCATCCGCCATATCCGCCATATCCGCCATGCCTTTCTGCCATCCTTCCGCCATCCTTCCGCCACTTCTGCCATGCCTTTTCGCCACTTCCGCCATGCTCTGGAAAAATATGCTACAATTGCGATCTTTACAGGCGGTTCCGAGAACGGGATACATAGAGGCAAAAACTGAGACACAGAAGAGCAGATGTAGCATTGTCATCTGATGCAATAAGAGGCGATCAATAAGCTGAACAATGCTATGCAGAGGTAGGCCAGGCCATTGCAGTATTGAGGTGGGAGTAGTAGAAACGAAAACGTCTCAAGCTGCTTACGACTAACTTGAGATGCAAATGTTTTTTGTATGAGGTGCCGGTGGAGGGATTCGAACCCTCAACCCCTCACGGGGCCTTGTTTTTGAGACAAGCGCGTATACCGTTCCGCCACGCCGGCTCTGGAAGCTCGTTCAGCGTATTCCGTGGCCCCAGTTTCTCATCGAAACAAGTGTCCAAAACACGAAACAAAACGTGTATTGAGGATACTACAACTCCGGGGTCTTGTCAACACGCTTGACTTTCCCAAAGTGTCCCACAAGGTTGTTTCGAACATTATCCCAACCATCTTTTCAGCAGGTGCAATAGTCAATTATGATTAGTGCATTCGTCCTGTCCGGGCAAGGGGGATAGTCGGCCGCCGATATCGTATACTATTATGGAACAAGTTGAATCCAGCAAGAGGAGATACTATGCAAGCAGATGCGCATAGGCATCACGCTGAGAGTCTTGAACGAACCGTTACCCTGGCCCAACAAGACCCCTCTACTTCTGTTGGCATTATTGAAGCTACTTGGGCAGCAGCCTACCACTGGTTATGTTATGGATGTATTAAGAGGCATCAGCAACATCGAGACAAACATCAGGGGTTAGCCGCCTACTTTGATAGCCTTGGTGAACGGACTGCTGCCCAATGGTGGCGCGAACTTGAGGACTTACGACTGGCAGGATTTTACGGCAATAAAGCTGGGAGCAAGGAAGTTCAAAAAGCACTTGATCTACTTGCTCGCGTTCGTGCTTGGGCGAACGCATAGAAAAGGGGCTTGTATGAAGCACGCACCTGTTCCAGAATGGCTGGACAGCGCGACTCGCGCACTTGTTGAAGATACTGTCGCTTTGCTTGTCCAACGCTATGCTGACATCTTACTGACTATCATTCTGTTTGGTTCCGTAGCTCGACACGAAGAGCGTTCCCTTGACGACCCCTCACCGAGCGATGTCGATCTGTTAGCTATCTTCGATACAACAGATCGGCTCGTTGAACCCTATAGAGGAAGTATCTTTTACACTGTTGGAGACGCTTGCTGCCTTCACCTAGATGCTCCTCGTGAGGTCAATGTCCTGCTGTCCGATCGCGTCATGGAAACATGGGACTCGATGTTTCTCGAAAATGTGACTCGTGATGGAATTATTCTCTACGCTCAAGGACCTTTGCCAATGCCACTCGTTCCGAGACAAGTACTCATGCCGAGTAAAGAAGCTAAGTAGCCCTCGTTTATAGAGTACTACGCGGGGTAGTTATGTGTAGTTTCAAGTTAGGAGTTGCCTGCACTTGCTCGCGTAGATTTCAGTCCTGGCCCTGTTTGACAGAGCAGGAGCCTGATTTATACCCTTGACCTAATTATCTATTATGTCAAGGGTATTTTTCACTTCTACGTCAGTATGCCGAATTTCCCAATGCTCCTGTATTTCTCGTAGCGTCTTTCTAACAGCTCATCCACGGGCAACGGCTTGAGTTCGTACAGGTGCTTGAGCAGTGCTGCCTTTAAATTATCGGCGGTCAGGCGATAGTTGTGATGCGCTCCCCCTAACGGCTCGGGAATCAATTCGTCTATCAGGTCTAGCGCCTTCAGCTCTTTGGCGCTGATGCGCATGGCCTCGGCTGCCTGGGGAGCGTAAACCTTGTCACGCCACATAATTGAAGCGGATGCTTCCGGCATGGCGACAGTATAGATGCTGTGTTCGAGCATCAAAATGCGATCGGCGATGCTAATAGCTAACGCACCGCCGCTGCCACCCTCGCCTATCACCGTGGCGATAATCGGCACTCGCAGGTGTGACATGAGATACAGGTTAGCTGCAATTGCTTCCGATTGACCGCGCTCTTCGTCTGCCAGGCCAGGAAATGCGCCAGGAGTGTCAATCAGGGAAATGATGGGAAAACCAAACTTTTCAGCCTGCTGCATCAAACGGCCCGCTTTGCGGTATCCTTCGGGGTGCGGCATGCCCAGGTTACGAAATTGCTTCTCCTTCATGTCGCGGCCTTTCTGGTGACAGATGAGCATTATATGTTCGTTTCCCAGTTTGGCCGGGCCAGCTATGATGGCATGATCGTCGCTAAAGGAGCGGTCGCCATGCAGTTCAAAGAAATCCTCGCATATCAAATGGATGTAATCTGCCGAGTAGGGCCGATCTTTATGGCGTGCCACCTGTACCGTTTCCCAGGATGAGAGGTTTTTATAAATTTCTTCGGTGTGGCGATGCAACTCACGTTCCTCTTCCTCCAACTGCTTGTGTTCGTCATGCTTCAGGCGATCACCCTTGCGTTGCAGCGCTACAATCTTCTTCTCTAGCTCGGCTAGCGGCTTTTCAAATTCCAGGTCGTAGGCCATCGCTTTCCCCTGTTCGCTTTGCAGCTTGTACCTGTGAGTTAGTTTGCGGATAAGCCTCTTGCAGTGTGCAGGGCGAGTACAGGCGTAGGAGCTGTGCCAGTGTTTGGCGCAAATCCCGCCGGTGTACAACAGCGTCAATCATGCCATGCAGTAGCACGAACTCGGAATTGATTTCCGGTGGTTTCACGTGCATAAACTGCTCAATGACCCGAGGACCCGTGAAGCAGACCAGCGCTCCCGGCTCTGCGAGAATGACATCGCCCAGCATGGCGAAACTTGCCGTCACACCTCCGGTGGTGGGATCTGTCAGGAGGCTGAAGTAAGGAATTTTGGCCTCGCCCAGTTTTGCCAACGCTACTGAAGTTTTCGCCATTTGCATGAGCGAGTACAGGCCTTCTTGCATGCGAGCGCCACCAGATGCGGAAGCGATCAGCACCGGCATACGTCTTTCAATGCCCAGCTCGATGGCTCGCGTAATTTTTTCGCCGGCAGCAGAGCCCATGCTGCCGCCAATGAAGCGAAAATCCATGATGGCGAGCGCGAGTGGGAACTCTACAATGGTTGCGTGGCCGATTACCACGGCCTCGTTCAAGCCCACCTTTTTCTGTTCATCTTCGAGCTTCTTGCTATAGGCTTGAACTTCATCCTTCGTACGACTCACAAAGTTCAGCGGGTCGGCTGAAACAATATTCGTGTCCATCTCCACGAAGCTACCGGGGTCTACCAGCAGTTCAATGCGTTCGTATGCAGAGAGCTTGAAGTGGTAGTTACAGCGCGAGCACACCTTGAGATTCTTTTCCCACTCGCGGGCGATCAGAATCTCTTTGCAGTTCGTGCATTTGACCACAAGGTTTCCCGGAGGCAAACCAGGCCTGGCCTGGTGATCGGCAGATGTTGCTGAGGGGGAATCGGCAGCTTCATTAGCCATAAATCACCTCCTGGTTAGTCTTGCGCGAAGAGCGCAGCCACAAAACTTTGTGGATCAAAAGGAGCCAAATCCTCGACTTTTTCTCCTGATCCAATAAACTTGATAGGTACGCCTAAATCGTCGGTCACAGCGAAGGCAAATCCACCCTTGGCGGTGCTATCCAGTTTTGTGATGACCACGCCGGTCAGCCCAACATCTTCTGCGAATTTGCGTGCCTGTAAGAGGGCGTTCTGACCAGTAGTTGCGTCGATGATCATCAATAACTCATGGGGACCATCAGGAAGCAATTTCTGGATAACCTTGTTAATTTTCTTCAACTCTTCCATCAGGTTATACTTGGTCTGGAGACGGCCAGCGGTATCTACAATCAGGACATCGCTTCCCCGTGTGCCCGAGGCCTGGATTGCGTCGTAAACGACTGCACCGGGGTCGGAACCGGGATTCTGACTAATTACAGGTACTCCAACACGCTCGCCCCACACTTTGAGCTGATCGATAGCGGCGGCGCGAAAGGTATCGGCGGCGGCCAGAATGACGCTATGTCCCTCCTTTTTGAGACGGTAGGCTAATTTGGCAATGGTGGTTGTTTTGCCGGAGCCATTGACGCCGATTACCAGGATGACGGTGAGTGGGGACTGCCTGGCAAAGCGCAATGGAGAGGGCTTGCCAAGGAGTGCCACGAGTTCTTCTCGTATTGCCTGCTGTACCTGGGAACCTGTGTGCATTTGCTCCGTGGCAACGCGTTGGTGTAAGCGATCTATGAGCCATGTAGTTGTGCTTGGGCCGACATCGGCGCTCAAGAGCGCTTCCTCCAGTTCATCCCACAGCTCATCTGTGATATTGTCTTGCTTGAGGGAATCGCCTAAACGACCAAACAGCCTGCGCGTGCGGCTCAAGGTGTTTTTAAAGGGGTTGAAGCCCTGTTCAGGCGTGGAGTCCACCCCTACGCGCTCTTGAGTAATAATGGGATCTTGTTTTGGTTCTTCCTGTGATTTCTGCCCAAAGAATCTATTGAGCACGTCAGCTTTGACTCCTTTTCCGCAGGGACAAAATAAAAGACAAAAGCGAAAAGGTTCTTTCTATCTTTTGCCTTCTTCTCCTTACAACGTAATCGGCCACGAACTTCTGTAGAAGTCATGAAATTACCCTGGCGACCACGAGGGCCGCCAGGTCCATTTACTACGCTTATTGGCGGCTGCGGTACGAGTGCAGCGATCCATCGCTAATGGGTTCATTAATGATGATATCGCCATTACGAATCTTTATGTTGTACAAGCAAGATGGGTTCGTACATACCCAGGCTTTGTACTCGATGGAAGCTCCCTGGCTGCCAAAATCCGAAAGCGGAACCAGATCACCTTCACCACATTTGCGACACCGAGGAAATGCAAACTCCACGAAATCGTCTCCTTCCTGCTATCGAGAGGGTAGAATTCGCCTACCTGACCGGATAAACTCAGAGAGGTTAGGCGATGAAGTAAGCCGAGGGGGAGCCTCCGCCGCTGCATCCGCATCCCCACAGCAGTAATACATTGGTCTACTCCTCCGCTATCATACCACAAAATCCTACTGCTGTCAGTATACTGATGAAGAAATTTTCACCTGTCTTGTGTATTGCTCACATCTCTTCACTTGTATACATATTTTAAGCATGTGACAACGTACGCCTGCTTCTACCTCTAGAATAACAGGTGTTACTACTTACGTCAAGTTTTTATACCGGTTGGTTGCCCGTGCACGGGTGGACAGAGCGGGAAATCGATTATGGCACCGCTGTCGCCACGCCAGCCGCTCTGGATTGCAGGTATGCATAGATGAACGGATCAACATCGCCGTTGAGATACCCCTCGGTATCGCCGGTCTCATAGTTTGTACGGTGATCCTTGACGATGTTATACGGGTGGATTGTTACTGTGCGAATCTGCGTCCCAAAGTCTGCCTGCACATTCTCACCTTTGAGTTTGGCCCTCTCTTCTTCCTGCCTTTTCAGTTCACGTTCGTACAGGCGGGCTTTGAGCAATTTCAGCGCGACCTCGCGGTTCTGGAATTGCGAGCGTTCATTCTGGCACGTCACTACGATGCCCGTGGGGATATGACGCATACGTACCGCCGAGTCGGTTTTGTTCACATGCTGCCCACCGGCTCCCGTAGAGCGGTAGGTATCCACTTCGATGTCTTCGGGCCGGATCGTAATCTCAATCGTATCCTCAATATCGGGAAGAACCTCGACCTTGGCGAATGAGGTATGGCGGCGATGTGCGGCGTCAAAAGGTGAGAGGCGGATCAGGCGGTGCGTGCCGATCTCCGAACGTAGCAAGCCATAGACGTGACGTCCTGAAATTTCTACGGTTGTGCTCTTGAGGCCTGCTTCTTCACCTTCATTGTATTCGTACACCTCAGTGCGGAAATTGTGACGCTCGGCCCAGCGCAGGTACATGCGCAACAGCATCTCCGCCCAATCCTGGGCATCGACACCGCCGCTGCCCGCGTGAATACTCATAATGGCATTGCGTTCATCGTGTTCGCCGTTCAGCATCAGCGCAAATTGCAGCTTCTCGACCTCTTGCTCAATTGCTGCCAGCGCTTGCGCTATTTCTTCCTGCATTCCTTCGTCCGGCTCCTCCTCTAACAATCCGGCTAATCCATGCAGGTCTTCCAGTTGCGCGGCGATGCCTTCCCATGTAGTGACTTCGTCGCGCAGGGCGTTCAATTGTTGCATTTGTGCCTGGGCCTTGCGGTTATCAGCCCAAAAATCTTCGGCCAGGCTTTCTGTTTCAAGGTCAGCTATCTGCTTTTTCTTCTGCGCCAAGTCAAAGGCGCACCATTGTTTCATGGACACGCCCTTGCAGGCGTTCGATCTGGTTGGTTAGTTCATTCATACCGGGCATTGTAACATGTTTTGGGATTGTTTGCATCATATTTTGACAGCGTATGAAATTATACGCTGTCAAATAGGACTCTGTGACATCTGGACAAGAGATGCAATAAGGAAAGAGGCTGAATGAAGAGAGGTGTTAGCGGAGTTGCTGTGCGTCACTAAAAACAGCACCATAGCGCCGAGTATAAGGAGCAGGCCAAGCAGGATGAGGAGCAGCCCGACTACCCGGCCTCTTGCCCTGGTTCTGGCGGCTTCAGCGGGCGAGGTACCATATGGACCCGGCGCAGCCTGGTAGTAGGGAGTTCCCTGGGCCGCAAAACCAGGATACGATGGATTCTGCGTTGGATAATTGCCCGCGCTCTGCGGCACATAGCCGGGGTATGCTGCTCCGGGAGGAGTTTGACCAGGCATACCGTAAGGTTGCGAACCCATCGTAGTGGCCTGGTTAGCCATTTGCGGGTCGGGAGCATAAGTAGTTCCATCCGGGCCCAGGATAAGAGGCTGCTGTTGTGCAGGTGTGGATCTGCCTGGTCTCGCTGTACCTTGAGTATTAGGCTGAGTCTTTTCAGGCGCATACGTCGCGCCTGAAGCAATTGTTGGGTTATTCGCGTACGATTCGTCCGGCATCAAATCCGGGTCCGTCGGCGTGCCACACCGCGGGCAGACCGTATCACCTGCTGATAGCTGAAGACCACATTTACCGCAGAATACCATGAATTTCCTTTCGGGCATCGAATCGATTGTTCAGAATGATTATCCGCCTTCTGTAATATACACCTTGCGGGGCAAATTGGAAAGCATCGTTCCAAAATGCCTCAGAGAACCATTGTATAGCGCTCCGGATGATGTGGATCGATCAGGACCGGCACAAGGTCCCCTTGCCTATAATTCAGACGAGAGTTGACGATCCATGTCCAGAAAGTATAATTGCTCCCCGTCCGGGGATTTGTCCATTTTGCAGTGACATAATAGTTGTCTCGTGTCAAACCGAACGACTTGCCCGTTTCATGCCGGATTGATGTTATCGTAGCAATGATTCGTCTTCCGTGCTGCTTCAGTCTCTCGATCCTTTGGACCTGATAAGTAATGAACGCAACAATGAGGACCAAAGTTCCTGCAGCGAGTAGGATGTCACCAAGGAATATACTCATGGAAATCTCTCCTTTCAAAAACATTTGCAGCAAGAGAATATATAACTCATCAAGATCACTATGACGGTTATATTATACACCATAAGTAGCTAACCTGTCAAGTGTACTTTGATGGTTACGAAGGATGCGCCCCCACACATATGCCAGACGCTTTCAAAACGTGATACAATCTGACCAATTAGAAAGGAGTGGCGGCGTTCTTTCCCATGCGTCACCGAATGCAAGGGTCAGGACTTCACGCCGCACAAACAAGCTAGCATGAGCGACACTGTAGGACAGAATCCTGAAATCACAGAAGAGGCAATCCGCATACTCGAAGCGGCCAATGCGCAGGGCATTACCCTGCGATTACTCGGCGGGCTTGCCGTTTATCTCCAATCCCCCAGCGCCAGAACAGATGAGCGCTTGAAGCGTTCATACAAAGACTTAGATTTCGCAACGCTTGCTAAGTTTGGTGCGAAAACCAAGGCGTTGTTTGCGGAACTAGGGTACCCGGGGAATAAAACATTCAATGCGTTGCATGGACATCAACGCCTGCTCTTTTGGGATGAGCAAAATGGACGCCAGGTCGATATTTTCATCGACCGCTTTCAGATGTGCCACAACATCGATTTCCGACCGCGCCTGCAAATTGATCAGCGCACTTTGGCGCTGGCTGATCTCCTGCTTACGAAGTTGCAGATCGTGGAAGTCAACGAGAAAGACCTCGTGGACGTGGTAGCGCTCTTTGTTGACTATGATGTTGGAGATGATGATCGCAGCATTAATGCTGCGTACATTGCTAAATTGATGTCGAATGACTGGGGATTCAATAAGACGCTCGACTTGAATCTGGAAAAGGTGAAAGCATTTGCTGTCGAGCGTCACTTTCCACCATATGTCGCCGAACGTATTGACGCTTTGCTAGCTCGCATACAGGCGCAACCAAAATCTATGGGGTGGAAGAGGCGTGCGATGGTTGGAGGGCGTGTACGTTGGTACGAGCTGCCGGAGGAACCTCGCTAATCCCGGCAAGCTAAGCGTTTGAACTATAAACAAGATGGTCACCGGACTGACCATGTTCGTTGCTTAGCCGTGTGCAAAATAACTCGGCACCTATCCGTCCTGCTAACGCTGCTGCGCAGCTAGTGCTGCGCAGCAGCGTTAGCAGGACGAAAGGAGTATGAGATGGAGGGATAGTAGCATAGCTCGAGCATTGTTTTTTCCTTCTGGCTCTTGTATACTCTTAAATAACTTTTCAGATGTTTGATGGGTATGTCCCATCCATCAGCCCCCCTATTAATAAGAGGAGAGAATATGGCAAAATATCTACGCTGCTATATGTGCTCCGATTTGCATGCTGCAAACCGCACCTACCGTAAACTCCTCAACGCCATCAAAATGAATGCGTACGAGGCGCAGGTTGTACTGATCGCAGGCGACCTGACGGGCAAAGCCATCGTTCCCATCATAGTGCAGGGCAATGGACGCTATGCTGCAACATTCCTGGACCAAGACTACCTGGTTGAAAGCGGGACCGAACTACAGAACCTGGAAAATAGCATCTCGGATATCGGCTATTACCCGCATGTAACCGACCAGGACGAGGTCGAAGCGCTCAAGGCGGATGAGGCGAAAATGAAAGAGTTGTTTCGCCAGAAGATGATCCAGCGGGTTGGTGAATGGGTCGCGTTAGCTGAAGAGCGTATAGGCAAAAGCGGAGTCCAATTCTACATGATGCCGGGTAACGACGATGATCGCGGTGTTGATGCCATGATCGAGCAGTCAAGCTACGTCGTCAACCCGGTCGGCAAAACAATCCAGCTCAATGAATATCACGAGATGATTAGCTTCGACTATGCCAATCCAACGCCGTGGCATACTCCTCGCGAATGGAGTGAAGAAGAATATTTCGAGCACGTAAAGGCAAGCGCGAGCACACTAAAAAATGTAAGCAATGCCGTCTTTATGATTCATGTTCCCCCTTACGACAGTGGTATAGATACTGCCCCAGAACTTGACAAGACGCTGCGCCCCAGGGTGACAATGGGCGATGTCTTGCGGGTCCCGGTGGGAAGCACAGGCGTGCGGCGTGCGATCCTGGAACTTCAGCCGCTGGTCAGTGTACACGGTCACGTACACGAAGCTGGCGGACAGAGCAAAATTGGTCGTACCACCTGTTTCAATGCTGGAAGCGAGGCCAACCAGGGTATCCTGCGCGGCTTTGTTTTTGATCTTGGTAAGGACAAACTGGAACGGGCTTTCCGCGTCCAGGGATAGTTTTGGGTGCAGCATTCATTGCGCCTATGCTCTCTTTTCATTCATTTCTGGCACAATGAACTGCGCCCTGCATGAAAGGGGTTCGCTCTCATGGCAAAATCTGCTACGCCAAGCGGATTATTCGTCAGGCAGGCGTCGGGGTTGGTGCGCGATGTCAGTATGGCTAACGCGCTCTTCTTCAACATCGCTGCCTTTGTAGGAACATCAGTAGGCTGGGCTATTGCTTTCTATGCGCTCTACCCGGAGTGGCAGGCGCTCGGTATCTCGGCGTATGCCTACATAGCGGTGCTTACGGGTATCGCCTGTTACTTCCTGGGTATGATCTTCGCCAGTCTCACGACCGCGATGCCGCGCAGCGGCGGCGATTATGTCTTCACTTCGCGTATCATCAGCCCATTCTGGGGCTGGATCGAAAGCTGGACACTTGTTGGATCTGCGCTTACTATTATCGGCTTTGAAATCATCGTCGCTTCACACAATCTCCAACTGATCGGCATCTTGATCGGTGTGGCTTTCCCGGGAAGTGTCTTTGGCAACGCTCAGAACTGGCTGCAGGATAACACCAGCAAGATTATTGTTGGTATCATCATTTTGCTGGTGATAGCCGGCATTTCTATCTTGAAGACACGCACCTTCCACAAAGTGGTGATGGGTCTCACCATCTTTGCCATTATCTCGGTCGCTATCAACTTCATCGGGGCTTTCACCGTAGACCAGAACTCGACGGTTAACGCCTTGCCCGCTCTGGGTACCTCGTCCAAAGCAATTATGGATGCAGCCACCAAAGCGGGTTTCTCACTCGGAAGTCCCGACTTCTCAATACTGGGCCTGGTTGCCCTTGCAGGGCTGGCCAGCGTCGTGCTTTTCCAGTACATCGGCTTCCAGTTCTCGTCGTACATTGCCGGTGAGGTAAAGGGAAATGTCAGACGCGCGGTCTTTGTTGCGGTGATTGGAGCGCTGATCTTCGCCGTGTTCATGAACTCGATTTACGTGGATGTGCAAGGCAGTCACTATGGCTTTAACCTGGTCAACGCCTGGGGATACCTCTACTGGTTTACCTCTAATGCCCCTTTACATGGCCAACCACCATTTACTCCGGTGATGTTAGCCGCTGTGCATCCTGGAGCGTGGCCGCTGTGGCTGATTGTGGCATTGGGCAATATCACTTTGAACGTGTTGCTCTGCCCCGTGTACGCGATCTTCCTCTCGCGTATCGTGCTGGCATGGGCGCTTGACCGGCAGGTACCCGAGTGGTTCAGTGTCGTGAACGAGCGCACGAACGCGCCGCTGCGCGTGATTGTTATCGCGGTTCTGCTGGGGGCGGTATTCTACGTGCTGACCTTCTTTAACGTGTCCCTGGCAAGTACGACTTTCTTTGGCGTTCTGCTGGCAGGTCTCACCTGGATCATGCCGGGATTAAATGCCATCTTGATACCGTATCGTCGCCCCGATCTCTTCCAGCTCACGAACAACACGGCTAAGTTCCTGGGCCTGCCCCGCCTGGTCTGGTATGGGATCATCTGGCTGATCTTTATCGTACCGGTGTATGTGGGGGCATTCGGTTACCCGGTCTACCAGGGGTTACGGACTGGCGTCACTTCCTACCTGTCGTTATCCAATTCCAGCGGCGTTGGAGTAGCTCTCATCCTTATTGCAGTTGGTATTGTTATCTACTTCGTGATGAGGGTTGTGAATACCAGCCGGGGCATCAACGTGAAGATGATCTTCCAGGAGTTGCCGCCGGATTAATCAAGCAACTATGGTATTCAAGTGAGCGAGGAGATAGGACGGGGGCAAGGTGCAAGACTATGCCGAAAAACATCATCTAACCGTGTAGGAGTATAGGGCGGGTTGAGCAGGACGGGGGCAAGCCCCGTCCCTACATTTCGTCTTGCTTACGAAACAATATAGAGCCGACTCAGTGATACGCTGCTGAGCGGCTCTATGCCTATTTTTCACCAATGATCGTTACTTCGTGCCTCGTTCTCCTCAGAGAGGTTGGGCTGTCTCAAAACTCATCGTTCAACAAACTCCTCTGTTTGTCTCACCTGCTCAGGAAAGGACGGATGTGATATTTCTTGTCCGCGGTGCTCGCCAGGGCGGTCAAATGGCCGGTTTGCATTCAGTTCTGTGCGTGGAAGTTCGCTGTGTATCGTGACTTTCGCTGCTAGATCAAGTTCTTATCCAGGTAAAACGTTATGCTTCCTCTGTAAAAGAGTCGTCGAATGTGGTCTTTTCATACACCTCTGCAACGGAAAAATGAATGCCTAAACTGGTCAACTCTATCGTATCATGCTGGGTGAAGTTGCGCATGGTCCAGTAGTCCGTTTCACGCCGGTAGAGTTGAACTCTCATGACCTGGGTATCAATGAAAAGAATTTCTTGAACTGATGGCATATTTTGATACAAATCAGCTTTGAGTCCCCGGTCGCGTACTTTTGTGCCAGGTGAGAGGACCTCAGCAACCACACAGGGATAGCGGATAACTTTTGTGGCGTGGTGGTCTCGCCGGTCACAGCTGACAGAGGCATCTGGGCAAAGGCAGTTTTCTTCACCGTCGAGTGCGATGTACACATCTGAGTTATACGCGATGCATGGCCGTTTGCGCAACAGCCCCCTGAGGATACTGGCTACATTTAGTCCGATGATAGCGTGATCGGGCGATCCCCCTGTCATCATGGAGGGATAGCCGTCAATTAATTCGTAGCGGTGTTCAGGGTCACTCTCTAGGAGAGCGAAGAATTCCTCGAGGCTTATTCTCTCCTGGGGTTCATTGTGTTGCATTGCCATTGGTTTTTCTCCAAGTCGAGCGAAACGTCTGCCTCATATGTTGGTCTCATTATACCATAGGTAGGCGTTACCCCTTATAGCTTGCGATGGCTTTACGTCTACAGTTTTGTGCATCCGGCCTCTGGCAAGACGGAGTGGCTCCAGCAAGGAATAACACGACCGGAGCGGAGGTCAGTGGAAGCCCGATGAGCCAGCCACTCACCACGGGCCCCCAACGACGGCCTGCTACACTCGCCATGCCGATCAACAGCGGCGTCAGAACTAGTTTGAGCGCAATCATTCAGCTATGGGCTATTCCAACCCTGCTCACAGTCTCCTTGGGGACTAATGCTCTCCTGGGCTTTACTGCTTTGATAGGCAAGGAAGCCGTCTCCGATTCGCCATTGGAGATTGATGGAGTATGCAAGGCAATGGCGATGACATCGTCCATGCGTTCGACCGGTACAAAGCGGAGTTCCCTGATTACTTCGCGTGGCACATCATCCAGGTCTTTCATATTACGCTTGGGCAAGATGAATGTCTTGATGCCTGCGCGGTGCGCCGCCAGCACCTTTTCTTTGACGCCGCCGATCGGTAAGACGCGGCCACGCAGGGTAATTTCTCCGGTCATAGCGACGTCACGGTGTGCAGCGCGTTTCGTCAGCGCCGAAATCAATGCAGTTGCCATCGTGATACCTGCTGATGGCCCATCCTTGGGTATCGAACCTGCAGGTAAATGCAGGTGAATATCGTACTTTTCATAGAAACGGCTCTCGACACCCAGTTGCACTGCACGCGAGCGGGCATAAGAAAGCGCCGCCTGGGCCGATTCTTTCATTACATCGCCGAGTTGCCCGGTGAGTGTTAAATTGCCGCGCCCCTCCAGCAGCGTAGCTTCGACGGTCATCAAGTCGCCGCCTGCGCTCGTCCACGCTACTCCTGTTGCTATGCCCGGTTCGTCTTGCTCCTCTGCCAGCCCATAGTAGTGTTTTTGGGGACCCAGGTAATCGCTGATCTTCTCCGCCATCACTTTCGTTTTGGTGCGTCGTCCCTCTGCTACTTTGCGGGCTACTTTGCGCATCACCGAGGCTATCTCGCGTTCAAGGTTACGTACACCCGCTTCGAATGTATACTCGCGAATGATACGCTGTAATGCCTCGTCGTCGATTTCCACGCGCGATGGCTTCAGGCCGTGTTCCGTCATCTGTTTGGGAATGAGGAACCGGCGGGCGATGTGCATTTTTTCTTCTTCCGTATACCCTGGCAGTTCAATGACCTCCAGGCGGTCACGCAGGGCTGCGGGGACGGGATGCAGCACATTGGCCGTTGTCAGGAAGATGACCTTTGAGAGGTCGTATGGCACCTCAAGATAGTGATCGGAGAAGGCGTGGTTTTGCTCAGGGTCGAGCACTTCTAACAAGGCTGCTGAGGGATCACCTCGGAAATCGGCCCCGATCTTATCTATCTCATCCAGTACGAACAGCGGGTTAACGGTGCCTGCAGTTTTCATGGTTTGGATGATGCGGCCTGGCAGAGCGCCAACGTAGGTACGGCGATGCCCGCGAATCTCGGCTTCGTCGTGTATGCCTCCCAGAGATAGGCGCACGAACTTTCGATTGAGCGCCTCAGCAATTGAACGGCCAAGCGATGTCTTGCCAACGCCCGGAGGCCCTACAAAACAAAGAATAGGACTGCGCATATTATCGGAGAGCTTGCGCACCGCGATATACTCAAGAATGCGCTCCTTCACTTTCTGCAGGCCATAGTGTTTCTCTTCGAGAATGCGCGCTGCTTCCTTGATATCAAGCCGGTCTACCGTGGCTTTATCCCAGGGAAGGCTGACGAGCCAATCCAGGTAGGTACGTATCACTCCCCCATCGGGAGCCATAGAGGGAGTTGCGTTAAGGCGCTCCAGTTCTTTAAATGCCCTGGCCTGGACTTCTTCAGGCATGCCCAAAGAGAGGATCTTCTCGCGCAATTCCGCATTTTCGCGCATAGTGGGATCGGTCTCGCCTAATTCTCGCTGTATAGCCTTGAGCTGTTCGCGCAGAAAATATTCCCGCTGGCTCTTATCGACTTCCTGCTGCACCTGGCTATGAATTTTATTTTCTAGCTCCAGAATATTCAGCTCTTTGTTGAGCAGGATACATGTCTTTTGTAATCGCTCCTCGACATCGAAGGCTTCCAGGATACTCTGACGCACCGCGACGGGTGATTCGAGTGCGGAGACAATAAAATCTGCCAGCCAGCCAGGTTGATCGATATTCATCGCAGTGATGAAAGCTTCTTCGGGTAGCGTGCTGCTCAGTTTCACACATTTTTCGAAGAGCACCAGGGCTGCCCGCACCAATGCTTCTATAACCAGGGTGCGCTCTGTTTCTTCGTGCACAATTTCTGCGCGCACACGCATAAAGGGCACTTTTCGGGTGTACCCAAGCAGGCGCAAACGTTGCTGACCGTGGAGAAGGACGCTGGTTGAACCATCCGGCAACTTCAGTACCCGGTCAATCATGCCTTCGACTCCGACGGTGTAAAGATCGGCTGGGCCTGGATCCTCCAACTCTTCATTCACCTGTGCCACAACAAACAAGGTGCGATCCTTGCTGATTGCATCTTCGATGGCTTTTACCGATTGTTCGCGCCCCACAATTAAAGGCGTGACTATATTGGGTAACAGGACCGTGTTGCGGATTGGCAATACGGGCAGTTCCAGTACGTTCTTGTCTGGTAAGTTGTTTTTGTCTTTTGTGCGCTTCCTCGTAGCTGTGCGAGTGGTCGGCTTTGTGACCATATATCCCCTCTCAACGGAAATTGTTTATTCTGTGTTCTTGAATTATAACGCATTACAAGCTCTAAATGTGAAGTTTTATACAATGTTCCAGAAAAGTCCTATTATCCGAAGAGAGTGAGCAGTTTTCGTTGATCCCCGGTAAGAACTAATCGATGATTATGTTGTACAGGAAATATTTCGGCACGCTCCCAGAGTTCCCCGATGACACTTGTCCTGTTACCTATCTGAACGCCGCGCTCGTGCAATGCTGTTAGCAGTTCTCTTGCATCAAAAAGGTAGACCGATTCAATCACCCAGGGATTGAGGAGGCTGTGCAGTGCATTTGCACCCGCCTTTGGCCCGGCAAGCACGAGATAGTAATCTGGTGGCGGGTCCGTCCTTAAGCTTAGTTCTCCCTCGCGCCTGGTGTGCCACTGCACATCGACACTATGACCTGCAAGAGGACCGTATGAAAATCTGTCGTAAATACCTAAGTTTTGCGCTCTTTGTGTTGCCGGGCTTTCGCGTGTAATGCCAAAGATAGCGGAAGCGATGTAGTCACCAACTGAGCCGATATTGACAGGCTGTCCTATGAGGTTTGCGATGTTGCCCTCAACAGTATTTCTCGACTTGAGTAGTTCAGCGAGCCTGGGTAGATTACTCATACGCAATGCTCCTTAGTGCAAAATCACTTGACCTTTTCGGTAACCCGGTGTATAGTGTCTCCTGCGAAAGGGCGTGTGGAGTTGTGTGGAACTGGCAGGCTCATCTCCTTTTGCTCGATCCGCTTTGAGGATACTGCAATTAGGTATAAGGTTAGATCCATTCCAAATTATCAACCGTCCTCTCGCTGCGCGTGTTGCCGGTATTCAACGTAGTTTTTGGCTCGAGCAGCAGCACGTGCACTTCCTCTTCGGCAACAGGCAGGTGCTCAACGCCTCTAGGTATAATGACGAACTCGCCCTCTTCTAACCAAATATCGCGGTCGCGCAGCTTGATCAGTAATTTTCCCTTCACGACGAGGAACAGCTCGTCCTCTGCTTCGTGATGATGCCAGACGAACTCTCCTTTGAGTTTTGCCAGTTTGACATAGGAATCGTTGAGGTCTCCTGCGATTTTCGGACTCCAGTAATCCTGGAACAGGCTGAATTTCTGGGCGAGGTTCACTTTTTCCATAATTTCCTCCTTATATTATTGTGCTCTGCCTGGCTACCGGGAAATCAAAATAAGACTGCTTCGCGGAACGCTTCAAGGCCAAAAGTTTTGAGAGACATCCATAGTTTAAGCGCTCGGAAGCTGTGTGTCAATTGAATGCCATATGTTACAATGGCAGTAATTCTAAAAGAACCTCATGTGAAAGTTATGGCTGCAAAGGGACAATCATATGCCTAAACGAGGTCTAAGTATGTCAATGGGTATTGCGCTCACGCTTCTGATTGCTGGAATTACCGTACAAGTTACTGATAACCTGGAACTCTTTGGCCACAATAGCTTCATTCCGCTGATTATTGGCCTCGTCATTATTTTTGTTGGTGTCTCTTTCTTTCTTATACGGCGCCAGATTACAAAAGGGAGACAGCAATGAGTGAAACCTTTAGGACGCAACTCTCAGATAGTGCGCCCAGTACCCCTGCCATTGCCCATACTTATCGGCCAGGCGCTGCAGAGCGTCACGGCTCAGTTCCTCACCAAGGCCATACACTTTGGAAGCTGCTTCAACTAATCTCTTCTCGGTAAGAGGTACACGCTCCATGCGCCCGAGACCACGCACCATAATGAAGTCTGCCGACCATTCACCAATGCCCTTGATGCCGCGCAGCCAGGCCTCCACTTCTTCGTCAGGGGCAGTCCTTAGAAACTCCTCGTCAACTTCGCTGAATGCTCTGGCGATTGCGCTCAAATACTCAGCCCTGCGCCCATTAGGCACCAGGGACATAAGCTCGCTCTCATCTGCGACAGCTACTTGAATCGGTTCAGGGAATGCCCAGTAGGTTGTGCCATTCACTACTAAGCTGCTGCCGAATCTCGCGATGAGCGTCTGTTTCATTTTCTGCGCGATGTTCATTGGATTGCGCTGGGTGAGCACGGCCCAACAGGCATTCTCGAACGGCGTCAAAAACTTAACCTGGTGATAGCCATACAAATGCTCAATGATTGGCGCAAAATCGGGGTCTTCGCGGCCAATGCGATAGAAAGGTCGGAGGTCGTCCTGCAAACTCAGGAAGAAAATCATGCGCTCAATTACGGCGTTTTTTGTAGATTCGCCGATGGGCTGCGCGGAAAGGAGCGTGTATGCTAATCGCGGCTCCTCAGTTGTTCCAGTTGAGCTGATTTGAAAGACAACGGCCTGGCCATCGGTGCAAACTGCTTTGGTGAGTGAACCTGGCGAAACGGTTTGTTCATTCTTCGTGGGCCCAAAAACCCCGAGGAATTTTAGGGATTGGTCGAAGTCGAATGGGGAGACGGGAAAAAGTACACCTGTATCTTGAAACATGATTTATTTCTCGCTTTCCAAGTAAGTACGAATTCGTTCATCATGGTTGGGGAGTTAGTACCTGACCACGGGCAGACCAGTCATATTCCATCTGTCGTGCTGTCCATTCAGCAATATCGACGCCGTGCAGTCGAGACACCACGTAAAGGCTCATATCGATACCCGCCGAGATGCCGGCCGAGGTGATGATATGTCCCTCGTCGACAACCCGTGTATCTGCCACCATTTCTACGGCGGGATACGTGCTGCGCATCCACTCGACACTACTCCAGTGCGTTGTAGCGCGACGATGATCAAGCAAGCCGCGTTCGGCAAGGAGGAAGGCGCCTGTACAGACGCTGGTTGTCAGGTTTGTGTGCTGATCTTGCCGGGCAATCCAGTCAAGCAGGCGCTGATTATGCCGTTCGCGGCGTGTTCCTTGCCCGCCCGGGACAACCAGAATATCAAGAGGTGGGTGATTCTCAGTCGTTGCGTGTGGCTTCACAAGTAGCCCTCCCCGGCAGATGATAATTCTATCTTCTTCTGCAATCGTCACGACGTTGAAGAGCTTGAATTCGTCACTGTATTTTCCTGCTGGGCGTGCCACTGAAAAGACCTCGAAAGGCCCACAAAAGTCGAGCACCTCGACATCATCGAAGATGAGAATGCCAACGGTTAGTAGCCGGTCCTGGTTCATAAGCGAACTCCTTTCAGCTTTGCAGAATCACCTCAGTTGTTTTGAAATGCAATTTTGCGATTTCGCCTAATGTATCCTTGCCAAATTTGGCAACAATCGCGCGCCCCGTCGTTACGATCTCCGGGTCCGAGGCTCCCTTCGGTAGCGTTATGCCTACGCGCTTCGATAGGTGCTCCAGTTGTTGTACGAATCTGGCGCGAGCGAGTATAGATGCGGCCGCGACTGCGACATCCTCCTCTGCATGAATTTGTTGTAGCAGGGTAATCTGGCGGCCTTTCTCACCCAAAACATTGCGTACGTAGGACTCGTCACCGAACTGGTCAACTATAGCCAGATTACAGGATACTTTCTCGAGCATATTTTCCAGTGTCCAGGCATGTCCCCATCCCAGCAGACGGTTCAAATTTTGCACTTTATTGTACAGCTCGTTGTAACGTTTAGGTTCAACCGGCACTACAAAATGAGGGCACAGCGCCTTAATTTCTTCGGCCATTGCCAGTATGCGGTTGTCGGTGAGCAGTTTGCTGTCTCGTACCCCCAAAGCGTTTAACCGGGGCTCGCTTTGCTCATCGACATAGACCGCTGCTATCACCAGTGGGCCAAAATAATCACCCTTACCCGATTCATCCAGGCCTATTCTTGCTTTACCTGCATAGCTTATTATAGAGGTTTCTGCGGGTGTTGCAATAAATGATGACTGGGTGGCTGCTGCTACGGCTTGCTGCGGGAAGGAGGCTTTCCGTGCGTCCCACCATGATTTGAGTTCGCTTCGGAGCACGCCGGGTTTGCCTTGAATGAGTGCTCTGCCTGTCGTGAAAAACTCGACCGGAATCCGCGTTATCCCATCGGTTACTTTTAACTGGTAACCAGACTGTATCTCTTTTTCTCCGACGATTGTCCATCCTTTGCTCTGGATGAATGCTCGCAGGGCTTCCAGGTTTGCCTGTAACTTCGACTGATCCATTTGTATCTCTCAACAGTGACACTCCGCAGCCGCTAAAGCGGCACGGCTTCTCGTAAGTACAGTTGCTCCTTACGAGCTACGCGAGTATGTGGCCGAAACCGCATGCCCGTGGGTGGTGCCATCCGACCAACTACTGGGCCGCAGCCCAGATACTTTTGTCTGATATTGACGGCTCCCACCCCATCGCGGTGCCAGGTGAAGCGACACTGCTTGTTCGTACAGCAGAACACCCGTCCTTGCACACGGCTCTTGCGCACATGCCTGCACACGGGACAGGTACGAGAGGTGTACCCCTCCTCTTGCAAGGCAACCTCCATGCCCAACCGCTCGGCCTTGTAGGTGAGCAGGTGGCGCACATGCCCATGCGACCATTGGTGGATCTTCTGGTTGTTCGTGGAGCCGATATCGTTGTCCTGCCGGATCGCGCGCACATCGCCAATGACCAGCGTTTGCACGCCTTCTCGGTGCAGCGTGGAAATGAGCCGCGTGGTCTGTTTGTGCTCGACCTCCTTGATCTGGTGTTTGAGCTTGCTGAGTTGCCTCTGCTGGGACTTGACCAGGCGCTTGCGCCGCTTTGAACCTCGCTGTTTGGTAGCGATTCTGTGTTGGAGTTTGGCCTTGAGCTTGTTCTGATACTGCCGCTTCGAGCGCAGGAGTCGCCCATTGAGGATGTAAGTAGCTGCGCCATCGTGCGAGACAGCCATGTGGACTTCTCCGAGATCAATGCCCGCCACGCGCTCTTCCACCAGTGGCAAGGGTGGCTGGACCACTGTCTGCACGCGGTAGGTGGCAATGGCCTCATACTCCTTGCCTGTCCAGCGGATGACGACCGTTCTCGGGAGCTTCCACGGCCAATCGAGCACCAGTGGGGCGTTGCCTTTGCCATTGGAGAGGATGAGTTGTCCATCCTTGTGCCGGATAGCTGTAGACTTGTACTCAATTCTGAAGTACCAGCGCCTGCGGCGCGGCGGGTGCGCATCGGGGTCGGTTGCCCGGCGTGCCCGCCAACTCTTGAGGGCGGAGAAGAAAGCCTGGACACAGGCATCGGCGGTATGGGCGTGCAGCTTCTTGGAGGTATGCCAGCGCATCATCTGCGCCGGTGAGAGCCAGATCCCCTGGTGTCTGACGGTGCGCCAGAAGGAAACCAGGCAGGCGGAATAGAGCCGCCCACATTCGCGGGCTAACTCATCGAGTTGGGCACTCGTGCCGATCTTCACGCGGCGAACTTGATACATACCCCTCTGCCTTTGCTGGCTTGCCTCCGCACCTGGCGTATCACGCTCGCATCAGTCTCTCGTGCTCTGAGAACAGCGAGCATGTGCCTCGTTCGTCTCAAGAGACTATAGCACAGCTGTTCAAGCTACGCAAGGGCTGAAGCCAGTGAGAAACCCGCCTCACCGCTGCCGTTCGAAACGGCGCAGCTTGCGGCGGGTTCTTTCTGTCAACAAGGTGCGCTATTAAGACTACAATAAGATGTGCCCCTGCATCAATTATTCCCGCCTCTTTACAGAAATCGACTTGTCTCCTCGCCGCACCCGACTCTACGCGGTCGGGCTTTCATCTTTGCTAACGGCGAATGTGGGACGCAAGGTGACTGCGCCACGGATATAGACATGCTGTATCTCTGAGGCGCTGCGCGTCGTATTGACGTGCAGTAAAATACGGATGCACTTGCCCAGGCTGCCAGGTACGGGAATCTCTCGTGCGCATATCAGCGCCACCTCCGACCAGCCCAATTGGCGAGCGGCTAGCGCGGGAAATTCTGCGTCCAGGTCCTGGGTGACGGTGAAAATGACGCTCGCGATATCCCCGGTATGCAGCTCGTTCTGACTCACCATCAGTTGTAAGAGTTCTGCGGTTGCTGCCAGTATCTCCTCACGATCATTATGCTCTACAGTTGTTGCTCCTCTGATGCCTCGACAATACACTGATGCGCTCCTTTGGATATACGCTAAGTAGGCCGATAATGGATTGTAAGTTTGTAACCTGGATAGTCGATGGGGCACGGGGGCTGATAAATCGGCGGTAATAGGCATCAACCTAACAAAAAGCTCATCGCCATCCGTAGGGGCGAGGGTGGTGAGGAGCGGCGGGGAGGGCCTTTATGGTCGCCCGCGTCCTGTTCCCTGTGCTGACATGGAGGGGGAACGCGATCACACCCCCGCCACCGGGCGACCATAAAGGCCCTCCCTTCCCCACATCATCCACTCTCGCCCCTACGGACCATCCGGCCTCCTGTCTCTCTTCCAGGCTTAGCTTGATGCCTATTAGGGCCGATAAATCGGCGGTGTGCACGAAGTATTGATACGCGCTCCGCTTCGCTTCGCTGAGGCACCTACTGGTATCCGGGTTATTTTGTTAAACTGCATAACTGATCCCTCACACGTTCAGTTCGGAACACGCAGGCGAACCACTAGAGCAGGTAATCTCTATCCTGACCCTAGAAGCGCCACGACTTGAGGTCCAAATACACTCTTTTGAAGTTTTCTGTCTTCACTATCGTCTGTTTCACTATTGACGCAAAGAGTGGAAACGACAGGTAGACAAAGACGATTACACTGTAAACTACATACGCTATCTCCTTCATGTCGAGTTGCGCGGTTACTACAAAGGGACGCCACAGGACACTAAATTCTGGGACATAATGGCACAGAAATTCATAGGAAAAATTCTGCGCCATGCAGATATTTAGATTCTTCTGATAGAAAACTGCACCATCGATGCCCACCCAAACGGATAAAGCAAGTACGAGAAGCGTTAACAGGTTCGCTTTGAGCGAGCTGTCCCGGTACTGTAAGCGTACCGCAAGCGCAAATGAAGCTGGAATGGATGCAAAGAGTAAAAATCTTGGTCCCCAGAACCACCCGCCGTACCATGCCCACCAGTGCGAATAGACAAGCACCAGGCCAACCAGAAAACTGATCCACAACGTGTACACGGCATACAGGTCTAGTTTTATCTCTTGCTGGAGCTTGAGCAATTTGCTTCTAACAGGGAGCAGCAATCCTGGTGCGAAAAAGAACAGCCCTTTGCCAAAGGAAAAGAGGATGGAAAGCAGCCCAAAGAAGATAGGATAGCTAAATCCTGGCTCGCCAGAATAAGGCATAAGATTCCTGTAACCAGCGTCATTCTGGTAGCCGGTATTCAAAGGGCTCCCACGCCTGATCCAGGCTTCAGCGGCAATCAGCCCGGCGGCAGCGACGACTACCAGGACGTACCTCAAACGCTTGTTCTTTCCTATCCGATTGAGGACCATAAAGCCAAGCCCTAGTATACTGGCAGGGGTATTTACTACCCCCAATACGACAGCAATCCATCCACCCAGTCGATGCTCAGTCACGACAGCCAGAATGCCAACGCCCACCAGCATAGCGGTGAAAACTTCCCCATAATAGTTAGCCAGATTATCTGGAAACATGGAAGCGACAATGAGAATGAGGAAGAACTTCCGAATCAGGCCTCGATCCACGCGATCTTTCAGCAGCAAATAAATGATAAGCAAGCCAATAACAAAGACTATGAGATTGTAGCGTGCGCACCACCATTCCGACGTTTGGTACAATTTGCCGAGGAACCAAAGAGGGCTGGAGAATGCTGGCCCGACTATGGAGTAGGGCATTTTAGATAATTGACCACGTTCGAGCAGGTCTGTGATGGCTTGAAAGCGAGCTACTCCATCACCAAGAATTTTGGAGGGGAGGAATAGCAACAGGGCAATCATCCCACCTGACAGCCCGACTACGAGAAGGATGATTTCGAGTCTTGTCTGGATGTGGCTCTGTTTTTCGGCAGACATACATATACTTCCTTATTGGGTAAGGTTCAATTGTAAAGAATAGTCCTTGACAGGTTGAACAATCACACTGTGTCACCCTGAGCGAAGCGAAGGGTCTAGCGCGATAGGCAGAGAGATCCTTCGCTTCGCTCAGGATGACAGGGCTGTCCCTTTCTGTTGATGAGGAACTGTCAAGTGCATTTGAACCATGCCTTATTTCGTCAATGTGCATAACCGATCCCTCACACGTTCAGTTGGGAACGCGCAGGCGAGCGACCAGAGCAGGCGGGATCTCGTTATAATAGACCCAGCTAATAAGCATGCGCCCGACCTTTGAGCCGTCGTGAGGATGATTAAAGGCCGGTTCTTCCAATCCATCCAGAACGAGGCCGGCACGGAAGCAGGCGTTGAAGAGCATGTGCAGGGGACGGTCGAAGTAGTAGTGGGGGACGGGCTGGCCGAGTATAGCAACGCCTTTCTGAGGGCTGTTGTGGAGGTATTTCGTGACCTTGATGGAGTAGGTCGTGATGACTTCGCCGTTGACAGTAGCTTCCTCGGCACAGTGAGCCACCCCGGCGTGGTTGAAGCAGGGGTGGGTGAGGGAGAAGACGAAGCGGCCACCGGGTTTGACGACCTGGCGAATGCCACGCATCAGGGGGTCGATCTCGGCCATGTCCATGATCGCCATGTTGCAGACGGCAGCGTCGAAGCGAGCCTTCCCGAGGGCGACGATCTGGTCTTCGCGGGTGGCATCGAGGAGGCGGTATTCGATGCGGTCGTGATGTTCGGAGGTGCGGGCGCGAGCATGTTCAAGAAGTTGTTCGCTGAAATCGGTGGCGATAACATGGACACCAAGTTGAGCCATGCGGCGGGCGAAGACCCCGTTGCCGCAGGCGATCTCGAGCACGGTTTCGCCGGGTTGCAAGTTGAGCAGGCGCTCGCTCGCGGGACCGACGAGGATGCGCTGGAAGTCGTTGCCGTCGCGCATCTTGTCGTCCCAAAATGTGGCGTTCTTATCCCAGGCATTGCGCGTTTCTTCATTCAGATCAATTGGTTGGGAGGTGTTTTCGGTAGTCATAATATGTGTTTTCCTTTCTGGTATGTATGGCGCGTTAGGAGAATGTGCGGTTTTAAACATTGTAAAGCGATCATCGGAGGGCACAATGAAAACCCCAGCGAGCTGGTACACCGGGGGATCAGTACGACCTACGATTCAGAAACGCGATAAGTAACAGTTTCCAGTCAGGGTTCTGGTAGCAACGGATCGTATTGTTCGCCTACTACGGACCCTCTTACTGCATTTTACCATATCGCGGCGAAAGGCCCTTTCAGGCATGGGAAGGAAAGGAAAGGAAAGGAAAGCCGTGCCGCCGGGGACTCGGTGTCGCTGCCGGTCAGGGTGTCGGCGATGCAGCAGGTGTGACAAACGTGTCGTTCTTCACGTAGATAGTCACTACCTTCGTCACATCATAAGCAGTACCAGGAGTTGGATTTACTCTCGATACCGTATTGGGTGGTATGTTTAGGTCTACACCATCAGGTTTTGTAGTAAAATTAGTAAAACCATACCTGCGTAGAAGGGCCTCGTACGAAGCAAGCGTAGCTCCTTGAGGAATTGGCGGTATCTTTGCCGTTTTTGGTCCCATCCTGACATCAATAGTAGCGCCTTTTGGCGCCGTTTCATCAGATGTTGGATTCTGATAAATCACAACGCCATCTGTACCATTTTCCGAGTGTAAGTTAAATCCTAGACCCGATGCTGCTGTTTGTGCATCCTGATAACTTTTCCCGATCAGATTAGGCACACGAACTTCGACGACACCTGCTGTTGGAGCGCTCGTGCCAGTGCCATTGCCAAACGGCAGGGTAATGAAACCCGGCCTGGCCGCGAGGAAGATGCTAAAGCCCAGCAATAACAGGATTGCCAGCAGGATGGGTATCGTAATAATGTTTGCGAAGCGCGAGTTTCGTTGATCGGGTTGTACTACGCCGGAATGTGGGACGGTTCTACGCCGGAACAGGCGGGATGCAGCTGAACCAGGGGGAGGAGCAAACGACTGCTGATTGGGATATACTGACTGGTTAGCCAGGGAACCTGGAACAAGGTCTGCATCATTCTGATCGGATGGGACACCAGAGCCCACCCCGTTTTCAGGAGATGACGCAGGAGAGTGAGACGGAACATTTTCTAAAGTGCCGTCACGCCCACTATTACCTGGGCGAGATGGGATGTGATTAGAGGTTGTGGGCATTGCTGCTTGTCCTGGTGTTACAGGTACGGATTCACCCAATTTAGCGTCGCCCAGTGTTCCCAGCGCTCGCGCTAATTGAGACCCATCACGGAAACGCATCTCTGGGACCTTTTCCAGACAACGCAGGATAATTTCCTCGAGCGCCGGGGGTATGGTAGGGTTGAGCTGGCGGGGTGGCGTGGGTGGGTCCTGAATGTGCTGCATTGCCACAGCCACAAGGTTATCACCATCAAAAGGCGGGCGACCGGTGAGCATCTCATACATGACGATGCCCAGGGCGTACACGTCAGCAGCCGGGCTGACGATCTCGCCCTGCGCCTGCTCCGGCGCATAGTACTGCACGGTGCCCAGGGTCATGCCTGTGGCGGTGAGGCGTTCAGGATCGATATCTTTATAGACGCTGGCGATGCCGAAGTCGGTCAGCTTGATCGAGCCATCACGGCCCACCAGGATGTTCTGCGGCTTGACATCGCGATGGACAATGCTCCGCCGGTGGGCAGCGCCCAGTCCCATGGCGACATCGTGAGCAATGATGACAGAGCGGTCAGTATCAAGCACTCCTTTTTTGAAATGTAGATAGCGACGCAGGTCGGTGCCCTCGACTAACTCCATGACGATATAATACTTGCCCTCAGTCTGCCCATGGTCGTAGACCTGGACGATGTTAGGATGTTTCAGGGCTGATGCCGCCTCCGCTTCGAGCTGAAAACGTCGCACAAACTTCGGGTTGATGTTATAGACTTCGCGCAGCACTTTGATGGCCACGACGCGGTCCATCTGCAGGTCCCGGCCACGATAGATGGTGGCCATGCCACCTCGACCTATGGACTCCTGTAACTGGTATCGCTCACCCATTACTTTGATCTGCATAGCCCTCTGCGGAGTGAAAGGTAGAGAGGGGAGAATATCAGGATGCGATTGCTTACCTGGCATCTGAGCAGCCTCGCGCTCAATTGCGTTCTCGTCACGCAACCTGGCTACCGAAGGCCCCGGCGACGTCTGCTCCCCAAGTTCCTCTAAGGTCAATGCCACGGCTTCATGTACCTGCCAATCTGTATCATCGAGCATGCGTTCCAATGACTCTGGCGGTACGTGTCCTCTCACCGCGGCAAGCACACGAAGCGCTGCCGCTCGCACCGAGCCATCCTCATCGTCCAAAGCTTCTATTATGACCTCAGCAGGAACTTGTCCCCCGAATGCGCTGAGTGCCCATACCGCTGCTGCCCGTACTTCCCAGGCAGGATCGTGCAGAGCAGACACCAGGAATTGCAACGCAGAGACCTCTCTGCGTTCTCCTAAGCTGCGAACGGCTGCCACTCTCACATGACTTTTCTCATCCCGCAGGGCTGCTACTGCCTGGTCACCTCCCGCCATCGGTCTGTCTCCTAGCCCAAGGCGGCTCAAGACGGTGGGGAGAAGCGTGGCGGGAACAGCCACATGCTGCAGGCTCTCCAGTTTTCCAGTGCCATTACCGTTCAATGAGGGTCGTTCGTCGTCTTTGTACTCCATAGCTGTATGTCACTCCGTCCCGGGTTCCAGTAGTTGCCTCAGCAGATATTTCGCACGAGAGATATGACCTTTGACAGTACCGATGGGTTGCTCAAGAACTTCAGCTATCTCAGCGTAGCGAAGCTCTTCAAATAAATAGAGGGTAATTGCCGGACGATAGTGTTCTGGAAGTGAGGCAATATGCCCTTCAAGCTCATAGCGCCATTCGTGCCAGTGTGCCTCTTCGTCGGGCCCGAGAGCTTGATCTGCGATGTCGAGCACTATGCCGTTCTCAGGCAGATCCAGCGAGATGACGGGTTGCTCACGTTTGCGCGCACAGTTACGAAAGCTATTCAGGGTAATGGTGATCAGCCATTTACGAAGATCCAAGATGCTGACCTTGTGTGTAGGCGTGCCTTTGAGGGCATAATAGGCGCGGATGAAAGCTTCCTGAACGATGTCTTCAGCATCGTCTCGACCTACCAGACGCAGGGCAAATAGATAGAGTCGCTGCTGATAGACCTCAACGAGCTGCCGAAAATGGCCGTCCAGATCAGTAGCCAGCAGAGAGAGCAGTTCCTGATCGCCCTGATCCATGTTTTTCCTTCCGCGCTGTTTTTTTGTTTCAATACAAGAGGACACAAAAAAGGCAGGAAAGGTTACAAAGTAGAACCTTTGGCTCCTGGTAAGGTCGAGACTTCGGTTAGAAAAGGACTGACAATGAAGCCCCGAGTTCCATGAGTAAACATCGTGTTTCTCCTCTCTTCTCCGGCGGCCTGCATGAGATGTGCCCTTCCAATCAAACATATACGAGAGGTAGCGTCATTTCATCACCAAGACGGGCCAGGATGCCCCGTCATTGATGCAGGGGAGGAATGGCCGTTCCTTATCTGGGGCTTTGGAGGGAGGATAAAACATTCGTTCGTTCACCTATTTTTCCTTCTTGACATACCGTTGAATATCTGGTACCCTCCACGTATGAAAATGGTGCTTACCGCAAAGCTCAAACTGCATACTACACCAGCACAGTTCCAGGCATTGCGTGCAACCCAGCTTGCCTATCGGGACTCGCTCAACTTTGTGAGTCAGTATGCCTTTGTACATGGCAAGATGAGTAACCGCGTTGCTTTGCAGGATGGCACCTATGATGACATTCGATCCCGTTTTCATTTACCCTCCCAGATGGCTTGTAGTGTTCCCCGCCAGGTGGGAGCGACCTACAAAGGCTTGCGGACCAAAGTGAAGCAAAACGCCGCTCAGCGCAAAGCAGGTCAGACGAACAAGCGCTATAAGGGACTGGATAAGCCAGTCAACTATGTTTCTCCCACCCTGACTTACCAGTACAAAAAG